>CAJICH010000032.1_pt1 | contig 47911 bp, 40 predicted proteins | sample 9199591 | NCBI WGS metagenome assembly CAJICH01 (sample SAMEA7708332, study PRJEB35096) | sediment metagenome | biome: marine neritic benthic zone biome [ENVO:01000025]; feature: sediment [ENVO:00002007]; material: shallow marine sediment [ENVO:03000034] sea grass bed [ENVO_01000059] ...
CCCAAAACCGGAACCACTTTTGGGAGACATGCTCTAGGAGGGTGAGAGCGTTCATTAGATTTAGCTCATCGCGGAGCGTGCCGTGAATCGTGTGGCTATTGTCTCACCGTTTCGCCATCGAGGATGCGACGGGCGATCCACTGCATCCAGCGCAGAATGGGCTCCTCCATCCAGGTCAGGTAGCCGGCAGCAGCCCGGGACGATTGTACGCCGCGCGCGATATGGGGCATGCTCTCACCGTCCTCATCAAGTGCGCGGAATGAGTCGTAGGGTTCACCATCGGGATCAAAGCGCTCCATGTCACCTGGCCTGACCGAGCCTGCCCGGTAGCGCACCTGGTCCACTGAGACCGGCCACAGGGAATAAAACCCGGCACCACCTGGATAGATCACAAAAGCGTTGCCCGGATGGACCATCAAGATGTCGAGGCAGGGCTTATCCTGGTGCATGTCGCCTGGCTGCCAGTTTGACTGCTCGACGAGGTCACGAGCCGGCTCTTGATTCATGTCATAGAGAACCTGATACCGGGTCCACCAATCGCCATAAGTGACGTTGGCTGTGTTACGGGTCGGCGAATAGGTCTCCAGTGTGTTCTTGTGGAGGCCCATGTGGTGATAACCTTCCATGTTGTTCTCAGCAAAATTTTTCCAATTGCCGGGCCAAACTTTGTCGTAAAGATTGGTCATGTTCCAGTCATCGTCGCAGGCATAGACCGAGAACAGCTCGTTGAGCGCTGATAGGCGCGGCGCGAGAGGCTCGGCGGCATCATCCAGGTTAACCCAGATCAGATCATTCCATATCTCTATGCGAAATTGCGGTAGACAAACCTTGCTGCGGTCGAATTCTTAGTGGTCTTCCATGTAGGTGGCGCTTACGAGATTGCCGTCCAGTGCGTAAGTCCAATGGTGATAGGGACATCGGAACGAGTTTTTGTTGCGGCTCTCCTTGTCCTTTGCCACGAGCATGTATCGGTGCCGGCACACAGTGCTAAGCGCGCGGATCTGCATGTCCTTGCCGCGCACGATCATCATCGGCTCACCGATCAGGTCAATCGAGAAATAGTCGCCGGACTCGCGAACTTCGCTGACGTGCCCGACGTTGATCCATTGCTTCTTCCAGATGTGCTCGACTTCAAGCTCATAGAATGCCTTGGATGTATAATGTCCCGGTTCGAACGTGCGAATGCGATCCAACGGAAGGTCGAGATAGGATTGCAATGCCGACAACAGTGCCTGGTCTTCCATCTGCATGCCGCTGCCTCTCCTTTGTGCCGAATGCCGTTGTCCACTCGTGGTCATAGGAGGCATGGCCAACCCTCGTCGAGCGGCCCGGATTCATCCATAAGCCATTAACGCTGCTGATTGCAGCGCAATCGCAAATTCCTGGCGTGTGCGCTCCAAGCTCATGTCTGCATTTGCGCCCACATCGGACTAAAATCCGGTGGCTCTGGAGGCAGAAAATGGCCCCTTACCGGCTTAGCGTCCAGGTCGGGAAAAGCCCCCATGCCGACCTAGCCCCTACTTCGGTTTGTCTCCTAGGACCAAGTTCACGAGGGGTTCGGTAGCACGGTTTCGCCCTCTGAAAGCATACATTCTGCTGCGCCTTCGATCTGAACGTCGTTTGACCGATAGCAGCATTCTACTTTGGCCTCTGTTTGATACGACCAATAGGTGGCGTCGGTTCTCAACCGACCTACTGCCGGCTAAACAAATCGATGATGGCTTGCTACCTTGCACGGTGAGCGAAATTGACTTCATTCTCGGTGGCTTGTTTGCCCGGCGCCGCGTGATAGATCATGCGCGCCGAGTCACTGGGCATGCGACCTTCAACTCCGCCCATCATGACAAGTCGGCAACTCGCCCGCGATGACCCAGCGATGATGCCTAGTGCGGAGACAGTGATGCCGCCGCGGCTGAGCGATATGGCGCTAGCGGAGGTTCCTGGGTCCTTCATCTTCCCGCTGGTGGGATTCCTGCAACAAGCGCGGGGGCGCCTAGCAGCCGCTTGGCCAATCGGCGCACCCGCGCAATCCCCACGGATGCGCCGCTCGCGTGATGGTGCAACTGATTGCCGGCCGGCAAAGCTCCTCGTTTGAGGAGCCTTCCACCCCGGTCGGCGCCTCTCCCGGCGGTGATTGCGTCACGGCATCAGGCGAACCACCAGCGCTCGGCGCTCTTGCAGCCGTCCAGGGTCCAGTTGCCCGCCACCTTTTCCGGATGCTGCACGTTGTCCCTGAGCCCGTGGAGGTAGTTGGTGAAGCCCCAGATGAGGTATCCGCCATCCTCGTGCAGCAGCTTCTGGCTCTCCCAGTACAGGTCGCGGCGCTTTATTTCGTCCAACTCCGAGCGCGCTGCGGCCACCAATGCGTTGAAGCGGTTGGCTGCCTCGGTGCCGCGCCAGGCCATATCGTTCCAGTTCGAACCCTCGACACAGCAGGTGGTGAACATCCAGTCATTGGTGGGCCGCCCGCCCCAGTAAGAGGTGGTAAAGCCCTGGCCCTGCTGGTTCCAGACGTTCGACCAGAAGCCATCCGACGGCACGCGCTTCACGTTGATGTTGATACCGACCGGCGCCGCCGAGGCCTGAAGCAGCAATGCTGCGTCATCAGCGCCGTCGAGCGCCGCAGGCGAGGCCTTCAACTCGAGGTTGATGCCAACCATACCTGCCTTCTCCAGATGGTAACGCGCCTTGTCCGGATCATACTCACGCTGCGGCAGCTCGGTGTTGTAGTATTGCTGCGTGGGCGAGATGGGGTGATCGTTGCCCACAACGCCGTGGCCGCCCTCAATTTTCTCCACCATCTCCTGGCGCTTGGCCGACAATTTGAGTGCCATGCGCAGATCGAAATTGTCGAAGGGAGGTGTGTCGAGCCGCATGACCATGTTGCGTGATTGCGTGCCCGTGACCTCGAGAATTCTGATGCCCGGCGCATTCAACATCAGGTCGGCGGTCGTCGCATCGAGATTGTCGACCAGATCGACCTTACCGGAGATCAACGCCGCCTGTCGCGCCGAGGCGTCGATCAGCACCAGCGATTCCACCTCGTCGAAATGGGCGCGGTCCTCCTTGAAATAGTTCGGATTTCGCTTGAACAGCGCCCGAACGCCGGGATCGAAGCTCTCGACCGAATAGGGGCCGGTGCCATTGCCAGTGGTCGTATCGACCGCGCCGCTGTCGTCCGAGGCCATGATCACGAACCGGTAGTCGCTCAGCACGAAGGGGAAATCCGCATTTGCGGCTTCAAGGTCGATGATCAGCTGATTGGGGCCGGTCTTGCGCATATCGATGATTGACGAAACCAGCGATTTCGACGCCGACTCCGAATCCTCTCCCCGGTGGCGGTTCATCGAATGGATCACGTCCTCAGGCGTTAGCGACTTGCCGTTGTGGAACTCGACACCTGGCCGAAGGTTGATCACCCATGACTTGGCGTCATCGGATTCGATGCTCTCGGCCAGTTCCGGCGCGGCTGATCCGTCGGGCAGAATCTCGGTCAGGTTGCTGCCCCAGCACCAGTTGTTGCTAATCTCCACGACCGCGCCATTACTCTTCAGCGCGTCCAGGCTCTCGGTCGTCGAACCGGCGGAGAAGCCCTGGCGCAGCCGACCGCCCTTTTTCGGTGTTGCCGCCTGAACCTGCGAGACAAAGCTGTTCGCGCCCAAGACTCCCATGCCGAGCGCAATAGCACCCTCCATGAACGTCCGGCGGCTGATCCGGCCGTTGCGATACTCAGACTTTAGCTGATGGATGGTCCTCACAGCGTTTTCCTCCCTTAGGTTGCTTTTGGCGGACATTAACAGCATTTGTCGATGCTACGCAAAGCACCACACCAGCACTTAAGAAACCCAATAATATTGCTGAAAATTCGAAGCCGGCCCCAAGGGTTGAATCCGTTGTGTCAATCCAAAAACGGTCCAATCTGAAGACGGGGTAGGGTTGCTGGAAAGCAATAGTACCATCCGGGTCCGGTCAGATTGAACTGACATGAGGCGACTGGTCGACGTTCCTACCCTCTTGGGATGAGCAGACCTAGCCCCTCCCGCTACTTCAAGACGAGCCCCGAGAACATCCGCCTGGCGGTGACGATGTATGTGCGCTTTCCGCCGTCGCTGAGAAAAGTCGAAGACCTGCTGCACGAATGTGGCATCGAGATCAGCCATGAGACCGTGCGGCGCTTGTGGAATAGGTTTGGTCCGATGTTCGCGGCTGAGATCCGCCGGAGGCGGATCGACCGGATGCGCGCGCCGAAACAGGCGGTACGCGTTGTGGAAGCCCCAGCGGCGATGCGTGGGTTGGTTCCAGCGCTGCTTGTTGCCGGCGCCGACGGCCAGATCGGGGTTAGGCATGATCACGGGTCGCTCAGTCATTGGTGGCCACGGACATAATCACGTCGATGGCGGTGATCCCCTCCGCGCCGACGAAAAGCGGGTTGATCTCGATATCGTGGATCGCGGGATCGGCCTCCAAGACGGCGGTCGAGAGGCGGTGGAGCGCCTGGGCCAGTCCGGTCAGATTCACCTGCGCGCGCCCACGGTAGCCCCGCATCAGGGTTCCGGCCTTAAGGCGGGCGAGGCTGGCCTCGATCTGCGCCACTGAGGCGGGCAGCAGCACGGTCTCCGCATCTCGCACCAGCTCCACCAGGATGCCGCCGCTGCCGATGGTCAGGGCGTGGCCGAATTGCGGGTCGCGCCGGATCCCGACGATCAGCTCCGCCACGGGCGGCGCGGACATGCACTCGACCAGGAACCTGTCGGTCACCGCATCGGGGTCGCGGGCCGCTACATCGGACGCCATCCTGGCGACCGCAGCCTCGACCTCTCGCATGCTGGCAAGACCGAGGGTTACCGCCCCCATCTCAGTCTTGTGTTCAATCCGTGCGCTCAGCATTTTCAGCGCAACCGGATACCCCAGATCGACTGCGGCGCCGGGTGCGTCGCGGCCGCTCGCCACCCGGCCCTCGGGGACGGCGATACCCGCGCGGGCGACCCACGCCTTTCCCTCGGCCTCGGAGACCATCGCGGGGCGGGTGCTGCCGGCGGCCGGGCGCAAGGGCTTCGGCGGAGCTGCGAGAACTCGCGCCCGTGCCCGCGTCCATGCGGCGCCCTGGGCGAAGGCGTTCAGGGCTTCATGCAGCCCCTGCATCGGTGCGATCCCGGCGGCCACCAATGCCTCTCGAGTGACCAGGTCCAGGTTCTCCGGAATCGTCGCGCAGATCGCGGCTGGGGTTCCGGAAGCCGCTCCAGAAAAGGCCTGGGCGTCGTTCCAGTAGAGCCCTTTCGAGCCGTCCAGTCCCGGCAGCGGGTAGTCCTGCACCAATACTGCGACATCGGCTTCCACGTCGGCCATCGCGGCCTTGAAGACTGGTGCCGTCCGCTCGGGCTGACCCCAGATTGGGGTCGTGTAGTCGAGCGGATTCGACACGGTCGCGATCTCGGGCAAGAGCGCGGTCAGAGCCTGGTCGGCATCCTCGGAGAACTCGGGGAATTCGAGCCCAATTCGCTCACCGTGATCCGCCAGCATGGTCGCCGCGCCGCCGGAGCAGGTGAACCCCGCGACCCTGGGACCCTTCGGTGCCCCAGCGATGCAGAGGAACTTCAAGGTCTCGAGCAACTGGGCCGGATTGTCGACGCTGATCACTCCGGTCCGAGCGAAGAGCGCCTCGTAGAGCTCGTTCGCACCCGAGAGCGAGCCGGTATGGCTAATGGTCAGCGCCCCGCCGATGGCGGATTTGCCAGTTTTCAGCGCCACTACCGGCACCCGACGCTCCAGAGCCTTTAGCGCCGCGCGTTCGAAGCCCCGGATATCGAGCAGTCCCTCGATGTGCAAGCCGATCGCGCGCACTGCCGGATCTTCACAGAGGATGTCCATGAAGTCCTCCGGCCCCATCACTGCCTGATTGCCGGCGGAGACCATATAGGCCATGGGCAGCGAACGCTGATTCATGGTGATGTCGGACGAGAGCATTCCCGACTGCGTAATGATCGCGGCGCCATAGCCCGGCGTCTCGCCACCATGGGCGAAGGACCAGAGCGCCGAATTGCCGATGTAGTTGATCAGCCCGTAGCAATTGGGCCCAATCAGCGCCATGTCGCCGACGACATGCCGGAGCCGCGCCTCGGCCGCCTCGCCCTCGGGTCCCACCTCCTTGAAGCCCGCCGTGTAGCAGACCGCGCCGCCCGCGCCGCGCCGGGCGAGCGCAGCGAGCGCGTCGACGGCGGCGGCGGCAGGGATTGCAATATAAGCAGCATCCGGCGCTTCGGGCAGGTCGTCGATGGTGGCGACGCAGGGCACACCGTCAAGATCGACTCGGTTCGGGTTGACGCCCCACATCTGACCTTGAAAGCCCCGGCGCCGTGCCTCGCCGATGGCGGTGATTGCATCGCGTCCGCCGATGAAGGCAATGTGGCGCGGGTTCAGAAGCCGCAGGAAATTCTCGCGCCGTGCCGGCCTCATGCGCCGAGCGGCCTCAGGATCGAGCGGGTGATGATATGGCGCTGGATCTCGGAGGTGCCGTCCCAGATCCGCTCGAGCCGGCTGTCGCGCCAGAGGCGCTGTATTGGCATCTCCTCCATCAGCCCCATGCCGCCGAAAATCTGCACCGCGTCGTCGGCGATCTTGTTCAGCATCTCGGAGCAGTAGACCTTCACCATGGCGGCGTCCGCATCCTGCATGACGCCTGCCTCAGCGCGGGCCACCGCATCGGCGACCATCAAATCGGCGGCACGCAGATTCATCGCGCCGTCGGCCAGGCGGAACCCGGTGGCTTGGAAGGTGCCGATCGGCTTGCCGAACTGCTTGCGGGTGGCGGCCCAGTGGGTCGCTAGGTCCAGAATGCGCTCGGCCTTGCCGCAGCAGGTGGCGCCGACCCAGATTCGGCCCATGCCCAGCCACTTGCCCGCAAGCTCCAGCCCGCACCCCTCCTCACCGAGGATCTGACCGGGACCAAGGCGAACATCGTCAAAGCTGAGCTGGAAGGTCTTGTAGCCCCGGTAGCTGACACATTTGGTTCCTTCGCGGCAGTCGAAACCGGGGGTTCCCACATCGACCAGGAATGCGGTGATGCGCTTTCGGGTCCCGCGGGGCGTCTCATCCGCGTCAGTCGCCGCAAAGACGATGGCGAAATCGGGCATGCACGGGCCCGAAATGAAATGCTTCGAGCCGTTCAGGATCCAGTCATCCCCATCCCTCCGGGCGTTCGACTTCATGCCCATGACATCAGATCCGGCATCGGGCTCGGTCAGCGCAAACAGCTCGCGCTTTTCGCCGCGGGTGCACGGCAGCAGATACCGCTCACGCTGGTCGCCCTCGCAGGCAAGCAGGATCTCAGTCGGGCGCGCGATCCAGGAATGCAGCGCATGGCTGGTCTTGCCGTATTCGCGCTCGACCAAATGCATGGCGGAGTAGCCGAGGCCGCCGCCGCCGACCTCCTCGGGCAGGTTTGAGGCGAAGAGGCCGGCATCCTTCGACCGAGCCTCGATCTGGCGGCCCAACTCTTCGGGGACTTCACCCAACCGGTCGACCTCGTCCTCATGCGGGTAAATCTCGGTCTCCAGGAAGTTGCGCACGGTGCGGAGCAGCAACTCGTTCTCGTGATCGATGGCTACGTTCATGAGGTTGTCTCCTTCAGACCTGTCGCGCTCCGGCGGCGCGACACGACGGCCGAGATCGCGAACGCAATCAGTGTGATGGCAATCAGCACCACGGCGGCGGCGGCCACGGTAGGGTCGGTGTTCTCACGGATGCCGTTCCACATGCGGCGCGGCAGGGTGTAGACGTCGAACTTCGAGATGAAGAGCGTCACGACGATCTCGTCCCAACTGAGGATGAACGCGAACAGCGCCCCGGCGAAAACGCCGGGTCGGATCGAGGGCAGGATGACCCTGCGCATGGTCGTCCAGTTCGAAGCGCCCAGGTTCCGCGATGCATGCTCAAGCTTCGGGTCGAAATTCGCCAGGCTAGCGCTGACCGTGATCAGCACCATCGGAGTCGCCAGAATGGTGTGGGCAATGATCAACCCGGCCAGAGACAGTCCACCTGTGGCGGCGGCCTGAGTCATCCATCGGCTCCGCGCAAGTTCAGTCTGTTGCGGGCCTCCTGAGGCGTGACGGCGCGTCCGCCCATGCGCTCGATGATCTCGACAGCCCGGGTCACCAATTGGCCATTCGTCGCCAGGACGCCGCGGTCGAGATAGATGTTGTCCTCCAGCCCGACGCGCACATTGCCACCCAGCGCCACTGCCGCCGCCGCCATCGGCATTTGCATCCGGCCGATACCGAAGCCGGCCCAGGCAGCGCCTGCGGGCAGATGGGATTTCATTGCCACCATCGTCTCGACCGTCTGGTCGGCGCCGTAGGGGATGCCGAGGCAGATCTGGAACATCGGCGGCGCATCGATCAGTTCCTCGTCGATCATCGCGCGGGCAAACCGGATATGCCCCAGATCAAACACCTCCAGTTCCGGCTTGACCCCCCATTCCTGCACCAGCGCCGCCATGCGGCGCAGGGTCGGAGGGGTCGAAATGTAGATCATGTCCGTGTCGCTGAAATTCAGCGTGCCGCAATCCAGCGAGCAAATGTCGGGCAGGCATTCCTTCACATGAGCCAGCCGCTCCTCCGGGCCGATCATGTCGGTGCCGGGGCCCGGCATTGCCGGATTCTTCGGGTCCGGGGTCCAATCGCCCCCCATACCGGCGGTCAGATTGATCACGACGTCGACGCCGCTGTCGCGCACCCGATCGACCGCTTCCTTGAAGAGTTTAGGATCACGCGAGCCTTGGCCGGTCTCGGGGTCGCGCACATGCAGGTGAACGACGGCGGCGCCCGCCCCGGCCGCTTCGACGGCTGCCTCGGCAACCTGTTTCGGCGTCACGGGAACATGCGGGCTGCGTCCGGTGGTGTCGCCGGCGCCGGTCACGGCACAGGTGACGATCACTTCGTGGTTCATTATGCCCTCCCGATCTTTTGACACGCATTTGGTAGCGCACGGCTCCAGAATCTTGTCGATTATTCGACGCTTCTAGTGGCAGAGTGGCGAAAATTCGCACTAGCGAACGAGCCGACGGAACCTGTGCCGATGATTGCTGTTAAAACCACCCGCTCAGGCAAACGCTCCACGACCCATGCGGTCTTCGTCGTAGTGCCGCGCTTCAACATCACGACGCTGATCACGATGATCGAGACGATGCGGATCGCGAACTACCTGCTGCCCTCCCCGGGGTTCAGCTGGGAGGTCGTCTCCTGCGACGGGGACCCGGTTCCGGCCAGCAACGGCATGTCGCTGGACGGCACCGTCGGCCCGAACCAGGTCGGCGAGGTCAGCTACATCTTCGTCCTCGGCAGTTGGGGGACCGAGCACTACGAGAACCGCACCCTGACTTCGTGGTTGCGCAAGCGGCACCGGCAGGGCGACCCGATCTGCTCGGTCGAGCTCGGCTGCTACATTCTTGCGCGCGCCGGACTGCTGAGCCGCAAGAGCGCGACGACCCATTGGTCCTGGCTGAAAGGCTTCGAGGAAAGCTTCAGCGACGTCGATGTGGCCGAGCAGCTTTACACGATCCAGGACCGGATCATGACCTGCGCCGGGGGACTGGCCGGGGTCGACCTGATGCTGCACTTGATCGAGGGTTCGCACGGCGCCGGTTTCTCGGGCGAGATCGCCGATCAGATGATGCATCACCCAATCCGCACCGCCACGACCGCTCAACGCCACACGATGGGCCGAAGCACCGAGACGATCATTCCGCTTGTGCGTCAGGCGATGTCGCTGATCGAGCGCAACATGGAGGACCCGCTGAGCGTGCCGCAGATCGCCCGCGAACTCGGCGTCTCGCAACGCCAACTCGAGCGGCAGTTCAAGCGCTATGTGGGCTGCACTGTGGTTCAGTTCGGGCTGCTGCTGCGGCTGCAGAATGCGCGTGTTCTGCTGATCTCAACGAATCTTAGCGTGCGCGAGATCGCGACCGCGTCCGGGTTCAATACGCTGTCGCATTTCGCGCATTCCTTCGGGAAGTTCTTCGGCCGCCGGCCTTCGGAATACCGTGAGGCCTGGCCGCAGGACGAGGCGGCACCGACCTGGCCGGGGACGCTGTCCGAGTTTCTCGGCGCTCTCAAGGACATGCAACGCAACCGGCGCGCCGGTTAAGCGTTCTCCCGCGCGCGCCGGAGCGCGGTTAGGACGGCGACGATTTCGCGGTCGCGCTGGGCGGCCATCTCGGTGAAATGCCGCGGGCCCGCGATCGCGTTGCAGCCTTCGACCATGCGGTCACGCAATTCCTGTGTCAGTTCCGGCGCCTCGAGCCGGGTCCAAGGCAGTTTCAGCGCAGGGCCGAATTGGTCCAGGTTCGTCGCCATGCCGCCCTCCCCGCAGGCGACATGGAAGGCCATGCACTGGCCTTGAGACACCATGCGCGGCGCCGGCCCGTTCATCAGGGCGATGTCGATATCCTCGGGCGTAGCCTCGCCGTTGGCGACCATGTGCAGCGCCTCGCGCCACAACGCCTCCTGCAGGCGGGTCGCGACGAAGCCCGGAACCTCCTTCTTCATCAGGAGGGGCGCCTTGCCCGCAATACGGTAAAAGGCGCCAGCCCAGGTGACAGCTTCCGGATCGGTCCGCGCTCCGCCGACGATCTCGACCAGCGGCAGCAGATAGGGCGGGTTGAAGGGATGCGCGACGACGCAGCGTTCGGGGGTCGCGCAGTCGCGCTGGATCTCGGTGATCGTCAGGCCGGAGGTCGACGAGCCGATCACCACGCCGGCCGGAACGATTTCGCCCAGCTTCCGGTAGAGCGCCTGTTTGACCTTCAGCACTTCAGGCGCGCTTTCCTGGATGAACCCGGCATCCGCCACCGCATCACTCAGATCATGGGCGATCCGCAACCGGTGCCGCGAGGCGCCAGGCGCCAGACCCAGATCAGACAGACTGGCCCACGCGGTATCCAGGATCGCGGTGAATGCAGGCACCTCGGCCGGGTCGTGGAGGTAACTGGTCACGTCGTAGCCCCAGGCCAGGAAATGCGCGGTCCAGCCGCCGCCGATGGGGCCGCCGCCGATGCTGGCGATCCGGGTGACCGACTCGGGGGAAGGATACATCACTCGCCCTTGAACTTCGGTTCGCGCTTCTCGACGAAAGCGGCCACGCCCTCAGCCGCATCTTCGGATTGAAGCATCTTCCGGTAGGTCGGCATCGGGTCGTTGCGCATCTTGTGGAAGGCCTGTTCCAGCGGCACGCATTCGATGGCCCGCTCGACCTCCTTGACGCCCTGCATCGCCAGCGGCGCCGACCAGGCGATCGAGGCCGCCCATTCGCGTGCCGCATCCATCAACTGCTCCTTTGGGACCACCTTGTTCACCAGTCCGTAGTGGGCGGCTTCCTGAGCGGTCATCCGGCGCCCCAGCAGGAACATCTCCATGGCGATGTTGTGCGGGATGCGCCGGGGAAGGCGCTGCAGAGCGCCAGCATCGGGCACGATCCCCAGCGGCATTTCCGGCAGGCCGAACTCCACATGCTCGGCAGCGATCAGCAAGTCGCAGGCCATCGCCATCTCGAACCCGCCGCCAATGGCAAGGCCGTTGATCGCCGCGATGACCGGCTTGTTCAGCGCCCAATTCTCGGTCAGGCCCGTGAAGCCACCGAAGCCGTAGTCGTCGCTCTCCCACCACTTGTCGAGCTGCATCTCGCCGGCGTTCAGCGCCTTCAGATCCCATCCTGCCGAAAAGATCTTATCGCCACCGCCGGTCAGGATGGCGCAGCGCAGTTCCTTGTCATCGTGCAGTTCCTGGAAAGCATCGGCCAGCGCCCGGCTGGTCGGCACGTCGATGGCGTTGACCTTACCCCGGGCCAGCGTGACCTCGAGGACATGGTCGTCGCGCCTGGTTGTGACTACCTCAGACATCGCTTCCTCCGCTCAGGCCATTGCCGGGATGACTTCGTCGCAGAAGAGCTTGAGCGAGCGCTTCTGCGCCGCATGATCCAGCCCCATCGACGCGTAGTAGATGAATTCGGTCACTCCCAGCGCCTCGTAATCCTTCAGCTTGCCGATCGCCGTTTCCGGCGAGCCGAACATGAGGTTGGCCTCCAGCATCTCCGGGTCGTATTGCTCGCGCCCCTCAAGTTGATCGAGCGGGATCGAGGCCGGGAACCCGTTCACCACATCGCCGGCATTGCGGAACAGGTTCTCGAACTGGCTCAGTACCGTGCGGATCGCATTCAGCGCCCGCTGCCGGTCCTCCGCGTTATCGTAGATGCAGGCATGGCGCATTAGCGCGAAGCGCGGCACCCAGCCGTTGTCCGCCTTCTCGATCGCCTCGTTGAGCTGGCGCTTATAGAGTTCGGCCTCCGCATGCGGGCGGGTCAGCGGCCAGCACAGAACCTGGCACCGCTCGCGCATCGCAAAATCGTAGGTGATCGGCGAGCGTGCCGCGACCCAGATCGGTACTTGGCTCTGCACCGGCTTCGGAACCGAGGTCGAGGTCGGGAACTGCCAGAATTCGCCGTCGTGGGCATAGTCGCCCTGCCAGAGTGCGCGGACGGCCGGGAGCATTTCCTGCATGTAGCGCCAAGCATCCGACTGCTTCAGGCCGGGCTGCATCCGGTCGAACTCGCGCTGATAGGCGCCCGAGCCGATTCCGAATTCCAGCCGCCCGTCGCTGATCAGATCCAGGAACGCCGCTTCGCCCGCCAGATTGATCGGGTGCCAATAGGCTGCCGTCGCGACCGCCGTGCCCAGCCGAATGCGGCTGGTATGCTGTCCCCACCAGGCCAGAATCTGGAACGGATTGGGAGCAATCGTCATCTCCAGCGCGTGATGCTCTGCCGCCCAGACGATGTCGAAGCCGCCGGCCTCGGCCATTTGCACCATTTCCAGCGTATGTCGCGCGACGTCGCGCATAGCGAGACTGTCGTCGATCCGCTCCATGTTGACCGCGAGCTGAAATCTCATCTCTCTCACCTCTCCGCTGGATCGGGCGCCGCGCCAGCGCCGCTCATTTTTTCTGCATACCATTGCGCGAACCCGGCGACGTTCGGCTCCAACTGCGGCTGGAACCGCCCCTGCTGCGCATCTGGACAGGACAATCCGCGGTGCTGGTTCACCAATGCCGGAATGTCTTCGCCGAGCGCGGCATCGAGCCTGTCGTGATAGGCGTCGATCTTCCGCTCGGCCCCCGGCATGTCCAGCGTCTCGCACGGGAAACAGGCGGTCTGCACCACATGGCAGCGGTCAGGTCCCATCGGATAGGCTTCGTAGACCCAAAGCGCATCCGCGCCGGCAGCGAAGGTCATATTGGGAAAGACCCAGGTGTAGCGTACGCCCCTGGCTTCGCGCCCCGACAGGCCCGGCACCGGCGGCAGCGCCCAATCCTGTTGCGTTGTCAGCAGCCCGCCCGTGCCTTCGGTCGCGCCGAACTGGCTGGCATACGCGCCTGTCGTCCGCGTCGCCGGGTCGGGGCGATCGTAGACGTCGTTGATCGAGTCAGGGTGAACGAATGGCAGGTGGTAGTATTCGTTGAAGACCTCGAGAAAGGCTTTCCAGTTGCAGCTTACCTTGAGCTCGCGCCGACGGGTGGTCACCAGGCTCTCCAGCGGCCACGGCGCGTGAACCGCCGGAAAATCACCCAGCACAGAATCGAGCGCCGGGGCAGCGGGATTGAGGCAGACAAAGGCGAAACCCGCCCGCTCCTCGGCGCGGTAAGCGATAAGGCCGGAATCAGCCTTGTCGAAGCCCGGCACCGCGTCCATGTGCGGCGCGGCGGCGCACCGGCCGTCGAGATGATAGGCCCAGGAATGGAAAGGACACCGGATTCCCCGGCAATTGCCTGCACCGTCGAGCAGCCGCGCCCCCCGGTGGCGGCAGGTATTCGCGAATCCCCGCAAGGCGCCCTCGCGGTCGCGGAGAAGGATCAGCGACTGCCCGGCGATGTCGAGCGCGATGAAGTCGCCCGGGTTCTGCACGACATCCGCGCGCCCAAGGCCCAGCCAATGGCGTCGGAACAGGGCGCGCTCCTCTGCCGCCGCGATCTCCGCGCATGTGTAGACCTGCGGCGGCAGGGACATCGCCGTCTCCGGTGGACCCTTGCAGGCATCCAGCCCGGTGGTCGCAGCTTGGATCATTACCGCGCCTTCATCTCATCACGAAGGGATTTGCCATCGGCGCGTCGGACGTGTTCATCCAGACGGTCTTCGGCCGCGTGTAATCATACATCGCCTGGAACCCGCTCTCGCGGCCATAGCCCGAGCCCTTGATACCGCCAAACTCGGCGATCGGCGAGACGACGCGATAGGTGTTGACCCAGACGATGCCGGCCCGCACCGCATTGACCATGCGCAAGGACCGGGTGCTGTCGCGGGTGAAGATGCCGGCGGCGAGCCCGTGCTCGGTGTCGTTGGCAAGCTCGATCACCTCCTCTTCCGTGCGGAACCGCTGCACGCAAAGAACCGGGCCAAAGAGCTCGGTATCGACGATGCGCAGGTTCTGGCGCGGGCAGGCCAGGATCGTCGGCTCGAAATAGAGGCCCTCCAAGCCCGCCGGCCGCTCGCCCCCGGTCAGCACTTCGGCGCCTTCCTCGACCGCGAAGGCGATCTCGCTCTCGATCTTGTCCCGCTGGCCGGCGGTGCACAGGGGGCCCATCTGGGTTTCCTCGAGCAAGGGGTCGCCGATGCGGATCTCGCGCGCCTGCGCGACCATCCGTTCGAGGAAGTCGTCGGCGATATCGTCATGCAGATAGAGCCGCGAGCCGGCGACGCAGCTTTGCCCGGTCGCGCCGAAGATGCCAGCGATCGAGGCATTGACCGCGCTTTCGACATTGGCGTCGTCGAAGACGATGAAAGGCGACTTGCCGCCAAGCTCCAGCGAGACCTCGGCGAAGTTCTGCTTCGAGTTCTCCAACACCATGCGCGCAGCCCCCGGACCCCCGGTGAACGAAATGCGCGCCACCAGCGGATGCGATGTGAGCGCCCGCCCGCAGGGATCGCCGTGGCCGGTGACGATGTTGACGACTCCCGGCGGAAAGCCCGCCTGCTCGATCAATGCGCCGAATTCCAGCATCGCAGCCGAGGCGTGCTCCGAAGCTTTCAGCACCACGGTGTTTCCGGCAGCGAGCGCCGGGCCGATCTTCACCGCGACCAGGAAGAGCTGCGAGTTCCACGGCACCACCGCGGCGACCACGCCCAGCGGCTCGCGTTTGGTGAAGACGAACATGTCGGGCTTGTCGATCGGCAGGGTCTCGCCCGCGATCTTGTCGGCGCAGCCGGCGTAGAAGTGGAAGAACTCGGCGATGTATTTCGCCTGCCAGCGGGTCTCCTTCAGCATCTTGCCGGTATCGACCGATTCGGTGCGGCCCAATTGCTCGGATTTCTCGGCCAGCAGATCGCCCAGATTTCGCAGGCACTTGCCGCGCTCGGTCGGGGTCATTCCGGACCAGGGGCCCTTCAGAAACGCGTCGTACGCCGCCCGCACCGCCCGGTCGACATCCGCCTCGGTCGCCTCGGGCACCCGGCTCCAGACCTGGTTCGTTGCCGGATTGACGCTATCGAACAAGCCGCCGTCCGCAGCGGGCGTCCACTCGCCGCCGATCAGCATCTTGTAGTCCTGGATGGTCATCTGCCTGGTCCTCCCGCGGGCTTCGATTCTCATGGTTCACCGTTTGCCTGAGGGGGTTTACGAATTTTCGCCACCCGTGTGTCGAAAAAACTCGTAGTAAGGCTCTACCTCGGCACTATCGTGCCAACGTGTTGCAGCGACCGGAGGGGGATTGGCGATGTCTGGAAGCAAGCAGGTCATCGGTGAACCGCTGGAGATCGGCGGGCGGGTACTGTCGCTGTCGCGCGCCATCCGCGCGGGCGATTTCGTCTATCTGACCGGGCAGATCCCGATGAAGGACGGCGCTCCGATGACCGAGGGCACGATCGAGGATCAGACCCGGGCGGTCCTGGACGATATCAAGGCGACCTTGGAGCTGGCAGGCTGCACCCTTTTCGACGTGGTCAAGGCGATGGTCTGGCTGCGCGACCGGGCCGACTTTCCCGGCTTCAACGCGGTTTACGGAGAATATTTCCCCGCCGAGCCGCCGGCGCGCTCCGCCGTCGTCAACGATCTCCTGGTCGACGTGCGCGTCGAGGTCGAGGTCGTCGCCTACCGCCCGCAGACCATCTGATGCCGGAGACGTCACCGGACGGCACCGTCTTCGAGCTGGCCGGACCTCCCCGTGCGCCCGCGGTGGTTCTGATCCACGGCCTGGGTTTGAACCGCCACTGCTGGCAATGGACCGAGCCAGTGCTCCGGGAGCGTTTCCGGGTGCTGTCCTACGACCTCTTCGGACATGGCGAGACCTCGCCTCCACCGGCAACGCCATTGCTCGGCCTCTTCTCCCTGCAATTGCAGGACCTGATGAGTCACTGCCGGATATCTTCGGCAGCGGTCGTCGGTTTTTCCCTCGGCGGCATGATCGCGCGGCGAATTGCGCAGGATGCGCCGGATCGGGTCCGCGCGCTCGGCATCCTGAATTCTCCCTGGCGGCGCACGCCCAAGGCGCAAGCGGCGATCCTGGCCCGGGTCAAGCAGGCCCTCGAACATGGCCCGTCCGCAACGGTCGAGGCCGCGCTGGAGCGCTGGTTCAACGATGCTTTCCGATCGAAGAACCCAGAGATGATGGATCTGGTCCGCGGTTGGGTAACCGCCAACGACCCTGCGATTTACCACACGATCTATCGGGTCCTGGCCGACGGCATCGACGAGATCACCGCCCCCGATCCACCAATCAGCTGCCCGACGCTGGTCATGACGGGCGACGAAGACTATGGCAACGGCCCCGAAATGACCCGCGCCATCGCGGCCGATATTTCTGGCTCGGATGTCTGCATCCTGCGCGGCCTGCGCCATATGGCTCTGGCCGAGGACCCGGACGCCGTCAACGGGCCGCTGGTGGATTTTCTTAACCGCTCTGTCGTTTGATGCTTGTTTGGCGTTGATTGTTACCTGACTGACAAAGGTTCGACAGATGCCAAGCCCGCAGTCTGATCAGCTCGCGGCATCAAGCGCTTCTAGAACCTGCTTGTGGAAACGGTGCAGTCCCGACTCTGTGAACCATGAATCCTCAGGATCGGCGATATAACGGCCCTGATCGAACCCGAGGCTCGCTAACCCGCGCTGAACGCTCTCCACAATCGCGATATCTTCCCGATTGAACATCTCGGCGAAGAGCGACGTCACCGCCTTTAGATTCGGATTGTCAGCTCCGCGTGGGCTGTAGATATCAGCATGTTCCAGCGATTGTCCGGGCCCGCTCGGGCTTATGCGCAAGACGATCAGCTGAGCGCTGCCGGGCAGGCTCAGGAGACAAAGGTTAGGCCACAAAAACCATGTCAGATACGGCTCGCCACCCTTGGTTTCGAACCCGCCGAAGCCCGGCCGAGCGGTCCTCTGGAAAAATCCGTAACGCCTGCCGATCTGGGCTGAGCCACCCTTCTCGTTATAAAGCGTGGCTAGGGTGGGGTGGGCGACCGGGATATGGTACCCCTCCGAGAAATTGTCGACAACCACCTTCCAATTTGCGGCCACATCGAAATCGAACCGGTGATTGGCCGCATAGTCTGGCATGTCCGGTAGGTTGCCGAGGATTGTTCCTTCGAATTCTGGCAGATCGCCGTCCTCCGGCGTGGCATCGGGATCAAAATTGATGAAGATCATTCCCGCGACGAGAGTTTGCCGGATCGGTTTGAGCCCGAAGTCACCGATGTCGAAACAGGGCACGTCGCGCGTCAAGCGCGCGGTCTTCAACGCACCGTCAAGTTCGTAGCACCAAGCGTGATAAGGGCAAACGATCCGGTTCTTGATCTGGCCGCGGCCGGAAAGGAGCGTGTGGCCGCGATGCTGGCACACGTTAAAAAAGGCGCGCACCTCCTTGTCCTGGCCGCGCACAACCAGGACTGGCTGCCCGGCCAGTTCCTCAGTCACATAGCTGCCGGGCTCAGGCACGTCGGAGATGTGCCCGACATAGAGCCATGATCGATGGAATATCGCGCGAATTTCTTGCGCGTGAATATCGGGATCCACGTAATAGCGGGACGGTAGACTATATGACTGCTGCGCGACCTCATCGAAGGCGCCCTTTTCGCCAGAGACGAGGGCCTTAACCATGTGCTCCTCCCTAGATCGTGCTAGGCATCTCGCAGAAGGTCATTGCGACATCGCATGCAGACCAGCAGCCGGTCAATTCAGATCTCCATTTTGCTTATAGCCGAAGATGATCGACAGATCATTCTGGCGAGGACACCGACCGCCGCACGTGGCCGATTTCCGACGACAGTAAGATGGAGTTGTCCATACCTTCGTCGCCTCAGGAATGCGTCGCAATGTCTCGTGGATGCGTAATACTCCGGTCACTTGCAATGCCTGCACATCACGGGTGCTGGTTAGGGATGCGAACTATGCCGAAACGACATGCCTTCCGGGCGCAATACATAGAAGGCTGGGAGACCATGGACGCCCAAAAGCTTGTTTCATCGGTCGCCGACGATTTCGTTTTCGATGACCCGGCCGAGGTTGCGCCTATCACCAAGGCGGAGCTAGCCAACTACATGCCGGCCTGGCCCAAAAAGGCAAGCGCGCTTGGCGCTGAGTTCGATTTTCACATCGTCGACAAGGTAGTGCAGGACCGAGCCGGGGCGTTGTTAGAATGGTACTGGTGGTGCCTGGTGGGCGCGGATGTCGAAGGGTCAGCGGTCATCAGGACGACCGATGAAGGCGTCGTCTACGAGCGTCTGACTTACTACAGAACGCCTTGGCAATTGCGCACGTAAGGTTGTCTCCTGGCTCGAGAAATTGACTACGTCGTTTCATGGCAGCTTCGAGAAGTAGCCTCTGTGTCGGCAATCGGGTTGTAAGCGGACGTTCGAATTCTAGCTCGGACGGCAGCTTCGTCCCGCTCAGCCGACATCCAAAATGGTTTGGCTCTAAGCGACCCAGTCTTCGGTCAGGCAAAACGTGTGCAAGATTTTTTGGTTTGAATGGGTACCGCGCCTGATGTCCGGTCCGCCAAGGCACACCTTTTCTTTTTCTACCGGAGCCGTCGATGCAACCTCACCCCAACCTCGGCGCGGCCCTCAAGGAACTCAGCGCTGCTGACCGCCAGCAAACTGGGCTATGGTTGAACAACAGAGCGAAGAACTCGCACCTGCCTTTCCGACGACGGGAGAGGGCAATGCTCCGGTTTAGGCGCATGCGAAGTCTGCAGGAGTTCGCTGCCGTCCACGCCTCCGCTTCCAACCACTTCAATCAGGAACCTAGCCTCTCCAGTCGGGACATCTTCAAGCTAAACCGAACCGCCGCGCTTGCCGAATGGCGTCAGCCCTGCGCGGCCTGAAGATCAGCCCTCCGCGGTGAACTGAGACTGGTTCGCATTCGTTTGACGGCACCGCCACTGCCGTTCCTCGGCCTGCTTTCTCCTACATCGTCGGCACGTTCCGTACAGCCCGCGCAGGGCGACATTCTTCAGGCGCCAACCGGATAGTGAACCTGGCGCGCTTCCTCGTGGAAGTCCCGCAGGTTCTGGGTCCAGGTTGTCCCCGGCCAGCACAGGCTCATGACGCGCGCGCGCGGCTCGTAGACCGCCGTGTAGAGCGTGCCGAAACCCCGGTCGAAGGCCGTCGAATAGAGGGGCGGGCGCAGGAAGGCCGAGATGAAGCGGTGCTTCGGCTCTTTATGCAGCGTGAGGCGCTGCAGCAGGAACCGCTCGCGTTCGACGGTGGCCGTGAACCGCGCGTGGCTCGACCATTCGACCCGCTCCTGATGGTTGGTGGCGACCGCAGCGTGGGTCAGCAGCGCCGGGCGGTCGGGCGCCATATAGGCCGTCACGTAGTTCCGTTTCCGGTCAAGCGCCGTCACATTGTAGCTCATATGGCAAGGGATCCGCGCTAGTGCACTGCCCGCTTGATCCGCCGTCTCGCAGGTCTGAAGCACATAGCGCAGGATCAAGGGCACGCCGAACCCGTCATCCACGACACGCCGCCCGCCGAAGGTCAGCGAGACCGCCAGTCCCGCATCGTTGACGCCGTCAACCAGGCCCAAAAGCCCGTCCGATGTGCCCATCACGGCGTGCCCCTGCCATTCGGTCCTCAGCAGTACCGCGTCGAATGCCTGTGGGCTGTAGTCGTAGTTCCGAGCCATGACCGGTTCGGCACCAGGCCAAATGGCTTGGCTGCAATTCGAGAGATAGGGCGGCGGGCAGTAGTAACTAAGAAATCGCGCCTCCTGGTCACCGCCGCCGCCCAGTTCGCAAAGCTCGTCGTAGATCGGCACGATCTCAGGCATGTGGGCCTTCATCGCCTCCAGCCCCTGGCGATAGGTCGGGCGCGCCTCCAGTCCCTCGCGGGCCCACCAGCGGCGGTAACTTGGCCAGTACCCGGCAAAGAGCCCGGCCCATTTCGGGCCCGGGCGATCCTCGCGAACCGCGCGGAAGAGGAGCTTCATCGGCGCTTGGTAGCGCAGCCAGCGATTGCCCGCAATTGGGGAGGCGTTACCTGAGCTTTGCTGCGGCTACTGCGTTTCGGCGAAGTCGCGCAGTTTCTGCACGCTGAAGATATACTTGTTGGCTGCCTCGGGCTTGTGGCAGGCGAGGCAGCGTGCCTCATTCAGTTTGGCGCGCGGCACCCCTTCGGCCGAGAAGACGGCGTAACGCCAGTCGCCGTTTCGGATGATCGAGGGCACCGCTTCGCCGTTCCCGCTGCGCCGCTCCATTGCGGTGAACGCCTTGAGGTCGCCCACTATCAGCTTGCCATCGGCGTCGCGGGCCAGATCACCCGCCGCATCAGCCTTGGCATCGAATATCTCGACCCGAATGTAGGCCCCCTCCAGCGAGCCTCCTTTCGCGCCGTCGATCGCCGCCTGGTTCGCCCGGTAGAAGCGTACTTGCTTGCGGCCCTCGAACTCGACTCGTGTGTAGCGCTTGAACGTATCCTCGTAGTCGGCGGGGAAGGCCACAGCGGCGCCATCCAGTCCGGTTTCGTTGCTGCCATGAACACCCGGTTCGGCGCCGGGCAAACCGGAGAAATGGGCCGCGAGATTCTCGATCTCGGTATCCGACAGATCGGCGGCGATCGCATTCATCAGGGCATTCTTGCGGTCGCCTGTCCGGAAAGCCGTGAGCTGCGCCGCGATGTAGCCGGCCTTTTGGGCCGCAAGATTTGGATATTTCTCATCCGTGCTGAACCCGTCGTCGCCATGGCATGCGGCGCATTGCACCGCCAGCGCGGCGCCCGCGGCCGGATCGGCCGCATGCGAGGCGGGCGCAAAGAGACTGACGGCGAGCAGGCAGGCAAGAAGGGTTCCTTGGGCCCGTGCGATGGTCATAGTCAGGCTCCGTGGTAACCCGCCGTCGCGGGGATGCAGGCAGTGAACCTCGCACGGCCAGGAGTGCCCGCCAACTCACATGATCTTGAAGGCCGGCTCTGCCAGAGCATGGGCCGAGGGCAGCGGGCGGGCCGCGAAGCCTTGCTTGATACCGTGAATCCAACGCTTCGAGCGTTCGGTCAGTTTGAACCCCTTGGTCATCGAGCGGCCCCGGGTGACCAGAATGCCCAGATCTGCGCCCTCGTAGCGGTAGTCGCCCGGTTTCGAGATGCGCAGGAAGAAGGCTTCCTCCTCGCTCTCGACCGCGCGGCGGTGATAGTCGAACCGGTCGAAGACCACGCGCCCATCGTTCAGCATCCTGTAGATGCCGCTCTCGGGCGCTTGGGTCACGATGTCCACGCTGTCGTCGGTATGCTTGATCACCATTTGGGACCAAGAATCGATCATGTCCGGGTCGGCCCAACGCGCATTCAGCTCTTCCACATCCAGCTTGAAGTCCTTGCCCGAGAACTCGAGCAGGTGAAACAGGAACAACGGCGCATCCGCATGGGCAAAGGCTGCGTGGTTGGTCATCGACGAGGCGCCGGTGATGCGCGGGTTCAACTCGCCCAGCCAGATCTCGCCGGTCTTTTTGTCGACCAGGAAGTCGAGCTCGAAATAGCCGCGATAGCCCTCCTTCTTGAGCTGCTCGCCGAATTTGAAGGTCAACTCGCGGGCGCGTTGGCGGGTTTTCGAAGGGAAGGCAGTCGAGAAAATCTCGTTGCCGCACCAGCCGCCGCGATAAGGGGTCAGCTCCTTAAAGCCCACCAATTCGGTCATCAAGGGGCCGACGATGGTACCCTGCTTGGTCGCACAAGCCTCGATCGCTGAGCCCCGGCAATCGATCCGCTTCATGATCTTGATCTCGCCCTCGCCCACGATCTCGTGCTCGTGACGGCGGAAATCGCCTTCTGATTTGATGAAGAAGGTGGTGTGTCCACTATCGCCGAAGGCAGATTGCAGAACCAAGTCATGGCCGATCCCTGCCTTCTCGCAGGTCTTCTTCAGGTCTTCGTAGTTCTTGACCTCGGCCAGCACGTTCGGCACCGAAGGCACCCCCGCCTTATCGCCGATGCGCACGGTCTCGATCTTATTGTCGCATTTCTCGCGCAGCTTCGCCTCCGGGAACCAAACCTCGGCTCCCAGCTCCTTGGCCAGGCGCTCGGTCTCCTCGTCGAACATCAGGAAGACAAATCTAGGCTTTCCGCCCCGGCGCTTGAGGATGTCGATCACGTCCTTGTGCTGCAGCAGATAATTGTTGATGTCCTCGATGGACTGGAACTCTGCATGGGGCGTTTCCGCAGGCACGAAGACGTTCGGGTGACGGCCGTCGAAGCAATCCAAATAGTTGATATATTTAAAATTCTTCACCCATTCGTCCAACCCCAACAGGTTGAAATTGGTGGCCGAGATGAAATAGATCGGCGTGTCGTTGCGGTGGAAGAACCGGCGAATTTCGGAAATGTTCTTCAGTTTCTTCTTGGGCATGTCGGCTCCCCTCCCGGCTATGATTTATCGGCACACAATTCATGCATTCTGCGATCGAGCATGTTTCTCCAGCGCATCCTCGGTGAAGACCCGCAGGCCCAGATCTGGCCGGTAGCCGTGGATCTCGTTGACGTCGAGCGCACGCATGAAGGCCAGGATCTCCTCGCTGATCACCTGACCTGGCACCAGGATCGGAAAGCCCGGCGGATAGGGAATGATGAACGAGGCCGAAACCACCTCGCGCCCGCTTTCCATCGCCGCCTTCACCGAACCGTCGAGGTGCAGGTAGTCGCAATTCTCCTCGTCATAGGCCAGGAAGAAGGCCGAGCGAATGTCGCCCTCGGGCGTCTCGGCACCCGCGCGGAAAGCATCGTGGAAGCGCGAGAAATCGGGCAGCGGCGGCAGGTCGACGATCAGGCTCTTGACCCGGGACTCGAAGGCGCGCTTTTCCATCTTCGAGGCGTCGTCGAGCAAGTCATCCAGCCCCTTGGCGATCTCGACCAAGACCTCGATCAGATAGGCGACCGACGAGCGCGTGGTGCCGATGTTGGTCATGAACAGCACCGTGTTGCGCGAGGTCTTGTTGATCTGGATCCCGTATTTGTCCATCAGGATGTCAGTCTTGAACGTATCCCCGTCCCAGCCGGTGCCGCCGACGGCCAGCGTCACCCGCGTGGCGTCCAGCACGAACTCGTCCGAGGCCCAGCATTCCCAGATGTCGGCCCATCCCTGTTCCGGGTCGTAATAGGATTTAATCCCACTCTCGCGATACTGTTCGGGGATCATGTCGCCCGCTGTCAAAACCTTGAAATACTTCTGCAAAAGCGGGTGTGTCGCGATCGCCCGGCGCATCGACATCGCTGCCTCGACCTGGCGCTGGACGAATTCGAACCCTTCCAACTCGACCTGACGGCGGCCCACATCCAGCGACGCGATGATCTGGTAATTCGGCGAGGTCGAGGTGTGGGTCATGTAGGCTTCGTGGAAGCTCTGCTCGACCTCGCCTTTGAAGTCCTGATCGTTCACATGGATCATCGAGCCTTGGCGCAGCGCGGTCAACGTCTTGTGGGTCGACTGGGTGGAATAGACCCGGACCCGCGCATTGGGTGGCGGCACGAGGCGGGTCTTGATCAGTGTCTGGTCATCGACGCTGGCCAGCTCTTCCTGCTGGCTCTCCCAGGCCTTGGCGGCCTCAGGCGTGCGCAGTTTGCGCCGCAGCTTGTTGGCGGCGTTCATGGCGGTGCGGCGCCGGTAGGTCGGACCGAACCGCGCGAAGGCGAACCAGGCCTCGTCCCAGAGGAAGACCAGGTCCGACTTGATCGCCAGGCATTCATCCATCACCCGATCGACATTGTAGACAACGCCGTCGAAGGTGCAGTTGGTCAGCAACAGCATCCGCACGCGGTCAAGTTTACCCGCGGCCTTAAGTTGCAGAAGCTGGTGCTTGATCTCGGCGATCGGCACTGCGCCATACATCGAGTAATCGTTCAAAGGATAGCTATCCAGATAGACCACCTGGGCGCCCGCCAGGACCATGCCGTAGTGGTGCGATTTATGGCAGTCCCGGTCGACCAGCACGATATCGCCTGGGCTGACCAGGGCCTGGACGACGATCTTGTTGCAGGTCGAGGTGCCGTTGGTCGCGAAGAAGGTCTGTTTCGAACCGAAGGCACGTGCCGCCAGTTCCTGCGCCTCCTTAATGGGCCCGTGCGGCTCGAGCAGCGAGTCCAATCCGCCCGACGTCGCCGAGGTCTCGGCTAGGAAAATGTTTGGGCCATAGAAGGCGCCCATATCCTGAATCCAATGGCTCTTCGAGATCGACTTTCCGCGGCTGATCGGCATGGCATGGAAAACGCCAGTGGGCTGCTTCGAATATTCCCTCAACGCGGTGAAAAAAGGCGTCTTGTAGCGGGCATTGACACCGCGAAGGATGTTCAGGTGCAGCTCCAGAAAGTCTTCCTGATTGTAGAACACGCGCCGGCAGCCGCCAAGGTCGCGGCCGGCGATGTCCTCGACCGAGCGGTCAGTGACCAGGTAGACGTCGAGCTCGGGTCGCACGCGCGCGATCAGACGGCTGAGTTCGGGCCCGTATTGGTCGGGCGTCAGCGCGTCGATGTCCTCGTCGCCAATCCGATCGAGATATTTGGTCAGGATGGTCAGCGGGTTGCGGGATTTGAGCGTCAGCCCCGGGCGGATCACAACGGCCTGAATGTTATGATTGAACAGGATTGCGATCAACGCATCCTCGATGCTGGGCACGACGACCGGCTCGTAAATAAAGGCGTCTTCATCGCGGCGGATGCGCGCCAGGCTCGTGCGCAACCAACGCTCCTGATGCTCGCCTAGGCTGTCGACAACGACGACCTCGAAATACGGCCGAGCCAGTGCGCGCGCCTCGATCGGCAGCGTCGCCTCGTCCTCGATCTCATCATTCTCGCTGTCCTGGCGCGCCAGCGGGATCGTGCGGCGGCGGTAGGCACCGGTGGTCAGCGCCCGGGCGACGCGGCGCACTGTAAAGCTCAGATCCTCCCAATTGCGCTGTTCCAATTGGCGGCGCATATGCTCAAACGCCGCGTGACCCGGAAAGGCCCAGTAAGTCTCGATCGGGCGCAACGCGTCGAACAAATCTATCGCCTGGGCGGTGAACTTGCCGATTGCGGGATCGTCGGGCGCCAGACGCTCCAAGCGGTCGGTCACTTCGCGCAGCGTACTCCAACGGTCCGAGCGCAATTGGGTCGCGCTGTAGTAGTCACCGATCGAGTGCAGCGTGGCTCGGGTCACGTCCTCGGGCATTCCCGTCTCCCTGTCCTGACGCGGCACCGGCCATTTCCCGGTTCATCCGGGAAAATTTCACCCCGATGCAATCCGTCCTGTGAACGGCGCAATCTGCGCCTTGGTGTTCTCGTCGCCAGCATCATCGGACATGGGACCCGCGGGCGCCGCCGCCGCGGCTTCGGTCCCCTGCGCCGGCATTTCCAGCGGGCCGAGCCCTTGCAGATAGGCATCCGTCCCACTTCTGCGGTCGTAGACCGAGAAATCGACCAAGCGGTCTCGGAAGCTCTTCAAGACCTGGCCCAGCCCCATCATTCCCGTCTCGCGCTGGCGGCGTACCAGATCCAGATCGATCTCGATCGGAAACAGATCTTCCTGGCCCGCGGATTGGTGGATCACATGAGCCGAAGGGCTGACAACGCAAGAGCGCCCGACCCCGCCGGCGCCCAATCCATTGACGTCGAACACGTAGCATTGGAACTGAGCCGCCGTCGCCCGCGCGATCGCCAGTTCAGCATCGCGGTCGGTGGTGCCGGTCAGCACGGGATGCAGCAGAACCTCAACGCCCTGGCTAGTGATTTGCCGCGTCGTCTCCGGGAACCAGATGTCGTAACAGATGCTAAGCCCGAACCGGCCGACCTCTGGCACATCGAAGATGCAGAAGTCGGTCCCGGCCGAGACCTCGTAGGTCTCGTAGGGGCGGAACGGGAACATCTTGCGATATTTCGCGACGATCTCGCCATCGGGGTTGATCACGACGGAGGTGTTGTAGACGCTCCCGTCCTCGGCCTTCTCGAACATCGAACCGGGGATCAGCCAGACCTTGTGACGCAGGGCATCCGCCTGGAACTGTTCCAGGGCCTGGTTCGGGAAGGGCTGGGCGAAACGGGGCAGCGGCCCATGGACCGCCAGCTCGCTGAACAGCACCATCTGTGTCCAGGGAAAGCGCGCCATCAGGATGTCAAGCCGGTGGCGCATGGCCTCGACATTGTCGTGCAGCGCGGCGATGTGCATCTGCACGCCGGCGATTGCGAATGGGGTCATCGCGTGACCAGCTCCTTGTTGGTGCTCGGTTTATGCCTCGGCAGAAAGGGTAACGTGAGCGCAGTGAAACAAGCAACAGCCGGAAAATCGCGATGCCTGCGTTCGGTAGCGGAATGTCGGCGAACCTGTACCCGGTTCGGTCGCCCGAAACCGTTGCCGCACTATCTGCCGGCGGTTCAGTAGCCGATGGCAGATGACCGGATACGCAATCGCGCTCGAACCCGGTAATATTGATACGCGCTCTCGGCACATGTCGCCGCGAACGCAGCCGAGGCCGCACCCACCGCGCCGAACGAAGGTGTCAACAATAGCGAGGTCGCAACACCAAGACAGATCGCGCAGATATACCCGAGCGCGACGTCATTCTCCGCGCCCGCCATGCTCAAAAGCATCGCGGTCGGGCCAAAGGACGCCGCAACCGCCAGTGCCCCCAACATGATCAGGATCGGAGCGAATGCCTGGCGGAACTCAGCGCCCAGCAGGATTTCGATCAACCAGACGCCGATCGCGGCGAAGACAACAATCCCCGTAAGAAGGAGTACCGTCATGATCCGTGCCGAATTGGTGGCCAAGCGTTGCAGGCGATCCGAATCCGCGAGCGCATGAAGGCTCGCGACATGCGGCCCAATCGTCAGATTGACGACCGAAGAACCGAGGCCCGCAAGCCCCGCCGCCCTCTGGGCGAGCCGCAGCAGCCCGACCGCCTCAACGGTCGATAGCGCCGAGGTCAACAAGATCAAAAGCTGCGGCTGTATGACCCTCAATCCATCGATCAAGGCCAGCGAGATCCCGCTCTTCAACCAGTATCGGCCTCTGTAGACTGGGGGTGCCTCACGCTCGTTTCGCGGGCGGAACCGCAGCAGGACGGCGGACGCCATCAGGCTCGCTGACGCCGCCGCGATCTGAAGCTGGATTGCGCCCGCGGGTGTGAGCGATCCGGGCAAGTACCACCCAGCCGCTAGAATGAGCACAAGGAACATTGCAGGCCGAACCACCCCTTCGGGCAATCGGCTGAGGCCATGCAAGTGAAATCCCAGCAGCATGCCTGAAATGTAATTGTTCAATGCTGTCAGAGGGATCAGGATACAGCCGAACTGCAGGCCCAGGGCCACGCCCGCCGGGATCTCGATCGCAAACACCGTCACTGCCAGCGTAGCCATCGCGCCGCCGAAAACGCACACGGCCGCCATCACCAGAAGACCAAAGCGCGTGACACCAACAATCTCGCCAACCGCGCCACGCGCCCTGGCGCTCGCAATCTCGCGCATGACCAACACCGGCATGCCAAATCCCCCGACGAGGGTGCCCAGCGCGACGAGCGCAAAGATGATGGAGTAGGTGCCAAGGCCCGCGAGGCCGAGTTCGCGGGCCAAGAGGATCGCGGTCACCAAGCCAATGACCGCTTCGACAAACCCGATGGACCCCAAGCTCAACCCGCCGCGCAGCAGCGTCGCTCGCGCCCCATTGGAAACTGTTCCCTCGCCGTCGCCTTGCGGCATCATTCACAACCGCCTTCAAACAATGCCATCGCGACTGGTCGATCGGCGCTTTTGCCCATCTGCGTATCAAGCGTTGCCGAGAATTTCATCCAGCTTCCCGATTAGTTCACGTAAATCCACCTCGCTTTCCGACGAAAACACGAACATCTCGGTCCCGTCTGGACTGCGATCCACCCGGATCAGCATCGGGTTCTCAGAAGCTTCTCTACGGACATTTTCGGCGCCCAACTCAAACGCGTGTGTGTAGTAGCGAAGCTCAAGCCGGCGCGCCGCCGGTGGTGGTGGAGCAACCTCACCGCCCAGCATGGAGTTGACGTAGTCACCGATCATATCGCGCCCGGTCGTTCCGGGCACCGACCCGGGAAAGTCAGCGCCCATACGATTTGAAAGATCGATCGCGTAGGCTCGGCCATCTGAACCCAATCGAACCTCGACGTGAAACGCGCCCGACTTAAAATCACACGCTTTCAAAGTCTCGATGGCGGCATTTTGCACGGTCGTTTCGACCTCTTTGTCGAGGCCGGGGTTGAACAGATACCAACAGCGCATGAACTTTGGAGGATACCGGAAGAAATTTTCCTCGGTGACAATGTATATCCGGACGTCGCCGCGATGAATGATCCCCTCGACGTCGAACTGTTTGCCGGAAATGAACCGCTCGACGATCACATCGCTTTCCGGGAATGCGCCGCGAACCGAGGCAACGCCCGACTGAAGTTCCTCTAGCGTCTCGCAGATCCGGTAGCTATGCGCCCCCTGCCCCATATCAGCCTTAACGATCAACGGATAAGCGACCGGTTGCGTCTCAAGATCGGACCGGGTGGCAGAACGGCATTGGGGATCGAGCGCGCGCCCGCCCGGTCGAGCGCCTTGTGCATCGCGGCTTTGGACACCGATGCGCCGATGGCGGTAGCGGAGAATTGCACGCCGGCGCCAAGCATTTCGTTGACCGCGGCCATCTGCGGCAAGAGCTTGTCGTCGGATTGCGCCAGCGCGATTGTCGCTCCCTTTCGCCGGGCCAAACCCACAATCCGCTGAGTGTTCGACAGATCGAAGACGTCGAGGAAGTGAGCCTCGTGCGCGAAGCGCCAATTCAGGCTCTTGGAGCTTTGCTCGACCAGGATGACGTAATGACCCATCCCACGAAGGCGTCTCATCAACTCGCGGCCATACGACCGTCCGTATAAGACGAGAACCGGATCGCCTTTCTTCGTCAGGCGGTTCCATGCGCTCCAAATTCTGGCGAGGCCCGGGGCGAGAAATATCGCCAGCCGACGGGCAATTTCTCTGAAACTGCTTCCGGATCTGACACCAAATAGCGTCTCGCGGGATTCCGTAGGCATCAGCGGTCGCCCCTAAGCCGGTCGAGGCCTGTCACCCCTCGGTCGATATCATCGCGGGGCTGCTTTGGCCCGCGTTCATGCACCCATCCTCTCGGCGATCGCCAGAACCCGGTGCATTTCCCGCAGGACCGGCTTTTCGATCAGTTTGCCGTCGATCACGACCAGGCCCGTATCGGCGGCCTCGAATTCCGTAACAATGCGGCGTGCCTGGTCGATGGCGGCCCGGTCGGGCGTGAAGACCGCGTTCAGCGCCGCGATCTGCTTCGGATGGATTGCGCCCTTGCCAGAAAACCCCAAATCGCGGACCTGCTCGGCCTCGCGGGCCATCCCTTCCGGGTCATTTAGGTCGAGCCAGGGCACATCGATCGCGTCGATCCCCGCGCGTGCCGCTGCGTGAACAACGCGCGAGCGCGCATAGAGCAGAGGCTCGTAGGCATTGCGGCATCGCAGCTCGGCTGCCATGTCGACGCCGCCGAAGAAGAGCGCATCAATCCGCTCGCTTGCCCGGGCGATCGCATGGACTGCTTCCAACCCATCATTTGTCTCGATGATCACATGGAGCCGGGTTGCGTGCCCACGCTCGGTCAAGAGCGTCTCCAGCCAACGCACCTCGTCCGCGCTACGCACCTTCGGCAGCATCAAGGCCGGCGGCGGGCGATCGGCGTCCAGAACTGCCTGCACATCGGCCAGGCCGAACGCTTCGCGCAGGCAGTTGATCCGCAGAATGCGCTCGACCCCGTCATCCGCTTGCGTATCGGAGAAAAGCGCCATGGCGTTCTTGCGCGCTTGGACCTTGTCTTTCGGCGCGACCCCATCCTCCAGCTCGACGCAGACAATGTCGGCCCCCGAGGCAAGTGCCTTCGGATACATTGCCGGATCGAGCGCCGGCGTGAAGATAAAGCTGCGGCGTGGACGGGAAATGCGAGCGGTCACATCATCCCTCCCGCTTCATGGTCCTCGCCGGATTGCGCCGCGTAGATCGAAGTGTAGCCGCCCGACCAATCTGGTGGGATCTGGCAGGGCCGCGGGTCGTGGTGGGCCCAGCGCACCGCCTCGCCGCGGACGATCTTGTAGGCGTTCGCCGAGGGGTCCGGATGCGGCGTATAAGGCTTCGCATCCGCTGAGGTGTAGCAGTTGAGCAAAAGCGGCCGCGGTTCTGGCGACTTGGACGAAGGCGAGTAGTGCAGCGTCCGCGCATTGTGGACAGTGATCGAGCCCGCCTTGCCGGTCATGTATTCGACCCGGCCCATGTCCACACTTGCGGCATCCGCATCGGACAACATCCCGGTCCAGTTTCCCTGGTCGTCGTATTGGTCGTAGAGGTCGTCGTTGTGCGAACTTTTCAGCGCAGCCAGCGGCCCGTTGGTCATATCGGTATCGGCCAGATAACAGCCAATCGTCAGCACGTTGTAGTTGGTGTGAGGGAAAAACTGGATGTCCTGGTGCCACTTCACTGTGTCGGTGGCATCATACCATTTGAAGTTTAGCTTCGAGTGGTGGAACGCGACGTTTGGCCCGACAAGGTCGGCCGCCACGTCCGCCATCAGGCCGGTGGCGAAGTCCCAAAAGACCTGGTGGCGCTCGTCCGGTCGTTTTAAGCGCCTTAGCACCGGGTTCTCGGCCGAATGGCCCGGACCGATATCGAAAACCCCATCCGAGACCGTGACGGCCCGGCTTTGCTCTTGGAACTCGGTTGTCACGCGCTGCAAGTCAGACAGCGTGCCAGCCGGGACCAATTCTTCGACACCGACGAAGCCGTGCTCGAAATAGTGCTCGCGTTGCGCCTGGCTAAGCACGCGCGGCGGATGGGAAAGGACTTGCTCTGGTGTCATTTGGCGTCTCTGCTCCGGCGATTGCACGCAGACCGCGCCGAGAGCTCAGGCGACGGGCCCGCGCCGCATACATTGGCACCATTCGCGCGTCGGCGCCAATCGCGATTAGGATGAATGGATCAGAGGCAAGCGGGCGATCAGACGGGCGAGATTACTTGACCAATCACTTTCCAAGCCGCGTCTTAAGCCAAAGATGGAAAGATGGAGAGATCTTTTTGAGCAACCGGGAGGAATTCACATAGGCCGCCGAGGACAATTTGGCATCAGAGAAAGTAAGTTCGCGATAAACTTGGAAAATTTCGTCGGCGTTCGGCTCGAAGGTCGCGCCGTCCGGCCGGGCACCGAAATAGGTCTCTTTTACAACCTGGTCCTTTCTCAGCACACCCTTCTCTTCAAAATAATTCACCAACAGCTTGGTCAACCGGTGTTTTTGGTCGATCTTGATCTCGGTGGGGTTGATGTAGAGAGTCGCACGGTCAGTGCCGTAGTCGTCGATGATGATCGCGGCTCCGGGAACCAAATCGCCGTAGAAATCGCTGAAATCCCGGTCCAAGGCACCGTCCGCGTCCAGGAACATCAAGCCAAGCCCGGCCTCGATCACTGGGTCCGATACAATCGCCCTCGCGGCACCGAAATGGACGTCGATCTTCCCGGCGACACCGTAGCGTTCGAATGCTCCGTAGAGGCGCGCCCGGTAGTCCTCCGGCGTGCCATAGCGTTCGGTATAACCCTCGCCCAGCTTCTCAACCGTCGCGACACGGACATTCTCGTGCCCGCCATCCAATGCGCCCAGGCCCAGCGCGACGGTCGCGGCGCCCCTTGCGGTGCCAATCTCCAGGATGTTGTGCGCGGATTGACGCGCGCTCAGATAAAGCTCGTGATAGACTTTTGGGTCGAGCATCCCGCCGACGTCGAGCCTCATCTTCGCGAAGTCTTCGACTGTACGCTGCATCCCTGTCCCTCCGGAACTCCACCGCGAAGACATTTACCATTGCCTTCGTTTCAACGCCATCCTCTGCGCCGTTTCCCCGGGCGCGCGGACCGGTATTCGAGAGAAGGGTGCTTTGATTGCCACGGTCGGGACGTGGCGCGATCGCCGGGCGGCCGAAGCCGCCCAGCGATTGATTTCGTGCGTCAAACCAGCTCGTTGATCGAGAAACCGCTTAGGATCCCGTTATCGATCGACGCTGTGACATCTATATCCAGCACGCCATCGGCGACCTGAACCGTCTCGGTCAGCGTCAGCGCCGCCCACCGATCGTCGGTCTGAGCATGGATGTCGATGTCGTTGAAGCTGCCCGTCGCCGCCCCCTCGAGCGCCACGTCGAAGACCCGCTGGCCAGCATCCCGCGCCCATGGCTCGGTCAGGTAGAGGGTGACTTCGTAGAGCCCATCCTCGGGCACCTCGATCTGATAAGAGAAATGACCGAAGCCATAATCGTTGTAGAGCAGATCATCATCGGTGCTCGAGACATGGGTTCCATAGTACTGGCGCTCGACCATCCAGCCGGAGGCGATGCCCGGATCGGCATCGAATGCGGTCCCATCCACCGCCACGAATGCATCGCCACCCACATTGATGTGCTTGGCGAAGCCTGCTTCCGGCTCGTGAACCGGCGGCAGCGGCTCGGGTTCGGCCGGTGTGGCGCCCCCCTCGGCCACAGTGAAGCTGATACTTTCAGTGCCCAACACCGTGCCCTTGCCGTATTTCTCGGAATAGAAGGTCAGGTCGACCTCATAGACCCCGGCCTCTGGGAACAGCGCCCCTATTGTCGACGGCGCCAGATCGCCGTTCCAGTCGCCGAAGAGAGCATAAGGCTCGATGCTCTCGACCTGCGTGACCTGCCCGTTTTGGAAGTCAAACTTCACGCTGGCGAAATCGATGCTGTCCGTAACATACTCGATCGATAGCGCATCGTTGCCCAACAGCATCGCGTCCAGGGTCACCCCGTCGGTTAGATCGGCGACACGGAGATCCGAATTCGCATCCATCAGGCGCAGCGAGCCCGGCTCGACCGCTTCAGGCACCGGATCCGACGCTGTCGGCGTCACCGGATCGGAATTCGTCGTGCTGGTCCCGCCCGACGTGGTGTCGCCGGATCCGCTTGACCCCGAGGTAGAGCCGCCCGAGCTAGTCCCACTCGAACCAGTCCCACCCGAACCGCTCAGATCGAAGCCATAGATCAGCCCGTTCAGATACTCCTCGATATTGGAATAACCATCGCCATCGCTGTCGCCATGGGCATCGAACGAGGACCTGTCGAAGCCAAACTGGTCCTCGAACCAATCAGGCATTCCATCCCCGTCCTGATCCAACGGCGCGGCGAAATTCGGCAGATCCGGCCAGCCGCCGGCCTCGGCGACGCTGTCAACGATCCCGCCAACGCCAGCCTCAACCATGTCGATGATCCGCTGATCCACCTCGTCGCGGTCCGAAGGCGACGCACTGGCATTGGCCAGGATGAAATCCCGCACCAGTTCCGCGTCCATGATGGTCACGCCGCTACCCTCGAAGGCAGATGCGGCGCCAACATCCGAGGACGAATAGCCGTGATACTCGGACGACAGCAGCTGCCCATTCTTGTCGTAGAGCAGATTGCCGTCGATGTAGAAATCCGAGTCGGCGACATTCGCGACCCGGATCGCGGTCTGATAGTTGTTGTTGAAGTCGGTCGTGCGGGTTTCTTGGCCCGCCTCGTAAACGTTATTGATCACGTTGACGGTCATGTATTGAGGGATGCTGTAGTTATCCGACGCATGGTCGCCCAGATCGATCGCCCGGTGCTGATGCTCCGGAGCGTAGACGAAATTGTTGACCAACTCGATCTCTTCGCCGTGCTTGATCCACGGATTGCGCGCAGAGTTGTAGGCGAAGAGATTGTTCGCGATCGTGATCCGCTCGGGAACATCGGTACCGCCGCCAGCATGGACCAACAGGCCATAGCCCGAGTCGCTGCTCGCGATGCTTTCATGCAGGCCCTGTGCGACAATGTTGTTCGAGAAAGTCACATCGGTGACGTGTCGATAGATGGTCACGTTTTCATCGATCCCCCATTCGAATGAATTGTGGTCGATGACGATGTTGCTAACTGTCTTGCTGCTCGTGCCTATGGTGATCCCATCACGATTACCGGGAGATGACCCATCCGGATCATCGCCCGGGCGGAAGATCATGCCCTGGATTATCACATTGCTGTCGACGACTCGCAGCGATGCGCCCGAGACTTGGACACCACCAGCTGTCTGTCCGGCGATGGTAACATCGCCGTCACGGATCACGACGCTGCTTGTGAGGCTCACCTCGTTGACATCGAAGACGATAATGCGAGGCCCACTCACGTCTTCCAGGGCCCATCGAAGGCTGCCAACCCCGGAATCGGCCGTGGTCGTCACCCTGATGATCTGACCCCCACTGCCACCGGTCGTCCCGGCGCCATAACCCTCGATCGCAGTCACCGGCGGCAGCGATGCTGGCAGTGCGTCAACCGTGACGTTGACTGTGGCAGACGACGTGCCGCCATTGTCGTCGCTGACTGAATAGGTGAAGTCGTCGTTTCCGGAGAACCCATCGGCAGGCGCATAAGTAAAGCCGCCGCCGGCGCTCATGGTGACCGTGCCGCCACCCGAACTGATCGCGTCGAAATCAGTGACGCTCAGCGCATCGCCGTCTGGATCGCTGTCATTGTCCAGGACGTTTCCCGAGACCGCATCGCCACCTTCGCTAGTAAAACTATCGTCGATCGCGACAGGCGCGTTATTCGGAACCTCGTCGGGGGTGTCATTGCCCTCGACCGAAATCGAAACGGTCGCGGTGGCGGTGCCACCGTTACCGTCGTTCACCGTGTACGAGAATGTGTCGACCCCCGAGAAGCCTTCCGCCGGGTCGTAATTGAATGTGCCGTCGGCATTTACATCAACCGTGCCGCCGCCCGAACTGGTGGCGTCATAGTTCGACACCCACAGTTCATCGCCATCGACATCACTGTCATTCTCGAGAACGCTGCCCGCGCTTGCGTAGGTACCGCCCGCGGCCGCGTCGTAGCTGTCGTCCTGCGCGACCGGCGCGTCATTCGACGCGGTCACATCGACCCAGACCGTCGCCGTCGACGTGCGGCCTTCGGAATCAGTGATCGTATAGGTGAACTGATCCGAGCCGGTCGCGTTGACCAGCGGGCGATAGGTCACCGTGCCATCGTCGTTCACGGTGACATTGCCCATGGTCGCGGTATTGACGGCGGACAACCGCAGCCCCTGGCCCAGGTCGTTGTCCAGGACCGAGATCACCACGGCGCCGTCCTGGCTGACCGAACTGGTATCGTCGATCGCCTCGGGCAACGGAACGCCGCCCGGGTCGTCGACGATGTCTGCGACCGTTATGACGCGGTCGTCAAAGGCCAGGTATTCGACGTTGCGAATGACGTCAGTCTCACCGGCGATCGACGTCAGCAGCAGATCGTCGCCTTCGCGCTCGACCGTGAAATCGCCGGCCAGGCCTGCGAAAACCGCGACATCGTTGTCGCCCGCGCCACCGTCGATCAGGTCGGATCCGGCGCCACCGGTCAACAGGTCGTCGCCCGCGCCGCCGAACAGCGCATCGTCACCGTCTTGCCCGTCCAGCGTGTCGTCGCCGCCGAGCCCGTCGAGCGCGTTGGCGCCCGCGTTTCCGATGATGTTGTTGTCAGTGTCGGTCCCGGTCCCGCCGATATCGGCGGTTCCCGCAAGGGTCAGATCTTCAAGATTGTCGCCCAGCAGGAAGTCGATGAAGGAAATGACATGATCCCGGCCTCCGTTAGCCTTTTCAGTGATCGTGTCGTCGCCATCGACGATGTATGTGTCGTTACCCTTGCCTCCGCGAAGGATGTAGCTTCCACCGCGCCCATCCAGCGTGTCGTCTCCGTTACTCCCGTTGATACCCTTACGATCACCCCAACTGCGTCCACCCCGTGCCATCAGAGTCTCTCCTATCTCTGGTCTTGGTTTGGTTCGGGCTCCTCGCTCGCCCAGCCCCACTCCGTGTCGTCAGCTCTTCATCCGCTCCTTGAGTGGTTTGTTCTGTCCGCGCGCCGCTCCCGTGGCGCGTGGATCCGGGTTCCGAAGCACGGCGCCAGCGCGCCGGTTCCTGCAAGTTTCGCGATTGTCCCAATCACGGCTTTGTCTTCGCTCCGTTTCCGGTTTTCGCTCTCAGTGCGGCCAGCTACACACAACAGAACAAAGCTCGCGCCCAACCCGCGCGACATCATTCGCCGCAAGCATGTATTTGCGGCAAAACGCTAAAACGTTGATTAATGCGACGATGTTTTCGACCGATCCGGTCTTTGGGATTCCGCCAACCACCGACTAGACGAAACCCGTGATAGCTCCCTTGTCTTGTCTCATTGCAAGCAGAACGATGATATTTTGGAAGGTGGCTATTTGCAATTTATCATGCCCTTAGAACCGGGACTTCGGATCATTATTTAGGTTTCCGGCCGCCCTGGAGCGTCGCGCAACGAATGAGTTTCAATCTGCAATTGTCCGCTTACGAACCAGCGCAATCTATTGAGAATTTGTAGCCGTTGGTCCTCGAATGGTTAGCCGATGTGATTCGGAATTGCCCGTCGTCATATTCCAAAACATTCAAATTTTGCGGCCACCGAAAGGCACTTTGCATGCCCGCTGCCGCAAATTCATGGCTTGTTCGGACCCGCCGTAGCCTCGGCTGAAGCGCCGGCGCAGCGCAGCACACTTTGCGCGTGAACGAATTGCCCCTGTCACAACTCTGAGCTAGGCTTCTCCGGTCGCCCGGTCCAAATGTTTCCGGCTTGCGAGGACATAGGCCGACAGAGCCCCGGGCAAGGAGAGGAAATGATGATCACGCTTGACCAACTCAAGAAGAAACTTGCTTCGGGCAAGATCAGCCGGCGCGGCTTCATGGAAGGGGCGCTCGCAATCGGCACCACGGTCGCCGCCGCCGAGATGATGATGGGCGAGGCGCTCGCCGCTCCGCAAATGGGCGGGACATACAAGCAAGCGCTCACCGGTGGCGCCACCAGCGACTCGCTGGACCCGGCGAAGACGCTGGACAGCTATATGATTAACGTCAATTTCGGTCAGCTCCGCAATTGCCTGACCGAGATCGGCCCGGACAATCAGCTACGCCCGGAATTGGCGGAGAGCTGGGAAGCCTCGGCGGATGCGTCGAGCTGGACGTTCAAGATCCGCCAAGGGGTCGAGTTCCACAACGGCAAGTCGCTGGATGCCAATGACGTGGTCGCCAGCTTCCAGCACCATTTGGGGGAGGCAACCGAATCCGCCGCAAAAGGGATCGTCAAGGCGATCACCGAGGTCAAGGCGGATGGCAATGACACGGTGGTCTTTAACCTTGACGGCGGCAGTGCCGACTTCCCGTTCCTGGTCTCGGACTACCACCTGACAATCTGCCCCGCCAAGGATGACGGTACGTTGGATTGGGAGGGCGGAGTCGGCACCGGTGGCTATAAGCTGGTCAGCTTCGAGCCTGGCGTGAACACGGTCGTTGAACGCAATCCGAACTACTGGAAAGAGAACGCAGCCTATTTCGACTCGATCGAGAACTTGTTCATTGCCGATGCCACGGCACGCACCTCGGGTGTCATGGGCGGCAAGATCCACTCGATGTCGAACCTCGACCTCAAGACCGCCGGACTTCTCGAGAAGAACCCGAAGGTCAAGGTCTTCCCGACCTACGGCAACAAGCATGCCACTCTGCCGATGCACTGCGACACCGCACCTTATGACGACAACAATGTGCGTCTGGCGATGAAGTATGCGGTGAACCGTCAGCAGATGCTCGACACGATTCTCCGCGGGTTTGGCGAGGTCGGCAACGACCACCCAATTGGGCCTGCGAACGTGTACCGTGCCACAGCCGAGGAGATCCCTCAGCGGGACTACGACGCCGACAAGGCGAAGTATTACCTCAAGCAGGCTGGGCTCGACTCGTTGGAGGTCGAGTTCTCGATCGCCGATACTGCCTTCGAGGGCGCTGTCGAGGCGGCCTCCCTATTCCAGGAATCGGCCAAGGCCGCCGGGATCACCGTCAATCTCAACCGTGCCCCCGATGACGGCTACTGGTCGAATGTCTGGCTCGTGAAGCCGTTCTCCGGGTCTTACTGGGGTGGTCGCCCGACCGAAGATTGGATCTTCAGCCAGATCTACTCGGCGGGTGCCGACTGGAACGAGTCGAAATGGAACAACGAGCGTTTCAACGAGATCCTGATCGAAGCACGGGCCGAGCTCGATCCGGCCAAGCGGCGCGAGATGTATGTGGAAATGCAGCAGATCTGCCACGACGATTGTGGTTCGATCATTCCGCTCTTCATGGCCTACACCCATGCCGCTTCGTCAGAGATCGGCCTGCCCGAACAGGTCGCCTCGAACTGGGAGCTCGACGGCCACAAGAACGGCGAGCGCTGGTGGTTCGCAGGCTAAGTCGCCCAGCCATTACAAAGACAGCCCCCGTTCCGGACCGGAGCGGGGATTTTCGATTCCGACCCGTCTATTCCTCTAAGATCTTGTCGAGGCGCGCTTGTTCGTCCTGACTGAGCGCCGTTTCGGCCCGGCCTGCGGGGCGCTGCCGGCGCAGGTAGCCGATCATCAGCGCCAGCCCGATTAGGAACACCGCGGGACCGGCGAACCAAAGGGCGGCGTTGGCCTTCGAGAATCGCGGCTTCAAGAGCACGAACTCGCCATAGCGTGCCACCAAGAAGTCGAGCACCTGGGGGTCGGTGTCTCCGGCCTCGAGCCGCTCGCGGATCAGAACGCGCAGGTCGCGGGCAAGCTCGGCGCTGGAATCGTCGATCGACTCGTTGCGGCAAACCAGGCAGCGCACTTCCTTCGAGAGCGCCCGGGCGCGGGCCTCGAGGCCCGGATCGGCCAGCATCTCGCCCGGCTCGACCGCGCCCGCCGGGATGGCAAGCAGCAACGCTAGCACAAGGATCAGCGCGCGCATCTATCCCCCCGTGACTATTCGGCCGGGACCGGCGCCGGGCCGCGCTTGGCGGCAGCGCCCACCCGGTAGCGCCGGTCGGTCAGAGAGACCAGCCCGCCCAGCGCCATGATCAGCGCGCCGAGCCAGATCCAGTTCGCCAGCGGCTTCACATAGCTGCGCACCGCCCAGGCCTCGCCGTCCGAATGCCGGTCGCCCAGCACCAGATAGATGTCCCGGGTCAGGCCTGAATCGATCGCCGCCTCGGTGGTCGGCATCCGCTGCACCGTGTAGATCCGCTTCTCGGGCGCCATCACCGCCACCGGCGCGCCATCGCGAGTCACCGTGAATTGCCCGCGCTGGAACAAATAGTTCGGCCCCTGCCCCTCCGAGACCCCGTCGAAGGTGATCTCGTAGCCCCCGAGCGGGATCACGTCGCCTGGGCGCGCCAGCCGGATATCCTCGACCTCCCAGGCAGTAACCGCGGCGATCCCCATCGCGGTCAGGCCCAGGCCGCCATGGGCCAGGAACTTGCCCCAATCGGCGCGTGGCAGCCGGGCGAGCCGGCCCAGCGCCGTGGAAAGCCCGGCCTTGGGCAGCCCGGCGCGTCCAAACCCTGCCCGTTCGGCGATCTCGACGATCACGCCCAGGATCAGCCAGGTGGCAATCGCAAGCCCCACCGGCGCCAGCAGCGCGTCGCCCGACTGCATCCCCCAGACGAAGCCGCCAACAACCAGCGCCCCGGCGGCGGCCCACCAAAGCCGCGTCATCACCCGCCCCAGATCGCCCCGTTTCCAGGGCATCAGCGAGCCCAGCGGGATCGCCAGCATCAAGATTACCATGAAGGGGGTGAAGGCCAGATCGAAGAACGGCGCCCCGACCGAGATCTTCGCACCATCGACGAACTCGCGCACCAGGGGCGCCAGCGTGCCGACAAAGACCACCGCGGCCGCCGTCGCCAACAGCAGGTTATTCAGGATCAGCCCGCCTTCGCGGCTGACCGGCTGAAACAGCCCCTCGGCCCGCATCGTGGGCGCCCGCCAGGCAAACAGCGACAGCGAGCCCAGGATGGCGACCCCGAGGATCGCCAAAATGAACACCCCGCGCTCAGGATCGTTGGCAAACGCATGGACCGAGGTCAAAACGCCCGAGCGCACGATGAAGGTGCCGATCAGACTCAGCGAGAAGGCCAGGATCGCCAACAGGATCGTCCAAGTCTTCAGCGCGTTGCGCTTCTCGACTACGATCGCCGAATGCAACAGCGCGCCCGCCACCAGCCAGGGCATGAAGCTGGCATTCTCCACCGGGTCCCAGAACCACCAGCCGCCCCAGCCAAGCTCGTAATAGGCCCAGTAGCTCCCCAGCGCGATGCCGATCGTCAGTGCCACCCAGGCGGCCAGCGTCCAGGGCCGGACCCAGCGCGCCCAGGCCGCGTCGACCCGGCCCTCGATCAAGGCCGCGACCGCGAACGAGAACGCCATCGAGAGCCCCACATAGCCGAGATAGAGAAACGGCGGATGGATCGCGAGGCCGATATCCTGCAGAAGCGGGTTCAGATCCGCCCCGTCCGCCGGTGGCGGCACCAGCCGCTCGAACGGGTTCGAGGTAAAGAGGATAAAGGCAAAGAACGCCGCCCCGATCATTGCCTGCACAGCCAGAGCGCGGGCTTTCAGCCCCATCGGCAGGTTGCGCCCGAAGCCCGCCACCATCGCCCCGAACAAGGTCAGGATCAGCACCCACAAAAGCATTGAACCCTCGTGGTTCCCCCAAGTGCCCGTCACCTTGTAAAGCATCGGCTTCAGCGAGTTCGAGTTCGCCGCCACCAGCTTGACCGAGAAATCAGAGGTCACAAAGGCGTGCGTAAGCGCCGCGAACGAAATCAGCGTCAGCGCGAACTGCGCCAAGGCCGCCGGAACCGCCGCCGCCATCCACCCAGTCCAACCGCGTTTAGCCCCAACCAGCGGCACCGTCATCTGAAATAACGCAACCGCAAACGCCAACGTCAAAGCAAAATGGCCCAACTCGGAGGTCATCGTTTCAGCACCAATCTACCCATGCGGTTTTTCCGCCGAAGGCAGGAACTTCTCAGAGCCTGGCCGAGATACCCGCCTACGCGCGGATGATGTGAAAAACGCTTAGCCGCCATAGGGGTCTTCCTGCGCATTGGTCTTCGGCACGCCTTCACCCTCCTGCCAATGGCCTTGCTCCTTCAGAGCATCGACCACCTCACGGGGAATGTAGTTCTCATCGTGTTTTGCCAAGACCTCGGTTGCCTCGAACGCGCCGGCGCGCAGATATCCCTCGGCCACGACCCCCTGCCCCTCGGCGAAGAGATCGGGCAGCACGCCCGTATATGCGACGTCGACGACGCCATTTCCGTCGGTGATCTGAAACCTCGCCGTCTCGCTTTCGCCGCGCACCAGCGATCCCTCGACGACCAGCCCGCCCACGCGCAGTAGCTGATCCGGGCGACGCTGTTCGGCCAATAGCTCGGTCGGCGAGAAGAAGAAGACGATCGCGTCGCGGAAGGCGAAGGATATCAACAGCGCCGAGGCAGCCAGAAGCACCCCGCCCAGCACCATCATCTGAATTCGCCTTGTCTTGCGCGTTGCCATCGTCAAAGCCCCATCCGTTTCTCAATCTCCGGTTTCGCGCCCTCGGCCGAGACCGGTGCCAGCAGATGCTGGTTGATTGTCGCATTGACCTCGGCCCCAAAGATAAGGGCGAGGCCGGTCAGATAGAAGAACAGAAGTGTCACAACCACGCCAGCCAGCGTGCCGTAGGTGACCGCATAGGAAGGCGCATAGGCCAGATAAACCGACAACAGCGTCGCTGCCGCACCCCAGATCAGCACACTCGCCACGACTCCCGGCCAAAGCCGCAGCCCCGCCATCGGCCGCGACGGCAGCAACCGGTGCATGGCCCAAAGCGCGGTGCCCAGCAGGAACATCGCAATCAGATAACGGATCAGATCAGCCTGGATCGGGATCCGGATCGTGGTCCATTGCTCGATCAGTGCGAACACCAGCGGCGCGAAGATGATCAGCACAGCCAACAGCACGAAGACCGCGAATCCGATCAGGACGATCGCGATCGAGAAGACGCGGCTCAGCGCCACATGACGAAAATTGTCCACGTCATAGGCCCGGTCGAGGCCGATCCGCACTGCCTCGACGCCATTCGAAGCCGCCCAAATCGCCGCAAGCGCCGAGAGCGTCAGCACCCCGCCACGGCGCTTTCCGATAACCTCGAGCAGCACCGGCTCCAGGGTCTTGGCCACATGCTCCGGCACGGTTGCGAACAATGTCTCCAGCGCTGCCTCGGTGCCCTGCTGGCCAATGAAGAACCCGGTCAGCGCAGTCGCGAAGATCAGAAACGGCACTACGGCCAGCATCAGCGAATATGCGATGTTGCCCGACAGCACGCTGCCCTGGTCGCGGTTGAACCGCCGCACGACCGTGGCCAGGAACGGCCAGCACGCGCGCAGCAGCGCCAGAAGCCAGTTCACGGGAAAATCGGTGCCGCCATCAGACCGGCGGTCTCCTCGAGCCCCAACATCAGGTTCGCATTCTGCACCGCTTGGCCGGAGGATCCTTTTGTTAGGTTGTCGAGCGCTGAGAAAACCATGACCCGGCCCGGGTCGCGATCCGGGATAACACCAAGATGACAGAAGTTCGAGCCACGCACATGGCGCGTCGCAGGCGCCTCGCCCAGCGGCAGCACCACCAGAAACGGCTCGTCCCAATAGCGCCGGGCCAGGCTCGCATGGATCGCATCCGCCTCACCCTTCACATAACAGGTGGCCAGGATGCCCCGGTTCTGCGGCAACAGATGCGGCACGAACGTCACCCTTATGTCGCGCCCGGCGAATTTCGAGAATTCCTGATCGAACTCCGCCATATGCCGGTGCTTGGCCACATTATAGGCGTGATAGCCCTCACTGACCTCGGCGTGGAGCAGCCCCTCCTTCGCCGACCGCCCCGCCCCCGAGACGCCGGTCGCGAGGTCGATGATAATATCATCCGCATCGATCACGCCGTCGATCAGCGGTGGCAATAGAGGAAACAACCCAGTCATCGAGTTGCAGCCAGTTCCGGCCACAACCCGCGCCGTCCGTATCTCGTCGCGATAGAACTCGGTCAGGCCGTAGACCGCCTCTTTCTGAAGTTCGACCGCATAGTGTTCGTGGCCATACCAGGCTTCGTAGACCTTCGGATCCCGCAGCCTGAAATCGGCGCTGAGGTCGACGATCTTCCTGTCCCGCGGCAGGTCCCGGATCACTTCCTGACTGGTCGCGTGCGGCAGGGCGCAATAACAGAGGTCGATCCCCGCAAAGTCGATCTCGTCGATCTTGCAAAGCACCGGCAGATCCAGATGGCGCAGATGCGGAAAGACCTGGGCCATGGTCTGACCCGCCTTCCGATCAGCCGACATGGCGACGATCTCCATTGCCGGATGCGTCGCGATCAGGCGCACCAGCTCGGCGCCCGTATAGCCGCTGGCCCCCAAAATCGCGATCCGGTGCTTGGTCATCGTCCTGCCCTCCTGGCGCGACACCGCCTATCCGAAAAGGCAGATCGCCGCAATGGGGGCAAGTCTGTGGGGACTAGCCGAGAGAAAGACCGTAAGCGCCGCTTTTTACGGGCTCGGGACTAAGCGCGTAGGTGCACTCGCGCAGGTAGTTCATCATCGCCTTTGAATCGGCGCGATGGGAATCTAGCTCGGCGTCGGGAAGTGGCTCGCCGATATGAACCCGCAGTGGTCCGCCGACACGGCTGTCGAATTCGTTGATCAACAAGGCCATGCGCAAGTTCATGTTCAGATGGCTCGCGATCTGAAACAATCGCGAGTTTTGTCCCTCGAAATAAACCGGCACCACCCTGGCGCGCGATTTGGCAATCATCCTGGCGGTGAAGGTATTCCATGGCGGATCCAACGGCCGCGAGAACGGCTTGGCCGACGTCGCAACGGTGCCGCCCGGGAAGATGCCGATGGCACCGCCCCGGTGTAGATAGTCAAGCGCTCCCTTGCGCGCCGAGATGTTCCGGCGCGCCGCTTCCTTCGTGTCGGCGAAATCGATCGGCAGGATCACCCGCTCGAGATCCTTCGCCTTCTGGAACACGACATTGGCGATAATCCGGAAGTCGCCACCGCGCGCGGCGCTGAGAATGCGCCCCATCGCCAGGCCATCCAGGATGCCGTACGGATGATTGGCCACCAGGACCACTGGCCCATCGGAGGGGATGTTGGCCAGCCCAGGCCCAGCCAGGTCGAGGGTGATGCGGTAACGCTCCTGCATCACCTCCCAAAAGTCGCGCCCGGCGGCGACCTCGTGCTCGTAGCCCAGCGCCATCTTCAACAGCCGCAGGCGCCCCGTGGCATTTTCGATGCCGCGGATAAATGCCCGGCCAGGGCGGCTTTGCGCCGAAAAGGAATAGCTAATCTCTTTCGGGGCTGCGCCTGTCAGCAGCGGCATCAGCGATCTCCTGCTCGTGTCATTATTTTCCGACGATCATAGCCGGACTATGTGCAAATCCAACGACGTCCCGAGCAAAACGAAAAAGCCGCGGCCGAGGCCGCGGCTTCGATGCTGTAGCATCCGTGCTTCGAGTGCCTTAACGCTTCGAGAACTGGAAGCTGCGGCGGGCCTTGCGCCGGCCGTATTTCTTCCGCTCAACCACGCGGCTGTCGCGGGTCAGGAAACCCGCGGCCTTCAGGGCCGGGCGAAGCTCCGGATCGTAGACGCTCAACGCCTTCGAGATGCCGTGCTTGACCGCGCCGGCCTGGCCCGAAAGCCCACCGCCCTTGACCGTGCACATCACGTCGAACTGGCCGGCCACGTTCGCCACCGTGAACGGCTGACCGATCACCATCTGCAGCACGGGACGGGCGAAATAGGTCGCCAACTCCTTGCCGTTGACGGTGACCTTGCCATGACCCGGCTTGACCCAAACCCGGGCGACTGCGTCCTTGCGCTTGCCAGTGGCATAGGACCGGCCGTGCGCGTCACGCACCGGCTCGCGGACAATCGCCGCCTCAGTGGCCGCATCGGTCGCCGCCGCGTCTTCACTCTCTTCGCCGACGCCAACCGCGGCCTTCAGATCGTCGAGCGATTTGATTTCGTCCGTCATCTCATGCGCTCCGAGTGTTTTTGGGGTTCATCGCGGCGAGGTTCACGACCTCGGGCTCCTGCGCGTCGTGCGGGTGCTCGGCGCCCGCGTAGACGCGCAAATTGGTGAGCTGCTTGCGGCTCAACGGCCCGCCCGGCATCATCCGGGTCACCGCCTTGGCTACGACGCGTTCCGGGAACTTGCCCTCCAGGATCTGACCTGCGGTGCGGCTCTTGATCCCGCCGGGATAGCCGGTGTGCCAGTAATAGGTCTTGTCGGCCCGCTTGTTGCCGGTCATCTGGATCTTGTCGGCGTTGATGACGATCACGTTGTCGCCCATGTCCATATGGGGTGTGAAAGTCGCCTTGTGCTTGCCACGCAGGCGCATGGCCACGATCGAGGCGAGCCGGCCCAGAACGATGCCCTCGGCATCGATCAGGATCCATTTCTTATCGATATCGGCCGGTTTGGCGGAAAAGGTTTTCATTGGACGTTCCTGAATCTTGTCGAGCCGGCATTGCCCCGGCCAACCGGGCGCCTAACTGCGCGAGCTCGCATGCATTGTCAACCGAAATCATTCAAAATTCGCACATGATTTCAATATAGTTAGTTTTGAGGTAATAGTTTACCCCACATCATCTTTCGGCGGAATCGCGTAGCTCATCGTCGCATGGGCGACCGGCCGGTCGTCGCCCTCGGACCAGATTGTCGTCTCGCCCGTCGCCAACAGGCGGCCCAGCTTCAGGATCCGCGCTTCGCCGATCAGATCGCGGGGCGCGGGCTTCGTCAGAAAGTTGATATTCAGGTTGGTCGTCACTGTAAGCGCCTCGCGCCCGATTATCGCCAGGACCGCGACGTAGAAGGCGCAATCGGCCAGGGTGAACATCGTGGGACCGGAGACCGTGCCGCCGGGCCGCAGATGCGCCTCCGTGACATGAAAGCGGACGCGGGCGCGTGATGGCGCCACCTCCTCGATGGTCATCATTCCGCGCGATTGCGGGAATACATCGTCGAGGAACGCGGTGATTTCGTCGGCTTCAAGTTTCTGGGCCATGAAGACTCCGCGGCGGGAAGACTCCGTGGCGGGCCCTTCCGGTCGATCCCTTTCTGCTCTAGTCTCGCGGCACCAAGAAGACAAGGACCAGACCCATGGCCGACGTTCTGCTGCGCGAAAACGAAGGTGCGATCGCGACGCTCACGCTCAATCGCCCGGACCAGCTGAACGCGCTTTCCGAGGCACTGCTCGACGCGCTCCAGAAGGCGTTCGACAGGATCGCGGGCGAGGACGCGACCAAGGTCGTGATCCTGCGTGGCGCCGGCCGGGCGTTTTGTGCCGGCCACGACCTGCGCGAGATGCAGGGCAAGCGCCAGGGGCCGGACGGGGGCCGGGCTTATTACCAGGCGCTCTTCCAACAATGCTCGAAACTGATGACAACGATCCCCCACCTGCCCCAGCCGGTGATCGCCGAAGTTGGCGGGCTGGCCACGGCCGCCGGGTGTCAGTTGGTGGCTAGCTGCGACATGGCGGTTGCCGGCGCCTCGGCGCGGTTCGGGGTCAACGGGGTCGATATCGGTCTCTTCTGCTCGACGCCCATGGTGGCGCTCAGCCGCAATATCGGGCGAAAGAAGACCTTCGAGTTGCTGACCACCGGCGACTTCCTTAGCGCCGATCAGGCGCTGGAGCATGGGTTGGTCAACAAGGTGGTCGCGGATGCGGAGCTTGGACCCGAGACCACGGCGCTGGCCGACAAGGTCGCCTCAAAGCTCGGTTCGGCGGTCCGCATTGGTAAACGTGCCTTCTATGAGCAGCTCGAGATGACACTAGACGCCGCCTACGCCCACACTGGCAACGTGATCGCCGAAAACATGCTGCACAAGGACACGGCGGAGGGCGTCCAAGCTTTTCTGGAAAAGCGCGAGCCCGATTGGCCGGACTGAGCCCTGCGCGCGCGCGAAAATAAAATTCAGGTTGCGAGGGCATGCCAGATATCGCGATACATTCACGCAGCAACAGCACGTTGCCAGAAGACTACCTTCATCGGTCAGGCAGCGGACTGGCAGTTTGAGCCCTTAGCGGTCATCATTGGAGCTGTCCGGCATAACTGGTAAAATAGATTAATGATGACCTACGTTTCGACTCATCTCATGTTTCAAGGCAATGCGACTGACGCCCTTGATACATATTCGACCGTCTTTTCAGACTTCATTGTCGAGAACATTGAAAAATACGGTGAAGACGAACAGGGCAAACCCGGCACGATCAAGCAAGCATACGTTTCCTTCGCCGGACATAGGCTGATTGTGATCGACAGTCCCCCAGTTCACGAATTTGAATTCACGCCCTCGATGTATCCAGCCCCATATTCATGGGCCATTTCTGAGTAGAGTTTCCGGGGCTGTTGGTCGCATGTTGAGCGCCTGATGGGGGCGGGTGTGGTTGTATTGGTTGAGCCAGCGATTGATGACGATCTGAGCCTGTTTCGTGGTTGCGAACCACTC
>CAJICH010000113.1_pt1 | contig 43251 bp, 56 predicted proteins | sample 9199591 | NCBI WGS metagenome assembly CAJICH01 (sample SAMEA7708332, study PRJEB35096) | sediment metagenome | biome: marine neritic benthic zone biome [ENVO:01000025]; feature: sediment [ENVO:00002007]; material: shallow marine sediment [ENVO:03000034] sea grass bed [ENVO_01000059] ...
CATGGCGAAGGAAAAGTTCGAGCGGAATAAGCCGCATGTGAATGTTGGGACGATTGGTCATGTTGATCATGGCAAGACGACTTTGACGGCTGCGATCACGAAGCAGTTCGGCGAGTTCAAGGCCTATGACCAGATCGACGCGGCGCCTGAGGAGAAGGCGCGCGGGATTACGATCTCGACGGCGCATGTTGAGTATGAGACCCCGAACCGGCACTACGCCCATGTGGATTGCCCGGGCCATGCTGACTACGTGAAGAACATGATCACGGGTGCGGCGCAGATGGACGGCGCGATCCTGGTCTGCTCGGCGGCCGATGGGCCGATGCCGCAGACCCGCGAGCATATCCTTCTGGCCCGCCAGGTCGGTGTGCCGGCGCTGGTGGTCTACATGAACAAGGTCGACCAGGTGGACGACGAGGAACTGCTCGAGCTGGTCGAGATGGAGATCCGCGAGCTTCTGTCGAGCTACGATTTCCCGGGCGACGACATTCCGGTGATCAAGGGCTCGGCGCTGGCGGCGCTCGAGGACCGCGATGCTGAGATCGGGACCAACTCGGTGGCCGAACTGATGGCGGCGGTGGATGAGTATATCCCGACGCCGGAGCGTCCGATCGACCTGCCGTTCCTGATGCCGATCGAGGACGTGTTCTCGATCAGCGGTAGAGGCACGGTGGTGACGGGGCGTGTCGAGCGCGGCGTGATCAATGTGGGCGACCCGATCGAGATCGTGGGCATCCGCGACACCACCAAGACGACCTGCACGGGCGTCGAGATGTTCCGCAAGCTTCTGGACCGGGGCGAGGCGGGCGACAATATCGGCGCGCTGCTGCGCGGCATCGACCGCGAGGGTGTCGAGCGGGGCCAGGTTCTGTGCAAGCCGGGCAGTGTCACACCGCACACCAAGTTCGAGGCCGAGGCCTATATCCTGACCAAGGAGGAGGGCGGGCGCCACACGCCGTTCTTTGCCAACTACCGTCCGCAGTTCTACTTCCGGACGACGGACGTGACGGGCACGGTCGAGCTGCCCTCTGGCACCGAGATGGTGATGCCGGGGGACAACCTGAAGTTCGAGGTGACGCTGATCTCGCCGATCGCCATGGAGGAGAAGCTGCGCTTCGCCATCCGCGAGGGCGGCCGCACCGTCGGCGCAGGCGTCGTCTCCAAAATCATCGAGTGATCAGAACGCTTTGATGGCCCGGATTAATCCGGGCCATCAGCATTAGAAACGAAGACCGACGAAACGAAGATCAGGGGCCGGAGAGGCGAAATGCAAGGTCAGAACATACGAATTCGGCTCAAGGCCTTCGATCACCGGGTGCTGGACACCAGCACCGCCGAGATCGTGAACACGGCGAAGCGAACCGGTGCGCATGTGCGCGGTCCGATTCCATTACCGAACAAGATCGAGAAATTCACCGTGTTACGCGGCCCGCATATCGACAAGAAGAGCCGCGAGCAGTTTGAAATCCGGACGCATAAGCGTCTGTTGGACATTGTTGATCCGACACCCCAGACGGTGGACGCGCTGATGAAGCTCGACCTGGCCGCTGGTGTCGATGTCGAGATCAAGCTCTGAGGAGGCCGTGATGCGGTCAGGTATCATAGCCAAGAAGCTGGGGATGACCCGGTTGTTCATGGAGGACGGGCGTCAGGTCCCTGTCACGGTGCTCCAGTTGGAGAACCTGCAGGTCGTTGCCCAACGTTTGCCCGAAACGGATGGCTACGCCGCCGTGCAGCTTGGTGCGGGCGAGGCGAAGGCGAAGAACACTTCAAATCCCATGCGCGGTCATTTTGCGCGCGCCAACGTGGCGCCCAAGCGCAAGCTGGTCGAGTTTAGGGTCGCGCCCGAGAACATGATCGATGTGGGTGAGGAGATCACCGCCGACCACTACTTCGCGGGACAATATGTGGACGTGGCCGGCACCTCGATCGGTAAAGGCTTCGCCGGCGCCATGAAGCGGCACAACTTCGCGGGCCTGCGTGCTTCGCACGGCGTGTCGATCAGCCACCGCGCCCACGGCTCGACCGGCCAGTGCCAGGATCCCGGCAAGGTCTTCAAGGGCAAGAAGATGGCTGGCCATATGGGTGCCGCCCGGGTCACCGTGCAGAACCTGGAAGTGGTCAAGACCGATGCGGAGCGCGGCCTGATCATGATCAAGGGCGCGGTGCCGGGCTCGAAAGGCGGCTATGTGACCATCAAGGACGCGGTCAAGAAGCCGGCGCCCGAGGGCGTGATTCTGCCCGCGGCCCTGCGTTCGGCTGGCGCCGCCGCGGCGAAGGCGGCTGCGGAGGCGGCTGAGGCGGCCGCAGCGGAAGCGGCGGCGGCCGAGGAAGAGCGCAAGGCGGCTGAGGCCGCCGCTCAAGAAGCTGCGATGAAAGAGGCCGAGGAATCGATCAAGTCGGAGGGTGGTGACACCGACGATTCGGCGCCGGATGCTGGCGGCGATGGAGACGAGAAATGAAGATCAAGGCCATTAACCTCGACTCGAAGGCGGCCGGCCAGGTGGACCTGGCGGACGAGATCTTTGATCTCGAACCCCGCGCCGACATTCTGCACCGGGTTGTGCGCTGGCAGCTGGCAAAGCGCCAGGCGGGCACACACAAAACGCTTACCCGTGGCGAGACGAGCTACTCGTCGAAGAAGATCTACCGTCAAAAGGGCACCGGCGGCGCGCGCCACGGCACCCGCGGCGTGAACCTGATGCGCCATGGCGGCACTACCAAGGGCCCGGCCCCGCGCAGCCACGCCCATGCGTTGCCGAAGGCGGTGCGCAAGCTGGGGCTGAAGCTGGCGCTTAGCTCGAAAGCCAAGGCGGGCGAACTGATCGTGCTGGACGAGGCGAAGCTGGCCGAGCCCAAGACCAAGGCCCTGGCCGAGAAGATGGGCAAGCTCGGTTGGACCAAGGCGCTGGTAATCGACGGCCAGGAAGTGGACCAGAATTTCGCCCGGGCCTCGCGTAGTCTGAAAGGCATCGACGTGCTGCCGAGCCAGGGCGCGAATGTCTATGACATCCTGAAACGCGACCTTCTGGTCGTCACCAAGGCGGGTGTCGAAGCACTGGAGGCACGACTGAAATGACCGCCAAGGCAGAGCTTTTTGACGTGATCCGCCGCCCGATCGTTACCGAGAAGTCGACCATGGCCTCGATGGCCAATGCGGTCGTCTTCGAAGTGGCTAAAAGCGCCTCGAAGCCGCTGATCAAGGAGGCGGTCGAAGCGATCTACGGCGTCAAGGTTAAGGCGGTGAACACCGTCTTGACCAAGGGCAAGGTCAAGCGGTTCCGCGGCCGTCCAGGGCGCCGGAACGATGTGAAGAAAGCTTACGTGACGCTGGAAGACGGCAACACCGTCGACGTGTCCGCGAGCTTGTGAGTCAACAGAGACGGAAGACAGCAAGATGGCGTTGAAATCTTATAAACCGACGACGCCGGGCCAGCGCGGGCTGGTTCTGATCGACCGTTCGGATCTGTGGAAGGGCCGTCCTCACAAGCCCCTGACCGAGGGGCTGACCAAGAAGGGCGGACGCAACAATACCGGACGGATCACTGCGCGGCGCCGCGGCGGTGGAGCAAAGCGGCTCTACCGCATCGTCGATTTCAAGCGGCGCAAGCGCGACGTGCCCGCGACGGTCGAGCGGATCGAATACGACCCGAACCGGACCGCCTTCATCGCGCTGATCCGCTACGAAGACGGTGAGCAGGCCTATATCCTGGCGCCACAGCGGATGGGTGTTGGCGACACGGTGGTCTCGGGCGAAAAGGTCGATATCAAGCCTGGCAACGCGATGCCGTTCGCGGGCATGCCTATCGGAACGATCGTGCACAATATCGAGCTGAAACCCGGCAAGGGTGGCCAGATCGCGCGCGCCGCGGGCAACTACGCTCAGTTCGTTGGCCGCGACGGAGGCTATGCGCAGCTTCGCCTGAGCTCGGGTGAGATGCGTGTCGTGCGCCAAGAATGCATGGCGACCGTCGGTGCGGTCTCGAACCCGGACAACGCCAACCAGAACTTGGGCAAGGCGGGCCGGGTGCGCCATATGGGCAAGCGGCCCTCGGTGCGCGGTGTTGCGATGAACCCGATCGATCATCCCCATGGCGGCGGCGAAGGCCGCTCGTCGGGCGGCCGGCACCCGGTCACCCCCTGGGGCAAGCCGACCAAGGGCCGGCGAACCCGTTCAAACAAGAAGACTGACAAATACATCCTGCGCAGCCGTCATGCGCGCAAGGGCAAGTAAGGAGACCGTCTGATGGCACGTTCCGTTTGGAAGGGTCCGTTCGTCGACTCCTTCGTGCTCAAAAAGGCCGCGAAGTCGCGCGAGTCGGGCCGCAACGAAGTGATCAAGATCTGGTCGCGCCGCTCGACCATCCTGCCGCAATTCGTCGGGCTGACATTCGCGGTCTATAACGGCAAGAAGCACATCCCCGTCAATGTGAGCGAGGACATGATCGGTCACAAGTTCGGCGAGTTCGCGCCGACGCGCACCTATTACAGCCATGCGGCCGACAAGAAAGCGAAGCGGAGATAATAATGGGCAAGGACAACAACCCCCGCCGCTGCGCCGACAACGAGGCAATGGCCGTGAACCGGATGATTCGGGTCAGCCCTCAAAAGCTGAATCTGGTCGCCGAGATGATCCGCGGAAAGCCTGTCGACAGCGCGCTGTCGATGCTGACCTTCTCGAGGAAGCGCATCGCTGAGGACGTGAAGAAGACCTTGCAATCGGCGGTCGCCAACGCGGAGAACAATCATGGGCTCGATATCGACGAGTTGGTCGTCGCCGAGGCATGGGTCGGCAAGAACATGGTGATGAAGCGCGGGCGGCCACGGGCGCGCGGTCGCTTTGGGCGGATCATGAAACCGTTCAGCCAGTTGACGATCAAGGTCCGCCAGGTAGAGGAGCAGGCCTAATGGGACACAAAGTCAATCCGATCGGTCTGCGTGTGGGCATCAACCGGACCTGGGACAGCCGCTGGTACGCGGACACCAAGGAATATGGTGATCTGCTGCACGAGGATCTGAAGATCCGGGAATACATCAAAAAGGAATGTGCCCAGGCTGGCGTCAGCCGGGTGGTGATCGAGCGGCCCCACAAAAAGTGCCGGGTGACGATCCACACTGCACGTCCAGGCGTGATCATCGGCAAGAAGGGCGCCGATATCGAGAATCTGCGCAAGAAGGTGGCCGGGCTTACGAGTTCCGAGTTGCATCTGAACATCGTCGAGATCCGTCGCCCGGAACTGGACGCCCAACTGGTCGCCGAGAACATTGCTCAGCAACTGGAACGCCGGGTGTCGTTCCGCCGCGCCATGAAGCGCTCGGTCCAGAACACCATGCGCATGGGCGCACAGGGCATCCGGGTGAACGTGGCGGGCCGTTTGGGCGGCGCCGAGATTGCCCGGACCGAATGGTATCGCGAGGGCCGAGTTCCGCTGCACACGCTGCGCGCGGACATCGACTATGCCCATTCCGAGGCCAAGACCGCCTACGGAATCATCGGGATCAAGGTGTGGATCTTCAAGGGCGAGGTCATGGAGCATGACCCCTCGGCCCGTGATCGGCGCCAGCAGGAAATCCAGGAAGGCGGCGCGGGCCGCCCCGCTGGCGGCGGGGGTCGTCCCGGCGGCCGGCCGCATCGATAACGATTGGGCGCTGAGACCGCCTGAGGAGTAAGAACCATGCTTTCGCCGAAGCGCACGAAATTCCGCAAGCAGCAGAAGGGCCGCATCAAGGGTGAGGCCAAGGGCGGCTCGGATTTGAACTTCGGCTCGTTCGGGCTGAAGGCGATCGAGCCGGACCGGATCAACGCTCGCCAGATCGAGGCGGCGCGGCGTGCCATGACGCGCCACATGAAGCGCCAGGGCCGTGTCTGGATCCGCATCTTCCCGGACGTACCGGTCAGCCAGAAGCCGATCGAGGTTCGCATGGGCAAGGGCAAGGGCTCGCCGGAATACTGGGCGGCCAAGGTCAAGCCGGGCCGGATCATGTTCGAGATTGACGGCGTCAGCGAACCTGTGGCAAGGGAAGCGCTCCGTCTCGCCGCCATGAAGATGTCGGTGAAGTGCCGGATCGTCGCCCGCGAGGACTGGTAGTAGGAATGGGCCGGGCCCCAAGCAACTGAGCCCGGCGTTTTTGATGAATGATGCGAGGCTTTGGGCCGCGCATATCTGTCAAAGGAAGGACATGTCGCCATGAAAGCCGAAGAGCTGCGCGACAAGACACCGGATCAGCTCCGCGAGGAGCTTGAGAGCCTGAAGAAGGAGGCGTTCAACCTCCGCTTCCAGGCCGCCACCGGTCAGCTTGAAAACACCGCCCACAAGCGGAGCGTGCGGCGCGATGCCGCCCGGGTGAAGACAATCCTGAATGAGAAGGCCCGCGCGGCCGCCCAGTCAAGCGCTGGGTCGGAGTAAGAGAACAGACATGCCGAAACGAATTCTCTCGGGCACCGTCGTTAGCGACAAGAACGATCAGACCGTTACGGTTCAGGTCGAGCGGCGCTATACCCATCCGGTGATGAAGAAAACCGTGCGCAGCTCGAAGAAGTACCGTGCTCATGACGAGGGCAATTCCTGCAAGGTGGGCGATTTGGTTCGCATCCAGGAATGTGCACCGCGCTCGAAATCCAAACGCTGGGAGGTCGTGACCCAGGCGAGCTGACCTGACACGATCCCCGGTTTTGTCGAAACCAGGCCAGATGCGCATCAGCGGATAGGCCAAGGTCGGGAGAAACCACCATGATCCAGATGCAGACCAATCTGGACGTCGCCGACAACTCGGGCGCGCGCCGGGTCCAGTGCATCAAGGTGCTGGGCGGCGCGAAGCGCAAATACGCCCATGTGGGCGATATCATCGTTGTCAGCGTCAAAGAGGCGATCCCGCGCGGTCGCGTCAAGAAAGGCGACGTGCGCCGCGCCGTCGTGGTGCGTACCGCTAAGGAAGTGCGCCGCGACGACGGCACGTCGATCCGTTTCGATCGCAACGCGGCGGTGATCCTGTCGAACTCGAACGAACCGATCGGCACCCGTATCTTTGGCCCGGTCGTGCGCGAGCTTCGGCAGAAGAACTTCATGAAAATCATCTCGCTGGCCCCGGAGGTGCTCTGATGGCTGCCAAGCTGAAAAAGGGCGACCACGTGGTGGTGCTCGCCGGACGTGACAAGGGCAAGGAAGGCGACATCCTTCAGGTCATTCCCAAGGAGGGCCGTGCCGTCGTCTCGGGCGTCAATATGGTGATCCGGCACACGCGCCAGACCCAGACCAGCCAGGGCGGCCGCATCCCCAAGGAGGGGCCGATCGACCTCTCGAATATCGCGCTCGTCGATCCGAAGGAAGGCGGCGCTACCCGCGTCGGCTTCAAGTTCCTGGAAGACGGCACCAAGGTGCGCTTCGCCAAGAAATCCGGGGAGGTCATCGATGGCTGACGGCTCAGCATACGTCCCGCGTCTGAAGACGCTCTACGCGACCCAGATACGCGCCGCGCTCAAGGAGGAGTTCGGCTACAAGAACGACATGCAGATTCCCCGGCTCGATAAGATCGTGCTTAACATGGGGGTTGGCGACGCGGTCTCAGATTCGAAAAAGATCAAGGCTGCGCATGACGACTTGATGCTGATCGCGGGTCAGAAGCCGGTGATCAACAAGGCCAAGAAGTCGATCGCCACCTTCAAGCTGCGCGACGGGATGGCGATCGGCACCAAGGTGACCCTGCGCCAGGACAGGATGTACGACTTCCTGGACCGGCTGGTCATGATCGCCCTGCCGCGGGTCCGCGACTTCCGTGGGCTTCGGGGCAAGCATTTCGATGGCCGCGGTAACTTCGCCATGGGCATCAAGGAGCACATCGTGTTCCCGGAGATCGACTACGACAAGGTCGATGAAATCCGGGGCATGGACATCATCATCACAACGACGGCGTCCACCGATGCCGAGGCGAGGGCATTGTTGAGCCACTTCAACATGCCGTTCGTGAACTGATCGGGAGGGACCGGTTATGGCAAAAGTGAGCATGGTCGAACGGCAGAAGAAGCGCGAACGCCTGGCGGCGAAATACGCCGTAAAGCGCGCGCAGCTGAAAGAGATTGCCAACGACGAGAAGCAGACGATGGAAGAGCGGTTTAAGGCGCGGCTGAAGTTGGCTAAGCTGCCGCGGAACTCGGCGCCCAGCCGCCTGAACAACCGCTGCCAAGTCTCGGGGCGTCCCCGGGCCTATTACCGAAAACTCAAGATGAGCCGCATCGCGCTGCGCGATCTCGCCTCGCATGGCGAGATCCCGGGCATGGTCAAGTCGAGCTGGTGAGGAGGGCAAGATGTCGATGAACGATCCTCTCGGCGATATGCTGACCCGCATCCGCAATGCGCAGATGCGGTCCAAGTCGACGGTCAAAACGCCGGCCTCGAAGTTGCGCGGCTGGGTTCTGGATGTGCTGAAGTCCGAGGGTTATATCCGCGGCTACGAGCCGATGGAGGGCATTGACGGCAAGCCCGCCTTCGAGATCTCGTTGAAATACTTCGACGGCGAGCCGGTGATCCGCGAGCTGAAGCGCGTCTCGACCCCTGGCCGCCGGGTCTATACCTCGGTCAAGGCGGTTCCGCAGGTGCGCAATGGTCTTGGCGTCTCGATTGTCTCGACGTCGAAGGGCATCATGTCCGATACCCGCGCGCGGTCCGAGAATGTCGGCGGCGAAGTGCTCTGCACGGTCTTCTGAGGAGGGAAGAATGTCTCGCATCGGAAAGAAACCGGTAGAGATGCCGAGCGGCGTCTCGGCCTCGACCTCCGGCCAGACCATCGAGGTCAAGGGCCCAAAAGGCGTGCGCAGCTTCACCGCCACGGACGACGTGGATTTGGTGCTCGAGAACGACGTGATTCGGGTCAAACCGCGCGGTCTTTCGAAGCGCGCGCGCCAGCAATGGGGTATGACCCGCACTCAGGTCGCCAATCTGGTGGCTGGCGTGACCGACGGCTTCAAGAAGGAGCTTGAGGTCACCGGCGTCGGTTACCGCGCCCAGGTTCAGGGCAAGACCCTGAAACTGTCGCTCGGCTACAGCCACGACGTGGAATTCGAGATCCCGGAAGGTATCGAGATCAAGTGCGAGAAGCCCACCGAGATTGCGATCACCGGCATCGACCAGCAGCGCGTCGGTCAGGTGGCCGCCGAGATCCGCGACTGGCGCCGGCCGGAGCCCTTCAAGGGCAAGGGCGTGCGCTACAAGGGCGAATACATCTTCCGTAAGGAAGGCAAGAAGAAGTAAGGAGCGCGAGACGATGGCCAACAACAAGCGTGCCTTGTTCCAGCGGCGGCGTCTGCGCGTCCGGAACAAACTCCGCAAGGTAGCGGCCGGCCGGCCGCGCCTCAGCGTCCACCGGTCGCTGAAGAATATCTCAGTCCAGGTGATCGACGACGCGCAGGGCCGGACCCTGGCCGCGGCCTCGACCCTGGAGCCGAAGCTGGGCCTGCTGGGCAAGAACAATGTCGAGGCTGCCGCCAAGATCGGCACCGAGATCGCTCAGCGCGCCAAGGCCGCCGGGATCGAGGAAGTCTATCTTGATCGGGGCGGTTATCTTTTCCATGGCAAGGTCAAAGCCCTCGCCGATGCCGCCCGCGAGGGCGGGCTGAAGTTCTGAGGAGGCGATAATGGCAGAACGTGACGGAAGACGGGGCGGACATCGGCGCGACCGCCGCGACGACGACCGCGAACCGGAATTCGCCGATCGCCTGGTGGCGATCAACCGGGTCTCGAAAACCGTGAAGGGCGGCAAGCGCTTCGGTTTTGCGGCGCTGGTGATCGTGGGCGACCAGAAGGGCCGCGTGGGCTTCGGCTCCGGCAAAGCCAAGGAGGTGCCCGAGGCGATCCGTAAGGCTACCGAGGAGGCCAAACGCCAGATTATCCGGGTGCCGCTGCGCGAGGGCCGCACGCTGCATCATGACATCGAGGGGCGCTGGGGCGCCGGCAAGGTTGTGATGCGCACGGCGCCCGCGGGCACCGGCATCATCGCCGGCGGTCCCTGCCGCGCGGTCTTCGAGATGCTGGGCGTCGCCGATGTCGTCGCAAAGTCGACCGGCAGCCAGAACCCCTACAACATGGTGCGGGCTACGTTCGACGGGCTGAAGCGCGAGCTGAGCCCCCGCCAAGTCGCCGCGCGCCGGGGCAAGAAGGTGGCCGAGATCCTGCCGGCCCGCGATGAAGCGCCGGCTCCGGCCGAAGCTGTGGCCGAGTAAGGAGGGCGCGAGATGGCAAAGACGATCGTCGTCAAGCAGGTCGGCAGTCCGATCCGCCGCCCGGTTGAACAGCGCCAGACGCTGATCGGCTTGGGGCTGAACAAGATGCACAAGACCCGCGAGCTGGAAGATACGCCGGCCGTGCGCGGCATGGTTGCCAAGATCTCGCATCTGGTCGAGATAATCGAGGAGCGCGGCTGAGGGCTCGCTCACATTTAGGCTGTGGCGGCAGGGCAGGACGCATCGCCCCGCCGATCCGGCAAGAGGAGAATGCGTCATGAAGATTCACGAACTCAGCGACAATCCGGGTGCCCGCACAACGCGCAAGCGTGTGGGGCGCGGCCCCGGTTCCGGCACCGGTTCGATGGGTGGCCGCGGCATGAAAGGCCAGAAATCCCGTTCGGGCGTCGCCATCAAGGGCTTCGAAGGCGGCCAGATGCCGCTGCACCGGCGCCTGCCGAAGCGCGGCTTCAACAACATCTTCGCCAAGCGTTTTGCGGTGGTTAACCTGGGCAACATCCAGAAGTTCATCGACGCTGGCAAGCTGGACCCGAAGGCCACAATCGACGAGGCGGCATTGCTTCAGGCCGGCATGGTGCGACGTCTGCACGACGGCGTGCGCGTGCTGGCGAAGGGTGAGCTGAAGGCGTCCGGCCTGAAGATCGAGGTGACCGGCGCCAGCAAATCGGCGGTCGCGGCCGTCGAGGCGGCCAAGGGCAGCCTGACCACCCGTGCCCCGGCGGCAACGGAAGACGCCGCGCCGAAGGCAGACGCCGACGCCGAGGGTTGAGCCGGTGGCGCCCAGGCCCCAGATAGGGGCGGGGCGTTAGACGATCCGCGGGATAAAGAGAGCGAGACATGGCATCAGCAGCCGAACAGATGGCCGCCAATCTGAGCTGGAGTGCGCTTGGCCAAGCCAAGGACCTGCAGCGGCGAATCTTCTTCACGCTGGGCATGCTGTGCGTCTATCGCCTTGGCACCTTCATCCCGATGCCCGGGATCGATGTCGAGCAACTGCGCATTTTCATGGAGCAGACCCAGGGAGGTATCCTCGGGGTCTTCAACATGTTCTCGGGCGGGGCGGTCAGCCGGATGGCGATCTTCTCGCTGGGCATCATGCCCTACATCACGTCGTCGATCATCATGCAGCTCGCCACCGCCATGGTTCCGTCGCTCGAGCAGCTGAAGAAAGAAGGCGAGGCCGGCCGCCGCAAGATCAACCAGTATACCCGTTACGGCACGGTCGTTTTGGCCACCATTCAAGCCTATGGCATCTCGGTCGGGCTTGAGGGCCAGGGCTTGGCGCTCGATCCAGGGCCGTTCTTCCGTGCCTCCGCAGTGATCACGCTGGTCGGTGGCACCATGTTCCTGATGTGGTTGGGCGAGCAGATCACCGCGCGCGGAATCGGCAACGGCATCTCGCTCGTGATCTTCATTGGCATCATCGCCGAACTGCCCGGCGCATTGGCGCAGTTCTTCGAGCAAGGCCGCACCGGACAGATCAACACGCTGGTGATTATCGGCGTCCTGATGCTGGCCGTCGTCGTGATCTACTTCGTCGTCTTCCTCGAGCGCGCCCAGCGCCGGATCTTGATCCAGTATCCAAAGCGTCAGGTGGGCTTGAAAATGACTGGGGGCGAGAACCAGTTCCTGCCCCTGAAACTGAACACGGCCGGTGTGATCCCGCCGATCTTCGCTTCATCGCTGTTGCTGATGCCAACCACGGTGGCCACATTCTCGGCCGGCGGCGGCGATACTGGCATCCTTGGAACTGTGGCCGCACTTTTGGGGCGGGGTCAGCCGCTGTTCCTGGTCGCCTTCGCGGGGTTGATCACCTTTTTCGTCTTCTTCTACACCGCTGTGGTCTTCAATCCGGAGGACGTGGCGGAGAACCTAAAAAAGCATGGCGGCTTCGTGCCCGGCATCCGTCCTGGAAAACGCACGGCCGAGTATCTGGATTTCGTGCTGATGCGGCTTTCGGTGATCGGTGCCGCCTATCTGGTGGCCGTCTGTTTGCTACCGGAGATTTTGATCGCCAATGTCAACGTGCCGTTCTATTTCGGCGGCACTTCGCTCCTGATCGTGGTCTCGGTGACCATGGACACGATCACCCAGGTGCAAAGCCATTTGCTGGCGCACCAGTATCAAGGGTTGATCAAGAAGTCGAAGATCCGGGGCCGGTAACGGGGGGCGCCGTGAACGTAATTATCCTAGGACCGCCAGGGGCGGGGAAGGGCACCCAGGCCCGCTTCCTGACAGAGGAAATGGGGCTGATCCAGCTGTCCACCGGGGACCTGTTGCGTTCCGCCGCCGCCGCGGGCACCGAGATCGGGCTCCGCGCCAAGGCGGTGATGGACGCGGGCAACCTGGTCTCGGACGAGATCGTGATCGGCGTGGTGTCGGATCGGCTTGATCTGCCTGATGCCAGATCGGGTGTGATTTTCGACGGTTTCCCACGCACCACCGCCCAGGCCGTGGCACTGGATCAGTTGATGGACGAAAAGGACCTGACATTGGACGCGGTCGTCTCGATGGATGTGGACGACGATCTTCTGGTCGACCGCGTGTCGGGCCGGTTTACGTGTGCCGCTTGCGGCGAGGGCTACCACGACACCCACAAGCGACCGGCCAAGGACGGTGTTTGCGACAATTGCGGTTCGACCGAGTTCAAGCGCCGGGCCGATGACAATGCTCAGACCGTGCGAGCGCGTTTGAACGCCTATCACGCCGATACCGCGCCGCTGATCGACTACTACCGCGGAACCGGCAAACTGAAGACGGTCGACGGCATGGCCGGGATCGAAGAAGTGGCCGCCGCGATCCGGGCGGCCCTCGGCTGAACTGGGCCGCGCAGCCCGCCGGGAAGACATTGGGGCTGCGGCAAGAATACCGTCACGCCACGGTGCCCCGAGGCTTGACGGAGGGATGCGCGTCACTATAGTGCGCGCTTCCTGAGGACATGAGAGTCGTGCCCGTTTTCTCACCTCGGGATGGTCGCGGCAAATGGGGCGGAACGGCCGGTGCGTGCACCGGCTTATTTTGGATTTTTGGTCCGCATCCGGCGGACCGTGAGAGACGGAGCAACGAACGTGGCGCGCATCGCAGGCGTTAACATTCCGACCAACAAGCGGGTGCATATCGCGCTCACCTACATCCATGGCATAGGCCACAGCTCGGCCCGGCAGATTTGCGAGGCCACGGGCATCGCCGAGGAGCGGCGTGTGAACGAGCTCTCGGACGCCGAGGTTCTGGCCGTGCGCGAGCATATCGACGCCAATCTCCAGGTCGAGGGCGACCTGCGCCGCGAGGTCGCGGTCAACATCAAGCGCCTTATGGACCTGGGCTGCTACCGGGGCCTGCGCCACCGCCGCGGTCTGCCAGTGCGTGGCCAGCGCACCCACACCAACGCCCGAACCCGCAAGGGCAAGGCCAAGCCGATCGCCGGCAAGAAGAAATAAGGAGGCCGGGGAATGGCTCGCGAAAGACGGGCGGCGCCGAAGCGCCGCGAGCGCAAGAACATCACGGCGGGCGTAGCCCATGTGATGTCGTCGTTCAACAACACGATGATCACCATCACCGATGCTCAGGGCAACGCGATCTCCTGGTCCTCGTCTGGTACAATGGGTTTCAAGGGCTCGCGAAAGTCGACACCCTATGCTGCCCAGATGGCCGCCGAGGATGCCGGCAAGAAGGCGCAAGAGCACGGGATGCGGACGCTCGACGTGATGGTTCAGGGCCCGGGCGGCGGTCGCGAATCAGCGCTGCGTGCATTGCAGGCCGTCGGCTTCACAATCAACTCGATCAAGGATGTGACGCCGATCGCCCATAATGGCTGCCGGCCGCCGAAACGCCGCCGCGTCTGAGACCGAATTTCTGCGGTGACTGGCCGGTCCGCTCGCGGCTGGCCTTTTGCCGTTTCCTCGGGTGTGCGGGACCATCGGATCGGGTCCGGCACTAGCATGGAGGGCACTTCCCATGATCCACAAAAACTGGCTTGAACTGATCAAACCCCAGGGCCTCGAGATCGAACTCGGTGCCGATTCCGACCGCAATGGAACCGCCGTCGCCGAACCGCTCGAACGTGGCTTCGGTTTGACGCTTGGCAACGCGCTGAGGCGTGTGTTGCTGTCGTCATTGCAGGGCGCGGCGGTCAACGCGGTGCAAATCGATGGCGTGCTGCACGAGTTTTCTTCCGTGCCAGGTGTGCGCGAGGACGTGACCGATATCGTGCTCAACCTGAAGGGCCTGGCCGTGCGCATGGACAGCGAGGGCGCCAAGCGCCTGCAGCTCAACGCAACGGGGCCGGGCGTGGTGACCGCAGCCGACATCGAAGAGATCATGGGCGTCGAAATCATCAACAAGGACCATGTGATCTGCCACTTGGATGAGGGCGCCAGCGTTCACATGGAACTGACCGTCGGCACCGGCAAGGGCTATGTGGCCGCTGACAAGAACCGGCCCGAGGATGCGCCGATCGGCTTTATTCCGGTCGATGCGCTCTACTCGCCGGTGAAACGTTGCTCCTACAAGGTCAGCCCGACCCGCGAGGGCCAGGTTCTGGACTATGACAAGCTGGCAATCACGGTCGAGACAGACGGCACGGTTACCCCGGATGACGCGCTGGCCTATGCGGCACGCATCCTGCAGGACCAGCTCCAGACCTTCATCAATTTCGAGGAGCCGAAGGATGCCGCCGGCGCTGACGACGATGATGGGCTGGAATTCAACCCGCTGCTTCTGAAGAAGGTGGACGAGCTCGAACTTTCGGTGCGCTCGGCCAACTGCCTGAAGAACGACAACATCGTCTATATCGGCGACCTGATCCAAAAAACCGAAGCCGAGATGCTACGCACTCCGAACTTCGGCCGCAAATCGTTGAACGAGATCAAAGAAGTGCTAACGACGATGGGTTTGCATCTGGGCATGGATGTGCCCGATTGGCCGCCGGACAATATCGAGGATCTGGCCAAGAAGTTCGACGATCACTTCTAGCGTTTGGGTGAAACCCCACCCTACGCGACCTTCTTAGGGTGGGCTTCCAACTCACGACCCGGGCAAGAGCGCCCCAAGGAGGCCGCGAAACAACGAGGCGGCCGGACAAAGTATAAAGACCTTAAGGAGACCTGAAATGCGCCACGGAAATGGCCCCCGCAAGCTCAACCGCACCGCTGAGCACCGAAAGGCGATGTTTGCGAATATGGCCTGCTCGCTGATCGAGCACGAGCAGATCAAGACAACCCTGCCCAAGGCCAAGGAGCTGAAGCCAATCGTCGAGAAGCTGATCACGCTCGCCAAGCGCGGCGATCTGCACGCGCGCCGGCTGGCGGTGTCGAAGATCCGCCAGGATGACGCGGTCAAGAAGCTCTTCGACGTGCTCGCCGCGCGCTACAAGGACCGTCAGGGCGGTTATGCGCGGGTTCTGAAGGCCGGTTTCCGCTATGGCGACATGGCGCCGATGGCGATCGTCGAGCTGGTCGATCGTGATTCCGAGGCAAAGGGGGCGGCCGACCGCGCCCGGGTTGCCGCGGAAGAGGTCGTCGCCGAAGCCGAGTAGGCTGTCAGGGGCGCTGCGGTGACCCTTGAACTCCTCGTCGCGAATGCCGTGATCTTCGTGGCGGCCGCTTTGCAGGCGGCCACGGGGATCGGCTTTGCTATGGTGGCAGTGCCGCTGTTGGCCCTGATCAGCCTCGCCTGGATTCCGGCGCCGATGCTGATCTGCAACATCGCCCTGTCGGTGATCCTGATGAGCCGGGGCAGGGCGGCGCTCGACTCAACGGAAGGCCCGCCGCTGGTGGCCGGACTGACGCTCGGCACGTTCCTCGGCGCCAGCGTTCTGACCCTTTTCGACGAGCGATGGCTCGGCGTGCTGATTGGCGGCATCATCGTGGTTGCCGTCACGTCGAGCTTGGTGACACCTCCAATCAGGATCACCCGGCCCCGTTTGATGGCCGGTGCGACGCTGGGTGGCGCCACCGGCATCATTGCGGCGATGCACGGACCGCCCCTGGTTCTGCTTTACCAGCGCGAGCGGCCGGAGAAGGTGCGTGCCACAATGGCAGGGGTTTTCATTTTCGGCTGTCTGCTGGCGCTTGGCTCGCTCTGGCTTGCGGGTCTCCTTGGTTGGGAGCAGATCTGGCGCGGTCTCGTCCTGCTGCCTGGTGTGGCGCTCGGCTATCTAATCGGGCGCGCGCTTGGTGGGCGTATGTCTCCTGGTGCCGTTCGGTACGCGATGCTTGGGGTTTCGGGCGCCGCGGGGCTTGCGCTTCTCATCAAATCGATTTGAGCGCGTGGCTTGGCGCACACCCGGGTTAACCCTAAATTGAATGGGAACCCGGCCACGAAAGGAGCTTTCCCGTGATCCGTGCGTCGCTCGCCGTAATTCTGCTCGCGAGCGTCATGGCCCATCCAGGCGCCGTGGCGAGCGAAATGAAGGTGCCCGAAAACCAGGCCGAGATCAGCCTCGGCTTTGTGCCGGTGGTCCGGCAAACAGCGCCTGCCGTGGTGAATATCTACACCGCGAAGGTGATCGAGCGCCGCGCCAGCCCGTTTGCCGGCGATCCGTTCTTCGAGCAGTTCTTTGGCGATCTCTTTCAGGGAGGCCCGAAGCGCCGGCGGATCGAGAATTCACTCGGCTCGGGCGTGATTGTCGATCCCTCGGGCATCGTCGTCTCAAACCACCATGTGGTGGGCGGCGCCGACGAGATTACCGTGATCCTGGCGGATCGGCGCGAATTCAATGGCAAGGTGATCCTGGCCGACAAGGAGGCTGATCTGGCGATCGTCGAGTTGGAGGGGGCCGAGGGCCTGCCTTCACTTGAACTCCGCGATTCGGACACGCTGGAGGTTGGCGAGTTGGTTCTAGCCATCGGCAATCCATTCGGCGTCGGCCAAACGGTCACCGGAGGCATCGTCTCGGGGCTTGCCCGCACCGGCGCACCGGGCGGACGCAAGCGTGGCTACTTCATCCAGACCGACGCGGCGATCAATCCGGGCAATTCCGGTGGCGCGTTGGTCGATACGGCGGGGCGCCTGATCGGCGTCAATACCTCGATCCTCAGCCGCTCGGGCGGGTCGAACGGGATCGGCTTCGCGGTGCCCGCGAACCTGGTCGCCCGCGTCATTGCCGCGGCCCGCGAGGGGGCGTCGATGCTCGACCGGCCGTGGCTGGGTGTCCAGACCCAGCCGGTCACCGGCGAGATCGCCGAGGCGATGGGCCTCGACCGCCCGGCGGGGTTGCTGGTCGATCAACTGCACCCGGCCAGCAGCTTTGCCGATGCGGGCATCGAGCCTGGCGACATCCTCATCAGCCTCGATGGCGCCGAGGTAAATGCCCCGGCTGAACTGGCCTTCCGCACTGCCACGCTCGGCACAGGAAGCTTCGCCGAGCTTCGCTTCCTGCGTGAGGGTGAGGAGCGCGAGATCGATGTGGCCCTGGCGCCCGCACCTGACGACCCTCCACGCGATCGAACGGTAGTTCAAAACCCACGCAGCTTGCGCGGACTGGCCGTGATGAACGTAAATCCATCGGTGATCGACCAATACCGATTGCCGCTCGCCAGCGCGGGAATCCTGGTCGTCGGGATCGATGGCCGCGCGCGGCGTTCCGGGTTGCGCCGCGGTGATTTGATTCTGGGCGTCAACGGGCGCGCCATCGGCGATGTCGATGGACTAGAAGCGGCGCTGAAGAGCGTTGGGCCATTGACGCTTTCCGTCGAGCGAAAAGGGCGCCGCGGCAAGATCGAGTTCAGGGGCTAGGATGGCCGATCTCTTCGACCGACAGGAGGCGCGCGCGGCGGAGACGTCGGGGCCACAGCCGCTGGCGGATCGATTGCGGCCAAAGCAGCTGGCAGAGGTGGTGGGGCAGGATCATATCCTGACACCGGGCGCGCCGCTGGGTGACATGCTGGCCGCGGGCAACCTCTCCTCGCTGATCCTTTGGGGACCTCCGGGCGTCGGTAAGACAACCATCGCGCGGCTTTTGGCGGCAGAGACCGACCTGCACTTCGAGCAGATCAGCGCCATCTTCACCGGTGTCGCCGAACTGCGCAAAGTCTTCGAATCGGCGAAGCTGCGCCATCGGCAAGGGCGCGGAACGCTCTTGTTCGTCGACGAGATCCACCGTTTTAACAAGGCTCAGCAGGACGGGTTCTTGCCGCATATGGAATCTGGCGTGATCGTGCTTGTGGGCGCGACCACCGAGAACCCCTCGTTCGAGCTCAACGCCGCATTGATGAGCCGGGCCCAGGTATTGCGGCTGAGACGGCTTGAGGCGGAAGACCTGCAGAACATTCTAGAACGTGCGGAGGCCGAGGAGGGCGCCCTGCCATTGACCGAAGCCGGCCGCGCCGCGCTGATCGAGATGGCGGACGGGGATGGGCGCACACTCTTGAACCTGGCCGAGCAGGTGCAGGGCTTCGGTGACGGCGACTTCGAACCGGAAGATCTCGCCAAGCGCCTCAATCGCCGCGCGCCGGTCTACGACAAGGCGGGCGATGGGCACTACAACCTGATCTCGGCCTTGCACAAGTGCGTGCGGGGCTCGGACCCGGACGCGTCGCTCTATTGGCTCGCGCGGATGCTGGAGGCAGGTGAGGATCCGCGCTACCTGGCACGCCGAATTACCCGGATGGCGGTCGAGGATATTGGCCTGGCCGAGCCGGAAGCCATGCGGCATTGCCTCGATGCCTGGCAGGTCTACGAGCGGCTTGGCTCGCCAGAGGGCGAGTTGGCGCTCGCACAGGCGGTGATCTATCTGGCGCTGGCGCCGAAGTCGAACGCGGCCTATGTGGCGTTCAAAGGTGCCCAGAAGGTGGCCCGCGCGACCGGCTCGCTGGACCCGCCCGCCCATATTCTGAACGCGCCGACAAAGATGATGAAAGAGATGGGCTACGGCGCGGGGTATGAATACGACCACGACGCCGAGGAAGGGTTCTCGGGTCAGAACTATTTTCCAGACGGCATGGCACGGCCCGATCTCTATCACCCGGTCGAGCGCGGATTCGAGCGCGAGATGGCCAAACGGATGGCTTGGTTTGCCAAGCGCCGTAGCGACGGCGGGTAACGTCGCAACCGGTGCTGCGTGCTTGACGTTTGGTGTCGGCCCGGCCACGAACAGGGCGTGGCGGCGAGGCCGGAGGGACAACCCATGGGAGCATTTCTGTCGGTGGCGGCGGGCGGGGCGATCGGCGCCACGTTGCGCTGGCTGGTGGTGCGCTGGGCCACGCACGCGCTCGGCCCCGGCTTTCCCTGGGGCACGGTTATCGTCAATGTGGCCGGTTCGGCGGCGATGGGGGTGCTGGCGGTCCTGTTGATGGAGCGGTTCCCGGGTGCTTGGGGCCGGTATGCGCCGTTCCTGATGACCGGGGTTCTGGGCGGGTTCACGACCTTCTCGGCTTTTTCATTGGATGCGCTCTTCCTAATCGAGCGTGGGCGAAACATGGCGGCGGCGGGCTATATGGGAGCCTCGGTGCTGCTGTCCATTGCCGGGCTCTGGGCTGGGCTTGCGCTGGCACGCGGGGTCTGGGGGCCGTGAGCGAAGGCGGGCGCGGCGTCCAGCATTTAGCGGTCGGCGCGGACGACGCGGAGCAGCGGCTGGACCGCTGGTTCCGCCGGCAATTTCCGCAAGTGACCCAAGGGCGGTTGGCAAAGCTTTGCCGCACCGGCCAGGTGAGGGTCGACGGCGCCCGGGTCAAGCCGGCGGCGCGGATCGGGCCGGGCCAGGTGGTGCGCGTGCCGCCCTTGCCTGACGCGGAGGCGACGCCTGCGCCCGCGCGCGATCCGGGCCCGGTTGCGGCCGAGGACGTGGCCTTTATGCGTGAAGCGATCATCTGGCGCGATGCGCAGATGATCGTGCTGAACAAGCCACCTGGTCTGGCGGTGCAAGGAGGCAGTGGCCAGCACAGGCATCTGGGCCGGATGCTGAGCGCCCTGCGGTTTGATCGCGATGAGGATCCGCGCCTGGTGCATCGGCTGGACAAGGACACGTCCGGTCTACTGGTTCTGGCACGCACTGGAGCGGCGGCGGTGGCGTTGGCCCGCGCCTTCCGCTCGCGCGCGGTCGAGAAGATCTATGTGGCCGCGGTGGCCGGGCGCCCCGAGCCGGCCCAGGGCACGATCCGCTATGGCCTGGTCAAGGCGGGCGCCCGGGGCGAGAGCGAGAAGATGCGGGTGGTGCACCCGGACGAGTTGAAAACCGTGCCGGGCGCCCGTCATGCGGCGACCGATTACCGGGTGATCGAGCAGGCGGGCAACCGGGCGGCTTGGGTCGCGCTCAGGCCGGTGACCGGGCGCACCCATCAGCTGCGCGCCCATATGGCGGCGATCGGCAGCCCGATCGCGGGTGACGGAAAATATGGCGGCAGGGGCCAGGAGAACACTGGCGCTGGCTGGGGGGCGGGGCTCGGCGGCGCTCTTAGCCGCAAGCTGCACCTGCATTCGGCACGGCTGATGCTGCCGCATCCGGGCGATAGCCGGATCATGCGCTTTGCCGCCCCGTTGCCCGAGCACATGGCCCGGACCTGGGAATTCTTCGGCTGGGATTTCGGCGCGATGCCTGAAGCGATTTTCGACGAGGTCTGACAGGGCCCGTCCCGTCCCATCCGGGAAACCGGTGGATCGTGGCATGGCCCACCGGCGTCCCCCGTGCCACGATGCGACGGCAGGGAGTGCCGGATTGCGCCTACTGCACGATCAGCTCGGCGTGCAGCGCCCACGCGGCTTTGATGGCTTTCAGGATGTCGATCATGTCCCGGGGACCGACGCCGAGCGCGTTCAGGCCCTGAACCAAATCTGCCAGCGTAACGTTCTCCTCGACCAAGGCTAGCTGATCATCCGCGTTCTGCGCGATTTCTATATCGGTGCGCGGCAAGACCAGGGTTTCACCCTCGGCAAAGGGATTGGGCTGCGAGGGCAGTGGGCGCTCGGTGACCCGGATCGACAGATTGCCTTGAGCGACTGCGATCCGGCTGATGGTCACGTTCTCACCCAGCACGATCGTATCGGAGCGCTGATCGACGACGACGCGAGCCCGGCTCGCCGGCTCGACCCGAAGGTTTTCGATATGGCCAATCAATTGGGCCGGGCCGGTGCCTGCCGCCGCCAGGTCCAGCGTGATCGTGCCCGCATCCCCCATACGCGCCACGGGCTGGCCGAGCGCTGTGTTGATCGCCGCCTCCAATCGGGTCGCGGTGGTGAAATCCGGCTCGCGCAGCGCCTGCCGTATTGTGCCCATTTGCGAGAAATCGAATGCGATCTCACGCTCGACCCGGGCACCGCCGGGTATCGCGCCCGCTGTGGGCACACCGATCTGTTGAGTGGCAGCCTCGCCCTCGGCGCTGATCCCGCCGGCGATGATCGGCCCTTGGGCGACCGCGTAGATCTCGCCATCGGCGGCGTTGAGCGGCGTCATCACCAGGGTGCCGCCCAGCAGGCTTTTCGCATCGCCGATCGCCGAGACGGTGATGTCGATCCGGCTGCCGGGACGCGCAAACGGGGGCAGGGTGGCGGTAACGATGACTGCGGCGACATTTTTCGGCTGGAAGGCCTCGCCACTGACATAGACACCGAGGCGCTCCAGCAGGTTCGCCAGCGCCTCCTCGGTGAAGGGGGCGTTGCGGATGCCGTCGCCGGTGCCGGCCAATCCGACAACCAGGCCGTAGCCGACAAGGTCGTTTCCGCGCATCCCCTCGATCTCGACCAGGTCCTTGATGCGCGGGGCACCGGCCGCCTGCGGCGGCGCGAGCGCGATGGCCGCCAGGGCGATCGCTGAACGCCGGATCAGCAACTTGGGGGCGTAATGCATTCTGCCACGGGCTCCGATCTAAGTGGTTCAGCGCAGGAAGTTCGCCAGCGATAGATTGGCCAGTCGTGCGGTGGTGAGGTATGTGGTCTCGAGTTGAGCCTCCAGCGCGGTCAACTCGGCCGCCGCCTCGAACTGGTCGCGGCCGGCCAGTACATTGTAGGAGGTGTTCAGCGCCGCCTGTGCCGCTTCGTGGCGCGCCTGGATATCGGCCATCCTTTCCTCGGCGCTGCCGACCGAGGCGGCCAGTGCCGCCATGGGCTCGGCCCCATTGCGTAGTCCGCCGATCGCCCGTTCGGCCAGGGCGGCGCGCTGATCCTCGGGAATTCCGTTTGCCCGGTCGAACGCCGCGGCCAGCGCCGACATGTCCCGCAGCATCTCGCGCAGGGCCGGTGCGTCGGCGCGTGGCGCATAGGCCTGGCGCTCACCTTCGGCGATCTCGGTCGCGGGGGCATTGCCGGCGCCACCCAGATAGAGCGTCGTCGTGAACACGCCGCCGGGATCGTCGAAAGCCACGGCGAGGTCGGCGTAGGCCGTGTCCGCATCCGGCGCCGCCTCCAGGATCGCGGTCACCGAAGCGGAAATCGTCTCGGCATTGGCAAGGGCCGGGCCGGCGCCTGCATCGCCTGCAAAGAGCGCCCGGCCCGCCTGGCTGACATTGAGCGCCGAGGCGATTGCACCCAGGCCATGGTGCGCGGCGGTCGCGACGGCCGCGCTGGCACTGGCAAGGGGCGAGTCGAGGGCCGCCTGGGCCTTGACCTGCAGATCCACCGAAATCTCGCTGAGTGCGCCCAGCGCGGCCTGGATCGCTGCCGCGCGCGATTGCGAAAGACTGATGATCTCGCGGTATTGAGCGTTCCGTGTCAGGGCCCGCTCCACATCGTGAAGCTTGGCCAATTTGCCGCCGAGTGCCGCTGCCGGGTCGGCCCGCAGACCGGTCACGGCCTTCTGGCGCGCGGTGTCCGATCGGGTCCGCAGATCGGCGATCTGCCGGGCCATCAGGTCGCCGCGGGGCTGCGCCTGAAATCCAATATTGGTCGCCATCGCCTACACCCTCAGCAATTCGTCCAGCATCCGCGAAGCGGCCTGGATCACCTGGACATTCGCTGCGTAGGCCTGCTCGATCTGGATCAGTGCCTGCAGTTCGGCGTCACTGTCGACCCCGATCGCCTGGGCCTCGGCGGTGGCAAGGGTCACGCGCGTGCTGGAGAGCGCCGCCGCGCTGCCCTCGGCCGCAACTCGGTCGTAGGCGGTGAGTTCCGCCAGTCCCGAGGCCGCGCCGGATAACGACAGTTGGCTGCCGAGGCCCGGGACCGTCACGGCGGAAACCGATGTGGTCAGCGCGTCCAGCATGGCTCGCGGCAGGTCGGCGTTGGCGGCGGGACCAGTTGCGGCGGCGCCGAGCCCGTCGCGCAGCCGCGCCGGATCGCCGCTGGTGGTCGGATCGACCAGCGCGTTGATCTCGATGCGTCCGGCCAGTCCAGCCTGGTTGATAGGATCGAAAGCGAGCCCCCGGTCGGTGAAGAGGCCTGGATCGCCGGGCCCGAGTGTCGGATCGACCGTGGGCGTCGCCAGCCGGGTGATCAAATCAGCCGCGAGGGCATCCGCGCGATCCGTCAGCTCGGTGCCGATCTGATCACGTGCGGCGAACTGGCCCGCCAGCGACCCGCCGGCGATTGCCTGCGACCCTGATCCTCCCGGCGTAATATCGACGCCGCCAATCGAGATGCCTGACAATGCGCCGGTACCTCCATTGTGGCGCATTTCCGCGGTGATCACTGGGCTGGGCGTGAACGACAGTTCGCGCGCCCGGTTGTCGACCAGGGTCAGCCCCTCGGCGGTGGTCAACTCCAGAACACCATGAGCACGCTGGCAGCTGCGGATCGGAACAATCGAGGCGACGGTGTCGACCAGCCGCTCGCGCTGATCGACCAGGCCGGTCGTATCGCGGCCCGAGGCAGAGAAGATTTGGACCTGACGGTTGATCCGAGCAATCTTCGCCAGCGCGTCATTGACTGTGTCGACTTGGCGCGCAATCTCGGCATCTGCGACTTGGCGCACGCGTGCGCTTTCGGTCGAAATGCCGTTCAGCTTTGTCGCCAGGTCCTGCGCGGCACTGACTGCCGCATCTTGCCGTGGGGCCAATTCAGGGGTCTCGGCCAATTGGCGTAATGCGCCTTCGAATGCGGTGACGCGCGCAGACAGGCTGTCGGCGTCGCCAACGGCGCCCAAGCTGCGATCAAGCCGCGCGAGCGCGTCGAGCCGCGCCTGGCCGTCAGCCAATTCGCCGTGCGCAAGCCGGCGCGCCGAGGTCAGTTCGGGATTGGCGGCGCGGTCGATTCCGACGACAGCGACACCGTTGCCGACGCCGCCGACCGCCGAGGGCGCCAAGCTGACGATACGGCGTCCATAGCTATCGGTCAGCGCATTGGCCAGATTACCCGAGGTGATCTCGGTCAGCTTGCTGTTTGCGGTCAGGCCGCTGAGCGCCGAGTTCAATGCGTTGGAAATCGACATGGCATCCTCGCTACATCGCGTGCGCCGAACCAATCATCCTGCTTCTGCCGATGGTCCTAACGCTTGAGGTTCGTGGTCTCCTGCAACATTTCGTCGACGGTACGGATCGTAGTGGCATTCGACGAATAAGCACGCTGGGTGCGGATCAGGTCGGTCAGCTCACGCGCAACATCGACTGTGCTCTGCTGCAGGGCGAAGCCGACCACCCCGCCCACCGGCCCGGTATTCGCATCCCACAGATAGATGCCGCCCGAGTCGGGCGAAGCAGCGAAGGCCTGGCTACCGAGCGCGATCAGCCCGTTCGGATTTGGTACGTTGACCAGCGGGATCTGGAACAGACTTCGGATTTGGCCAGTGTCGTAGATTGCCTGCAAGAGCCCCTGATCATTGACCCGCAGCGTTTCAAGATTGCCGGCGGGGGTGCCGTTCTTCGAGATATCGATTGGCGCGAAGGGGGAATCGAGCTGGATCAGGCCGCCATCCAGGGCTGGCGAGCCGATAAAGACGTCGATCGGCCCGTCGGCCACGGTGATCTGCGTCACCCCGGTGACCGGGTCATAGGGCAGCGCGCCGACCGGTGTAACCGACAGCAGCGCGCCGCGTCCGCCGCGGGTCGCGTCAAACTCCGCATCGATCTCGGCGATGGGCACAACGCCGCCATCGGCGCTGTCAAAGAACGAGACGCGCCACTGATTCGAGGCCCCCGCGGCAGGCACGACCGGCGTGAACTCGAGCCGCAGCACATGGTCGCGTCCGACGCTGTCGAAGTATTCGATTGTGGTCTCGAATGGGTTGCCCGACGCCCCGGCCTCGGTCTCGGCGGCGGGCAGGTTCAGGCCCAGATTCATCATCGTGGTCGGCTCGGACGCGGTGAGGAAGGGCGAAATTTGCACCGGCTCGAGGCTGGTTGGGCTCTCGCGCGTTACGGCGGCTAGCAGGTTGCCGTCCGCATCCGTCGGCCAGCCAAGCAAGGCGAGACCGCTGCGGGTTACCAGGAAACCGGCCTCATCGCGCGTGAACGAGCCGGTCGCCGTCATCTGAAACGGCCGCTCGGCGGCGGTCAAGCCGACCGATTCAGTGGTAGTGACCGGCAGCATGCCTCGGCCTGAGGCGGCGATATCGGTGGCATTGCCGGTGCCGAGCAGCGCCCCGGGGGAGACCACGTCGCGGAAGGTCATCGCGGTGACGCCGCCGGCGCTGAAGGCATTCGCCGTGGTCGGTGTGACCAGAGAGGCGAAATCCACATCGGCTCGCCGATAGCCGTTGGTCGAGGAGTTCGCGATGTTATCGGAGATGACCGCCAGGCGGGTCGCATTGACGGACAGGCCGGCGACACCGGCGCTCAACGACGAAGACAGGCTCATGAATTACCTCGCGATTGGGACATTCTGGACCGTTGCTCGATCGCGAGTATCCGGGCCCCCAGTTTAAAGAAACCTAACGACTGGGAAAGTTGACTTGAGAGTCGCGCAGTAACATGATGGAAATCCTTCGATTTTGCGGCTTAGTCGGACCGTTGGTAAGGGGCTCGACGGCGGCCTTACCTGTCACTTGAGCGATACGGCCCCCGGGCAAGCCGCGGCTGGCCATGAGACGCCGGGCCGCGTTGGCCCGGTCGGCGCTGAGTTCCCAGTTCGAATAGCCATTGCGCCCGAATGGAATCGAGTCGGTATGCCCGACAACGGCGATGTCGTTCGTCGTCTCGCCGAGGACGGGCACCAAGATGTCGGCCAACAAGAAAAGGATCGGCGCGGGTTCGGCCGAGGCGGAGGCGAATAGCGGTTGGTCGTCCGCGTCGATGATTTCGATCACTAGGCCCTCGGGCGTGATGCGGGTGAGGAAATGTTTGTCGAGCGCGCCGCTCTCGGCGACCTCGATCGCCTCTTCCAGCTGGCGTCCGATCTCCTCGAGCCGAGCTTGTTCGGCTGCCGCCTCGGCGTCGTCGGTATTTGGCGCGCTAGAATCCTGCGCCCCGGTGCCCAATCCGACTCCGGCGCCAGTCTCGGTCAGGCCGCCCCCGTTGGCTGGTTGATCAGCGCCTTCGATCTCTGCGTCCTCTGGTCCCAGCGCGGCCAAAGCCGGAAGTTCCGGATCGCCATCTTCGGGCGCCGCCTCGGGCGCCTGGCCAGCGCCGGAATGGGCCGCGAAGTCGCCAAGCTCCGCATCGGGCGCCGCGGCTTCCTCGCCCAAGACCTCGCCCGGCTGCCGGTGAGTTGGTTTCGGCGGCACGCCTTCCGTCTGGGATGCCGCCTCGATCTCCTCGGTGAAAAGATCGTCGCCCGACAGCATCCCCGCGCCGCCGGCCGAGGTCCGGCTGATCGGCAGGGTCGGGTTGAAGTAGTCCGCCAAACCCTTGCGCTGATCCTCGCCGGTGGCGTTCAGCAGCCACATCAGCAGGAAGAAGGCCATCATCGCGGTCACGAAATCCGCATAGGCGACCTTCCAGGCGCCTCCATGGTGACCGTCGGCGGCAATGACCTTCTTGCGTTTCAGGATGATTGGGCGGGCGTCGTCCTTGCCTGCCATGAGCGCGCTCCGTCAGATAATCCGGGCCAGTTCTCGGGATCGCCAGCCTAGGTCACGGGACTTATCAGCGGGTTACGGCAAGCAATTTCCTTTCGCCTGCGTCTCCGGCCAGGCATAGTGGCATGTGTGGAACTTTCGGAGGCGAGGATGCGGGTGGCAATCGTTGCGCTGACTGTCTGGTCCGGGATTCTGGGTCTCGGGGTGGGCAATGCCGAGCCGGCCAAGTTGACCTTCTCGGCCAAACCGGCGCCACTGAGCGGCCCGGCGCAAATCCACGGTTCATATGCCAAGGGGTGTCTCGCTGGCGCGGTCGAACTCGCGGAAACCGGAATCCGCTGGCAGGCGATGCGGCTCAGTCGAAACCGAAATTGGGGTCATCCGGCGGTCATCGCCTTTGTCGAGAGACTTTCGCGGGAGGCGTCGCAGGAAGGTTGGCCACGCCTCTATATCGGCGATATCAGTCAACCGCGCGGCGGGCCGATGAATGGCGGTCACCGGTCCCATCAGATTGGGTTGGATGCGGACATCTGGCTGCGCATTCCCACCGCCAAGGCGCTGAGCCGGGGCGAACGCGAAATGATTTCCAGCCATTCCATGGTGCGCCCCGACCGATTGGGCGTGAACAAACGATGGAGTAAGGCGCACCACGCGGTGCTGCGCGCGGCGGCGCGCGATCCCGCTGTTGCCAGGATTTTCGTCAATGCAGCGATCAAGCGGGCACTTTGCGCCGCCGAGCCGCCCGGCAAACGCGCTTGGTTGCGCAAGGTCAGGGCCTGGTGGGGTCATGATGCGCATTTCCACGTCCGCCTGCATTGCCCGGAGGGTGCGGAGAATTGCGTGTCCCAGGCGCCTCCGCCCCCGGGAGACGGTTGCGACGACGAACTGGCGTGGTGGTTCACGGACGAGGCAATGAACCCAAAGCCGTCGCCCAAGCCCAAGCGTGATCTTACCTTGGCGGATTTGCCTAAGGCGTGCCGAGCGATTGCGACCCGATGAGACGCATCGAAACAATCCTTTTGCCAATTGTTTCGCTGGTTCTTTCTTTGGCAACCGGCGCACATGCCGGTCCTGTCGGTTGGCGGGCGGCGATGAGCGAGGCCGCTCCGGTCCGGACAAGAGCCGTGCCAATCGAACTTAACGCGGAAAGACTGCACGGCATCGCTCTGAGGGGCGCCTGGTCTCTTTCTGGCGATCACACGCAGTTTGGTGGGTTCTCGGGCCTCGAAGTGAGCGAGGAAAGACTTTTCGCGGTCACCGATTTCGGTTGGTGGTTTGGCGCCGATTTGGGCCTGGGCGATGAGCTGATCCTGCGGAATGCACGAATGGCGCCGATGCGCGGCCCAACGGGCCTTCCATATTCCAAGGCAGGCGGTGATGCCGAGGATTTGGTCCTGTCGGGCGACGTGCTGAGCGTCGCCTTCGAGCGCGACCACCGCATCATGCGGCTGGGCGCAGACGGACGCCTTGGCGGGATCATCCGCGCGCGTTCTTTCGAGCAGTTGCGATCGAATTTGGGGCTCGAAGGTCTCGCTGCGCATCCTAGTGGTGGGCTCCTTGCCCTGACCGAAGCCTCCGGGGACTACCTCCCAGTATTCCGCCTCGGCCCTGGTGGCGCGCGGGATCAAATCAGTTTCCACGTCCCGGGTCGGCACCAGATCACTGGCGCGGACTTGGGACCGGATGGCCAGCTGTATGTCCTGCGCCGCAAGTATTCGCTGATTAAAGGCGGATCGATGCAGATTGTGCGCTACGCGATCGGGGATGACGGTTGGCCGCTCGCCGACAGCGCCGAGCGGTTGGCATTCATTGGATGGCATAGCGGCATCGACAACATGGAGGGAATCTCGGTCGAGGAAGGGGCGGACGGGGTTCTGCGGCTCTGGCTGATCTCGGATGATAATTTCAGTCCGCTTCAGCGGACGTTGCTGGTGCTCTTCGAGATTGGCACCGCTGCCGAGCCCGCCACGGCAATCGGGCAAGGAGGAAGCGGATGAGGTGGCTGAAATTCTTCAACCCGGACAAGATTGCACCCCCGGGGTCGAATTATTCCCATGGCGCGTATATCGAAATCCCTGGCGAGCGGGTGATCGTTGCCGGGCAGGTCGGCGTTGCGCCCGACGGCCGCCTCGAGCAGGGGTTCGAAGCCCAATCGCGCCGCGCCTGGCAGAATTTGTTCGCGGTGCTCGGCGATGCTGGGCTGGGTAAGCGAAGCCTTGTCCGGGTTGTGATCTATGTCACCCGCAACGACGTCGTCGAGCAGTATCGGGCCGTCCGCGACGAAATGATGGAGGGCCACAAGCCGCCGATGACCTATCTGGTGGTTTCGGGCCTCGCATCGCCCGACATGCTGGTCGAAATTGAGGGCGAGGCGGTGCGCTATCGCCAGCCCCGGGTTGGCACTGAGCGCTGACCAGCCCAGACGCTGACCAACCCAGACGCTGACCTGCCGAGACGCTGATCAGTCGATGGCGATCTCAGATGCGCTTTCCGACGCGGCAAATACCGCGCCGCTGGTGTGTTCGGCGCCATCCGCGGCGGTTTCCGCATCGCCGCCGCAGCCACGCGCGGCGTTCGGTTGATGGTCGGCCAGCCCGGTTATCTCGCGCGCCGGGGCGAAAACGCGACGTGCTTCCTCGGTGCCGACAAAGCGCCAGTGCCAAGGTTCGTAGATGACCCTCTGCGGATTGCCGCGCGGGAATGAAAGCTCGAAGCAGAACCGGCGGGCGTTCTTGAATAACCATTTCCCGGCACGGGTTTGATCGAAGGATTGGCGCAGGTAACGCGGATCGTTTGCGTCATCCAGATCGATCGCGTAGCCGGTGTGATGCTCGCTAAAGCCGGGTGGCGCCGAAACCCTCGCGCGCTCGGCCAGCGAGATGCCCCTCGCACGGGCACCGCCGAAGAACAGGCGCGATTGGTGGTCGTGCGTGCGGTAACCTGAGCGCAGCAGCAAATGGACTCCGTCCTGCCGCGCGGCTTCGGCCATCCGAACCAGCGCCGCGGCCGCTGCGGGTTTGAGGTAGTGGCCGTTCACCGAATAGTGAACGTGATCAGAGTGTGGGGTGTATGGCAAATGCGCGGGTCCGGCGTCTGGATCCAGCAGCCCCTGCGCCAAGGCGGAATGCCGAGCACTATCCGTGGCGCCAAGGGCCAGGATGAATACGAAAAGGATCCCAGCGCGGGGAAGAGACCAGAGACAGAGTGCCATTTACCGAACCACCAACCGATTCTACGCAACTCAAACGCTAGATATGCTGATCCCGTGGGTCAAGACCACAACCCGTAGAAGCAAACCTAGCTGTCGAGACCTTCCGACTGACGGATGATATCCCATCCCTCCTCGGCTGTCTCGACATAGCGGAAAAGGTCCAAGTCGCCCTCCGAGATCGTGCCGGCCTCAGCAAGCGCTTTCCAATTCACGATCCGCTCCCAGAACTCTCGGCCGAACAGCAGCATCGGCACCGGTGCCATGCGTTTGGTCTGAATCAGTGTCAAGGTCTCGAAAAGCTCGTCCAAGGTTCCGAACCCGCCCGGGAAAACCGCCACCGCCCGCGCTCGCATCAGGAAGTGCATCTTGCGGATCGCGAAATAGTGGAAATTGAATGACAGCTCTGGCGTAACGAACTCGTTTGGCGCCTCCTCGCGCGGCAGGACGATGCCCAGGCCGATCGATTCGGCGCCGGCTTCGCTTGCGCCGCGGTTGCCGGCCTCCATGACGCCAGGGCCGCCGCCGGTGCAGACGACGAATTCGCGCCCATCGCGGCGCACGGATTCCTCGCCAGATAGCCGGGCGAATGCGCGCGCCTCGTCGTAGTAGTGCGAAAGCTCGGCCAGCGTCTTGGTCCGCGCCGTCTCGCGCTGGTCAGGTGGCGGGATGCGCGCACCCCCGAACATCACCACCGTCGATGTGATCTCACGCTCGGTCAGGATCATCTCGAATTTCAGGAGTTCGAGTTGCAGGCGCACGGGCCGCAATTCGTCCTTCTCCAGAAATTCCGAGTCCCGGAAAGCCAGCCGGAAAGCAGGCGAGCGGGTCTGTGGCGTCTCCGGAATCTGCTCGGCGCGTCTGGCGTCGTAGTCCGCAGACGGAAAAATCGATACGCGCTTCTTAACCATGGCGGTGCTTTCTCGTTTTCGATTGCGTTCAGCCTCGTCCCCCTGACCTAATTCTGCCTGGGCCGCTCGGCAATTGTCATTTTCGTGCAATCGCCCTATAGGCAGTCCGGACCCGCCACGATCCGACCCGAGGAGCGCCCGATGAGTCACGCCGATCTTTCCGCCGCGATCGACAGTGCGTGGGAGACCCGCGATCAAGTCACGCCCGCGACTGTTGGCGCAGTGCGTGGTGCGGTCGAAACCGCGCTCGGCCTGATGGACAAGGGCGAATTGCGCGTGGCCGAGAAATCTCCGCGCGGTGATTGGTCTGTGAACGAATGGGCGAAGAAAGCGGTGCTGCTGTCGTTCCGCCTGAATGACATGGGCGCAATCGCTGGCGGGCCTGGCACCGCGACCTGGTGGGACAAGGTGCCCTCGAAATTCGATGGCTGGGATGACAGCCGATGGACCGACGCCGGTTTCCGGGCGGTTCCGAACTGCGTGGTGCGCCGCTCAGCCTATATCGCGCCGGGCGTGGTGCTGATGCCGTCATTCGTGAACTTGGGCGCTTACGTCGATAGCGGCACGATGGTTGATACCTGGGCAACCGTTGGATCCTGCGCCCAAGTCGGCAAGAACTGCCATATCTCTGGCGGCGCCGGGATCGGCGGGGTGTTGGAGCCGCTACAGGCGGGCCCCGTGATCATCGAGGACAATTGTTTCATCGGCGCGCGCTCCGAGGTCGCCGAGGGCGTAATCGTGCGCGAGGGTTCGGTGCTGTCGATGGGCGTCTACCTGGGCGCCTCAACCAAGATCGTCGACCGGGCGACAGGCGAGACCTTTATCGGCGAGGTGCCGCCCTATTCGGTAGTGGTCTCAGGCTCGATGCCTGGCAAACCCATGCCGGACGGATCGCCGGGGCCCAGTCTCTACTGCGCGGTGATCGTCAAGCGAGTCGACGAGCGGACCCGTTCGAAGACATCGATCAACGAGCTGTTGCGAGACTAGCAAACCTCGTGGGCTTACTCAGCGCCGCGGTTTCCCGCCCCTCTGAGGGGGGAGGGCTAGGGAGGGGAATGTGGCGAAACCCAACCCCGAACAGGTCTACATCCTCCTGGTCCAATGCGGCCGCCTGGAGGGCGATGGTCTGCCGGACCATGCCACCGGCGCCGCCCTTCTGTGCTTTGCCTCGGGGCGCGATGAACGCCACGCGGTGAACGAGACCGTTAACGTGCTGCGCCAAGCAGGCATGGCGCCGCTGGACGTGACGGCCTACGGCACCCGAGACGCAACGGAGATCGAACTGGGGACCGAGGAGCGCGCGCTAATGGACCGCGCCTTGACCGAGAACGCTGTGATCGTTGCCCAGGTGACGGTGCTGGAGGATTAAGGTGGACGTGTTCCTCGACCTCGACGGAACCCTGACCGACCCGAAGCCCGGGATCACCCGGTCGATCCGCCATGCGCTGATCGAACTGAGGCTCGGCGCTCCGGCCGAGGATGATCTGACCTGGTGCATCGGGCCGCCGCTCTTGGGCAGTTTCGAGACCTTGACCGGTGATCCCGTACTCGCTCCCCAGGCGCTCGCGCTTTACCGCGAGCGGTTTGGCGAGATCGGGCTCTACGAGAACCGGGTCTATGATGGCGTGCCGGAGATGCTGGCCGCGCTACGGGAAGCGGGTTGCCGCATGTGGCTCGCCACCTCCAAGCCGCATGTCTACGCCGCCCGGATCGCCGCCCATTTCGGTCTCGACGACTGGCTCGAGGGGCTCTTCGGCTCGGAACTCGATGGCACCCGTGCGGACAAGACCGAGCTTCTGGCTCAAGCCTTATTGACAACGGGCGCCGATCCTTCCCGCGCGGTGATGCTAGGTGACCGAAAGCACGACATCGTCGGCGCCCGGGAGAACCGCATCGCGGGGGTCGGTGCGCTCTGGGGCTATGGTGGAGAGGCCGAGCTCACCGAGGCCGGTGCCAGGACGCTCGCGCGTGATCCAGGCGTCGCGGCGGATCAGATCCTCGCCCGGCTTGCGATCCCGGCAGGCAGCGATTAAGGCCAGCACATGTCAATCGACCCCGTCCAACTATCCGCCGATCTCATCCGCTGCCCATCGGTAACGCCCGAGGAGGGGGGCGCGATCGCGCTGCTGGAGGGCGTGCTGACACCGCTTGGATTTGCATGCCACCGCGTCAGCCGGGGCGGGGTCGAGAATTTGTATGCGCGCTGGGGCACGGCCCAGCCCGTCTTCGCCTTCGCGGGCCACACGGATGTCGTGCCGGTCGGCGACGCGGCCGCCTGGACCCGCGACCCCTTCGGCGGCGAGATCGTCGATGACGTGCTTTGGGGCCGGGGCGCGACCGACATGAAATCCGGCGTTGCCGCCTTCGTGGCCGCCGCGGCCGAGTTTGTCACCGAAAGACCGCCGGGCTCGATCGCCCTCATCATCACGGGCGACGAGGAGGGGCCGGCGATTGATGGTACAACGGCGATCCTCGACTGGATGGCCGAGCAGGGCGAGCGGGCCGAGTTTTGCCTGGTCGGCGAGCCGACCTCGGTCGCGGAACTGGGCGACACCGCAAAAATCGGGCGGCGCGGATCGCTGAGCGGGGTCATCACCGTCACCGGTCGCCAGGGCCATTCCGCCTATCCTGAGCGCGCGGCCAATCCTCTGCCGGCGCTTGTCCGGATCGCCACCGCCTTGGCCGAGACGCCGCTCGACCAAGGTTCCGAGCATTTCCAACCCTCGACCTTGGCGCTGACCTCGATCGATGTGGGCAATCCGGCGGCCAACGTGATCCCCGGCCGGGGCAGGGCAGCCTTCAACATCCGATTCAACGATTGCCATACGTCGACCAGCCTCAAGGCCTGGATCGAGAATACGGCCCAGCACGAGACCGCGGACTCGGATTTGACGGCTCAAATCGACTGGTCGCGCACCAGCGAGAGCTTCCTGACCGCGCCCGGCCCAAGGGTCGAGGCAGTCGCCGATTCAATTGCGGCCGCCACCAACCGCCGCCCGGCGTTGACCACCGGTGGTGGCACGTCCGATGCTCGCTTCATCAAGGATCTATGCCCGGTAATTGAGTTCGGACTGGTCGGCGACACCATGCATCAGGTCGATGAGCGCGTTCCGGTATCGCAGATCCAGGCGCTTAGCCGGATCTACCTCGACATTCTGCGCCGGTTCTTTGGCTAGAGCAAAACCGGATCAGACTGAGCGCGTCTGCTCCGGTTTCGCTCTAGAACGGGTTCCAGACGCTCAACGAGATGCCGAGACCTTCATCCGGGTTCAATAAATCGAAGGAAAAACCGAGTTGCAGGGTTTTCGGTTTGGGTCGGTGCGTGTCCTCTGCTTCGCCGTCATCCAATTTCGGCCAGAACGTGAACGCCACCGACGGCGCCACCCGAAGTGACGGGTCGGTCCCACTACCGAGCGGCGCCAGGCCATAGAGGCCCAGGATGCCCATGATCCGTTTCGAGGGAGAGTATCCTCCGGTTAATTCCAACCGAAAATCCTCGGCCGCCCCCTCTTGACGGTTGAAAAATGCGGCGCCGGTCGAGACGAAAGCGTTGCCCCAATCGCCGCCCCAGCCATGTCCGTAGAGGCCTGCCAAATGGGCTTCGGGCACCGCGCCCTCGACCGCTGCAAATCGGCTGCCAAGCATTCGCTCGATCGGGTGTGCATATCCCAGCTCGACGAATGTCTTGGCGCCGATCGTCAGCCCTTCGATTAGTCCGTATTCCAGATAGATCTGGGTGAAGTTCGAATCTTCCTCGATCGGGCCGCCGGCGATCGAACCGGCCGGCGCGACCCGCCGCCCGGTCGAGGCGATGACGACGCCGTCACCCTTGGCTCGCGTCCAGGCACCAGCCTCAGCAAGATCCGGCGCCAGAAGGCACGCCCCAATCAGGGCGGCGGCGCGGAAGGCGACCCGGCCCAGGTGCATGGCGATCTCCCGGATTTGCCTAAAATTGATCTAGCTCGACACTCGTCTCCTAGGGTTAAGAAGGGGTTAGCGCGCTCCGGCGAGACTCCCGGAGCCGATTCGGGTATACTGATTCATTGGAGGGGGTCTTGGCGGAGACCTTGCGTATGCGCGGTGATCTTTTTGCACTGTTCTTGCTGGTTTGCGGCCTGGCGCTCATTCTTGCCTGGGTCATCTGCCAGTCGTTCGTCGCCTTGCGCAGCAACCGGCTGCGCCGCGCATCGGATGCGATCAAAATGCACCTGATCAAAGGCGGACGGATGCCCGACGGCGAGCCGCGCGAGTTGGCACGCGATTATTTCCACCTGCGCTGGCTCGGAATCCTGGGGAACATTCTCTTGGTCGCTGGAATAATTGTTCTTCTGATGGCGCAAATGCTGGCCCTCTGAGCGGCCCGAAACGCGAACGGTTGCCCTTGCAATCCGTCCCGTCCTGCCTATTCTTCCCATCGTTCTCTCGGGGCGCCCGAAACAGGGCTGAGATGACCCGTTGAACCTGACCCAGTTAGCACTGGCGGAGGGAAGAGAAACCGGCCAGCGCCTCCCGCGCCGGCCCCAATCTCCAGTCCTTCGCCGTTCCGATGGAAGGAACGCGCAATGACGATCAAGAAATTTGCCCTGGCACTTGGCGCCGCTGTCGTGCTGGGAGGCAGTGCTTCCGCCGACCAACCGGTGCTGAGCGTCTACACCTATGACAGCTTTGCATCGGAGTGGGGCCCCGGCCCGGCGATCGAGCGGGGATTCGAGGCGACCTGCGGCTGTGATCTGGAATTTGTTGGCATCGACAGCTCGATCGGCGCCTTCAACCGCATCCGGCTGGAAGGCGCGACTTCGAAAGCCGATGTTCTGTTGGGCCTGGATGTGAACCTGGCCGGGGATGCCCGCGAATCGGGCCTCTTCGCGGCACATGGAGTAGCGCTGGAGGGGCTGAACACACCGATCGCCTGGACCGACGGCACATTCGCGCCCTTCGATTGGGGGCATTTCGCCTTTGTCTACGACACACGGCGCACGGCAGAGCCGCCGCAATCGTTCGAGGATCTACTGGCCGCACCGGAAGGCCTGAAGATTGCGATCCAGGACCCACGCTCCTCGACCCCGGGCCTCGGCTTGGTCATGTGGGTGCGGGCGATCTATGGCGACCAGGCGCCCGATATCTGGCGCCAACTCAAGCCGAAGATCCTGACCGTCACTAAAGGCTGGTGGGAGAGCTATTCGCTTTTCCTAGAGGGCGAGGCGGACATGGTGTTGAGCTACACGACCTCGCCCGCCTATCACGCGGTCGTCGATGGCGAGAGCTTCATCAAGGCCGCCGGCTTCGCCGAGGGGCACTACCTGCAAATGGAACTGGCCGCGGTCACTGCCGCTTCAGACCAGCCGGACCTAGCGCGGGCCTTCATCGCCTATTTGACCGGAGCAGAGGCACAATCGGCGATCCCGACCACGAACTGGATGTTTCCGGTGAACCCGGAGGCTGAATTGCCCGATGCGTTCGGGGATCTGGTTGAACCCGCCAAGACCCTGGCCTTTGACGTGGACGCGGCCAAGGCAAACCGCAAGGCTTGGATCGAGGAATGGCTCGCCGTCATGGGCGAGTAAGGGACGGGCGAGTAAGGGACGGGCGAGTGAGGGGATTGGCGAGTGACGGGTGCGTGAGTTCTGCGCGGCTCTTGCCCGGATTGCTTGCCGCCCTATCGGCGGCGGCCATGGCTGGGGTGGCGATCTGGGCCATCGCGGCCGAGGCTGGAGGGCTGAACCTCTCATCCGTCTGGGGCGACACCTACCTGCGTGGCGTGATCGCTTTCACCTTCAAACAGGCCCTGCTCTCGACGCTGATATCAGCGTTACTGGGGCTTGCCGCGGCACGGGCGGTGCACCGGCGGGCCGGACCGCGCGGCGCGCGTGCCCTGCATCTGATCGCCTCGCTGGCCCTTGTGATGCCGACAACAGTGGCGGCGGTGGGCATCGTTTCGGTTTGGGGCCGCGCGGGCGGAGTCGCGGACGTGGCTGCTGCCCTGGGGATGCCCGGACCGGGCGCCGCACTCTACGGCTTGCCCGGTGTGCTGTTGGCCCATGTCTTCTTCAACGCACCCCTGATGGCGCGGATCATCCACGGATCCTTGGCCGGCATACCCGATGGCCGCTGGCGGCTGGCTGCGCAGCTCGGCATGAGCGGGCGCGAGGCTTGGCGATTTGTCGAGTGGCCAGTAATAAAATGCGTATTGCCAGGGGCTTGTGGACTTGTCTTTCTGCTTTGCTTCACATCATTTGCGCTGGTCTTGATGCTCGGTGGAGGGCCGCGGGCGAGCACGTTGGAGGTCGCGATCTACGAGGCGGCACGGCTTGATTTCGACCTGGCCCGCGCGGCGACGCTCAGCCTGATCCAGCTCGCGATCTGCGCCGTGGTCTTGCTTGTGCTTGCGCGTTTCCCGACGGATTGGTCGCACGGGCGCGGGGCGTCTGGGCAGGGCGGATGGCTCCGCCCGGATCGTGCCGAGCTCCAAGGCAAAATCACCGATGCGATCATTGCCGTGGCTGCCATAGGAATTGTCGCTGCGCCCCTGGCGGCAATCGTGTTGGGCGGGCTGCGGAGCGAGCTATTGGGGCTTCCCGCTCAGCCTGCGTTTCGGGCCGCATTGATGGCCAGCGCCGCGATCGCTTTGACTTCTTCGGCGATTACCTGTGCGCTTGCTTGGGCAATTTGCGAGGCGCGGCGCAGCCTGGTTCTGCCCTCGCGCGCTGGCGGCTTTGCCTGGGGCGCCGGCCTGCTCGATCTGGCCTCGACCATATATCTGGCCGTCCCGGCCATTGTCTTTGGCCTCGGTGCGTTTCTTTTACTGCGCGGCGTCGCGGATGCCTTCGCGCTGGCACCGCTTTTGGTGCTGGCCGCGAACGTGCTGCTGTCGTTGCCATTCGCCGTGCGCGCCCTGCAAGGCCGCCTGGCCGAGAGCGGCGCGCGGCACGACCGGCTTTGCGCGAGCCTCGGAATTTCGGGCTGGGCGCGTCTCCGCCTGGTTGAGTTGCCAGTTGTCCGGCGCGAACTCGGTTTCGCCGCGGCCTTGGCGGCAGCGCTTTCGGTCGGCGATCTGGGGGTCATTGCCCTCTTCGGATCGGACGACTTTCGAACCCTGCCGTGGCTTCTGTACGAGCGTAGCGGGCGCTATCAAAGCGGCGAGGCGGCGGCGATCGCGCTCAGCCTGCTTGTCCTGAGCCTTGCCTTTTTCGTTGGGATCGAGCGCCTGGTCGGAGGCCGTCATGCTGCGCGTTGACGATCTGCGCTTTAGCTATCCAGGCGGGCCCAGCTTTTTTTTTACGTTGGTGATCGCGCCGGGTGAGATCGTGACCTTGTCGGGCGAAAGCGGTTCGGGCAAATCGACCCTGATTGACCTGATCTGCGGGTTCCTGAGACCGGATTCCGGAGACATCACCTGGGAGGGCCGGTCCGTCCTGAATCTCGCCCCGGCGAATCGCCCGGTCTCGGCGCTTTTCCAGGACGGAGATCTTTTCGATCATTTGGATGTAGAGATGAATATTGCGCTGGGCCTCGATCCGCGTGGCCGGCCGGGTGCCGCCGAGAAGGAGCGCGTCGAAGCCGTGCTCGATGAGATAGGATTGCCCGGCTACCAGCGACGGCTGCCCGCTCAGCTGAGCGGAGGTCAGCGCCAGCGCGTCGCCCTGGCCCGCGCGCTGGTCCGCGATAAGCCTCTGATGTTGCTGGACGAACCCTTCAGCGCGCTCGACGCCGAGCGCCGCGGCGAGATGGCGGATCTGGTGCGCGGTCTGACCGCCGCTCGGAACCTCGCGACCCTGGTGGTCTCGCATGACCCGGCGGATGCGCGGCGCCTGGAAAGCCGCGCCGTTGCCCTAGTGGACGGTCAGGTTGTCTCTCGGCAGGCGCTGTAAGCTGTGACGAAGGTCACAGACGAGAGCACGTGTGGTAAACTTATAGCGAGCTTGCACGCGAGGGGAGCGTGGCAACTCGGAGTTCAATCCAATGAAGACCCTGACAGCCGTCCTGGCATCCGCCGCGATCGCATGGAGCGGTGGCGCCGATGCCGAAATCCTGGCGATGGTCAATTACGAGAGCAAGACACCTGATCAGGTAAAGGCCCTCAAGCTGACCGGCGAGCAGGAGCGCCGCGAAGGCATCGCGATCCTGGATGTCGATCCCGAAAGCCCGAATTTCGGAAAGCTCTTGGTCGATATCCTAACTGACCCGGCCAGCGTTGCCCACCACATTTTTTATGACCGCACCCAGACCAAGGCTTACGTGACCGCGCTGGGCCCGCCGGCCCTACAGGTGATGGACCTGACCGATTTCCCGTAACGGCTGCGCACCATCGATGTGCCGAACTGCCTAATGGCTGAAGACGTGATCATCGATGAGGCAAACGAGTTTTGGTACCTGACTTGCCTCAACTCGAACAATGTCTGGCAGGGCCGGGTTGCCGACGACATCGTGACCGGCGAGATCAAGCTGCCAGGAATCTATCCACACGGTCTGGGTGTGAATACCGAGATCGACCGGATTCTTGTTACGAGTACGATCACCGCCGATCTGAAAAGCCCGCAGGAAGTCGTCGCGGTCGTGAAGGCCAGCACGCTGGAGCCATTAGGCGAGATCAAGGTTTCGCTGAAGGAATCGCCGTCTGGCGAGGCGCCGGTCGAGGTTCTGCCGGCACCCGGCCACGAGACTCCAGTCTTCTACGTGACGAACATGTTCGGTGCGACCTTGTGGGCGCTGACCTGGAATCCCGCGACAGAAGATTTCGACGCCAGCCAGGTCTACGACTTCAACGATCTGGGCGCGGGCGTGTTGCTGGAGATGTATTTCAACACAGCGGGCGATCGGTTTTATGTCACGACCGGCGTGCCGGGCCACCTGCACATCTTCGACATCTCCGAGGGGCCGCTGGCACCGAAGCTGATCAAGTCGCTGCCCGCTGGTGAGGGCGCCCACCACGTGGGCATCACCAAGGACGAGCGTTACGGCTTCGTGCAGAACGCGCTTTTGAACCTGCCGGGCATGAGTGACGGCTCGATCACCGTAATCGATCTGAAGGCGGGCGAAGTGGTCGGATCGGTCGATACGCTCAAGGATATGGGGCTGAACCCCAACTCGCTGGTGCTGCTGCCCCAGTGGAACCACCTGGCCGGACATTGACCCGGCGCCCGATGGGCCGCATCACGCGGCCCATAGGTTTCGAATTTCAGCATCTTTTGAGGGATGAAATGCCTCTCTGGCGCGTGATCGCGATCGCTGTTTTGATTGGACTATCAATCACGGCGGGCTCTGCCCTCGCGGGTGGACAGGGGAACGGCCACGGCCAGGATTCCCATGGCCATGCACATGTCAGTTCACGCGACGCTCCGGCTGGGCTGCCCGCGCCCGGTCTGATTGTCGAGGCGTTCGCTGATCCGGGCGACGGCTATAACCTGAACCTCATCGTCAAGAACTTCGCCTTCTCGCCCGAGCGCACGGGCCAGGCGGCCGAAGCCGTCGAGGGACATGCACATCTATATGTGAACGGCACCAAGATCGGCCGCGTCTACGGGCCGTGGGTGCATCTACCAGACAAGTTCTTGGCGCCAGGTGCGAACGAGGTGCGGGTCAGTCTCAACGACAACACGCATCGGGCCTGGTCGGTCGGCGGGGCGCCTGTCGAGGCGCGCCTGACGCTTCAGGGTTTGCGCGACATCACCGTCGAGGCGGGTGACGGCTCCGCGCCCTTGATCGAAGTCGGTGACGGCGAACGAGTGCGTTTGGTGATCCACGGCGCCGGTGAGGGCGTCCTTCACTTCCATGGCTACGATCTTGAAGCCAGGGCGGTGGACGGCGAGCCCGCGATCCTGACATTTCATGCGCATCACAACGGGCGCTTTCCGGTCATGACCCATGTCCACGACCAAGTTCTGGGCGATCAGGAGAAGGCGATTTTGTTTGTGGAGGTCCGAACGCCTTGAGCGCCGCCCAAATGCGCCTTGGTTCGGTTCCGCATTGGCTGGTCTTTGCCTCTGCCTCGGCGGCGGTTCAGGTTGCTCCTGGGCCGGCCCAAGCCCATGCCTTTGCCGAGCGCTACGACCTGCCTCTGCCGCTGGGATTCTATTTGACTGGCGCCGGCGCGGCGGTCGCCCTTTCATTTTTGGGGTCGTTCCTGCTGATGCGGCCAGGACGCGCATCGTTTCCCTCGCTCGATTTGGCGGTTCCGCCGCCGATCGCGGCACTTGCCGGTTGGGCAATCCGGCTGCTGGGTCTCGCGCTGCTGGTCGCGGTTGTGTTGACCGGGCTCTTCGGCCCGCAGTCACCGACCCAGAACTTCGCCACGGTGTTCATCTGGGTGATCTGGTGGGTTGGTCTGACGCTCGCTTCGGCTTTGGCCATCGATGTCTTCAGTCCTGGGAATCCGTTCCGGACGATTGCCAACTGGCTAGATGGCCGTCGGGTTTCGCCCGAGCGGCCCCTTTCGTCCGCCTGGGGCTGGGTGGCGGTGGCCGGGTTATTGGCGATCGGCTGGTTCGAGCTTGTCTCGGACCGTTCCGAGGATCCGCGCGCCATGGTCGTACTGCTGGGGATCTACTCGGTGCTGTTGCTAGTAGGCGCGGTTTGGGCAAGCGCCGGAGATTGGTTCAACAAAGCTGACCCGTTGACGCGGCTCTTTGCGCTGTTGGGGCGATGCGCGCCGCTGGGCGTGCGGCCCGGACGGTTGCAGCTACGTTTGCCTGCGTCCGACCTTGTCGGTCTCGAGGTCTCGGTTCCAGGCGCGGTCTTCATCATCTGCCTGATCGCGATGGTGCTGTTCGACGGCCTATCCGAGACGCCGGCTTGGGCGGGAATGCTGGATTGGGTGACCCGGTCGACGATGCTGAGGCCCTGGCTGTTGGACCTGCGCGGCGCCGGCGTAGGTATCCTTAAGCTGATCCGGACGGCCGGGCTGCTTGGCATGGTCCTGGTCTGCGTGCTGCTCTATGTGGGCCTCATAGTGACCATGTGGGTGGCTTGCGGCCGCCAAGCGCCTGTGCGCCGGCTCTTCACGGGCTTCGCGGCCTCGTTGCTGCCGATTGCGGTGACCTATCACCTGGCGCACTACGTGTCGTATCTGGCGCTCGCCTCGCAATTGATGTTGCCGATCCTCAGCGACCCGATGGGCTGGGGCTGGGATCTGATTGGCACGGCCAATCACCGCGTGGACATAGGCGTGATCGATGCGCAAAGCGTTTGGTGGATCGCGGCGGCGGCGCTGATCGCGGGCCACGCCCTGTCGGTCTTCGTCGCCCATGCGGAGGCCTTGCGGATCATGCCCGATCAGCGTGCGGCAATCCGAAGCCAGTTGCCCATGATGGTGTTCATGGTCTGCTTGACGTCGCTCAGTCTGTGGATTTTGTCGCAACCGATCGTCGCGTGACGGTGAAGAGGTGCGTCAGGTCTTAGGCACCAGTTTCCAGTAGCCATCCTCGCGGCAGCGGATCTGGCGATCGCTCTGCTTGCGGGTATCGGCCATGTCGATAGTGATTTTGTATTCGCGGCAATAATGGCCGCTGACGCTCTTCCAGGTCCGGATCGGCGTCACCGAGACCTCGGTGCCGCCAAAGATGGACTCGGTGTGGATGCCGCTCACCAGCTTCTCCAACGCATATTGGACCGCGGCTTCATAAGGCGAGTCGGCGCGGGCCTGGCCCGCGACGGAACCCGCCGCCAGAAGCGCGATCGTCAACGCGAGAATGCGGAAGCGGTGGATCATTGCCACCCCCGCGAGATCAGGTCCCGCTCTTCCGCGACGCTCAGATCCGGGCCGGCCTGATCAGCGTTGCCCCCAAAAGGACTGCTGGACGATCCGCGTGCGGATGACTGACCGGGCGCCGAGTTCGAGCTGGCGCTTCCCGCGTCGCTTTCGCTGCCGCTCGTCCCATTTCCGTTCCCGTCATCTGTGGCATTGCCGGCGCCGCTGCTGCTTTCGTTACCGCCCTCGTCGCCACCGCCGTCGCCAGCGCCACCATTGTCGCCGCCGCCGCCGTCATCGCCGCCGTCATCGCCGCCGTCATCGCCGCCGTCATCGCCGCCGTCATCGCCGCCGTCATCGCCGCCGTCATCGCCGCCGTCATCGCCGCCGTCATCGCCG
>CAJICH010000029.1_pt1 | contig 40776 bp, 35 predicted proteins | sample 9199591 | NCBI WGS metagenome assembly CAJICH01 (sample SAMEA7708332, study PRJEB35096) | sediment metagenome | biome: marine neritic benthic zone biome [ENVO:01000025]; feature: sediment [ENVO:00002007]; material: shallow marine sediment [ENVO:03000034] sea grass bed [ENVO_01000059] ...
CTCAGGCGCCGCGTCGATCTGGTCATAGGCCTTGAACTCGCCGAACTGCTTCGTGATCGCAGCCGTCAAAGTCGTCTTGCCATGATCAACATGACCAATCGTCCCAACATTCACATGCGGCTTATTCCGCTCGAACTTTTCCTTCGCCATGTCAGCTTCCCATCCCAGGTTGCCTGTCTTCACTGCCCCCGGACCCGCCTAGGCCTAAGCAAGACCCGGGAAATTCTGCGCGCGAGATACAGGCTCGGCCACGCGAGGGCAAGTCAGAATGTGCGCGGGTGCAGGAGGGCTGGAGCGGGTGATGGGAAACGACGCGATCAGGAAGTCAAGGCCTTAAAAGGAAACCGCTTCAATGATCTAGTGTTTTGGAATGCCACACAAACTACCACACATCTCCTGAGCAACCGATGCGGACGAAGAACTACAACTTCCTAAGGAGAGGCCGGAAATGGTATCTGCGCTACGAAATTCCGGCAGATGTCCGATCATTCTTTCCTGAGGTCAAGTCACGAACACGCGAAGAAGCCTCCAACCCCAGCTCGTATTCTGCAACCGGGACGTCTGCTTCGTTTCGAACAAGCTCGACAGCATGCATCGCGTCAGCGTGCTAATCGCAAAGCGCTCTAGTGATTTGGTGCCCTTCGCAAAGGCGAACATCTCATTCGCGCGGGACTTGCCCATGCCGCAAGAGCGTCTAAGATTTCGAAAGGCCCCATTGGGCTTTACTGGCTATTTCCCCCGTCTGCGTCCTTGCGCCCCACAGTGAATAAAACGGTAGAAAAATTAATAAGGAAAGGAATCCAATCAAAATCAAATCACTATTTCTATCAAGAAATCTTGAAAAACTCGATACGTCGTGATGAAAAATTATATTTGAAGATCCCCCATCAAAAGTGACCTGTATATCCGATTTTCTGTTGTACGTGCCCGACAAATCTGAACTCGTCCAAGCAAACACCTCGATTTTATCACCTTGTCGCACCTCCGGTAATTTCAAAGTAGACCCTACTGAGCGTTTGCTTTGATTAATCTTTTCATTAACCAGCTCATAAGCCAGGGCGTTTTTCACGTGAATTTCAATATCCTTCGCGATTTGGTCGCCAGTATTTTCAAGCTCTAATTTGACGAGACCCCTTATAGATGAAAAGCGCCCCAAGGCCCTGAAATGCTCTTCAATCGAGTCCACAAAATCTCTATTCTCCATAAAGCGAACTGCAGCAGACTGTGCCGAGCCTTCGCGCTCTAAGCTTTCTGCATCTACGAGCGGCCAATCGGAAAGGCGCTCAAGGTGTTCATCAATTAAGTGCGCTTCAAAAGATTGATACGTATTGGCATATGCATCAACCGAAATCTCAGCGGAAGTAATCCGCAACTGCAATCAAGCCAACGACTATACCGACTATTCCTGCTGCAATCGGAACACTTTTACCAAGACCTGCCATTCTAAAATCCTCTCATGACCGAACAGATCGAGCATCAACGGGCGTTGAGAGCACGACAACTATTTAAGCGCAACAACCTTATTAATAGCAAAAGTAGATATGGATGCTTTTGGATTGACGTCGGTCTATCCGATGGTTCGGTTCACTCTCTGCCTTCACCTTCGTCATTATCGAAGCGCATGCGCTTGCATGACGAGGAAGCACGGTGGTCATTACCGACGAATTGGAGCCAAATAAATTTCTTTCATGCGGCTGCCCAACCAATGGCGCATTGATCAGAATCACCGATCGTTTCCGCTTTTAGAGCACCGAGACGGCAATTGGTAATCTTATCTTTATTGGTTTTTCTACACAAATTGCCTCAGAGCTCAATAAAGACACAATCTAATCTATCCGTAAGCACATAATAAATAACATTAAGAAAACGTTGGAGCGGGTGATGGGAATCGAACCCACGTCGTAAGCTTGGAAGGCTTCTGCTCTACCATTGAGCTACACCCGCGCCGCGGGTTTTCTCTACACCAGCGCCGCCCGGGTCGCAATCCCGGTTGAGCGCGCCGGGCACCTGAGCAAGACTGGACCGGACGATGGGAGGTGCAGTGCATGACCAAGAAATCGACTCTGCCCGAGGGCGGCGCGGAATTGGCGATCACGTTCTTCTATTATCGGGATCTGCCTCGGGCGATCGCATTCTACGAGGACGTGATGGGGCTGGAGCTGGCCATCGATCAGGGCTGGTCGAAGATCTACCGCATCGCGTCCGGTGCTCATGTAGGGCTGGTGGACGAGACGCATGGCATGAACAAATGGCGGGAGGAAAAGCCCGTGCAGCTTTGCATCCGGGTGCCGGATGTTGCGGCCTGGTATGCCTACGCAGAGGGACGCGGGGTTCCCGCCCTCTCCGCGCTTTTCGAGAATGACCAGATCGGCATCCGAGCCTTCGTCTTCGAAGATCCCGAGGGCTATCAGATCGAAATTCAGACGGCGACGCGACCGGGAGCGTGAGAGCGGGCGGAACGGCTTGCAGCCAACGTCCCAGGCGGTATCGTCAGAGGTAACGTTGAATGGGACAACATTGATTGGGGAGGACACCATGGACGGGCTGACGGTCATCGATCACCCGCTGGTCGAGCACAAGATGACGCTGATCCGCGACAAGACCACGCCGACCGCGGTGTTCCGGCGGCTGCTGCGCGAGATCTCGATGCTCATGGCCTACGAGGCGCTGCGCGACCTCGACCTCGAGGACGTGGACATCGAGACCCCGGTCTGCCCGATGAAGGCGCGCAAGCTCGCGGGCAAGAAGATGTGCTTCGTCTCGGTGCTGCGCGCCGGCGACGGGCTGTTGCAGGGGCTGGTCGACCTGGTGCCCTCGGCGCGGGTCGGGCATATCGGGCTCTACCGCGATCCGGAGACGCTGCAGCCGGTCACCTATTACTGCAAGCTGCCGGGTGATATCGGCGCCCGCACCGTGATCGTGGTCGACCCAATGCTGGCCACCGGCGGCTCGGCTGCGGACGCGGTCGCGAAGGTCAAGGCCGAGGGGGCCAATGACATCCGCTTCCTGGCGCTGATCGCGGCGCCGGAAGGGGTCGAAGCATTCCGGAAGGCGCATCCGGACGTGCCGGTGATCACCGGAGCGCTGGACGAGCGGTTGAACGATCACGGCTATATCGTGCCGGGCCTCGGCGATGCGGGGGACCGGCTGTTCGGGACAAAGTAGGGCGGGTGCTCACATGTGAGATTCTTGTCAACCGTATGAAATGCATAGATAAAAATATTAACATTTATCTGAATGAAAGCATTTGGCGCCGGCCAGGACTTGTTAGGAAGGACCACAGGATGGCGGACTCCGTGAACGCAGAACCCGAGCTACGGGTCTATTGGCAACCGGGCTGCTCGAGCTGCCTCAAGACCAAGGAGTTCCTATTGGAGCACGGGGTGCCTTTCGTCTCGAAGAACGTGCTGGAGGACGCCGATGCGTTCAAGGAGCTGGAGGCGCTGGGCGTGCGGCTGGTGCCGATCGTGGCGCGCGGCAGTGACTGGGCCAATGGCGCGGTCTTCCGGGATGTGGCGCGGGTGGCGGGCTTCGACTACCGGGCGCACCAGATGCTCGAGCCCGAGGCGCTGGTCGGCAAAGTTTTGTTGATCCTGGACGCCACACAGCGATACGCCGCTCAGATCCCCGAGGACGTGCTTGACGTCGTTCTCCCTGGCCGGCCGCGCAGTTACCGCCAGCTCTGCTATCACGTTTTCAACATTCCGGACGTGTTCCTTAACCGGGTCGAGCACGACGCGCCCTATACCTACGAGGCGCTGCTTTCGATCCTGCCGCCGGAGATGGCAACCAAGCAGGATCTCTTGGATTATGGCGCCTCGGTGCGCGACCGCTTCGCCGCGTGGTGGGAGCGCGACGGCCAGACGACGGATTTCCACCAACCGGGCAAGGTCTATTACGGCGAAGTGAGCCTGCACGAGGTGCTGGAGCGCACCGGCTGGCACTCGGGCCAGCACACGCGGCAGATCATTCTGTTGCTGCGCGAGAAGCTGGGGATTGATCCAGACCGTCCACTGGAGGACGCGGATTTTGCTGGCCTGCCGATGCCGAAGGAAATCTGGGACAACGAACGTTCGTTCGGCGAAGCGTCCTATTCAGCGTAGGGCGGAATTTACCCCGCCAATTTCGTTTCCATAACCGGCAGGTGGGCATCCACGCTTAAAGGTTCACACGCAGATTTGAACAGAGCGACCAGGAAATTGCACTATTGATGGGTGGCCCATCATTAAAAGGGCAGACGAGATTGAAATTACTTATTCAAGGAGGAATTGATGCCACGTTTCACGCAACCAAATGGCGCAAAGATCACCATCCCAGCAAATGAAGTTGCGAGGGCCCGCCCAACGCTAACCAATGAGATATATGAACATCCTGGCCATGTGGGGAGCGCGCTGTTTTCGCCGAAGCAACTGGTGATGGAACCCATTCAGACAGTTGGCCCAGCGTTGCAGGCCGAGAGACCGTCATTCGATCGCCTGACGGGCGTTAGAAATCGAGAGCTGTGGTTCGACGGCAAGAAAGCAAGGGATGCACAGCGGCCCCGCCCAAGGGAAACCGGCAACGGCGTCCGGGCAATCGTGGTCGTGGGCGGCACGAGGATGCGCGTCCTGGAAACCGTCGCAGCAGCTCAGGCTGTCATCGATGCTGCGCGTGGGGATAGTTTGGCGACCGAGTAGATCGGCTCGCATAGGTGGAACGCCGGACCGGCGGGGTAAACCCCGCCCTATCGGGAACGTCACCGCCGCGTTGCCGAATAATGGTGGGCACGCATGCTCACCCTATTCGTGCGGACGCCGTGGGGCGGGCTCGGCACGAGCCCGCCGTTGGTTTCAAGTTAGGTGGGCACACGTGCCCACCCTACGGCTCACAAAGCCTTATCCGTCACCGCGTGGGTCCACGCGCCCTCGGGCGCCTTGGTTATCACCGGGTCGGAGCCGCCCTTCATCAGGGTCTCAACGGTCCGCTCGTAGTCTGCCGGGTCCAACGTCCCATCCGAGCCCGCGGTCAGCTTGGCGATCTCGCCCATCATGCGCTTTTGGTGCTGCTCGGTCTGGGCGCCGGTGGCATCATTATCGAGCACGATCTCGGCGGCTGCGTCCGGGTTTTCCTCGGCCCATTTCCAGCCCTTCATGCTGGCGCGCACGAAGCGGACCATTTTGTCCTCGAATGCCGCGTCGGCCAGCGCGTCTTCCAGCACGTAGATCCCGTCTTCCAGCGTCGAGACGCCCTGATCCTCATACTTGAAGACCACCAGATCGTCCGCCGAGAGCCCGGCATCGATGATCTGCCAGTATTCGTTGTAGGTCATGGTCGAGACGCAATCGGCCTGCTTCTGCAGAATCGGGTCGACGTTGAAGCCCTGTTTCAGCACCGTCACCCCATTGGCCGAGCCGTCGGTCGGGATGCCGAGCTGGCTCATCCAGCTGAGGAACGGGTATTCGTTGCCGAAGAACCAGACGCCCAGGGTCTTGCCCCGGAAGTCTTCCGGCGAGGTAATGCCGGTGTCCTTGCGGCAGGTCAGCATCATGCCAGACGACTTGAACGGCTGGGCGATATTAACCAGCTTCAGCCCCTTTTCGCGGGTCGCCAGCGCGGATGGCATCCAGTCGAGGATCACGTCGGCCCCGCCACCGGCCAGCACCTGGGGCGGCGAGATGTCCGGGCCGCCCGGCTTGATCTCGACCTCCAATCCCTCGTCGGCGTAGAAGCCTTGATCGGCGGCCACGTAGTAGCCCGCGAACTGAGCCTGCGTGACCCATTTCAATTGCAGCGTCACCTTGTCCGCCGCGCTGGCCCCAAAAGCGGCCAGCGCCACGGCGCCCGCCAGGGCGGTTGCCATCAGTTTTTTCATCGTTTCCTCCTTGCTGTCCTTTTCAACTATTCTATCCCCGCACCGATGGGTGCCAGAAGGTCGCCCACCGCTCGGCCAACGCCACCAGGCCGTAGAAGGCGGACCCCGCCAGCGCCGCCACCGCGATCTCGGCCCAGACCATGTCCAGCGCCATGCGGCCGATCTCGGTCGAGATGCGGAAGCCCATGCCGACGATGGGGGTGCCGAAGAATTCTGCGACGATTGCGCCGATCAGCGCAAGGGTGGTGCAGATCTTGAGCCCGTTGAAGATGAAGGGCGCGGCCGCGGGCAAGCGCAGCTTGAACAGCGTCTGCCAATACGAAGCGGCGTAAGTGTGCATCAGATCGCGCTGCATCCGCTCGGCCGAGGCCAGGCCCTGCATGGTGTTCACCAGCATCGGGAAGAAACACATGATGACAACGACCGCGGCCTTGGAATGCCAGTCGAAACCGAACCACATGACCATGATCGGGGCGATGCCGACGATCGGCAGCGCGGCGGCCAGGTTACCGATGGGCAGCAAGCCCCGCTGCAGAAACGGCGAGCGGTCGGTCGCGATGGCGACCAGGAAGGCCGCTCCGCAGCCCATCGCATAGCCCGGGACTACCGACTTAAGCACCGTCTGAACGAAGTCCGCCCAGAGTGTGGGCACGCTCGAGATCAGGGTGGTCCAGATGTCCGATGGAGCCGGGAGAATGACCTGTGGAACGCCGAAACCCTGGGTCACCAGCTCCCACGCGGTCAGCACGACGGCCCCGAGCCAGACGGCGCCAAAGGCCCTGGCCGCCCGGCGGCGCCCCTCGCCGATACGCGAGATCGCCTCGACCGTCGCCCAACCGCACAGCCAAAAGGCAAGGATGCCGAGCCCCAGCGGCCAGCGCGGCAAGGGTCCGTCCTCGGTCGCCATGATGGTCAGGATGCCGGCACCGATGACCAATGAGATCAGGGTCAGAAACGCCGTCCGCTCGCCGGGTCCGCGCAGCATGCCCTTTGCGTCTGCGCCGGGCACCATCAGCAGTAGCGGGACCATCCACCACATGTCCGTCAGGATCGTAACGCCGATGATCGCCGCCATGGCACCGGCCATGAGGGCCGCTTCGACGCGCGGAAGACCGGCGCGGAGGAAGAAGCCCTCTGCGAGCCATTCGGTAAACGGGCGGCCCGGGTTCATGAACCAGTCGAAGAACCAAAGCGCCGCGCCGACGAAGCCGATATTGGCCACGGTGCGAACCCAGTCGGATCCGGCGAAAACTGCGGGGATGACCAACCCGACAGCAAGGCCAAGCGGGAGCCAGAGCCGCCTCTGCCAGCCCAGGCCGCTCATCGCGCCATTCCCATGCGCGTCAGCACGATCCGCTGGACAAGCCCGATCAGCCCAACCAACAATCCGGCGCAGACCGCGGCGCCCACGAGGGCCGACCAGATGATCAGGACCTGTCCGTAATAGGAGCCGTTTAGCATCCGCGCCCCGAAGCCACCCTGGGCGCCGGTCGGAAGCTCGCCGATGATCGCGCCGACCAGGGCAATCGCGATCGCGATCTTCAGCGAGGTGAAGAGATAGGGCAGCGAGGACGGCCAGCGCAGCTTCCAGAAAATCTGGGCGGCGGAGGAGCTATAGGTGCGCATCAGGTCGAGCTGCATACTGTCCGGCGAGCGCAGCCCCTTCACCATGCCGACAACTACCGGGAAAAACGACAGATAGGCTGAGATCGCCGCCTTCGCGATCAGCCCGGAGATGCCGATATTGTAGAGCACCACGATGATCATCGGAGCGACCGCCAGGATCGGTACGGTCTGGCTGGCGATGACCCAGGGCATGACGGATAGGTCCATGGCGCGGTTGTGGACGATGCCGACGGCCAGCAGAATTCCCAGCGCCACACCCATGGCGAAACCCAGCAGCGTCGCCGAGAGGGTGATCCAGCCATGATAGACCAGGCTGCGCTTCGAGGTGATGCGCTTCTCGACAGTCGTGTTCCAGATCTCGCCGGCCACTTGGTGCGGTGCGGGGAGAACTGGGCGCTCCTGGCTCATCGTATCTGAGATCAACTGACCGGTGGTGAGGTCCACGCCAGCTCGCTCGGCCTGGTCATAGGCCCAGGGTGCATTGAGGTAGACTGCGCCCAGATACCAGAGGGCGATGATGACCACGAGGATGGCCGAGACGGGGAGGATGTTTCTCACCTGCAACCATCCTCCAGGTCCGAACGTGGATGCATGACTTCGTCGAGCATCCGGCCCCAGAGCGTCAGGACCACGATTGGGATCCAGACGACGCCCATCAGCGCGGCCACGCTGATCGCGGTCGGGAAGATGCCGATCACGGTCAGGACTAGGCCGGCGCCAATGCAGACCAGCCAAGCCCGCACCCAGCGGATCAGCGAGGCCAGGAACCGCTGGCGCGGTGACGGGTGCGCGGCGTCAGTCGTCATAGCTGTGCCCCGCCCGCAGCCCCTCGCGCACGCGGGCGGCGATTTCTAGGAATTCCGGGCTCTCGCGGATGTCCAGCGGCCGCTCGGCCGGCAAGCTCGAATCAATGATGTCGATGATCCGGCCGGGCCTCGGAGACATGACGACGATCCGGGTCGAGAGATAAACCGCCTCGGGGATCGAGTGAGTGACGAAGCAGACGGTCTTGCCGGTCTTGGCCCAGAGCGCCAGGAGCTGCTCGTTCAGGTGATCGCGGACAATCTCGTCGAGCGCTCCGAAGGGTTCGTCCATCAGCAAGAGGTCGGCGTCGAAAGCCAAGGCCCGCGCAATCGAGGCGCGCTGCTGCATGCCGCCGGATAGCTGCCAGGGAAACTTACGTTCGAACCCGGTCAGGCCGACGAGGTCCAGGGTGCGCGCCGCGCGCTCGTCCTGCTCGGCCCGGCTGAAGCCCATAATCTCCAAAGGCAGGCGCACATTGGCTGCGATGTTGCGCCAGGGATAGAGCCCGGAGGCCTGGAACACATAACCGTAGGAGCGGTTCAGCCGCGCCTCGTGCGGCGTGACACCGTTGACGGTGATGGCGCCGTCCGTCGGCTGTTCCAGATCAGCGATCACGCGCAGAAAGGTGGTCTTGCCGCAGCCCGACGGGCCGATGAACGAGACGAAATCGCCCTGCCCAACGGTCAGGTTGACGTCTGAGAGGGCATGGACCGGCCCGTCATTGGTCTGAAAGACCAGATCGAGCCCCTGGGCATCGATTACCAACCCCCCGCTCATACCGATCTCGTAATCCCCCCGTCGACGCGGATGTTCTGGCCGATGATGTAGCCGCCGCCGGGTGAGGCGAGGAAGCCAACCGTCGCAGCGATTTCCTCGTTGCGCCCGTAGCGGCCCATGGGGATGCGGGCGCGGAACTCTTCCTTCTCGGGCAGGCTGTCGATGAAGCCCGGCAGGACATTGTTCATACGTACATTGTCGGCGGCGTATTTGTCCGAGAACAGCTTGGTGTAGGCCGCGAGCCCGGCGCGGAAGACACCGGACGTCGGGAAGACCGGGTCGGGCTCGAAAGCGGCGAAAGTCGAGATGTTGATGATCGCGCCGTCCTTCTGGCCGACCATAATCGGGGTCACCAGCCGGGTCGGGCGCACGACGTTCAGGAAATAGACCTCCATTCCGTCGTACCATTGGTCGTCGGAAAGCTCGAGCACTGGCGCGCGCGGGCCGTGGCCAGCCGAGTTCACCAGCACGTCGATCCGGCCCCAGCGCTCCATCGCCGCGTCGACCAGGCGCTTCAGATCATCGTTCGAGCGGTTCGAGCCGGTGACGCCGATGCCGCCCAGCGCATGGGCGAGAGCCTCGCCCTTGCCGGAGGACGAGAGGATCGCGACGTTGAACCCGTCTTGCGACAGGCGCTGCGCCGCGCCCGCACCCATGCCGCTGCCGCCGGCGGTGATGACGGCGACCCGATCCGTACTTTCTGTCATTAATTAGACTCCGCTGGCTGGGATACCTGAGCGTTCGACCTTACGCGGCGCGGTCAGCTCCTTCCAAGTGGAAAGCGCCCGGTTGACCGCTTGGAAGGGCTCGCGGGCGACGAACTCGCCGTGGCCCTCTTTCGTCTTCACCTCGCCGTCGTCGATCGCGACCATACCGCGGGTCAGCGTGTAGCGCGGCAGGCCCTTGACGTGCTTGCCCTCGAAGACGTTGTAGTCGATGGCCGATTGCTGGGCGCCGGCGCTGATTGTCTTCTCCTTCGCCGGGTCCCAGACCACCAGGTCAGCGTCCGCGCCAACCAGGATCGCACCCTTCTTCGGATAACAGTTCAGGATTTTAGCGATGTTGCTCGACGTCACCGCTACAAACTCGTTCATGGTCAGCCGACCCGTCGCAACGCCGTAGGTCCAGAGCATCGGCATCCGGTCCTCGAGCCCACCGGTCCCGTTCGGGATTTTGGTGAAATCGCCAACGCCGGTCCGCTTCTGCTCGGTCGTGAAGGCACAGTGGTCGGTGGCAACCACCTGGAGCGAACCTGCTGCGAGTCCGGCCCAGAGCGAATCCTGGTGCTTCTGGTTGCGGAACGGTGGCGACATGACCCGGCGCGCCGCGTGGTCCCAATCCGGATGCGCATATTCGCTCTCGTCCAGCGTCAGGTGCTGGATCAGCGGCTCGCCATAGACCCGCTTGCCGTTCTGGCGCGCGCGGCGGATCGCCTCGTGGCTCTCCTCGCAGGACGTGTGGACCACATAGAGCGGCACCCCCGCCATGTCGGCGATCATAATAGCACGGTTTGTCGCCTCGCCCTCAACCTCCGGAGGCCGCGAATAGGCATGGCCCTCCGGCCCGTCATTGCCCTCGGCCATGAGCCGCGCCTGGAGGTCGGCCACCACGTCACCGTTCTCCGCATGGACCAGCGGCAGGCCGCCAAGCTCGGCGCAGCGCTGGAACGAGGCGAACATCTCGTCGTCGTTCACCATCAGCGCGCCCTTGTAGGCCATGAAGTGCTTGAAGGTGTTGATGCCCTTCTCCTGCACCACCTGCTGCATCTCGTTGAAGACCTGCTCGCCCCACCAAGTGATCGCCATGTGGTAGGAATAGTCGCAGGAGGCGCGGCCGGATTTGTTGTGCCACATGCCGAGCGCATCGATCAGGCCCTGGCCGGGGCTGGGCAGCGCGAAGTCGACCACCATCGTGGTGCCGCCGCTGAGTGCCGCGCGGGTGCCGGACTCGAAATCGTCAGTCGAGTAGGTGCCCATGAAGGGCATCTCCAGATGGGTATGGGGATCGATGCCGCCAGGCATGACATAACAGCCGGTGGCGTCGAGTTCCGTACCGCCGGAGAGGTTCGGCCCGATCGCGGTGATCTTGCCGCCCTCGATCTGGACATCGGCCTTGTAGGTCAGGTCGGCGGTGACGATGGTGCCGTTTTTGATGGTGGTGGTCATGGGGGTCCTCCCGTCATGGATCGCCTGTTTATCCAATCCAATGTCCCGGACTTAACTCGGGACCTCGCACAATTGAGCGCTGCCAATCGAGGCCTCGGCGCAAGGTCGAGGCATTGGGTGAGCGCGAATCTCACTCCACAATCTCCGCCGTCTCCACCACCGCGTGGAACAGCACGTTGGCCCCCTTCTCGGCCCATTCCGGCGAAATCTCCTCCGCCTCGTTGTGGCTGAGGCCGTCGACGCAGGGGCACATGACCATCGAGGTCGGGGCCACTCGGTTGATCCAGCAGGCGTCGTGGCCGGCGCCGGAGACGAGGTTCATGTGGGAGTAACCCAGCCGCTCCGCCGCCCCGCGCACCGCAGCCACACAATCCTCGTCGAAGGCGGGCGGGTCGAACTGGCCGACGATCTCGGAGGCGAATTCGACGCCCAGATCCTCGCAGAGCTTCGGCGCCTTCTCCATCAGCTCAGCAACCATCGCCTCCAGCGTCTCCAGCACGTGGGACCGGAAGTCGATGGTGAAGACCGCCCGGCCGGGGATGATGTTGCGGCTGTTCGGGTAGATGTCGACATGGCCGATCGCGCCCACCGCGTTCGGCTGGTGCTTCATGGCAATCTGATGCACCAGTTCGGTGATCTGGGCGAGGCCCCTGCCCGCGTTGCGGCGCATTGCCATCGGGGTTGAGCCTGTATGGCTCTCCTTGCCCGTCACCGTGACCTCGATCCAGCGCAGGCCCTGGCCGTGGGTGACGACGCCGATATTGACGCCCTCGGCTTCCAGGATGGGGCCTTGTTCAATATGCAGCTCGAAGAAGGCCTTCATCGGGCGCCCACCCACCGGCTCGTCGCCCTTGAAGCCGATGCGCTCCAACTCATCGCCGAAGCGCTTGCCCTCGGCATCGACCCGGTCATAGGCCCAGTCCTGGTCCAGCACGCCAGCATAGACGCCGGAGGCGAGCATCGCGGGGGCGTAGCGGGTGCCCTCCTCGTTGGTCCAGTTGACGACCACGATCGGGTGGCGGGTCTTAATGTCGAGGCGGTTGAGGGTGCGGATGATCTCCAAGCCCCCCAGCACGCCCAGCACCCCGTCGTATTTGCCTCCCGTCGGCTGAGTATCCAGGTGGCTGCCCACGTAAACCGGCGGCAAGTCGGGCTCGGTGCCCTCGCGACGGGCGAACATGGTGCCCATCTGGTCGATGCCCATGGTCAGGCCCTCGGCGTCGCACCACTTGGTGAACAGGCGCCGCCCCTCGGCATCCTCGTCGGTCAGGGTCTGGCGGTTGTTGCCCCCTGCGATGCCGGGGCCGATCTTGGCCATCTCCATCAGGCTGTCCCACAGCCGCGCGCCGTCAATCGTCAGATTCTCGCCGGGTGCTGCCATGGTTCCCTCCCGTTGGCCCGTCCTTGGGGCTCGTCGCCTTGACCGTTTGGTAAAATCGACGCTACCAACACCGGGCAAAGGGTCAAGACCATTTCGGGGTGAAATTGCCCGACGAGAGAGCGAGCGGCACGAACGGGAAGGGCGCGCGGGCCGAGCAGACCGCGCGGCGCACCCGCATCCAGGCCGAGAACAGCGAGAAAATCCTGGCCGCCGCGCTGGAGGTGTTCTCGTCGGACGGGTTCCGTGGCGCCACCATCGACCGGATCGCCGAGGCGGCCGGGATGTCGAAGCCGAACCTGCTCTACTATTTCCGCTCGAAGGACGAGATCTACTGGGCGCTGCTGGACCGGCTGTTGGAGACCTGGCTGCAACCGCTGCATGGGCTGGACCCAGACGGCGATCCGTTCACCGAGATCGCCGCCTATATCGACCGCAAGATCGAGATGGCCCGCGACTATCCCCGCGAGTCGCGCCTCTTCGCGGGCGAGATCATGCGCGGCGCGCCGATCCTGGGCGACGTGTTGTCGGGGCCGCTGAAAGACCTTGTCGACCGCAAGGCAGCGGTGCTGGGCGCCTGGGCCAAGGCGGGCAAGATCGCGCCGGTGAACCCGCGGCACCTGATCTTCGCGATCTGGGCGACGACCCAGCATTACGCCGATTTCGATGCCCAGGTCCGCGCGGTCTTGGGCGACGCGGGCGAAGGCCGCTTCAACGACGCGGCGGATTCCTTGAAGCGGCTGTTCCTTGACGGATTGCGGCCGCGCTAGGCTTGCCCGCGCCGACAATTTGCGGACAGATGAGGTGGCCGCGAACCGGGGGAAACCGTGCCACCAATCCCGACAGACGAAATGGGCGATGTCCAGCCGGCCGTCACGCCGGGGCGCGGACCCGGAGACCTGGGAACGGCGAGCCTTACCCCGACCACGGCCTGCGAGGTGCGCAGCTTCCAGACCCTGACGGTGAACTACACGGCCGGGCGGTTCGGACTGGACGATACCGGCGCCATCCGGGTGGCGTTCCGCTGGGTCAACGATTGCGGTCCGCTGCAAACCGGCGACCCCCCGGCGATGAATCACGTGACCGCGCGGGCGAGCAACGGTGCGCCGCTGACGGTCTTCGTGGAACCCCACGGCTACCGCCCCTGGAGCCTGGCGGTCCGGGTCACCGTGAGGGGCGGCTTCATGCGGCCCGGCGACACCATCGAGGTCGTCCTCGGGGACCGGGCGGGCGGCGGGCCTGGAATGCGGATGCAGACCATCGCCGAGGCGGCCTTCGGGCTGCGGGTCTCGGTCGATGCCTGTGCGACGGGTCAATTCAGCCCGCTCGAGGACGAATTGCACCTGCCGATCGTGGCGGGCCCGCCTGAAGTGTGGAAAATCGTCGCTCCGACCCGCCGACGCCCGGGCGAGCCATTTCGGATCGGCCTCAAGGCCGAGGATGCATGGGGCAACCCTGCCTTGCCCGGGCCGGCAGATCTGCGGATCGAAGCGGACCAGTCAGTCGACGGGTTGCCGCGCCGCTTGACCTTCCCCGCCGACGAGCGGGCGGTTTCGGTCGAGGGCCTAAGTGTCCCGGAAACGGGCGCAACGCGATTTTGCCTGAGCGACGCGGACGGCAATCTTCTGGCAATGTCCGCGCCGCTGATTGCTCAGGATGGGCCGAACGCCAGCTTCTGGGGCGATCTGCATGGACAGAGCGGCGAGACGGTCGGGATCGGCACCATCGAGGAATATCTGGGGTTTGCCCGCGACATGGCCTTCCTCGACGTCTCGGGGCATCAGGGCAACGATTTCCAGATCACCGATGCCTTCTGGCGAAAGATCAACGCAGTCACCGTCGCTATGGACGAGCCTGGGCGTTTCGTCGTCTTCCCGGGCTATGAATGGTCCGGCAACACGCCTGTCGGCGGCGACCACAACGTTTTCTACCGTCACGAGGGGCGGCCGATCCGGCGGTCCTCCCACGCCATGCTGCCCGATCGGCACGATCTCGACAGCGATGCCTTCACGCTGGATGCGCTTTTCGACGCTCTGAGGGACGAGGATTGCGTGGTCTGGGCCCATGTTGGCGGGCGGCCGGCGGATGTCGCCTACGCTCATGATCCGGCGCTTAAGACCGCGGTCGAAGTGCATTCAAATTGGGGCACATTCGAGTGGATCCTGACTGACAGCCTGGCGCTGGGTCACCGCGTGGGCGTCGTCGCCAACAGCGATGGGCACAAGGGCCGGCCGGGGGCCGGGCCGCCGGGCGCCACCGAGTTTGGCGCCTATGGCGGGCTGACCTGCTTCCTAGCGCCAGAGCTGACGCGCGACGCGATCTTCGAATGCCTGCGGCGAAGGCACCACTATGGCACCTCTGGCGCGCGAATGGATTTAGAAGTAACCGCGCGGTTCGCGCAGCCTGCCGCCATCTACGCCCGCGACCCTCGCCATTTAGATGTGACGCCTGTCGAGGCCGGCCATGCGATCATGGGCGACATTGCGCGGGTAAGGGACGGGGAAATCTCGCTAGATATTCGTGTTGCCGCTGGCTCTTCAATCGAGCGGGTGGATGTGATGGACGGCGCCAAACCGGTCACGACGCTGCGGACATATGACACGCGCGACCTGGGTAACCGGATCCGCGTCTACTGGCAGGGCGCCGAGTATCGAGGCCGCGGACGAAACACCCTCTGGCAAGGCACGATCCGCGTCGAGGGTGCTGTCATCCGCGCGATGAAGCCCGTCAACCAATGGAACCCGGAGCGGCGGCTGGAACTGACCGACCCGCACACCGTGGCATTCGAGGCAGTGACCTCAGGCAATTTCGCGGGTGTGGACATCGAGCTGGACGGGCCAGGCACGATGGTTGTCGATACCAATCACGTGCATGGCTGTGCCCGGCTGGGCGAACTGGATCTCGAGGACGCTGTTCTGGATGCGGGCGGGCTGGAACGGCAAATCCGCATCCGGCGCCTGCCGGAGGCATTGGAGCATACGACGCTCGACAGGTCAGTGAGTGTGCCGATGTCGGCAGGTGGCGAGGCGGCGCTTTGGGTCCGCCTCACCACGCTCGATGGGCATCAGGCCTGGTCGAGCCCGATCTATCTGTGGCGCGACTGATCGGCCCCGCCACCGGAAGCCTCAGACGATGTCGAAGCCGAAATCCGCCCCGGCGAAAATCGTGTCCAGATCGTCGGTCGAGACGCCCGCCAGGAACACCTCGCCACCGGCGTCAAAGAAAACGTCCAAGCCGTTCCCCAGATCGTCGATCAGGACCATCTCATTGACCCCGAAGATCGTCAGCGTATCGATGCCGACCTCGAAATCCAGGATGGTGTCTTCGTCAGTCGCCTGCCCCGCGCCGGCCCAGAAGACGAACCAGTCCGCCCCGGCTCCACCTTCCAGGATATCGCTGCCGTCGTCGCCGAAGAGGCTGTCATTGCCCTCGCCGCCGTTCAGCGTGTCGTCGCCCTGCTGGCCTGCCAGGAAGTCGTCATCGGCGCCGCCATCGAGGTCATCATCACCGAAGCCGCCGTAGAGTTCGTCTTTGCCCGCCCCGCCCTCGATGGTGTCATCGTCATCTTCGCCCGCAAGAAAATCATCGCCGTCGCCGCCTTTGAGCAGGTCGTCACCGGTGCCGCCATAGAGCTCGTCATCCCCAGCCCCGCCGTCCAGCGTGTCGTCGTCGGCCTCACCGGCCAGACGGTCGCGGCCATTGCCGCCAATGACCAAATCATTGCCGGTCCCACCATAAAGCTCGTCGTCACCATCGCCACCGTCGACGGTGTCCTCGCCCTCCTGGCCGGCCATCCAGTCATTGCCCTTGCCGCCGCGCATCAGGTCATTGCCGCCGCCACCATAGGCCTCGTCATCACCGTGACCGCCGTCGATCCGGTCGTTGCCTTCTTCACCGGCCAACCGGTCATTGCCGTGGCCGCCCTTCAGGCGATCCTCATCCTGGCCACCGTAGATTTCGTCGTTGCCCTTGCCGCCCATCAGATGACCGCGGCCATTCTCCCCGGCAATGAAGTCGTCACCATGCAGCCCAATGATGATGTTCGGGCCCTCGTCCCCGAACAGGGCATCATTGTCTTTCTTGCCCACAATGGCACGTCCGAGACCGTTCAAATTATTGTTCTTTTTCATACTATTCACCCACGCTTCCGACTCGTGAGATCAACTCCCTCGATTTCTGGGTTCTAAAGGCGTCTGAAATCGGGCGAAAGTCTGTCTGAAGCTGGCAGAAACCTTTCTTTCGAATTTTTTGGCGAATCCAATTCATATCTGAGATGCAATAAGATGATTAAACACAACTAATGAATGAGTTTTTCGTGACAAGATAGAGCTCTACTCGGGAGCGTCATGCATCTGGCAGGCGCGCATCGTCATGGATGAGTTGTTGGCGTAGACTATTTTTCGAACCGTTGGCACGTCGGCAAATCGCGCGCGACCCAGGGCTCACTGCCCCATCGATGCACCCGCGGCATCCGCGTCATCAGGGGCGAGCAGGATCAGTAGACCCAGCACCGTGGCGCCCGCCCCCAGCAGCACCATAGGCGCGACCCAGCCATTGCCCGATAGCCCCTCCCACAGGATCACGAAGCTCGGCACCAGATATCCATAGGCCATGACCTTCGAGGACGGCAGGCGCAATGTCGCGAACTGCACGAACAGGAACGATCCGCAGGTGGCGAAGACGGCCAAGTAGACAATGGCGATCCAGACGATCCCTGGCAGCGCCGCCCAATCCGTAGCAAGCATTGCCGGCGCGCCCACCGCGCTCAGGAGGATGGCCCCAGCGACGATGGTTCCGAAGGTGAAGACCAACACCGGCTCGCCCCGGCTCAGCCGCCGGATCAGCGGCGTGTAGAAAGCATGGGCCGCGCAACCAACCAGGAAGATCAACTCGCCCGCGCCAACATCAAAGCCCAGGATCCGGTCGATATCGGCCCGGAAGATGACCCAGATCGCTCCCAGCCCGGCAATCAACAGGCTGAGCGCGATGCGGGGCGTCGTGACTTGGCGCAGCAGGAACCAGCCGAAGATTGCGCTCATCATCGGCGTCAGCGTGAAGACGGCGGCGGTCGAGACCGGATCGGTCAGACGTAGCGCGACGAACATCAGGAAGAAATAGCAAGCGAAGATGCCGCCCAAGGCCAGATATCGCCATGCGGCTTCCAGGTGCCGCCGCCGGATCAGCGGGATCGCGAAGGGTGCCATCAGGCAACCCGCCAGGACGAAACGCACCGCGTTCAATGCCGCCGGATCCAAATGCGGTGCCGCCGGCTTTCCGAGCGAAAACGAGCCCGAGATGGCCATCGCAAATCCCAGCATCGCCGCATGGCCCTTCAGGGCCTCGGCCCGGTCCGCCTTCTCGCTCAATCCACGCGCTCCCGCTGGACGTCTCCTTAGCCGGTGATCTACGCTTCCTGGGCCACGGTCAACCGAAAGGACTTGGGCAATGTCAGCGCCCCCCTTGCCGCGTGGGCAGATCCTTATCGACAAGGTGGTGCCCCCGCGCGCGCCCTGGAGCGCGCGGCTGGAACCAGGCGAGGTGTTGAGGCTGATCGATCTGCAAGGTGCGCAGGCGGTCGACTTTCTCTGCTACAACGCCGATGATCCAGCCGAGCGCTACCACGCGCCCAATACCATTAAGGTGCCGAAGAACATCTTCATCGGTCAGGGCTCGGTGATGCGTTCGAACCTGGCGCGCCAGATGATGACGGTCATCGCGGATACCTGCGGGCGGCACGACACGATCTTCGGATGTTGCTCGTTCGAGGTAGACCAGGTGCGCTATGGCCGCACCAATGCCGAGAGCTGCCAGCGCAATTTCGAGCGCGAGCTGGCGCGTCATGGGATCGGCCCCGAACATGTCGTGCCGAACGTGAATTTCTTCATGAACGTGCCCGTGGCCGCCGACGGAACGACCGGCATCACCGACAGCCAATCGAAGGCTGGGGACTATGTGGACCTGCGCGCCGAAATGCCGATCCTCGCGGTCTTGTCCAACTGCCCAGAGGAGTTGAACCCGGCGACGGGCGCGAACGGGCCGACCCCGATACGCGTTGTTGTCTGGCGCGACGCTTGATCGCACAGACCGTGCTGGTCACTCCCACTGGTGACTTTGAGGCATTTTCATAATATATTAGTATAGGGTGTGAGGGTAAACTATGTCTTTCCAACGTCTTTTCGGTATCGACCTCCGGACGATGGCCCTGTTCAGGATTTGCCTGGGCCTGGCACTTCTGACCGATCTGATCAACCGGACGGAATTCCTGAAAGCCTTTTATACCGACCAGGGCGTGATGACCCGCGCCGCCGCGATCGACTATAATCATCCGGCGCGCATTTCGATCTATTTCATCAGCGGCTCGCCGGTCTTCGTCTCAATTTTGTTTCTGATCGCAATGATCTTGGCAGTGCTGCTGGTCCTCGGCTACCGGACGCGGCTGGTGACGGTGTTGAGCTGGATTTTCGTGATGTCGCTCAACAACCGGAACCTGATCGTGCAACAGGGCGGCGACCAGCTGCTTTCGCTGCTGTGCTTCTGGGCGATGTTCCTGCCGATCGGGGCGCGGTTCTCGGTGGATGCGGCGTTGCGCAAGGAGGACCAGCCCGACCCGCCCAACGCCTATTTCTCGGTCGCGACGCTCGCGATGTGCTTGCAGGTGATTTACGTCTATGTGATCGGTGCGCTGTTGAAGACCTCACCGATCTGGGTGCCGCAGGGCCAGGCGGTTTATTACGCGCTGCATGTGGAATCTCTGGCGACCCCGCTAGCGCATTGGTTCCGCCAATTCGGGCCGGTCCTGCAGCTTTTGACCTATTTTGTTTGGACCATCGAGCTGCTGGCGCCGCTGTTGATCTTTTCGCCGATTTGGCATCTGCCGTTCAGGCTGGCGACCCTGTTCCTGCTGATCTGCATGCATATCGGGTTTTACCTCTTTCTCTCGATCGGCCTTTTCCCGATGGTGTCGCTGACCTCGCTGATGGTGTTCATGCCGGGCGAGGTTTGGGACTGGCTGGCCAAGCGAGTGCACACCGAGAAGAAACGCGCGATCAAGATCTATTATGACGGCGATTGCGGCTTCTGCCTGAAGATCGCGAAGATCTTCCGTGGTTTCTGCCTCCCATCCGGGGTGCCGATCCTCAAAGCGCAGGAGCATGATGATATCCGCCCGATCTTCGAGGCCGAGGACAGCTGGGTCGTCACCGATGCCGAGGGGCAGGCTTTTACAAAGTGGGCGGGCGTCACGTTCGTGATGCGCCAATCACCGGTCTTCTGGATCTTCGGCGTCGTCTTGGATCTCTGGCCACTCAGCCATTATGGCAACCTGATCTACCGGCTGATCGGCAACAACCGCGCGGGGGCCTTGGGCCGGCTCTCAAAGCAGTTCCTGCCCTACCGGGCCCAATGGCTGCGGCTGAGCAAGATCGAGTCCGCCATCGTCGGCCTGCTGATGGTCTTTGTCTTCGCGCAGAACCTGATGACCCTGCCGAAGGTTGAGTATCAGATGCCAGAGACGCTGAACGGGCTGCAAAAGTCCCTGCGCCTGCAGCAGACCTGGAACATGTTCGCGCCCAAGCCCCTGGTCTCGAGCGGCTGGTTCGTGATCCGGGGCGAGATGGAGAACGGCACCATCGTCGACCTCTGGCACGGCACCAAGGGCGAGCCCGATACCAGCCGGCCGGCAAATGTGGCCAAATGGTATCCGGACTACCGCTGGCGCAAATACCTGTCGCGGATTCCGCTCAGCATTCAAAAGGAACAGCTCGAGAATTTCGCGCGCTATTATTGCCGCAAATACAATGTGTTCGAGCCGGGGCTGCTGCGTCTGTACAGCTTCACCATCGACTATCACCGGCTGAGCACCCAGCCGGATTACGAGCCGCACAAATACAAGGTCATCCGGCTGTTGGATTGGTATTGCTACGACAAGGAAGAAGAGGAGAAGTCGGGCTAGGCGCCGATTTTCCGAACCTTGTCGCCTACGCTGACCGTGCCGTCCTGGACCACCCGGCCATAGATGCCGCGCAGGTGCAGCTTCTTGCCTTCGCCGGTGTTCACGAAGAGACACGCATCGCGGCCATAGCGCTCGATGAAACTTGCACAGCCGTTATGCGGCGTGTCGGTTATCTCGAGCACGGCGCTGCCAATCGAGAGCCGCGTGCCTGGCGGGGTATTCGCTGGTGTCAAATCCATGTCGATGAACAGATTGTCGCCGGCGGGAGGCCAGTTGGCGCGCTCCTGCGCGATCAGGCCAATGCAGCGGGCATTCATGATGCAGATTTGGACATCGGGATGAGGTTGACCGTCCTCGGTGGATTTCCAGCAGCCCTTGGCCCAGTGGTCGCCCTCGGCCCCGCGGGCCAGGCTGATCGGACAGGAATCGAGGTCGCGCCGTTGACCTTGCTCGGGGCGCACGATGACGGCCTCCAGGCGGCCATCGTCCTTGGGCGAGGCCAGGATATCGTCGAGCCCCGCTTCAAGCTCGTCCATCAAAAGGTGCCGCGTCATGTTCCCTCCTGCTTTACTGAGCCAAGATAGAACAGTGGCGGCGGCTGCACCAGCGGGGCGCGCCGTTTCGTGCTTTGCATCGCGCACCTGGGCCAGCATAGGGTTTGGTGGTGCGTCACTTCGGGGACAGTTGCATGGCGGTATTGAGCAGGGCGATCGCGGTCATCCTATGCTTGGCCTTTGCCCAGGCCGATGCGGGCGAGGTTCGGCTGGAGCAAAGCGCCCCAAGCTCCGCCCTGGGTGGCGCAATCGCGTACGGGATCTATCTGCCGGACGGATATGACGCTCCAGGCGCACGGTTTCCGGTGATCTACCTGCTCCACGGATTTGGTGGCGGGCACCGGGAATGGTTCAAGGGCGGGCGGATCGAGGCGCTTCTCGACCGGCTGATCGCCGAGGACGCGATCCCGCCGGTCATCGCGGTGACGCCCGCCGCGGGCAATAGCTGGTACGTCGACAGCGCGCAGTTTGGCGGCCCCGGCGACTATGCGACGGCGATCGTGCGCGACCTGGTAACGGCGGTCGACGCTGTCTGGCCAACCCTCGCCGTGCGGGAGGGCCGGGCAATTGCCGGGAATTCGATGGGAGGGCACGGGGCGCTGCGGCTGGGCCTCGGCAATCCGCATCTCTTCGGCGCCATCGCGGCGATCAGCCCCGCGATTTGGAAGCCCGGCGGGGTGTCGTGGCACTTGAGCCCGCAATTCGGCGACGGCGAGGCTTTGGAGAAATGGTTCCCGAGAACCACCGGCCCTCAGTTCGACCGGGCAGTGCTGGACACCCAGTCTCCCTTTCAGCATGTGGTCGCGGCGGCCACCCATGACCCGGCACCTCGGGTCTGGTTGGGGACCGGCGACGACGATTATTTCGAGTTGCAGGACGGCACAGTTGACATGTATCTGGAGCTCCGCACGCACGGGATCACGCCGGAACTGCGGGTGATCGACGGCAAACACAATTGGGCCACCTGGCGGCGGATGACAGAGGATATGATCCGCTGGATCGCAGCGGAGTGGTAACGATCCTTGACCGCAAATTCTGAGTAAAAATTGCGGCGCTTTGCCGGGCCGGAGCACTATCACAATATGGGTTTGGTAGCACCTAGGCTTCTGAATCCTAAGAACTCATCTCAGCGTAGAGTAGTCGGGATACTAGAAACGATCCTGCAATCAGTGCCGCCCAAAAGAGCGCGCCGGACCACCCTTCTAATCGGTGTCGAATTGGAAACGTCCGACGTCGGTCCGAAAGACTGTGCTCCCAACCTAAACCCTCGCCCGCGACTAACGACTCAATCTTTCGAATGTAAGCTCCCAATTCCATCGTCCTCCACATGATGCCTAACCAACGGAACACACCGATCACGCCAATCGCTATCGGAATAATCAATGCGAACTTCAGCAGCGAGAAATCAGTATCCGGCGGTCGCGTAACGAGCCACGCATAGACCGCCAATGCACCGATAACGCTTTGGTTTTCAACCTTCCGACGCTCTTGGATATGTAACTCTATTTCATTTCGAAGCGCCTCATACTCCTTCATATGGAAGCTTCTTTCACCCTCAGTGAGTTGATGAGACTCAATCGGTTCAGTGTGTTCGGTCATGCGAGCTGCCGAGCAATGACCAGTTTCTGGATGTCGTTGGTGCCTTCGTAGATTTGGCAGACCTTCTGGTCGCGATACATCCGCTCGATGTCGAAATCGGCCAGGTAGCCGTAGCCCCCCAGCACCTGGATCGCCTCGGACGTGATCCGCTCGGCTGCCTGCGCGCAGAAGAGCTTGGCCATACAAGCCTCCTTCAGGCAAGGCTCGCCCCGGTCCTTCATGCGCGCAGCGTTCAGGACCAGGCTCTTGGCCGCCTCCAGATCGGTCGCCATTTCGCTCAAGCGGAACTGCACCGCCTGCAAGTCAAAGATCGGCTTGCCGAAAGCCGTACGCTCCTTCGCGTAGGCCAACGCCCGGTCGAAGGCGGCCTGGGCGAGCCCGGTTGCCTGGGCGGCGATGCCGATCCTGCCCGCTTCCAGAGATGAAAGCGCGATGGCGTAGCCCTGACCTTCGTCGCCGATCCGGTCCTCGAAGGGCACCTTCATGTCCTCGAAGGCCAATGCGCAGGAATCGCTCGCCTTCTGACCGAGCTTCTCCTCGACACGGACAACCTCGAAGCCCAGCGTGTCGTTGGCCGCGACGAAGCACGACATGCCCTTCTTGCCCGCCTCCGGATCGGTCATGGCGAAGAGGACCGTGGTCTTGCCGATCCGCGCCGACGAGATGAACTGCTTGGCGCCGTTGATCGTGTAGCCCTCGTTGGTGCGCGCGGCCCGTGATTTGAGGTTCGAGGCGTCCGACCCCGCCTGTGGCTCGGTCAATGCGAATGAGCCGATATGCTGTCCCTCGGCCAGGGGCTTGAGCCAGCGCTCCTTCTGCTCGTCAGACCCAAATCGGTCGAGCACTGCACAGACCGGCGCATTGTGGACCGAGACCATCGTCGAGACCGAGCCATCGCCCGCGGCGATCTCGATCAGCGCCAGCGCGTAGGAGACGTAATCGGCCCCTGCCCCGCCCCAATCTGGATCGATGGTCATGCCGAGGAACCCCAACTCGCCGAGTTCGGTGACGATCTCCGGCTCGATCGCCCCGGCCTTCTCGCGTGCCTGGGCATTCGGCGCCAACCGCTCCTGCGCATAGTTCCGTGCCATGTCGCGGATCATGATCTGTTCGTCGGTCAGCATCGGTTGCCTCCGCTCATTCTATATGCGATTTGCGCGCACAGGCGCTGCAAGACGTAAGGAGCCAACCCATGCCCGCACGTCCGAAGAAGAGATTCGCGCACCGGATTGTTGTCGACCGGCCGCTCAGCGAGGCCATGCCGCTCTTCACTCCCAAAGGTGAGGAAGCCTGGGTTCCTGACTGGGCACCCGACTACATTGCACCCGCCGACGGCCAGACCGGGAAGGACATGCTGTTCACGACCGGAGAAGGTGCGGAAAAAACCTTCTGGACCTGTCTGGATTGGGAACCGCAGGCCGGGCGCGTGCGCTATCTCCGCCTTACCCCGGAAACGCGCGTCGCTTTTGTCGAGGTCAACTGCGTCCCCGTTGGCGAAGGTCGGACAGAGGTCACGGTCTCCTACGAGGTGCAGGCGCTGACCGACGAAGGCGAGGCCTGGCTCGCATCCTTCACCGAAGACGCTTTCACCGGGTCGATCGACGAATGGGCCAATCTGATTGCCAAGCTCGCCTGAGGCCCTCACGCCCGCCACGCTGATCACCTTTTCTTCGCTGGCTTCTCACCAACAGGCCCGCCGGCCTTCTTCCAGCCGCCGAAGCCATCATCGATATGGGTGACATCCCGCAGGCCCATCTCTTGCGCCGCACGGGCCGAGAGTGCCGAGCGCCAGCCGGAGGCGCAGTAGAAAACCATTTTGTTGCCGGTCTGGAATTGCGGCTTAGCGTAAGGTGACTCAGGGTCGATCCAAAACTCCAGCATTCCCCGTGGGCAATGGAAGGCGCCCGGGATCATCCCGTCGCGCTCGAGCTCGCGCGGGTCGCGCAAATCGACGAAGGTGACACCCTCGGCTCCATGGAGCCCCATCGCCTCGCTGGCGGGCAGGTGGTCCACAACGGTGTTGGCCTCGGCGACCATTTCCTTGACGCGCTTCATCGTTCTTACTCCCTCTCGATCGCCACCGCCGTGCCCTCACCGCCGCCGATGCAGAGGCTGGCAATCCCTCGCTTGGCATCCCGGCGTTCCATCTCGTGAAGAAGCGTCACCATGATCCGGGCACCACTGGCGCCGATCGGATGGCCCAGCGCGCAGGCGCCACCGTTGACGTTCAGCTTCTCGCGCGGGATGTCCAGTTCCCGCATCGCGGCCATCGGAACCACGGCGAAGGCCTCGTTGACCTCCCAGAGGTCTACATCCTCTGCGGTCCAGTTGAGCCGCATCATCAGCTTTTGCATGGCGGGGATCGGCGCGGTGGTGAACTCGCCCGGCTCCTGCGCGTGGCCAGCATGGCTCAGGAAACGCGCGCGCACTTCCAACCCGCGCCGCTCGGCCTCGGACTGGCGCATCAGCACCAGGGCCGCCGCACCGTCGGAGATCGAGGACGAATTCGCGGGCGTCACCGTGCCGCCCTGCCGGAAGGCTGGCTTAAGGTGCGGGATCTTGTCGGGCCGGGCATTGCGCGGCTGTTCGTCCGTGGTCACCTCGACCGCGCCCTTGCGGGTCTCGATCGTCACGGGCGCGATCTCCGCATCGAAGTAACCTTCGTTCTGCGCGGTCAGTGCCCCGTCGAGCGAGGCGAGCGCATAGGCGTCCTGAGCTTCGCGGGTGAACTGGAATTTCTCGGCGCAGTCCTCGGCGAACGTGCCCATCAGGCGGCCCTTGTCATAGGCGTCTTCCAGCCCGTCGAGGAACATGTGATCCTGGGCCTGGGCATGCCCCAGCCGCGCCCCGCCACGCATCTTGGGCAGGATGTAGGGGGCGTTGGTCATGCTCTCCATGCCGCCCGCGACCACGATCCGGCCATTTCCGGCCAGCAACTGATCATGGGCGATCATCGCCGCCTTCATGCCCGAGCCGCACATCTTGTTGAGCGTCGTGCAGGGCACCGATTTCGGCAGTCCGGCCCCGAAGGCCGCCTGGCGTGCGGGCGCCTGGCCCTGGCCGGCGCCCAGGACGTTGCCCATCAGCACCTCGTCGACGTCCTCGGCCGCGACCCCTGCCCGGTCGAGCGCCGCCTTGATCGCGGCCGCGCCCAACTGGCTGGCGGTGGCGCCCGTCAATTCGCCCTGGAAGCCGCCCATCGGGGTACGCGCGGCGCTGACGATGACGATCGGGTCCGACATGGAGACGTCTCCTCCTGCGTTTTGTGAACGCACGTTCAATTAACCGGCAAAATGGCGCGCCAAATTGCTGCTGGCAAGGATTTCCTTCGCCACCCCACTGACTATCGGGCCCCCTGACTATAGTGCAAATGATTGAATCCGGTCAGGGCATCGTGCACAGGCGCCCAGGCGGCCGAGAAGGCCAGCCAATCGAGCCCCGCGGTGCCGGCGATCTGCTGCAAGCTGCGCCCGCCGATGGCGCCGATCAGATGCGCGGCGGTCTTTGGTATATCGAGCCGGAAGGTCAGGCCATCGCTTTCAAGCGTGACGCCGCCCATTGCCGCGACCTGCCGGGCGAGTGCCACGGGTGCCACCCCTTTTAGATGCGGCACCGCGGCGGCGCGGCTGGGCTTGGCTTCAACTCCCTCTCCCGCGCGGGCCGCGTAGACCACATGTGTTTTCATGTTGCCCGCCAATTCCTCGGCCAGCGCCATGCGGCCAAGGGGCGCCATGGCATTGACCCGCTCAAGGATCGCGTCGTCCCGCGGCAGGTAGCGCAAGGGATCGTAGCGGGCGGGCTCCAGGAACGACACCTGCGCGAGCCCGGCTTGGGTCAGAGCCTCCACCAAGCCAGAAACCGTGTAAGGCCGGTCACGGCTGTGCAGCAACAGGTCGTAGAGACCCGCGTCGGACTCCCGGTGATCACCCAAAAGCTGGTTCTGGCAGAACCAGTTCGCATCCGGCAAGTCCTCCAGCACCCGGCGTGCCAGGCGCACCTGTTCGGCGGGCGCATCCTCGCCCACCAGCCGCGCGAGTGCCGACTGCAGAGGGTAGACGCCGGTCCGGCCGAGAGGCGCATAAACCATCAGGCCAATCCCACCCCCGGGCGCCAGGGCCTCCGCCAAGGCACGGAACCCCGCGTCCGGGTCCGGCAGATGATGCAGAACCCCGCAGCAATCGATGTAGTCGAAGGGCCCCCGATCCGGTGCCGCCAGCAAATCACCCGTGACAAAGGTGACGCTGGATAGCCCCCTGGCTTCAGTGCGCTCCTCGGCCACCGCGCGGCTTGCTTCGGACAGGTCCATGTAAACAATCTGGGCCGGGCAGCCGATATCCGCCAGCTTCTGCGCCAGCATTATCAGCCCGTCGCCGGTGCCGCCGCCCGCCACCAGGGCCCGGAAAGGCTGCGACCAGTCGCGCTTGCCGTTGAACAGGAAGTGATCGATCTCGACGGGATGCGAGGGCGAACCCTCGATCAGCCGCTGCGCCTCGTCGGTTGGGTCGCGCTCGGGGTAGGGATAGGTTTCGTATTGCCGTTGGACCGGGTCCATCCGCGCCACCTAGAATCACCGTATTTGGCTCGACCCTAAACCCGCCGCCGCGAAAGTGCGACGCCGTGGCGCGCACTGCGCTCAATGGATATAAACCGTTGATGAGCCAGCCTGCCGCAACCCCACGCTCGGACAATTTGACCCGTGCGATCTCGGCAATCGTGATCGCAGTGCTGGCGCTGTCCTTGGGCGATGCGGTGATCAAATTGATCAGCGTCAGCTTTCCCCTTTGGCAACTCTATGTCCTGCGCTCGGCGATCGCCCTGCCGGTGCTCCTGATCTTCATCCGACTGCGGCGGCCCGAAACACGCTTCGTGCCGCGCGCGCCGGGCTGGGTCGCGGCGCGCAGCATGCTCCTGGCCGCGATGTGGGTCGCCTATTACGCCTCGCTGCCGCATCTGCAACTCTCGATCGCGGCGGCGGCCTATTACACGCTGCCGCTATTCATCACCCTCTTCTCCGCGCTCCTTACAGGAGAGCGCGTCAGGCGCCTCGGCTGGTTTGCCATCGCGCTCGGCTTTGCCGGGGTTTTGGTGATCCTCCGCCCTGATACAGCGGGCTTCAACGGCTTCGCCTTGTTGCCGATCCTTGCCGCGATCCTCTACGCGCTCGCCATGATTTTGACCCGGACGAAATGCCAGGATGAGAGTCCGTTCGTTCTCTCAGCCGCATTGAACCTGACCTTCATCGCCTTCGGCGCGCTCGCCACCGCCGCACTGGCGACGGCCGGGCTCGAAGCTGCGATTGTCGAGACCAACCGGTTCCTGCTCGGCCCCTGGATCGGCCTCGGCCCGCGCGAGACGTTGGCGCTTGCGGTTCTGGCAGCCGCGATCCTGACCGGCAGTATACTGTCTGCGGTCGCCTACCAATCAGCCCCCGCCTCCACGGTCGCGACATTCGACTACACCTATCTGGCCTTCAGCATCATGTGGGGCATCGTCTTTTTTGCCGAGGCACCCGATGCTCTGACACTGGTTGGCATTGCCATGATTGCCATCGCTGGAATCGTCACGGTGCGCAGATAAGCGCCAAAATAGCAAATCCGCGACACGATTTGTCCGTTTCTGACTAGCCCGGAGCGCCCACCGGTTCCAATCTGGAACTGACAGAAGGGAGCCTGCAATGAACGAGCATCGCGGTTACTCGATCACCGAGCGCAAGATCGACCCGAACCGGACCCCGGGCATCCGCCCGGACGGCACGCCCGACGATGACGACCGCATCGAGACCGGGCCAACCAAGCAGGCCTTTGACGAATGGGCCACGGCCGGTCTCGAGGCGCCAAACCTCGCCGCCATGCGCGCCCATCGCCACGCGCGGCTGACGAAGGCGATCGCCGACAAGGATATCGGCGGCATTCTTATGTTCGATCCCCTGAACATCCGCTACGCGACCGACGCGCCCAATATGCAGCTTTGGAACACGCACAACCCGTTTCGCGCCGTGCTGTTGACCGCGGACGGGCATATGGTGCTGTGGGAATACAAAGGCGCGAAATTCTCGTTCCTTTCCTCCTTCAATCCATTGGTGAAGGAGGTGCGGGGTGGCGCCTCGATGTTCTACTTCTCGACGGGCGACAAAGCCGAGCAAGCGGCAGGCCGCTTTGTTGGTCAGGTTGACGAGATCATGCGCGCACGCGTCGGCGATAACCGGCGCTTGGCGGTCGATAAGATCATGCTGCATGGCTACCATGCCTTGACCGAGGCCCGCTTCGAGGTGCTGGACGGCGAAGAGATCACCGAACACACCCGCGCCATCAAGGGCGAGGACGAGATCAAGGCGATGCGCTGCGCGATGCTTTCCTGCGAGCTGGCGATGGCCGGGATGGAGGCGATCTGCGAGCCAGGCCTCAGCGAAGACGAGGTCTGGGCCGAACTCCACCGTGGCAACATCAAACGCGGAGGCGAGTGGATCGAGACGCGCCTTCTGTCCTCGGGACCACGCACCAATCCTTGGTTCCAGGAATGCGGCCCGCGCATTATCAAGAACAACGAAATCGTCGCCTTCGACACCGACCTGATCGGCGTCTATGGCATGTGTACCGACATCTCGCGGACCTGGTTCATCGGCGACGACGAACCTACAGCCGAGATGAAGCGCCTATTCCGGGTGGCCCATGACCACATCATGCAAAATGCCGACATGCTGGCCCCGGGCGTTCCCTTCAAGGACCTTGTCTTCGGCGGTCATCAATTGGACGAGGAGTTCGTCCCCGGCCAGTATAGCTGCCGGATGCACGGAGTCGGCTTGTGCGACGAGTGGCCCTCGATCCGGTATCCGCAGGACTACGAGGAAGGGACATTCGACTACGTGTGTCAGCCCGGCATGATGCTGTGCGTCGAGGCCTGCATCCAGACCGAGGGCGGGGATTTCGCGATCAAGCTCGAGGACCAGGTCCTGGTGACCGAGACAGGCTACGAGAACCTGACCAAATATCCTTTCGACGCCCGGCTGTTGGGCTGACCGAACCGGCGGCGCGGACCACAGAGGTCCGCCCGCCCATCGCCCCTATTTGCTGGGGATCCGGTGGTTCAGCCACACCTTGTCTGAATTGTCCTGAAAAACTGCGTCGCCGTTTGAACACGCGGCGAGGGTCGCGGCCAATAGAATAACAGAAATCGCACGCGTCATAGCCATCTCCTCGTTCCTATGCGAACGTCCATGGATCGAGGAGATAGGCGCTCGGCACGATAAGGGAAGCGGCATGATCAGCGATAAAGTGAATTTTACCGGACATGACGGCAGCGACCTGGCCGCGCGATTCGACCGGCCGGAGAGGCCGGCGAAGGCGGTGGCGCTGTTTGCGCATTGCTTCACCTGCGGCAAGGATATTGCCGCGGCCCGGCGCATTTCGGCACGTCTGGCTGGGATCGGTATCGCAGTTCTGCGCTTCGACTTCACCGGGCTCGGCCACAGTGGCGGCGAGTTCGCGAACACCCATTTCTCGTCGAATGTCCAGGACCTGGTCGCCGCCGCGCGGCATCTGGAGCAATCGGGCCAGGGGCCCGCGCTTTTGATCGGCCACAGCCTGGGCGGTGCCGCTGTGCTGGCGGCGGCAAGCGAGATGCCGTCGGTGAAGGCGGTTGTGACCATCGGCGCACCGGCCGATCCGGGCCACGTGATCCACAATTTCGGCGCCTCGCTCGACGAAATCCGCGAAAAGGGCGAGGCGGAGGTCAGTTTGGCGGGACGGCCCTTTACGATCCGCCGTGGTTTCTTGGAGGATGTCTCGGCCGTCAAATTGGACGCCGCGATCGCCGCGCTGAAACGGGCATTGCTGGTGCTGCACGGCCCACGCGATCAGACCGTCAGCATCGAGAATGCGGGGCATATCTTCGGCGCCGCGAAGCATCCCAAGAGTTTCGTGACACTTGACGACGCCGATCACCTGCTCAGCCGGGCCGCGGATGCGGAATATGCCGCCGACGTGATTGCGGCCTGGGCTCGGCGCTATCTGGATCTGACTGATGACCCGGTGCCGCAGGGCGCCCCCGAAGGCATCGTCCGCGTTGCGGAAGCCGATCCTCAGGGCTTCTTGCAGGACGTGGCGGCGGGGCCGAAGCATCACCTGCTGGCCGATGAACCGGCATCCTACGGCGGCACCGATCAGGGACCTACCCCCTATCAATTCCTGTCCGCCGGGCTGGGCGCCTGCACGTCGATGACGATCCGCATGTATGCGCGGCGCAAGAAATGGCCGCTGGAGGCGGTCTCGGTCGATGTCAGCCACGACAAGGCCCACGCCGAGGACTGCGCCGAATGCGAGGGAGCGGGCGCGAAGATCGATGTCTTCAAGCGGGTGATTCACCTGGCCGGTGATTTAGACGATGCACAGCGCGCGCGCCTGATCGAGATCGCCGACCGTTGCCCGGTCCACCGGACACTCGAGGGGAGAATTCGGATCGAAACCGAGGCCGCATGAAAGGCCCGCTCGACCCGTCGGTCTACGACACCACCCGCCCGGTCGAGAGCTGGTGGGAGACCAGCGCGCCGCCATGGGAAGAGCCTGACCCCCTGAGCGGCGAGATCCAAACCGACGTCGCGATTATCGGCGGCGGATATGCGGGGCTCGCCTGCGCGATCCGGTTGGCCGAGCTTGGCATCGAGGCGACGGTGCTGGACGCTGGCGCGATCGGATGGGGGGCATCAGGGCGCAATGGCGGGATCGTCGGCACCCGATCCGACAAGCTGAGCGAAAGCGCCCTGGTGCGCCGCTACGGCGAGGACGAATACGGCCGCTATGTCGAATCCGCCGTGGCGATGAACCATCAAATCCGCGCGTTCTGTTTGGAGAATGGGCTCGCCGATTGCGTCCAGGGCAACCGCGAGCTCGAGTTGGCCCATTCCGCCCGCACGGCGATCCGCATGGAACGTGGCCGATCGGAGTTCGGGATCGACCTGACCCGCCTGCTACCGGACAGCGCGTCTGGGATTCGCAGCCATGGCGGGCGGATCCTCCGGCCTGGCTTCGGCATTCATCCTTTGCGGCTCGTCCGCGCGTTGGCGGAACGTGCCCAGGCGCTGGGCGCACGCGTCCATCCCCGATCGGAGGTCACGCTTTGGGAGCGCGCGCGCAACGGACACCGCGTGATCGCCGCTGCCGGCTCGGTTGCGGCCCAACGGGTCGTCCTCGCAACAAACGGGTTCACGCCCGACGGGCTGAACAGCCGGTTCGACGGAAGGGCAATCCCCGTCATCTCGAATATCGGTGTGACCCGAGTCCTGACCGGGGAAGAACGTGCGTCGATCGCTTGGCTGGGCGACAATCCAGGCGCCGATAGCCGGCACCTGCTCAGCTATTTTCGGCTATTGCCCGAAGGGCGATTCCTGCTCGGGATGCGCGGCGACTTGCGAGGCTCGGAATTGGGCGCGGCACGGATGCGCCGAGCGGTCAGCGCACGGATTGCCGAACAATTCCCGGCACTGGCCCAGGCCGAGATCACTCATTTCTGGCGCGGCCCGGTCTGCGCGACGGCCAGTATGAGCCCTTCGGTGGGTCTTCTGCGAGACGACCCGACGATCGGCCATGCATTCGCCTGGCATGGATCGGGCATCACCGGAGCCCAACTGGGCGGGCGCCTGTTGGCCGAGGTGATCGCTGGCAAGAACGCTGATCATATCCCCGCGCCCATGCGCGGCCTGCCCCCACGTCTACCCTTTCCCGGTCTGCGCGCCCTTTATGTGGGCACCATGTTTGGGCTCTACCGGATCAGCGATGCCCTGAGCTGATCGCGGCCGCTGTTGCGCTAATCGGGCCGGACCTGCATAAATTGGCGCTCAGAGCAGTGACGATTCGGGAGCTAGAAGAGCACATGAGTGCCAGCGACCTTTTCGCCCAGACCGCCGCCGAAAAAGCCTATGACGCCTCGACCATCGAGGTGCTTGAAGGGCTGGAACCGGTGCGCAAGCGTCCGGGCATGTATGTAGGCGGCACCGATGAGCGCGCCCTCCATCACCTTGTGGCCGAGGTGCTGGATAACGCAATGGACGAAGCCGTCGCGGGCCACGCCAGCCGAATCGAAATGGACGTGAAGGCCGACGGCTCGGTGGCGATCACCGATAACGGGCGCGGCATCCCAGTCGACCCGCATCCGAAGTTTCCGAAGAAGTCGGCGCTGGAAGTGATCCTGACCACTCTGCATTCCGGCGGCAAGTTCTCGGACAAGGCCTATCAGACCTCGGGCGGTTTGCACGGGGTCGGGGTTTCGGTCGTCAACGCTCTCTCGGATTGGATGCGGGTTGAGGTCGCGCGCTCAAAACAGGTTTTTGCCCAAGAGTTCGCCCGCGGCGTGCCAACCAGCAAGCTGGAGGCCGTCGGGCCAACCCAGAACCGCCGCGGCACGCTGGTCGCCTTCCATCCGGACCCGGAGATTTTTGGTCCCAGGCTGGCGTTCAAGCCCGCCCGGCTCTATCGCATGGCGCGCTCGAAGGCGTATCTGTTCCGCGGCGTCGAGATCCGCTGGCGCTGCGCGCCCGAATTATTGCGCGAGGGTGACGAGACACCGCCGGAGGACACATTCCACTTCCCCGGCGGTCTGGAGGACTATCTGACCCACAGCCTGAACGGGCACGAGTTTTTCGGCGAGCGCCCATTCGCGGGCAAAGTGGAATTCGCCGAGCGCTATGGAAATGGCGCCACCGGCTCGGTGGAATGGGCGATCGTCTGGACCCCGTGCCGCGATGCCGTGGTCTCATCGTATTGCAACACAATCCCGACGCCCCAGGGCGGCACGCACGAGGCCGGATTCTGGTCCGCGGTGACCCGGGGGCTGCGCGCCCATGGCGAGCTGATCGGGAACAAGCGGGTTGGCAACGTCACCCGCGACGACGTGATCGGCACAGCTGCCGCGATGATCTCGGTTTTTATCCGCGAGCCTGAATTCGTCGGTCAGACAAAGGACCGGTTGGCGACGGTCGAGGCCCAGAAGCTGGTCGAGGGCGCAGTGCGTGACCGGATCGACAACTGGCTGGCGGGCGATCCGAAACTGGCGGGTGCGATCCTGGACTACATGGTAGAGCGTGCCGACGAACGCATGCGGCGGCGCGCCGAGAAAGAAACCAACCGAAAGTCCGCCACCAAAAAATTACGCCTTCCCGGTAAGTTGGCGGATTGTTCCGATGCAACGCGCGAAAGATCGGAGCTGTTCCTGGTCGAAGGCGACTCCGCCGGCGGCTCGGCCAAGCAGGCGCGCGATCGCAAGACCCAGGCGGTGCTGCCGCTGCGCGGAAAGATCCTGAACGTGTTGGGCGCGGCTGGCTCGAAGCTCAACCAGAACCAGGAGCTGAACGACCTGATGCAAGCGCTCGGCGTCCAGCTCGGGTCCCGCTACAACGACGACGACCTGCGCTACGAGAAGGTCATTATAATGACCGATGCCGATGTGGACGGCGCCCACATCGCCTCTCTGTTGATGACATTCTTCTTCACCCAAATGCGACCCCTGATCGACAATGGTCACCTCTATCTGGCGGCTCCCCCGCTCTACCGCCTGACCCAGGGCGCGAAGTCGGTCTATGTGAGCGACGAGGCAGAGAAGGACCGGCTGCTGACCGAGGGGCTTGGGGGCAAGGGCAAGATCGACCTTTCGCGCTTCAAGGGCCTGGGCGAAATGATGCCCAAGCAGTTGAAAGAGACGACGATGGACCCAAGCACCCGCACACTGATCCGCGTCTCGATCGACGAGGACGATGACGGTGAAACCGGAGGCCTGGTTGAGCGCCTGATGGGCAAGAAAGCAGAGCTGCGTTTCCAGTATATCCAGGAGAACGCCCGATTCGCGGAAGACCTCGATGTCTGAGGCACCAACCGGCGACCAATGACCGATTGAATGCGGTCCATTCCCGATACGCCGCAGGCAGGCATCGCGATCATGGCGGCGGCGATGGTCGTCGCGCCGTTCATGGACATGTTCGCGAAACTTCTGACCGACACTATGTCGGCGGGCGCGATTGCCGCAGGCCGGTTTTTCGCCCAGTCAGCGATCCTGCTGCCTTTCGTACTGCTGGCAAGACAATGGTGCCGGCCGGCACTTGGCCATCTGCTGGCTGGTGTTCTGTTGGGCATCGCGCTGCTGGCGATCATCGAGGCGCTGAAATACATGCCGATCGCTAACGCCCTGGCGATCTTTTTCGTCGAGCCGCTGATCCTGACGCTGATGTCCGCCTATATTCTTGGCGAGGGGCTTGGCTGGCGCCGCCTTTTAGCCGTCCTGGGCGGGCTCGCCGGCGAGCTGATCGTGGTCCGACCGAATTGGGAGGCATTCGGCCCAGCCGCCGTCTATCCGCTGATAACCGCATTCTGCTTCGCCAGCTACATGCTGATTACCCGGGTGATGACCCAGCGCGGTGGGCGGATCGCGCTGCAATTCTGGATTGGCGTCTTCGCGGCGATCGGCCTGACAGTGGCGGTCACCATCGGCGACAGACTGGCGGTGCCAGCATTGGCTCTGACATGGCCCTCGGGCGCCGATCTGGGCCTCATTGCCGCTGTCGGCTTGCTGGCCGCGATCAGTCACCAGATGATCGCCAATGCGCTAGCCCGGGCCGAGGCCGGCGTGCTGGCACCGCTGCAATATCTCGAGATCATCTCGGCGGTAATGATTGGCTGGTTCGCTTTCGGTGATTTTCCGGACCGGTTGACCTGGATTGGGACAGCGATCATCGTAGGTGCCGGAGTCTACGTGTTCCATCGCGAACGCCAGCTCGCGCGCGCCGCGAGACCGGTCGCACGGGGAGATGCCAGGGGATAAACGATGCCCCGATCTATTCTGATTGCCACCATGGCCCTGGTCACAGCCCTAGCCGCCTGCGAGGAATTTCAGGGCGTCCAGCGGCGCCAATGGGTCACGCCCGAATTCCTAATGCAGTACCAGGATGTCGGTGGGCTATTGGTCGAGCGTCACGGGCTTCCCTGGCCCTCGGCCACGCCCGAGGAAACCGTGGCGACACTGCGGATGCCCGAGGGCGCCGCGCGGGATCTACGATTCCGAGAGATTTCACCGGGTCAGATCCTGATCGACCGCGGTGAACGGCTCGTGCTGCACTTCAATCCCATCGGACCCATTGATGCGGCGGCGAACTGCCAGACAAACGAGCCGTTTGAAACCGGCGAGGGTGGGGATGGATTCATCGTCAGCGTCACTTTCTGCAAGGGAGATATGTGGCTTGTGCACGCGGCTTTTGACGCCGATGACGTCGCCGAGCGCGACTGGCTGGCCTATTTCCTGAAGATGCAGGAACTGTTCGGGATCATGTTCCCGCCGGATTCGAGCTAGGCCTCTCGAAGGCTCTCCAGTTCCATCCATTCCTCCTCGGCCGCGGCCAGGAGCGCCCGACGCTGGGCTAGACCTTCGCTGGCCTTGGCGAACTTCTCCGGCTCGCGGGAATAGAGATCCGGGTCCCCGAGAAACGCCTCCAGGCGTGCGATTTCGGCCTCGAGCCGGTCAATCTTCAGCGGCAGATCATCAAGGCGCTTTTGCTGCGTAAAGCTGAGGCCATGCGCGGCCGGCTCTGTTGGCTTGGCCGGCTGTTCGGCGCGCTCTAGGGCAGCGCGGGCTGGGGCAGCGCAGGCTGGGGCAGCGGGATTTGACCCATTTCGCGCCTGGGGCACGGCGACTTCACCGCGCTGCGAGCGGCAATCGGACCAACCACCAGCATAGACCGTTGCGCGCCCGTCGCCTTCCATGGCGATCGTCGTCGTCGCCACGCGGTCGAGGAAATCACGGTCATGGCTGACCAGCAGGACCGTGCCTTCGAAGTCGCCAATCAGTTCCTGCAAAAGATCAAGCGTCTCGACATCCAGATCGTTGGTCGGCTCGTCCAGCACCAGCAGGTTCGCGCGGCGCGCCATGATCCGCGCCAACAGAACCCGCGCCCGCTCGCCGCCTGAAAGCGCCGACACTGGACCGCGGGCCTGGCGCTCATCGAACAGGAACTCCTTCAGATACGCAACCACGTGGCGCGGGCGCCCGCGCACCATCACTTGGTCGCCATTGCCCCGAACGCCCAAATCGGCGTCTCCCGTGAGTGTCGACCACAGGCTGGCGGCGGGATCCAGGGCGGCGCGGTTCTGATCGAAGACCGCCATTTCGATATTGGCGCCAAGGCGGACCGTGCCTTGATCGGGGGCGACTTCGCCGGTAAGCACCCTCAAAAGCGTGGTCTTACCGACGCCGTTCGGGCCAACCAGCGCTACGCATTCGCCGCGGGCGATACGGATCGAGAAATCGCGAAAAAGCGGCCTCGCCCCATAGCCTTTGGCGACGCCCTTGGCCTCGATCACCAGCTTGCCGGATTTCGCGCCGGTCTCGAGAGCGATCGCGGCTGTGCCCGAGCGCGCGATCTGGGCGCGGCGCTCGCCGCGGAGCGCCGACAAGCGCCGCAGCCGCCCCTGGTTCCGGGTGCGCCGGGCCGAAATCCCTTCGGCAGCCCAGTGCGCCTCGCTGGTGATCAGCCGGTCGAGCTTGTGGCGCGCGGCGTCTTCCTTGGCATGCACCTCGTCGCGCCACGGTTCGAACCGGGCGAATCCTTGGGGGCTGCGCCGGACCTCGCCTCGATCGATCCAAATGGTGGCGCGGGTCAGCCGTGTCAGGATCGCGCGATCATGGCTGATCATGGCAAAGGCGGCCTTGGTCTGGGCCAGGTAGTCCTCGAGCCATTCGATCGCCGCGATGTCCAGATGGTTGGTCGGCTCGTCCAACAGCATCAGATCGGGCTCGGCGGCGATCAAGCGCGCCAGCGCGGCGCGGCGGCGTTCGCCCCCGGATGCGGTGGCGGGCTGGGAACCGCCATCCACCTGCAATCCGGCAAGCGCCGCCTCGGCCCGCCAGGTCTCTCCCTCACCTAGCCCTGTGGCGGCATAGTCGGACAAGGTCGCATATCCTGAAAGATCCGGCTCCTGTGGCAGATAAGAAATTTGCGTCTTCGGCCGGACGAAACGCTCGCCCCGGTCAGGCTCGATCAGCCCGGCGGCGATCTTCATCAGCGTCGACTTACCGGATCCGTTCCGCCCCACGACGCAAAGCCGGTCTCCCGGATGGATCATCAGATCGACCCCATCGAAGAGCGGCCTTCCGCCGAAGCCAAGAGAGATATCCGTCAGTGTAAGAAGCGGTGGCGCCATGGCGGGCTTCAATCGGAACCCGGGCGCCAGGTCAAGTGCTCGGGATCGAGCCTCACAGTAAATCGTGTGTCGCGGGATTTCCCCCGGATCGGCAATCCCCTAGTCTCCGGCAAAACCGGAGCCCACGATGCAAGCACCCACCAACGCCAACCTCGCGACTGTCCCGGACCCACCGATCATGGAGGCGCTGAGCTGGCTAAGCGAGGCGAGTTTTCCCGACGACCGACCACTTCTGAACCTCAGTCAGGCCGCGCCCGTGGACCCGCCGCCGCGCGCCCTGATCGAAGCGATGGCGGATGCCGCCTTAACCGACCCGGGTGTCCACCTCTACGGCCCGGTCCTGGGCGAGACAGCGCTGCGGGACGAGATCGCTGCGCGGTGGTCGGCGATCTACGGCGCTCCGATCGATGGAGCCGAGGTTGCGGTGACCGCTGGCTGCAACCAGGCGTTCTGCACCGCGGTGATGACGCTCTGCCGGGCGGGCGACGCGGTGATGCTGCCGGTGCCGTGGTATTTCAATCACAAAATGTGGCTCGACATGAATGGGCTCGAAGCGGTGCCAATCCCGTGCGGGCCGGATATGCTGCCCGATCTCGATGCCGCCCGGGACGCTATCACGCCGAACGTCAAGGCGATCGCGCTGGTGACCCCGAACAATCCCAGCGGAGCCGAGTATCCACCTGAATTGGTCGACGCATTCTATGGTCTGGCCCGCGAAAATGGCCTCTGCCTGATCGTCGACGAGACCTATCGCGACTTCCACAGCGCCGACGGGCCGCCACATCACCTGTTTCGCCGGTCCGATTGGCAAGAGGGTTTCCTCCACCTCTACAGTTTCTCGAAGGTCTTCCACCTGACTGGCCACCGGGTTGGCGCCATTGTGACGGGCGCCCCTCGGCTGGCCCAGGCCGAGAAATTCTTGGACACGGTAACCATCTGTCCGGCCCGATTGGGCCAGGTCGGGGCATTATGGGGCCTGCAAAACCTTAGCGATTGGGTGGCGGACGAGCGGCGCGAGATCCTGGCCCGACGCGCGGCGGTGACGCGCATCTTCGCTGAACAGTTGCCTGATTGGCGCCTGCGTGGTGCCGGCGCCTATTTCGCCTATGTGGAGCCACCCTTCGGCCTGCCCTCGAACGAATTGGCCCGCCGCCTGGTGTTCGAGCAATCGCTGTTGGTCCTGCCAGGCACCATGTTCGCCCCACCAGTGACGCAAGGCCGCGATTGGGGCGGCGAACGCAGCCTGCGGATCGCCTTCGCCAACGCGGATATTGACGGCATCGCAGAGATGGGGCGGCGGCTGGCGGCGTTCACTCCCTGACTTGTGGCTTGTGCGCCCGGTGCGCGCGAATTAAGAAGCGCGGGCAATCCCTTCCGAGGACGAGAACGACATGCTGGACGCCCTGCGCAAGAGTGTGAAGACGCTGCCCGCCCGGATCTTTATCGCAATCCTGGTGATCAGCTTCGCGATCTGGGGCATCGGCGACATTTTTTCGTTCCGACTGAACGACCGGGTGGCGCAGGTGGGCGACACCGAAGTGCCTGCCCAGCGCTTCGCCGATGCGCTGGCGCGCGAGCAATCGCGGCTGACCCGCCAGGCGCGCGAATTCGTTTCTTACGACGCCATGCGCGCCGCCGGCATCGACCAGCGGATCATGGCGGCCCTGGTGCGCGATGCCGCCTTCACGGAAGAGCTGAACGGCCTCGGCATATCGGCCCCGGACGAGGCGGTGGCCGACGCGGTCCGGGCGAACGACGTGTTCCAGGGACCGGGCGGGCAATTCTCGAACCAAGCCTATCAGTTATTCCTGGCACAGCAGAACATGACCCCGGGCGAATTCGAGCAGTTGACCCGAACCCTGCTGACCCAGCAGGTGCTGACAGAGACCGCCGAGGCCGGTATCGCGGCGCCCCCCGGTGCCAGTGCCCGCATCGCCGCCTATCAAGGCGAGCGCCGGGTCCTGACAGCCCTAACGATGACCCTCGAGATGGCCGACGATCCGGGAGAGCCCGACGCGGGCGCGCTGGGTGAATTCTACGACGGGAACGAGCCTTTGTTCACCGAGCCCGAGCGGCGCTTCGGCCAGTTCATTCATGTCGATGCCGAGAAGCTTGCCGAGGCGCTGACCCCGGATGAAGAGGCGCTGAGAGCCGCCTACGAGGCCGATATTGCCGCCTACAGCGTCGAGGAGACGCGCACGATCGATCAGATATCGATCCCAGACCAGGTAGAGGCCGAGGCGGCGATTGGTCGGTTGGTCGGCGGCAGCGTGAATTTCGAAGAGCTGGGCGTGGAATTTGGCCTGGACGCTGACGCGCTGGCGCTCGGCCGCATCGGGCGCGATGATCTGCCCGGGGCCGCCGCCGATTTGATTTTCTCCGAAGCCGAACCTGGCATCATTGGGCCGGTCAAGCTGCCGGCGGGCTACGGGATATTCCGGATCACAGAGATTCATCCGGGCGGGACTGCTTCCTTCGAGGATGTGCGCGACCAAATCGCCCAGCGCATGGCGGGTGAGGCAATGCGCGGCGCCGCGCCCGAGCTCGCCAACCTGATCGACGATCTGCGCAGCGAGGGCCTGTCGATGCCCGAAAGCGCCCAGCGGATGCAGGGCGAGGAAGGCGGCGCGGCGGTGATCTACGGCACCTTCGAGGGACTCGCGCGCAACGCGACCCTGACGGGCGGCACGGCTGCTGAGGGCATCATTGCCAATCCGGTTTTCGTCAGCGAGGCCTTCGAGGCGCTTGACGCCGAGGAGCGCGACATGATCGAGACCCCGGCTGGCGGCTACCTGATGATCCTGGTCGAGCGGATCGAGGAGCGGGCGCTCCAGCCTCTGGATGCCGTGCGCGACCGCGCCGTCACCGCATGGCAGGATGCGCAACGGCTGGCAGATC
>CAJICH010000137.1_pt1 | contig 39971 bp, 35 predicted proteins | sample 9199591 | NCBI WGS metagenome assembly CAJICH01 (sample SAMEA7708332, study PRJEB35096) | sediment metagenome | biome: marine neritic benthic zone biome [ENVO:01000025]; feature: sediment [ENVO:00002007]; material: shallow marine sediment [ENVO:03000034] sea grass bed [ENVO_01000059] ...
GCTGGCATCCTGCTGCTCGGCATTATGGTCGTTTACGCGATCTTCAACAACGGCGTGTCCACGCTGGTCTCGAGCGTCAACTCGACTCTGGAGTCTGCCGGCGCGGGCGTGAACATCGGCACTCTGGAAAACCAGAACCCGTAATCGCCGACGCAATACTGAGACGTTTAGGGAGGCCCGCGGTGCGGGCCTCCTTTATGTTGAGAAGCTCGCTGAAGCGGACATTTCCGCATACGGCCGGCCCGCTTGCTCTGCCCGGAACATAATATGGCGACTGCGGCTGCAAACTGAGCCGCCGGGAGCGGCGGCGCGGGTCAGCTGCGCGCTCCTCGCAGAAATCCGGCCTGCCTTCTCGCCGCGGACGATCATCCTAAACATGGATACGTCGTTACGCGCACTCACCCGCGGCACCTTCGATTAATTCCAGCCCCGAAAGGGCCGCCCGCACCGCCGCCTTCTGCGCCTCTGTCGCCGGTGAGGTAGGCCTTCGGGCGACACCCGCCGGGACGCCCTGCAGGCTTTGGGCGTATTTGCAGAGCGAGGGCATGTTGTCCTGACCGATCGCGTCCCAGAGGGGCATCAGCTTTTCGTGCAACGGCCTCGCGGTGGCGTGGTCGCCCGCCTGGGCGGCATCCCACAGCCTTCGCGACGGACCGGGGGCAGCGGTCAGGATCGCCGCGATCGAGCCCCGCGCGCCGAGAGTGTAGGAGAGGTAGAGCAGCGCATCGACGGCGCTGAAGATCAGGTTCTGCGGCTTCGCCCGGCGCTGGAGCTCGGCGAACAGCTTCATGTCGCCCGCGCTTTGCTTGACGCCCGCAACGCCCGGCACCTCGTCCATGATCCTGAGCAGTAGATCGGGCGAGAGATAGCACCAGGGCACTACGTTGTAGATCAGGATCGGCAGCCCACATTCGCCATGGATGCGGCGGAAATGATCAACCATGGCGTCGTCGTCGGGGCGGAAGAGGTAGGAGGGCGGCGTGACCTGCAGCGCCACGCCGCCCAAATCCGCCACCTGGCGCCCCCGCGCCGCGGTCTCGGCGGTGGAGTTCGAGATGATCCCGGCCACCACGGGCACCCGGCCATCGGTGGCCCGCACGGTCTCGGCCAGGATATCGCGGTGCTCCTCGCGGGTCAGCGCATGGCCCTCGCCGGTCGAGCCGCCGGCGGCGAGGCCATGGACCCCCTCGGCCACCAGCCACTCGACTTGGGCGGCGATGGCACCGAGATCAACGCTGTCATCTTCGCGGAACGGGGTAGTGAAGGGGGCGATCACGCCCCGGAGCTGGTCGAGCATGGTGTCCTCCCGGTTGGCTCGTCGATAGTGCAGCCTTCCACCTCACCGGACAACACTTGAGGCAGTGCCCCAACTGGTGTCTGATCCTGTCATCCAGCCAAGGGAGGCTCCTCATGCAGGACAGTGCGGCGCACCGCGCCAACGAACGGATCGTCTACTTCAACGGCGACTACATTCCCGAGAGCCAGGCACTGGTGCCCTACCGGGACCGGAGCTTCCTGTTCGGCGATGGGGCGTTCGACCTGACCCGCACCTTCCATCACCGGATCTTCAAGCTGGACGAGCATTTGGAGCGGTTCTACGCCTCGCTGAAGGCGCTGAGGCTGGACCCGACCATGGAAACCGGCGAGATGGCGCGGATCACCCGCGAGGTGGTCGAGCGCAACCTGCACCTTCTTGGCGAGCACGAAGATTACTGGGTCGGCCAGCGCATCACCCGGGGGCTGATGCGGGTCGAGGGAGACAATTGGGACCATGACGGGCCGACGGTCATCATCGAATGCCTGCCGATGCCGGTGGCGGAACGCGCGCATCTCTACCGCGACGGCATCCAGGTGGTGACGCCGTCGGTCCGGCGGACCCCGCCCGAAGCACTGACGCCGCGTGCCAAGACCCACAATTACCTGAACTTGGTCATGGGTGATCTCGAAGTTCGCGCCCAGAACCCGGACGGCTGGGCAATCCTTCTCGACATGAACGGCAACCTTTGCGAGGGGCTGGGTTCGAACATCTTCCTGGTCAAGGACGGGGTTCTGCGCACGCCCAGGGAACAGTTCGTGCTGGCCGGCGTCAGCCGCCAGACGGTGATCGAACTCGCCGAGGGCCTCGGCATCCCTTTCCAGCAGGACGACCTCGACCTCTACGATGCCTATAACGCCGACGAGGCCTTCATCACCTCGACCAGCCTCTGCATCTGCCCGGTCTCGAAGGTCAACGGGGCCGAGATGGCGGCAGGCGCCTATGGGCCCGTCACCCAGCGCCTGATCGACGCCTATCGCGACCTGGTCGATTGCGACTTCGTGCAGCAATATCTGGATCGGTTGTAGGCAGCCACCTTTTCCCACAGATCTGAGGGAACAAGCTGAAATACTTGAGGTTTTCGTTCTCGCAGAGATGACATCTGTGGCGAACGCCTGCACGAAATCTGCACAAAGAGCCCTCTCCGCCTACGCTGCGGCGCCCACTTGGCACCCCTAACCCGGCCCATCCTCGTTTTGCATGTTGAGGCGAGCAGAGGCACCCGGATGATCAGCCAGACCACCCCAGCAACAGCCGAAGCGTCGGGGACCCCTCCCCCGGGGCCCCTCTCGGGGACCGGTTTTCTTCCCCAACCGGTCATCCTCGTCGCGGCGGCCGGTTTGCTGGTGGCGGCCGATTGGCTGCTCTGGGATAGCCGGCCCGGGATCGCGCTCGCGGTCTTCGGGTTTCTGGTCCTGCTGGCGGTGGCGTCCCTCGCGCCGCCCGGCCGGATCACCGCCCGCCACCTCGCCGGTCTCGCCGGTGCGGTCGCGGGCCTTCTGGCGGTAGCGGAATATGTGCAGCCGCTATCGGTCGCGTTCATGGGCCTGGGTCTGATCCTTCTGGCGTTGAGTTTCGACGACCGGGTCGGGCCGAAGCTTTCGCGGAACGCGCATCTGGTTCTGGTTTTCCCGTTCCTCGGCACGGCGCGGCTGGTACAGGACATGGCGGCGACCGGGCAAACGCTCTCCAGACGGGCCTGGTCGCCGCTGAGCCTCGCCGCAGACTGGGTTCTGCCGACCGTGATCGGGCTGGTATTTCTGGGGCTGTTCGCCCTGGCCAATCCAGTGATCGAGACTTGGCTGGACGACCTAGCCCGGATCGATGTCGCGATCGAGGAACCGCTGCGCCTGGCCTTCTGGGGTCTGATCTTGATCGTGGTTTGGCCGTTCCTGCGGACTGCTGCCTGCGTCTGGCCAATGCGTCAGTTCGATGGCCTACCCCATACGGCGGAGATCAAGACCGGTGCGTTCGTCAGCCCGAACTCGGTCCGGAACGCATTGATTTTGTTCAATGCGCTGTTTGCGGTGCAGACGGCGCTGGACGCCACCTATCTTTGGAGCGGCGCAGCCCTGCCCGACGGGATGACCTACGCTGAATACGCCCATCGGGGGGCCTATCCGCTGATCGTCACGGCGCTTCTGGCTGGTGCGATCGTGATCGGCGTCACCACATTCTTCCGCCCGGACCGGCTGACACGCCGGCTGATCCTGATCTGGATCGCGCAGAACGTAGTTCTGCTGGGCTCGTCCGTGCTGCGGCTCAATCTTTATGTCGCCGCTTACTCGCTGACCTATATGCGCGTCGCCGCCTTCATCTGGATGGGGCTGGTGGCCGCCGGGTTCCTGATCCTGGTTGCACGCATGGTGCTGGACAAAAGCAATCGCTGGATGGTGGCCTGGAATGCAGGTCTGGCTGGGGTCGTGCTTTACGCGTGCTGCTTCGGCAACTTCGCCGACGCGATCGCGCGCTACAACATCGCCCATAGCAGCGTCGTGGACGCCGAGGCGGGGCCATTGGACACCCGCTATCTCTGTGGACTGGGCCCCCAGGCGCTGCCGGCGGTGCTTGAATTCGAGGTTCTGGCGCGCACCGTCCGCTGCGGCGGCCGGCCGATTGCCGAGACTTTGGCGTTCGATCCTCCTGAGACCTGGCGCGGCTGGACGTTTCGCGATTGGCGCCTGACAGGGTATCTTACTGAAACTGGCTTGGAAGAGGAGCGGGTGAGCCATGGCTGGAGATATCCTGGTCGTTGATGACGACGCCCATATCCGCGACGTGATCTGCTTTACCCTGCGCGATGCAGGCATGGCGACGCGGGCGGTGGGTAACGGATCGGAAGCGCTAGAACAGGTCGAGGCGTCCGAGCCTGAGCTGATGATCCTGGACGTGGGCATGCCCGAGATGGACGGGTTCGAGGTCTGCCGCACTCTGCGACGCTCGACGAACTTGCCGATCCTGTTCCTGACCGCGCGCGATGACGAGATCGACCGCGTGGTCGGGCTGGAACTGGGCGGTGACGACTATGTCGCCAAGCCGTTCAGCCCGCGCGAACTGGTCGCCCGCGTGAAGGCTATCCTGAAGCGGGTGCAGCCGCAGGAGGAACTGATCGAGAGCACCCAGTGGGGCGACCTGGAACTGGACGGCGAGCGCCATCTCTGCCGGTTTGGCGGCGCGGAGGTAAATCTGACCGCCTCGGAATTCGCCATCCTGGCGACGCTGATGCGCCGGCCCGAGGCGGTGCTGAGCCGCGCGCGGATCATGAGCGCGGTCTATGGACCCGCGATCCACGTGGCCGACCGGACGCTGGACAGCCATATCCGCAATATCCGGCGCAAGCTGGCCGAGGCCGGCTGTCATGACGGGATCGAAACCCTCCACGGGGTGGGCCTGAGGCTGGGCGAGTGCCGCGTTGAGACGTGAGCCGGGGGGCGTGAACCGGGTCATCCGGAAATGGCGGCCTTCGCTGGGGCTGTTGATCGCGACGGTTCTTGGGCTGGTCCTGTCGCTGGCGCTGGGCGTCGTCTTCCTGTTCCAGTTCTACACCAACCAGCTGATCCAGCAGACCGAGGAATCGCTTTTGGCCCAGGCGACGCTTCTCTCTGAAGCCTATGCCGAGGCTTATGGAGCGCTGGGCAATGGCGTGATCCGCGGGGTTCCGGCGCCTGCGGGCCTGTTGCCGGGGCCTGGCACGCCCTACCGCCCGATCGACCCGCGTCTCAGCCTGGCCGACCGGATCCCCCCACCACGCAGCGAACCGCTGCCGGCATCCGAGCCGACTGCGCCGATCTACGAAGCGGTAGGAGAACGGTTGTCGCCAGTGACCGAGCGTAGCCAGGTGCGCAGCCTGGCGGGCTACCGGCTGATCGACGACCGGGGCACGGTGATCGGCGGCACCGGCGAGGTCGGCCTGTCGCTAGCCCATGTGCCGGAAGTCGCGGCGGCGCTGGAGGGCCGGATCGTGACGCTGCTGCGCCACCGCGAGTTGGACGAGCCCGCACCGCCTGTCTATTCGATCAGCCGCGGCACGCGCGTCCGAGTTTTCGTCGCCATGCCGGTCGTCGCAGGCAAGCGCGTCATCGGCGCGGTCTATCTGAGCCGCACGCCCAGCAATATCGTGCGCTATGTCCACGCCCAGCGCGGCAATCTGATCTTGGCCGGCCTGGTGATGCTGGTCTGCACGGGGCTGATTGGGTTCCTGTTCTGGCGCTTCGTCTCGCGGCCGATCTATGGGCTGATCCGACGGGTCGACGGCATCGCCGAGGGCGAACCGGAGTCGCTGACCCCACTGGATCACTACGGAACCAGCGAGATGGCGAGGCTGGGTCAGAATCTGCTGAGCATGGCGCGCACGGTCAACGACCGCCAGCAGGCAGTGCAGACCTTCACCGCCCATGTAACTCACGAGCTGAAATCTCCCCTGACGTCGGTCGCGGGCGCGGCCGAGCTGATGCTCGAGAAGGGCGATCAGATGCCTGAGGGGGACCGGATCCGATTTTTGCGCAACATCTCGCGCGACTCGGCCCGGATGACGCGTCTGCTCGACCGCCTGCGCGACCTGGCAGCCGCCCGGCTGCCCGGGACGGAGGGCACGTCCAGCCTGGACCAGATGTGCGGCGCGCTGGCGGACCGTTTTGCCGGGCTGGATTTGACGGTCGAGGGCGCCGAGACGCCGATCCCGATGGCGCCGGACGGGTTGGAGGTCGTGCTGACCCATCTGTTGGAAAACGCAGTCGCGCATGAAGCCGGGTCGGTGCATCTGCGGGCCGGCGCCACCGAGGATGTGGTCACACTGGACGTCATTGATGACGGCCGTGGCATCTCGCCCGCGAACCGCGCGAAGGTGCTGGAGCCTTTCTTCACCACGCGCCGTGACGAGGGCGGGACGGGCATGGGGCTGAGCATCGTTCATTCGATGATGACCGCGCGGGGCGGACGGATCGAATTGCTGGAAACCGGGAGAGGCGCCGCCTTCCGGCTGACCTTCGAGGGGGTTTGAGCGCCCGCTTGTGGGCGCGCCTCCTGGTTTGTAGCCTTGGTCCCGGAGAAAACGGGAGCCCAAGCGATGGCCAAGATCGGGATCATGCCGCCGACAAAGACCGGGGCCTTCGCCGCCACCGGGGCCTTCATGAATGTTCCCTCCTCGAGCGACCCCACAGGCGCCAAGGCTGCGATCCTGGGCGTACCCTTCGATGCGGGCCTGCACCCGATCCGGATCGGTGCACGCTCGGGCCCCGCTTCGATCCGCGAGCAATCCCTGCTGGTGCGCCCCTATCAGCCGCCCCATGCGGCCTTCAACCCGCTCGAGCGCCTGGGGCTGGTCGATTGCGGCGACGCCGACGCGGCGCCGGGGTTGATCGAGGAGTCGTTCCAAGAGATCGAGAGCGCGGCGGGCGCCATCCTGGACGCGGGCGCGGCGCCGCTGGCTTTTGGCGGCGACGGCATGATCTCGCTGCCGCTGATGCGGGCGGCGGCCAAACGGCATACTGGTCTCGCCGTGCTCCATATCGATGCGCACACGGACACCTACCGGGGTGACGGCAATGCGGTGCATGACCGCTACAATGTCGCCACGACGTTCACCCGTGCCGCCGAGGAGGGCGTGGTTAACCTGGCGAAATCCTACCATGTGGGGCCGCGCGGGCCGGTCATGGTGGGCGACGTCTTCGAGCATACGCGGGGCGTCGGCTACAACCTGATCGACGGCACCGAGCTGTATGAACGAGGACTGGCCGAAACCGCCACTGATCTTCGCAAAGAACTGGAGGGAGTGCCGGTATATCTTTGCTTCGACATGGATTTCTTCGATCCTTCCTGTGCGCCCGGGGTTTGCACGCCGACCTGGGGCGGCGCGACCGCGCGCGAGGGGTTGGGCTTTCTGCAAACGCTGTCGGGGATCGATTTCGTTGCCGCCGATATCAACACCGTCTCGCCGCCGCACGATACCGGGGGCATGACGGCCTTTCTGGCGGCAACGGTGGCACTCGAAATCCTGACGCTGTTCTGTGCGGCACCCGGGATAGCAGCGCAAATCTAAGAACCGCTCGGTCGCGAGCCGAATTTGCCCCCGATGTCCCGAGCCTGAACCGGAGCCTCGACGGATTTCAACGAGCATCGAGTCCCCAGTTCGGAGGCCGGGCAAAGGCTGGGTTGGGCGTAGCGGAAAATAGGCGCCCTCAGGACGCCCCAGGCTTGCCGGCAGACCAACGGATCAGCGCGAAGTAGAGTGAACGTGGCAGCAGCGCCATCACCTTCAGCATCATCGCGAAAATCCAAGGGAAGGCGATCTCGAAGCGCCCGCGCTCCATGCCCTGGCGGATGCGGCGCGCGGCATCGTCCGGCTCGATCAGAAACGGCATCTTGAAGGCGTTCTTCTCGGTCAGCCGGGTGGCGACGAAGCCGGGATTGCAGATCTGGATGGTCACCGGCAGCCCGCGCAGGTCGCAGCGCAGGCTCTCGGCCAGATGGATCAGTGCCGCCTTGGTCGCGCCGTAACCCCAGGCATCCGGCAGCCCGCGATAACCCGAGACCGAGCCGACCAGCACGATATGCCCGCCACCGTGAGCGATGAGATCCGGCACGGCGCTGCCGAGAACCCTGAGCGCGCCCGTCAGGTTCACATCCGCAATGCGTTCCAGCGCGCCGATATCCGGCTCGCGTGCCGACATCGGCTCGTAGGCGCCAGCGCAATATATCAGGCCGTCGAGCGGTCCGGCTTCGCGGAACGCACGAGCCACCGACTGACGGTCGGTGACGTCGCAGGGGATCGCGCGGTCTCCCTTCCCCGGCAGCGCATTCGCAATCTCGGTTAGCGCGTCGGCATTGCGGGCAGACAGCGTCAGCACCGCGCCCGCCTCAGCCAACTCATGGGCCAGCGCCCGGCCGATCCCCGCGCTGGCACCGACCAGCCAGTAGCTTTTGCCCGAGAGCGCAATCATGCGGAGACCTTAGCTTTCCGGTTCAACAACAGTCTCCTTTTCCGATCCGATGAAGACCAGCGCGCCGATTGCGGCGATCTTCAGCAGGCACGGCACCAGCGCGTAGGCCGCCGACAGCGCGTCGCGGCCAGCCTGGTCAACGGGCTCGGACGGGTCGAACCCGGCCCAGGCCAGAAACGGCAACGCGATCCCGGCGGCGAGTGCCAGTGCCGATTTCTGCACAAAGGTCCAAAGCGCGAAGATCCGGCCGCCGTCGCGCTCGATCCGCCCCGCCAGCATGGCGGGCGCAAGGGTCATGTCGGCACCGAGCGCCGCGCCCGAGGCGGCGACGACCACGTAGAATGCAGTGATGTCGCCGGGGCCAAGCAGATAGGCCCAGACAAAGGCGACGATCGCCAAGCTCATGCCCATGGCCAGCGTCGGCCGGTTGCCGATCCGCTGCGCCAGGCGGGTCCAGCCGGGCGCCGCGCAGGCGGCAGCGGCAAAGAACAGCAGCAGCGAAGGCCCCGCATGCGCCTCGGCAACCAGCACGTCGGCGACGAAGAAAAGGAACAGGGTCGAGGTGACCGCGGTCGGCAGCGCGTTCAGAAAGCCGAAGCCCAGCATCTGGGGCACGCCTGGCGTGGCGAGGGCCCGGCGGAAGCCGCCTGGACCAAGTGATGCCGTGCCCGAGGCGCGCCAGTGGCCCGCCATCACCCAAGCCGCCATGCCAGCAACAAAGGCGAAGAAAATCGTGAAGCCCAAATAGGTGCCCATTGGGCCGAGCACCTGTTGCAGGACCGCGGGCGCGAGCGAGGCGAGGCAAATGCCGCCCAGGCCCCCCGCTTCGCGCCAAAGCGCGATGCGGGTATGCGGCGCGCCTGACCGCTGCGCCAGTGCCAAACCATGGTCGTAGAGTGCGATCTGGAGCGCGCTGAAGCCCGAGAACGCGGCCAACAGGCCGATCAGGAAACGCGGCAGCGGCGGCCCCCAGCCGGGCGGCGCGAACAGCACCGCGAACCCGGACGCCAAAAGGACCATTGCGGCCAGTGCCCAAACATCGCGGCGCACCCGCAGCCGGTCGGCTAGCCAGCCGATGATAGGATCCTGCACGCTGTCGATCGCGCGGGCCGCCAACAGCGCCGCGCCCAACACGGGCAAGCCCATCGCCATCTCCTCGGCATAGTAGCGGGGGGCGTGGACGTAGAGCGGCAATCCGCCAAAAGCCAGGGCGCCGGCCAGCAGGCTTGTCCGGGCCAGATCCGAGCGGGCCAGATCCGAGCGGGGCAGATCTAAGCGGGGCGAATCTATGCCGGGCGTATCTGAGAGTGACGGCGCCGCGTCATTCATCGCAGCGGCCAGACAGCAGCTTCTTGCGGCCCTTGGGGTTGCGCGTTTCCTCGCCCAGCCAGATATCCAGGAACAGGTCGCTGTCGCGGGTCAGCACGCCGGTCTCGCGGCCGTTGTGGAAGAAGCGGACCTGGCCCGTCTCGCGCCAAGCAGTGATCCGGTCGCCCTCGGTCACGTCGCGGAAAGCGGCCTCCATCTGAGTCCGCGCGGTGCTAAAGCTGGACTCGGAGCGGCCCGAGATCCGCGCCATCTCATCGACCGAGCTTTCGGTCAGCTCGTCACGGGTGAAATCGGAAAGATAGGTCAGTGTCAGCCCATAGGCCGAGCCCGGCAAAGATGCGGCGTCGGTCCAAAGCTCGGCGCGGTAAAGATCCCAGAAAAGGATGCTGTATTCAGTGCACCCGGCTGGCGCTTTGGCGGCGACCAATTCGCGCAACTCGGCAGGCGAGGCCGCGATGACCCGGTCAAAGGGTAGCGCCGCCAGGATCATTACGACACATAAGGCGTGGCGAAAGTTCATGACACCCATTCGGACGCCGGCTTGGGCCGCGCGCGGTAACGCACGCCTTTGAGAAATAGCTTTAAAGCCTGCCAATGGATCAGCGCGGTGGTTTTGACCGCGCCGAGGGGACGGCGGATCAGTACGCGCAGCAGCGCCCAATCGGTGAGCGGTTGGCGCGCGCCGATCATCGAAGTGAACAGCCCGCCGCCCTTGCCATCCTCGTAGCGGATCCAAACCGCGACCCGGCCTGCGTCGAGGGCGAACCGGAAGCGGTAGCTGCCCTCGATCTCGAAAAACGGCGAGACATGGAAACGCTTCTCGGTCGCGATCCACGCGTCGGCGCAAATCTCGGCCCCATCCTCGGTCCGACAGAGATAGCAGTGGCGGTCGCCGAAGGTGTTGTGGACCTCGGCCAGCACCGCCTTGAGGCCACCGCCGGACCCAGTCATGAACCAGAAGCTGACCGGATTGAAGGAATAGCCCCAGTAGCGCGGATGGGTCAGTAGCGCGACCTCGGCGATCTGGCCAATACCGGCCTCGGCGGCGAGCTGTCGGACCCACAGGGCACCGCCATCGCCAGAGAAGCCGTGGTCCTGCGGGAACAGCGAGACCAGGTTGCGCCGCCCGAATGAAAAAAAGCGCAATCCAGTGCCCCTGCTGTCCTGGCCGCTGATCTGGTCCTCGTTCAGAAGCAGGTAGTCGACCCCATAGGTGAAGCTGTTGCGCTTCGGAACCGTGCGCGCGTGGGTGACGCGGGCCTGGACGATCGAGGGGCTTAAACTTGCCATGGCACGGGAACTCCCAGCCGTTCGGCGACGCCAACGGCGCTGGCCAACCCATCCTCGTGGAAGCCGTGCCGCGTCCAGGCGCCGCAGAACCAAGTGCCACGGCGGCCTTGGATCGACGGCAGGTCCGCCTGGGCGGCCATCGCATGGATGTCGAACTGGGGATGGTAGCAGGTGTGCTCGTCCAGGATCTTGGCCTCGGCGATCGGCCGAGTCGGGTTGAGAGTGACAAAGAGCGGCGTCCGGTTGGGGACGCCCTGGAGGCTGTTCATCCAATAGGTCACCGAGGCGGAGTTTTCGGTGGCGGTGCTGGAGGCCTGATAGACCCAGCTCGACCAGCATGCCTTGCGCTTGGGCATCTGGGTAGTGTCGGTGTGCAGGACGGCGCGGTTCGGGCGGTAGAGAACCCGCTCGAGCACCCGGCGCTCGGCCATGTCGGCGTCGGCCAGCATCCGTAAGGTCTGGTCGGAATGGCTGGCGAACACGACCTGGTCGAAGAGCTCGGGCTCCGCGCCCTGCGCCTCGATGGTGACGCCAGCGTCGCCGCGCGTCACGCGGCGAACTGGTGCTGCGAGCCTGATCTGTGCGGCCATGCTTGCAGCCATGCGATTGACGTATTCCCGCGCGCCGCCGGTCACGGTCCACCATTGGTGCTGGCCGTTGACCGAGAGAAGCCCGTGGTTCTCGAAGAACCGGGCGAGCGCAAGTGCGGGGAAATGCAGCATCTGATCGCGCGGCGACGACCAGATCGCCCCGCTCATCGGCAACAGATAGTACCGGGTGAACCAATCGCCCAGGCGCTGTCGCTGGATCAGGCCCTCGATCGTCATCCCCGGCTCGCGCTCGGCGACCGTCAGCGCCGTCCGGTTGAACACCATGATGTCACGGACCATCCGCCAAAAGGCGGGGCGCAGCATATTGGTTCGCTGACCCAAAGCGGCGTTGAGGGTTCTACAGCCATATTCGATCGCGCCCTCATCGACTGTAACCGCGAAAGACATATCGCTGCGCTTGGTCGGGACATCGATATGCCGGAACAGACCGACCAAATGCGGGTAGTTGACGTGGTTGAAGACAATGAAGCCGGTATCGACTGGGGTCGGACCGTCCTGCCCCGGCACATCGATCGTTCGCGCGTGGCCACCCAGCCGATCCTCGGATTCATAGAGCGCAACATCGTGCTTGCGCGACAAAAGCCAGGCAGCACCCAAACCGGCAATACCAGCCCCGACGACCGCAATCCTTAAGCGTTCCGTTGTCATGCGTCTCCAATTCCCCCACGCGCCGCGATGGGCGCCACTTTCTTAAGCTTTCCACATAGCTACGGAGTGAGCGTCAGATCGGATCAACTATCGGTGAAAGTTTTTTCGCGCTGTAGGTGATCTTTTCCCGACAGATCGGCGTAGAGAGGTCATGCACTCTGAAAATGTGATATGCCTGATGCCCGAAAGCCACCGGACCGGAGGTCGGGTGGCTCGTGGCAGGTCAAATCGTATTGTGGCTGAGGCAATCCCGAAACCGGATCCGAAATCGGATATGACAGACGAGTCGGACGAAATGTCCAAGCTGCTGGTCGCGGTCGGCACCGAGCGGGATCGCGCAGCTTTTGCTAACCTGTTCCGTCATTTCGCACCCCGCGTTAAATCCTATCTTCTGCGCTTCGGCCAAGGCCACGGCGCGGTCGACGAAGTGCTTCAGGAAACGTTCACGGCGATCTGGGTCAAGGCGCGGCTGTTCGATCCCTCCCGCGCTTCGGCCTCCGCCTGGATTTTTACCATCGCCCGAAACCAGCGGATCGACCGGTTTCGGCGAGAAAAGCGCATGGAGTTTGATGTTTCCGATCCCGCCTTTGTGCCAGTGCCGCTGCCGGATGGCGAGACGTCGGTAACGTGGCGTGAGCGTTCCGAGTTCGTTGCCGAAGCGATGCGTGGGCTCAATGACGCCCAACGCGAGATCCTCAGGCTCTCGTTCTTCGAGGATGAATCGCATGACGCCATCGCTCGGAAACTTGGTTTGCCGCTTGGCACAGTGAAATCACGGATCAGGCTGGCCTACGCGCATCTGCGCACCCGCCTGTCCGATGCTTCCGAAGGTCTGCTATGAGCCAGATCCCGACTGATACTCCGATTGCCCCCACAACCCCGTCGCACCATCTGGGCGATGACCTGATCCTGGCCTACGCGACCGGCGAGTTGGATCAGGCGACCAGCCTTCTGGTGGCGACGCATATGGCGCTGTGCCCGCAATGCCGTGGCGCGCTGGAACTGGCCGAGATGATCGGTGGCGACCTGATCGAGTCCGAACCGGAAAGCCCAGTCGAGAATAGTGCGCTGGACTCCCTCTTTGCCCGGATCGACGGGGCGGATGGGGATGAGATTTCGGTGGCCGCGCCTGCCCGGGCCGAACATGACGGCGGGTCACGCCGGAGAGCGCCGATACTGCCGCAGCCCCTGCGGGACGCGGTGGGCAGCGATGCGGACAGCATTGCCTGGAAGGGCGTGGGCGGCGGTGTGCGCCAATTTCCGCTGAAGGATCTGGGCGGCAAGGCGAAGGCCCGGCTGCTTTTCATTCCGGCAGCAGCAAAGGTGCCGGATCATGGCCATCGCGGCCGCGAACTGACGCTGGTGCTGTCTGGATCGTTCTACGACGAAGGCGCCTGGTTCCATCGCGGCGATGTCGAGGAGGCGGATGCGACCATCGAGCACCAGCCGATCGCTGGTCCCGAGGAGCCCTGCATCTGTCTGGCGATCACCGACGCGCCGCTGCGGTTCCGCGGCCTGATCCCGCGCTTGGCTCAGCCGTTCCTGGGCATCTGATCAACCAAACGGCGGGCTACCGGTCTACGTAGACCGGGCAATTGGCGTGGCGAACGACACGTGCGGCGGTCGATCCCAAGAGATAGTCCGTCAGGCCCGGGCGGTGTGATCCAATGACGATTAGGTCGGCGCCGCGCTCTTCGGCGAATTCAAGGATCTCGGCGGTTACCGAGCCTTTCCTGACGATCGCTTCGGCGCCTGTCTCGGCGGCGAGCGCCTTCAGCGCGTCGAGCGATGTAGAATTGGTCTTTGCGAGAATCCCCTCTGGCAGCTCGGCGGCTACGTATTGCGGTATTTCGGGCGTGATATAGAGCGCCGTGATGCGGCTTTCCGCCCCGCCGACCTTCCGGGCGACCTGCAAGATCTTCCGCGCATGATCGATATGAGCGAGATCGATCGGTGCCAGGACTGACTCTGCCATGGTGTTCTCCTGTCGTTTCAGCGTCAGCATGTGGGGGCTCGGCCCATCCGTCCTTGATCTGAATCATGGGATGCGGCGTTGCGTCATTTGCGCTGACGAACCAGCAGGCTATCATGTGATTGGGCGTATTGCCCCAAATGTGGAAAACAAACGATGCCCGAGGAAAATGTCACGGGCTTGCGCCCCGCTCATCAGCGGTGCAGCGATTGTCCGATCCGCCACCGCGCGGTCTGCAGCTACTCTGCGCCCGCGCAGCTGGCCGAGCTCGACGCGATCAAGTTCTATGTCGACTACGCGCCAGGGCGCGAGATCGTTGGTACGGGCGAGCCAACGAAGTCGCTCGGCTCGGTGGTCAGCGGCGTCGTGGCCCTGCAGAAGATCCTGAGTGATGGTCGCCGGCAGATTGTCGGATTGCTCTTCCCGGGCGACTTCATCGGGCGCCCGTTCGAACAAAGGGCGACATATGACGCCGTCGCCGTGACCCCGGTTAAAATGTGCCTTTTCCGGCGCAGCCAGTTCGAGGAGCTGCTTACGCGCGAGCCCGGGCTCGAGCGCAGGCTGTTGGAGATGACGCTAAACGAGCTCGACGCCGCGCGCGACTGGATGGTGCTTTTGGGCCGCAAGACCGCCCGCGAGAAAGTCGCGAGCTTCCTGGTCGTGCTCGCGCGGCGGGCAGCCGTCCTCGAGCAGGTGTCACTGGCGGATGGACTGACCTTTCAGGTCCCGCTGTCGCGCGACGCCATTGCCGAGCATCTGGGCCTGACGATCGAGACGGTCAGCCGCCAACTAACTCAACTTCGCAAGGACGCCCTGATCCATCTGGACGGCGCGCGCGATGTCAGGCTGCGCGACTATCGGGGCCTGCTCGATGCCAGCGGCGACGACGGCAACTGGGACGATACCTTGGTCGACTCCGCCTGAGGCCGGAACCCACGAAGATTACCCTGCTCCCAGGTGCGGCGGGAGCGCACACTTGACCCAGATCAAAGCTCGAATGCCGGCCGCCTGTTTCAACGAACGAAATAGCAGCGCGACGGAGAACGGCCGTGGTCACGGGACTCAAGCTTTCTATCTATGGACTGATTGCAATTTTTGCCGCCATGGCAGCGAATTGGGGGCATGATATCGCGTATCGCGTGAACGCGATCGTTGTCCTTGCCGCCACCGCCATCGCCTTCTGGTGGACGATGACTCGCGAGGCTCGGCCCGCGGAAGGGCCCGAGGCGAGTGGATACATGGACGATGTGGTCCGCGCGGGCGTGATCGCGACCACGTTTTGGGGCGTCGTTGGCTTCGCTGCCGGCACCTATATTGCCTTCCAGCTCGCCTTCCCTGTCCTGAACTGGGATCTGCCATGGACCTCGTTCGGGCGGCTGCGCCCGCTGCACACCTCGGCCGTGATCTTCGCCTTCGGCGGCAACGCGCTGATCTGCACGTCGTTCTACATCGTGCAGCGCACATGCGCGGCGCGGCTTTGGGGTGGCAACCAGGCCTGGTACGTGTTCTGGGGCTACCAGTTGGTCATCGTGCTGGCCGCCACTTCCTACGTTTTCGGCGGCTCCGAGAGTAAGGAATACGCCGAGCCTGCATGGCATATCGACCTGCTGCTGACGGTGGTCTGGGTCGGTTACCTGGCGGTCTTCATGGGCACGCTGATCCGGCGCAAGGAGCCGCATATTTATGTGGCAAATTGGTTCTTCCTCAGCTTCATCGTCACGGTTGCTATGCTGCATGTGGTGCGGAACGCTTCGGTGCCAGTCTCGATTTGGGGCTCGACTTCCTACAGCGCCTTTGCCGGCGTCCAGGACGCCCTGACCCAGTGGTGGTACGGGCACAACGCGGTCGGCTTCTTCCTAACTGCGGGCTTCCTGGGGATGATGTACTATTTCGTCCCGAAACAATGCGAGCGCCCGGTCTATTCCTACAAGCTCAGCATCATCCACTTTTGGGCGCTGATCTTCCTGTATATCTGGGCGGGGCCGCACCACCTGCACTACACCGCTTTGCCCGACTGGGCACAGACGCTGGGCATGGTGTTCTCGATCATCCTGTGGATGCCCTCATGGGGCGGCATGATCAACGGCCTGATGACCCTGCAAGGGGCGTGGGACAAGCTGCGCACCGACCCGGTGCTGCGGATGCTGGTGGTCAGCGTCGGCTTCTACGGTATGGCGACCTTCGAAGGCCCGATGATGTCGATCAAGGCCGTCAACAGCCTCAGCCACTACACCGACTGGACCATCGGGCACGTGCATTCCGGCGCGCTGGGATGGAACGGCATGATCACCTTCGGCGCGCTCTATTTCCTGGTGCCGAGGCTGTGGGGTGCGGCGCGGCTTTATTCGCTGAGCCTGGTTAGTTGGCACTTCTGGTTGGCGACCATCGGGATCGTGCTCTACGCCGCCTCGATGTGGGTGACGGGGATCATGGAAGGCCTGATGTGGCGCGAAACGGACGCCCACGGCTTCCTGGTGAACAGCTTCGCCGACACCGTTGCCGCCAAGATGCCGATGTATGTGGTCCGCGCCACGGGCGGTGTCCTCTACGTCGCCGGTGCGCTGATCATGGTGTGGAACCTGTGGCAGACCGCCAAGGGCCGGGTGCGGGGCAGCGAAGCTCCCGCCGCCGTGGCCGCAGAGTGAGGAGCTGAGAAATGGCAAACGAAAGCACAAGCCAGAGCCTGCTCAAGCGGCACGCCAAGATCGAGCGCAACGCGACCCTGCTATTGGTGCTGGCCCTGGTCGTCGTGACCATCGGTGGCATCGTCGAGATCGCGCCTTTGTTCTACTTGCAGAACACGATCGAGAAGGTCGCGGGCATCAGGCCCTACTCGCCGCTCGAGCTGTTGGGCCGCCAGATCTATATCCGCGAGGGCTGCTATGTCTGCCATAGCCAGATGATCCGTCCCATGCGCGACGAGGTCGAACGCTATGGCCACTACTCGCTGGCCGCCGAGTCGATGTACGACCATCCGTTCCAGTGGGGTTCGAAGCGCACCGGGCCGGACCTGGCCCGGGTCGGCGGACGCTATTCGGACGAATGGCATGCGGACCATATGCATGACCCGCGTGCTCTGGTGCCGGAAAGCGTGATGCCCGCCTATCCATGGATGGCCGAGACCAAGCTCGACTTCAAGCATGTCGCCGATCACCTGCGCGCCAACCGCGTGCTGGGCGTGCCCTATTCGGACGAAATGGTCGCGATGGCGATCACCGACATCCACGCCCAGGTCAATCCCGATCACGATGAGGCCGAAGCGCTGTTGGAACGCTACCCGGGCGCGCAGCAGCGCAACTTCGACGGACGTGACGAGATCACAGAACTGGATGCGATGATCGCCTATATGCAAATGCTGGGCACGTTGGTCGATTTCTCGACCTACGACGCCAAGGCAAATGCCCGCTGAGGAGGTGGTGCAGATGGATACCTATTCGCTTCTACGCGGGTTTGCCGATAGCTGGGCCCTGTTGGCGATGTTCCTCATTTTCATTGGGATCATCGTCTGGACCTTCCGCCCCGGCTCTCGCGACAAGCATGATGACAGTGCCCGGATCCCGTTCCGGAACGACCGGCTGGAGGAATGAACCATGGCCGCACCTGAGCGTGACGAACTGACCGGCACCGAGACCACCCAGCATGAATGGGACGGGATCACCGAGCTTGACACCCCGCTGCCACGCTGGTGGCTGTGGACTTTCTACATCACGATCATCTGGGGGATCGGCTACACGATCGCGTATCCGGCCTGGCCGCTGGTTACCTCGGCGACCGAGGGCGTGCTGGGCTATTCCTCGCGGATGCAACTGGCCGAGACGATCGAGGCGCATGAGGCATCGCGCCAGGAGGTCACCGAGCGGGTCGGCAAGGCCGATTTCAGCGAGATCGAGGCCGATACCGAGTTGGACGATTTTGCCCAGGCCGGCGGCGCCGCGATCTTCCGCACCTATTGCTCGCAGTGCCACGGAGCCGGCGGCGCGGGCGCGGCGGGATACCCGAACCTGCGTGACGATGATTGGTTGTGGGGCGGAACCCACGAGGACATCTACCTGACGATCCAAAACGGGATCCGTTGGGCCGAGAACGATGACACCCGCGATTCCGCCATGCCCGCCTTCGGCGTCGACGAGATCTTGGACGACGCGCAGATCGCCGCGGTCGCTGACCATGCGCTATCGCTTTCGGGCGCGGGCGAGGCCAACGCCGAGGGCGCAGAGATCTACGCCGAGAATTGCGCCGCCTGCCATGGCGACAACGGCGAAGGGGTCCGCGAGCTGGGCGCGCCCAGGCTCTCGGACGGCATCTGGCTCTACGGTGGGGACCGCGAAGACGTCATCCGCACCGTTACCAATAGCCGTGCTGGCGCCATGCCTGCATGGGATACGCGTCTGAGCGAAGCCCAGATCAAGCAGGTCACGCACTACGTCCATAGCCGGGCAGCTGGCGAGTGAGCCTGCGATGCCCGGCGGTGAGCCCATGACTGACGACGCACCACAATCGCTCTATGCGGCCCGCGAGCCGGTCTTTCCCAAGGCCGTCCGCGGAACTTTCCGCAACCTGAAATGGGTGATCATGGTGGTCACCCTGGGCGTCTACTACGTCACCCCTTGGATCCGCTGGGACCGGGGGCCGCACCTGCCCGACCAGGCGGTGCTGGTCGACATGGCGAACCGCCGCTTCTTCTTCTTCTGGATCGAGATCTGGCCACAGGAATTCTACTATGTGGCCGGGCTCTTGATCATGGCGGGGATCGGGCTTTTCCTGTTCACCTCGGTCTTGGGCCGGGTTTGGTGCGGCTATGCCTGTCCGCAGACGGTTTGGGTTGACGTCTATCAGTATGTCGAGCGCTGGATTGACGGCGACCGGAACGCACAGTTCCGGCTGCTAAAGCGCAAATGGGATCTCCAGAAGATCACCCGCCGGCTGGCGAAATGGTCGATCTGGCTGCTGATTGCGGTGGCCACGGGCGGCGCCTGGGTCTTCTACTTCGCCGATGCGCCGACACTGGCGCGCGATCTGTTCACGGGCCAGGCCCAAGCGATCGCCTACACGACGATCGCCGTCCTGACCGCCGCAACCTTTGTTCTGGGCGGGTTCATGCGCGAGCAGGTCTGCCTTTACATGTGCCCGTGGCCGCGCATTCAGTCGGCGATGCTGGACGAGAACTCGCTGACCGTGACCTACAAGGATTGGCGGGGCGAGCCACGCGGCAAGCACCGCAAATCGGCGGACGCGGACAAATTGGGCGATTGCATCGATTGCAATGCCTGCGTCGCGGTCTGCCCCACGGGCGTCGACATCCGCAACGGCCAGCAGCTCGGCTGCATCACCTGCGCGCTGTGCATCGATGCTTGCGACGAGATCATGGCTAAGATCGGCAAGCCGCGCGGGCTGATCGACTATTGCTCGCTGGCGGATGAGGGGCTTGAGCGCGCCGGCGCCGCTCCTCTGCCCGTCTTGCGCCGGGTAATCCGGCCTCGGACGCTGATCTATTCCACGCTGTGGATCAGCGTCGGGGTTGCCATGGTGATCGCGCTGTTCCTGCGCGACACAATCGACATCACGGTGCGCCATGACCGCAACCCTGTCTTCGTCACGCTATCGGACGGGTCAATCCGCAACGCCTACGAGGTGCGGGTTCAGAACCGCAATGGCGAGCCCAATCCCTACCGGCTGTCGGCGGAGGTCGCGGAGGGCGGCTATCTGCGTCTTTCCGTGCAGGGCGAGGACGCCGCCGCCGTGCTGATCGACGCCGACGCCACCAAGAAGCTGGACGTCTTCCTGACCAGCCCCGCGGATCAGCAGACGACCGGGCGTCTGCCCGTGCGGCTGTGGGTCGAGAACCTGGTGACCCGCGAGCGCAGCGCTTATGATACCCATTTCCAAGGGCCGGACTCATGAGCACCGCAAAGCCTCTGACCGGACGTAAGGTCCTGGTGATTGCACTGGCCGCCTTCGGCATCGTCATCGGCGCGAACCTGGCCATGCTTTTTTCCGCGACCGGCACTTTCCCCGGCTTGGTGGTAAAAAACTCCTACGTCGCCAGCCAGCAATGGCAGGCCCGGACCGACGCGCAGAAAGCGTTGGGTTGGCAGGTCGTGATCGGGCTGGACGAAGGCCGCCTGAGCGTGGTGCCGCGTGACGCCGACGGTGAGATGGTCCAGGGCCTGGACCTGATCGCGACCATCGGCCGCCCGACGCAGGACGACGAGGACCGGAGCGTCGAGTTGCAGCTGGGCACCGACGGCTACACGGCGCCGGTCGCCTTGGCGCCTGGCGCCTGGCGGGTCGAGATCGCGACCCGTTCCGGCCCGGCCTTCCGGATCGGCGCGGTGCTGACCGTGCGGGAGGCCAATTGATGCCGCTGGACCGCGCCTCTACCTCGACCGAGGTCGAGCTGCTGCTGCCCGATATCCGCTGCGCCGGATGCATCGGCCCGGTGGAACGGGCGCTTGCGGCGATCCCCGGCGTGCTGGAGGCTCGGGTGAACCTGACGGCCAAGCGCGCGCGGGTGCGCCTGGAGCCTGGTCAGGTCGAGACCGAGCAACTGGTCGCGGCGCTCGACAATGCAGGCTTCTCGGCCCGGCCGTTCGATCGCAACGTCGACGGCGGGCAGGCCGCGGACCAGACCGCGCGCGATCTTTTGCTGCGCATCGGTGTCGCCGGCTTCGCGGCGATGAACGTGATGCTGCTGTCGGTCTCGGTCTGGTCCGGGGCCGAAGCAGCAACCCGCGACCTGCTGCACTGGATCTCGGGCCTGATCGCGCTGCCGGCGATGGCCTATGCGGGCCTGCCCTTCTACCGCAGCGCCGCGGGCGCCCTGGCGGGTGGGCGCGTCAACATGGACGTGCCGATCACGCTGGCAATCGCGCTGTCGGCACTGAGCTCGCTGATCGAAACCTCGCGTGGCGGCGAGCACGCCTATTTCGACGCCGGGATCATGCTGATCTTCTTCCTCCTGGTCGGGCGCTACCTAGAACACCGCACCCGGGCCGGCGCGCGCACCGCTGCGGCCGAACTGTCGGCGCTCGCCGGGCGTCACGCGATGCGGCGCGACGCCGATGGCAGGCGCACGCTGGTCGCCGTCGACGAGCTGGCACCGGGCGAGGTCATCGAAAGCGCCGCGGGCGAACGCATCCCGGCCGACGGGGTCGTCCTCGAAGGCACGAGCGATCTGGACCGCTCGCTGGTCACGGGCGAAAGCCGGGCCGAGCCGGTCGTGCCGGGTGGGGCAGTCAATGCGGGTATGGTCAACCTGACCGGCCCGCTGGCGATACGGATCACCGCAACCGGGGACCGGACACTGCTGGCCGAGATCGCCCGCATGGTCGATGCCGCCGAGAGCGGCCGGACGCGGTATGACAAACTCGCCGACCGGGCCGCGCGGATCTACGCGCCCGGCGTCCACATCGTGGCGCTGTTGGCCTTCGTGGGCTGGCTTGCGGCTGGGGCGGAATGGCACGGCGCCCTGATGATCGCGGCCGCGGTCTTGATCATCACCTGCCCCTGCGCATTGGCGCTGGCGATCCCGACCGTCCATACGGTCGCGACGGGCAGGCTGTTCCGGACGGGGATCTTCCTTAAGGACGGGGCCGAGCTCGAACGATTGGCCGAGGTCGACCTGGTGGCCTTCGACAAGACCGGGACGCTAACCGACGGCAAGCCGGAGCTTACCGGCGAGCCTCCGGAGGGCTCCCCGGCCTGGCCGGTGGCGGCGGCACTGACTGCGGGGTCGCTGCACCCCCTCTCGAAGGCAATCGCGGCCCGGGCCGAGGCGCTTGGCGTGGCGCCAGCCGAGGTCTCAGAGATCCGCGAAATCCCAGGCTTCGGGGTAGAAAGTGATCTGCAAGGCAATCGCGTGCGGCTGGGGCGGCCCGAATGGGCTGGCGCGGGCCCGGGCGCGGGCCCGGGCGCGGCCCCGGGCGCGGACGGCGTCCTGCTGCGGATCGGTGACGCCATACATGGATTTAGTTTCCGCGACCGCCCGCGGCCCGATATGGCCGAGGCGATCCAAACGCTGCGCGGCCTGGGGCTGAAGATGGCGATCCTGTCGGGCGACAAGCGCGCCCATGTGGATGCGATCGGCGAGACGGCCGGAATCACCCAGCGCCACGGAAACTTGGCCCCTGGCGAGAAACTGCGGCTGCTGCAGGATTGGGCGGCTGCGGGCCACCGCGTTTTGATGGTCGGGGATGGGCTGAATGACGCCCCGGCGCTGAGCGCGGCCCATGCCTCGATGTCGCCCGGCTCGGCCAGCGACGTGGCGCGCTCGGCGGCGGGCCTGATCTTCACCGGCGCCAACTTGGCACCGGTCGCCGAGGCGATCCGGGTCGCCCGGGCCGCCCGGCGGCGGGCGTTCGAGAGCTTCGGGATTGCGGCCGTTTATAACTCGATTGCGATCCCACTGGCGGTGATGGGGTTCGTGACCCCGCTCATCGCGGCGCTGGCCATGTCGGGCTCGTCGCTTCTGGTGGTGCTGAATGCGCTGCGGGTGAGGTCTGCTCGATGACGGTTCTGGGGGCGCTGATCCCGATCTCGCTCTTCCTGGGCCTTTGTGGCCTGGGCGCGTTTGTCTGGACGCTCAGAGCGCGGCAATACGAAGACCTGGAGGGCGATCAGCACCGCACTTTGTTTGGCGGCCACGATGATGGCCCCATGTGACCGACCGGTCGCGCGGCGCGTCGCACGGCTGGCCGAAACGGCTGGGAGGGCCTGCATATGATCCTGACCGAAAAGCAAATCGCGCTGATCCGTGAAAGCCGCGATCAACTGATGCCCGAGCTGGAGGAGACCTCCGCCGCATTCTACGAGGACCTGTTCCGCCGCGCGCCGGAACTGCGTGGCCTCTTCAGGGACGATTTATCGGGCCAGGGGATGCGGTTCATGTCCGCAGTCGGCGTGATTGCCGACAACCTGGACGATCCCGCCCAGTTGGACGACCATGTCTCCCTGCTCGCCGAGGGCCATGCGCAATTCGGTATCGAGGAGCCGGCCTACCGCGCCATGGAAGAGGCGCTGATCCACGCATTCGCGAATGCGCTGGACAATGATTTCACCAGCGAGGTCGAGCACGCCTGGCGTTCGGCCTTTCGCCAGGTTAGCGACCAGATGCGCGTTCGCGCGGCGGCGCTGCGGTCAAGCTGAAGAGCTCCGGCTTGGCCGAGTTTAGACAAAGTGCAACTCCCACCCGGATCCGCCGTTGACGGGACCATTGCCGCCATCCGGACAAAGCCAAGCCAAAATGTCGTGATCGCGTGGCGTCGCGCGTTGTGATTTCCCGCTAAGCTGCTGCATCATGGCGGCTACAAATTTGACAAGGGAGGAAATCATGAGATTTGCGATTGTAGTTTTGACCGGTGTCATCCTCGGTCTCGGTGCGTTTCCGATCCAAGCAAAAGCGCAAGAGATGAGCTTTTTCGTTACCAGCGTTGGCGTGGGCGATGGCGGCAATCTGGGCGGGCTGGAAGGCGCCGACGCGCATTGTCAGCAGCTGGCCGAGGCCGCGGGCTCGGCGGGCCGGACCTGGCGCGCCTATCTCTCAACCCAGGCCGAGGGCAAGCGCGGCGAGTCGGCGCGACTGCGCATCGGCCAGGGACCGTGGCACAACGCCCTTGGCGAGCTCATCGCTTCCGATCTCGATCAGCTACACATTCTGCCGAACATCTATCTGCGCACCGCGCTCGACGAGAACGGCAACCGCGTCATGGGCCGTTATGACGAACGTAACGAGCACGATATCCTGACCGGAACTCAGGAAGACGGCATGGCCTTCTGGCCCTGGCAGGAGGGCGATAAGACGTGCTCGAACTGGACCTCGAATGGAGAAGGCTCGGCAATCGTCGGACACCATGATCGTCACGGCGGCGGGAACACATCCTGGAACACCGCACACGGCTCGCGCGGCTGCAGCCAGGAAAATCTCCGCAGCACCGGAGGCAACGGGTATTTCTATTGCTTCGCGGCGGATTGACGGGAACCGAAGCCATGGCGCCGGGCGCCCCATGATCGTGCGCGCCCCGGCGCCCCAAATCAGGCCATCGATGCTTCGGGATCACCAATGAGAACCGTCGCGGCGGCGCTCGCCTGGCTCGTGCTGAGCGTTGGACCCTTGGGGGCCGCGGCGCAGCCTACCTGCGGCGAAGAGGCCCCGTGCGAGTTAACCGGTGGCTCTTACTTTTTCGTCACGCCGGACGGCTGGGACGGTCAGAGCCCTCTCCCAGCAATCGTGTTCTTTCACGGCCACCGTTCGTCTGGCCGCAGCGCTCTGCGCGGTTCGGTCCGAAAAACCTTCGGCAAGGCGGGATACGTGGTGATCGCTCCGAACGGCCAGGTCCGTCCGGGCGCCGACTATTTCTATTGGCCGGCGCGACCGATGGAGACCCCTATGCGGGACGATGTCGCCTTCGCACAGGCTGTTGTTGAGGATGTAGCACGCGAGGTTCCCCTCGATCGCCAGCGCATTCTGGTGGCTGGATTTTCGGCAGGCGGATCCATGGCGTGGATGATCGCCTGTCATCTGGGGGACGAGTTCGCGGGTTACGTGTCGGTCGCGGGGGCCCTGCGGCGCCCGGCCCCTGAAGATCGCTGCCCGGGTGGCCCGGCCCGAATGCTGCACTTCCATGGATTCGGTGACACGCAGGTTCCGCTTGAGGGGCGCAGAATTCGCGACTGGCATCAGGGCGACGTCTTTGAGTCGTTTTCCCTGATGCGCGAAACCAATGGCTGCCGCAGCAACCCGCACGCGGTTGCAATCGGCGATCCGTTCTCATGCCGGGTCTGGAACCGCTGCACATTGGATGCCGATCTTCGTCTCTGCGTCCATGATGGCGGCCATGGCCTGCCGAAGGGATGGGCAAGGGCAGCGCTCGACTGGTTCGAAGGCCTCCCGACAGGCCAGTAGCCGATCGCGGGCACGTCGAAATGAACGTTTCAATTTTTTGGGAGTGTGGAGCAGCGGCGGCTTGCGCCCAACTTCGGTTATCAAACCTCGAGCGACAGGTAGGTAGCGGATTTGAGCGTAATTTCCATCAGTTCGATGTGTTGCGCTTAAATGTGTCTGTGGTGGATGTCGATCGAAGATTCAGAATTAAATCTATATATTACGGATGTTTACTCAATGTTCGTGACGGAAGGGGAGCAGGTCAGGCAAGAAGTCTGCACCACGCCCGAAGAGATGAAAGCGTGGTCGCAAAACCTCGGCCATGAGGACGTGATGACCACCTTCCGCAGCTATGGTCAGGTGCATGGTGAACGGCAGCGTCAGGTCTTGGCGCAATTGAGGACCGGACTGGAAAGTGGGGCCTGATCGGGCCGCATCGGCACAGACCGAGCTTCGAAAGCGAACGGCGGCAATGCGTCAGTTTGCGGACATAGCACCCGGGAGTCGTGGAGGTCTGTCTCGTGCAAAAGGCGGGCGTTGGTGGATGCCGCAGCGAAAGCCCGCCTAGAGCCCAAACCACCGGATGCTGCGCTGCGTTCGAACGGCAGCAATGCACTGCAAACCGGACGCTAGATAGGCGTGCGCTATGTGAATTCCTGACCTAAAGCGGACGCCCAAAGGCGCGTTAACGTCGCCAGCGCCGGAGACACCCGTGAGGAGCATGCACGTCCCTAGAAGTCTTTAGGCCGGCCGAATGCGGACCTTGCACTCGTTGAAGCTGCTAGTGCCAGTGAACGGATTGGTATGGGTGTCCATCAGGTTGTTTGAATGAGCTCCCTTGCCCTTGGCGATCGAGCCCATGGCCCAGTGACCGAAGCCGTGTCCGTGACGGACCGAGACGGCGCCGGGCGTCAGGCCCTCGACGACCTTGGCGCGAATCTCGATCTTGTCCTTCGGTGACTCAAGGATCACCATCTGGCCGTCGGAAACCCTGTAGCGTGCCGCGTCCAGCCGATTGATCTCGACCCAGTTCTCCCCACAGATCTCCATCAGCATCGGGTTGTTTTGGGTGACGATATTGCAGTGCATCGACAGCTTCGAATGGGTCAGTTGCAGTGGATATTCATCGTCGGGGATAACGCTGCGCTCTTGCCATTCGGGGTAGGGGCAAAGGCCCGCATCGGCATACGCGTGGGAGTAGATCTCGACTTTGCCCGAATTGGTCGCCAGCCCCTTGGCCGGTTTGTCGTAGTGGATCTCGCCTGCCCAGAAGCCATTTCGCTTCAGCTCATCCAGGCCGATCGGCAGGTTCTCGATTCGGTTCTCCGCCCAATCTTCCCAACGCTCAAAATCGAAGTACTCGCCCCAGCCCATCCTGTCGGCGATGCCCTTGACGATGTCGTACATCGGCATTGCCTCGCCGACCGGCGCGACAGCGGGTTGGCCGAGGATCGCTTCGGCGCCGAGCCATAGCCCTTGGCGGATCTCCGCCTGCTCGAAAAACGAGGTGTTCGGCAGGACAAGGTCACATTCCAATGCCGTTTCGCTCATGTAAATCTCGACGGCCACGGCCAGTTCGAGGCCCGCGAACATGGCTTGCATCCGCTCGCGGTTCGGATCTGACATCACTGGATTTGCCGCGTGCACGATGAGGCCACGCATCGGGTAGGGATCATCGTTCAGGACCGCGTCGGGCAACCGGGCATTCGGCACCTCGGGCAGAACCGGATAGGATGTTGGCGCCGTCAACTTGTAGCCCATGGCATGGGCCAAAGGTGGCTTGCTCGGCTTCGTCATCGCCTCTTCGGGTATCTCGGCTGGCATGCCGATCGGAGCGAACTCCTGCAAATGCAGATTGCCTGGTCCGTCGACCTGGCCGGTGATGGCATCAAGCAGGTAACAGGCGCGGCCCGCCGCTGCCCCGTTGGTGTAATAGCCCGAGCCTTTGAAGATTGCCGAGATCGCCGGTTTGGTGGTTGCGAACTCGCGAGCCAATCGGCGGATGATCTGCGCATCGACGCCGCAGATCGGGGCGGCCCATTCAGGTGTGTAGCCACGCTCGCGCAGATGGTCGCGAAACCCGTCGAACCCTTCGCAAAGGTCGTTCACGAACGCCGCATCGTATAGTCCCTCATCCACAATCACATGGTTCATCGCCAGCGCCATCGCGGCGTCGGTGCCCGGCTTGGTCGGAATCCACTCATCGGCCTTTTGTGCGGTCTCGGTGAAGCTCGGATCAATCACCACCACCTTGCAACCGCGCTTTTTGGCTTCCAGCAGCCCCCGGCTCTCAAATAGCGCCTGATTGGCCCCCAGCACATTCATCCCCCAAAGCAAAGCGTATTTCGCATTGGCGAAGTCGTGCATCGGAAAGATGTGCCCGAAGGTCGTGACACAGGCCGAGCGGCGGTCTCCTTCACACGCTGAACCATGGCCGATCGACACATTCGGCGTGCCGTAGAGCTGCGATATCAACTGCACCATGAAAATGCCGTTGGGGTCGTGATGGGTCAGATAAGCGACCGCCTCGGGCCCCCATCGGTCGCGGATCGCGCTCAGCTTTTCCGCAATGAAATCAAACGCCTCGTCCCAGGAAATGCGCTTGAACCGACCGGGCTCGCCCTTGGGATTGGTCCGCAGCAGGGGGTGTCGGAGGCGGTCGGGATCGCGCGTGACCCAGGCGCTGGCCATGCCCTTGGCGCATCGCGTGCCGATATTGTTCGGCGCCGCGTCGTTGCCCTTGTGATAGACGATCTTTCCGTCGCGCACGAACACGTCGATCGGGCACGTCCAGGGGCACGTGTAGCAAAAGCTTTTGACCACCTTGGCATTCTTGATGCAGGCGATCTGGTCGGTCGATGATCTCGCGTCTCGTGGCATTGCCACTCACTCCGACTTGGTTGGCGGCTGATTCCACGCCCTCGAGCAATACACACTTTTCCAAGTGGCTCTATCCCCTGGCGAATTTGATCGCGAGATCGGACGGCCCACTCGATGTCGCACAGCCTCTTAAATTATCGTCTACGAGCCAACGATTATGTCTCGAACTAGATGAATCTGGGCGCATTTCTCTCAGAACGATCACGTGTTTGAGTGCAAGATTTCGAATTGCGGCCACTCCCGGATGGCACTGTAGCAAGACACAGACGGACATGAACGCGAGACGACGACGATCGCCCAGGCGCAAATCCCGAGAGCGGCCGCCGCTGGATAGCCCGGCCTTCAATACCGGTGCAGACCGCAAGATTCCGCTCTACGAACTTGCCGGCAAAGAGCAGTTGGATTTGGTCGAGATCCGATCCGACGAGCTCTTGCAGGAGATCGGTGTCGAGTTTTGGGGCGACGACGCAGCTTTGGCTCTTTGGCGCGAGGCCGGCGCCGAAGTGCGCGGCAATCGTGTGCGTTTTGAGCGCGGGATGGTGCGCGAGATCGTCAAGGCAACCGCGCCGCGCAGGTTTCGCCAACACGCACGCAATCCAAACCGTTCAATCGATCTCGGCGGCAACAATGTCGTTTTCGCCCCCGGCTACGGCATGCCCTTCGTCCGCGACCTCGACAAAGGACGGCGCTACGGGACGATCAAGGACTTCGAAAATCTCATCAAGCTGACCTACGCCTCGCCCTGGCTGCATCACTCAAGCGGGACAATCTGCGAGCCCGTCGATTTGCCCGTGAACAAGCGCCATCTGGATATGGTCTACGCGCACCTCAAGTGGTCGGACAAACCCTTCATGGGTTCTGTGACGGCGCCCGAGCGCGCGGAGGACTCGATCGAAATGGCGCGGATCGTCTTCGGGGCCGATTTCATCGACCAGAACTGCGTGATCATGGGAAACATCAACATGAACTCGCCCCTGGTCTTCGACCAGGCCATGTCCGGTGCCATCCGCGCCTATGCGAGGGCGAACCAGTGCCCGGTCGTCGTGCCGTTCGTTCTCGGCGGCGCGACCGCGCCGGTCTCGATGACCGCCGCCGTCACCCAGGCCTATTCCGAGGTGCTCGTCGGCTGTGCTCTAGGGCAGTTGGAGCGCCCTGGATCGCCAGTGATCTTCGGCAATTTCGTCACATCGGTCGATCTCAAGACAGGTTCGCCCACCTTCGGCACGCCCGAGGCCGCGCTAGGCTCCTACCTCGCGGCGCAGCTTGCGCGGCGAATTGGTCTGCCGATCCGATGCAGCGGAGGCTTCACCAGCTCGAAGATTCCGGATGCGCAGGCGATGCAGGAGACGGTGAACTCGCTCGACACAGCAGTGCTTTGCGGCGCGAATTTTGTCCTCCAGGCTGCGGGCTGGTTAGAGAGCGCTCTCACCATCAGCTACGAGAAGCTGGTTATGGATGCCGACTATCTGGGTGCATTGCATCGCTTTATGTCGGGACTGTCTTTTGACGACGAGGCCTTTGCGATGGATGCGTTCAGAGAAGTCGGCCCGGGCAACCATTTCCTGGGCTGTGCTCACACGCTCCGGCACTACCGCGCCGCATTCTACGAAAGCGAACTGGCCGATACTCAAAGCTTCGAGAACTGGTCCGATCGCGGCGCACAGGACGCGATGATCCGCGCCAATGCACGCTGGAAGCAGATGTTGGAGGACTATGAACCTCCGCAGTTGGACGCAGCCTTGGACGAAGGACTGCAAGCATTCATCGCCCACCGGAAAGAGGCGCTGCCGGATATTTGGCATTAGGCGGCGCGTGTCCGTCGGTGAAATGGCCATAGAAATGGGGGCTGGACCGCACCACTCAATTGGGGCAGGAAAATAGCGCCATGGTCGCCACGGCGAGCAGCAGACTCTCGGCTGGATGTCTTGAGCAATCGCATTGTGGAGCAGTTCCACTCTCTGCCTTTCCCGCAGAAAGCCGCCGTCGCAATTTGCTTGAACCGGCCATTCGACTGGCCACTGCTTATGGCCGCATTGTCCCGCACTGCCGCCGTTCAGTGTAATCGAAATCAGTGTCGGCTTCGGGTCAGAAGCCGACCGTCGTGACCCCTCAGCGCCTTGTCTGGAATTTGCGCGAAACGCGACATTCGACCCCGAGCATCTGCAATGCATCGGACTGCAGATCTAGGCGTACCAGGCATGGAGCGCCCGTTTCGTGCCAATAGGAGGTTCTCGCCTCTGTGGCGTTGTGCCGAAACCTACCGGCGGCGTTTCTTGTCAGCGACGATTAAATTTTTTTTCGGCTGCATAGTGTTTGAGGAAATCGATGTAGCTAATCATACCGACCAAGTCCCCATCGTCCACGACCGGCATTGCTCCAAACTTATTTAGAGCCAAAAGGTCAGCCACCTGGTTAGCCGGCGTGCTTGAAGAAACGCATTGGGGCTCGGGCGTCATGCAATCATCAACTCGAACTCCATCGAGAACCTTTTCGCGCGTGAGATCGGCGTCCTCCCTTATTACCGGTGAGTTCACTGCCAAGCGCACATCTCTGTCAGTAATAATGCCAACGAGCCTTTCGTCCGAAACGACGGGAAGGTGCCGATAGCCAGCCTTGTTCATCTTGATCAATACGTCATGAAGGTGAGCATCCGGTGACACAGTTTCGAGCTCTTCACACATGAGGTCCTTGACGCGCAACATTGCCGCACTCCTTGAGTCGGAATTCCTTTTCGATCGTAAGGCGACGCCATCAATGGCCCACTTGATTAGGATCAAAGGTCTCGATTGAGGGGAATTGAAGCTGAGTGGCATTTATCCAAGAACGGAAGCCACAGTGGTGCAGTCGCTTTCGCGAAATCCAATCATTGGCGGCAACATTTCGAACTGGTTGAGAATGCTCGCTTTGGTAGCGACGACATCAGCGTATCTGCGGCATATCCATCACTTTAGGAAATCTGCACTATCTGACCATCAGAGCTCTATATAATCGGCTACGATATTTTGATACTGTATTGATTATTGCCAGCAACTTGGAGAAATCCCGACGATAATTTGTAAATTTTGGGGGCCCAAGGTTGAATGGCTGCCGGGTGTAAGGAAGACCGAGTGAGGGATCCAACAGCATGAACATGCAGCGATCCGTCGAGGGCGCGCTAACCGACCGTGCACTGCCCGGCTGGCTCCACGAGTTTCGCACCGGCATGTCGGTGCGCCCACAGTTCGTCGTATCTGGTAATATCCGCGACCTGTTCCCGGTCCAGTGCGCCGGAACGCTCAACTTCCTCGGATTTGACGAGGCTCTCTGGACAGTGCTGCGTGAGCGTGGATACGTGGCATTGCTCCGGCACGACCCAATTGAAGGCATCCGGGTTCACCCCGGCGCCGACCCCGCGGTCGAGGAGACCTTGAGAGCGGCCGGGTTAGAACTTGACGGTGATCCGCGCGACCTTAAAGCGCTCGCGGAAATTCTTGGACGTGTGACCGAAGCGACAGATTTGCCCGTCGCCATGCTGGTGGACTACGTGTCCCAACTGATTGGGCCGGCTCAGGTTTTGAACCCGCCGGCACGTGATTTCTTCGTCGCCTGCGACAAGCTCGCCCATGGAGCTGAGCCGCTTCGAGCACCGGGGCGGCCGCCCCACCTCTCGTTCAATCCGATCATCTGGCTCGTCAACCGCCCACACGAACTCCCGGATTGGTATACGGTGAGCAACGAGGCCATTCGGCCACTCGTTGCGAACCTTCCCGACCTTGAAGAGCGTCACGCCATGGCGCAGGCGATTCTGCCGGCCTTTCCGGATGCCGCAGAGCTCGGCGCAGGAGACCGCAACCGGGCTCTGGAACAGTTCACCCTGGAGGCGGACGGCATGACGCTCAGAAGCATGCGTGCCATCGTTGAGCTGGCTCTGGTTGAGGGGATCGGGCTCCGCCACATATCGGATGCGATCCGCGCCTACCGGATCGGGACTCGCCGCAATCCTTGGAAGGCGGCGGTAATGCGGGGGCGCATTGAGGACGCAGAGCGGCGCCTGACCGAAAGGGTCAAGGGCCAGAGTCATGCTGTCAGCAAGGCGCTGGACATTCTAGTGCGTACGGTCATGGGGCTTAGCGGTGCCCAGAGTTCGGCGCGGCACGCTCGACCACGCGGCGTCCTTTTCTTCGCCGGCCCGACGGGCGTTGGGAAGACCGAGCTCGCTAAGGCGATAACCGAGCTCTTGTTCGGAGACGAGACTGCCTATCACCGCTTCGACATGAGTGAGTTCACTTCAGAGAATTCCGAATCGCGGCTCGTCGGCGCGCCTCCGGGTTATGCCGGCCACGAAGAAGGAGGTGAACTGGTCAACGCTGCGCGGGCGCGTCCCTTTAGCGTCTTCTTGTTTGATGAGATCGAGAAAGCACATCCGCGAATCCTCGATAAGTTCCTGCAAATCATCGACGAAGGGCGCCTTACCGATGGGCGCGGCGAGACGGTGCATTTCTCTGAGTCGCTGATCATCTTTACTTCGAACATCGGTATCTTCGGCGATGATCGGCAGTTGAATATGAGCTTGAACATCTTGCCCTCGAATACCTACGACGAGATTGAGATGAAGATCGTGAAGGCGATCCGAGAGTACTTCCGGTTCACCCTGCAGCGCCCCGAACTGATCAACCGCATCGGCCAGAACATCGTCGTTTTCGAATTCATCCGGTCCGATAGCGCGCGCGAAATCCTACGCCAAATGGTCCAGAAGATCCTAAGTGCGGTCTACGAAGAGCATGACATTGAGGTCGAGGTCTCGGACCATGCCATGGCGACGATCGAGGAGCTATGCACCGCCGATCTCTTCGATGGCGGGCGCGGTATCGGCAACCGGCTCGAGAGTGTCTTTGTCAATCCGTTGGCGCGAGTTCTGTTTCAAAGGGCGCCGGAGCCGGGAAAGGTAACTATTGCCGATGTGGAGGGGCATGGCAGTGATTACCGGCTTTTGGCTACGGATTCTTGAGCACGTAAATTGCCAAATTGATCTCTCGGATTGCACCGAGCTTCAATTGTGGGCGTGATGCACGCGGTCTGAGCCTCGCCTTACTGACACACGCGGGTAGGTATTGCCCCTGTTAGGTCTGCGTCAGGCTGACTTCCTCATGCGCGAGATCTGGCTCGCCGCTGTATTCGAGGATCGAGCGCCGGACCCGATCGCGCAAGCGCAAGGCCGCCTCGAAATCATTGCCGTCGGGCAGGTGCAGCTTTCCGCTATGCACCGAAATCCGTCCGCGTCTTGGAAACCATTGCTCGCCGCGCAATACAGATCGCGTTCCCCGGATCGCAACGGGCAGGACCGGTGTGCCGGTCCTCGCCGCCACCAGAAAAGCACCGATATGGAATTCCAGAAGGCCGGGCATTCGGGTCAGGGTGCCTTCCGGGAAAAACACGGTCCGCTCCCCAGCCCTTGCAGTTTCTTCCAATCGCGCCGCGTCTTCCAAGCCAATGCCGACATCGGTGCGGCTGACAAAGATGGTTCCAAGCCGCCGAAGGAAGTTACCCGCAACGAACTGCCGCGCCAGTTCCTCCTTCGCTACGAAGGAAAGCTGGCCCGGCACCGCCGCCGAAATGACTGCGCCATCCAGATAACTGGCGTGGTTGGCCACCAGTATGACTCGTTCCGTCGGGATCTTGTTTTCTCTTTGCACAGCGACCGGAAGCGCTGCCAGGCGGAAAAACACCTTTGCAAGCCTGCTGACCACAGCGTGGCGCCATGCACGTCGCGGCAGGAGGACCACCAGCGGCCAAGCCAAAGAGGCCACAAGGCAAAGCGAAAACCACCACCATACCGCATAGGCGAGTTCCGCAAGATTTTGCGCGCCTCGCCGGAAGCGGTGCAATAAGCCATTCACGGTGAGGCGGGTGATCTGCCACCATAGGGCGCGGGGTCGTTTACCGATAAGACCACTTTCAAACAGGAAACGCGACTGAGAGCGCCGGATCTTACCACTCGAGGTCTTCGGAACAGTTCTTGGCGGGACCAGCACAACCTCGTCTGGCGGCAGTTCGAGCAGCTCTGTGGCAGCAGCTGAAATTCGAGCCCGCAAGGCGTCCAGATGTTCAAGATCCTTTATCCGGGTCTCCGCCAGGATGATGAGGCGCTCGGTTCCCAAATCGGGATCGCTGCTTGCAAATGCTGCCACGCATCCCTTGCGCACCCCTTCCATGTTGCCGACGAACTCCTCAAGTTCATGCGGATAGATATTCCTGCCGGCACGAATAATGACGTCCTTGGTCCGGCCGGTGATGAACACGTCGCCGCCGGCGATGTATCCCAGGTCGCCACTTTCAAGCCACTCGCCGTCAAAAAGTGCACGGGTTTTTTCTTCGTCGCGGAAGTAGCCCCTCGTTGCCGACGGCCCCTTGAACTGGAGCCTTCCCTCCCGCCGTTCGGGCAGCTCCCGGCCCGACTGGTCGATGATCCTGATCTGGTGGCCTGGCAAGGGCCGGCCGCAGGCAACGAATTCAACCGACGCTTTGTCCTTCTCTTTTACCGGCCTTGCGACACCTTCGCGGGAAATGGCCTCTCTTTCCACGCGGTCGACGATCGGTGGCCGGCCAACGGGTGGAAAGGCCAAGCCGACTGAGCTCTCGGCCAGCCCGTAGACCGGCGCCATCACCTCCGGCTGAAGGCCGTATTCTCCAAATCGCCTTGCGAAGCGGTCGATAGTAGAAGGACTTACCGGCTCGGCACCGTTGACCACCATGCGCAGCGAACTCAGATCGAGGTTCTTGATGTCATCGTCGCGGACGTTCTTCAGGCACAGTTCAAAGGCAAAATTAGGCGCAGCGGAAAGCGTCGCTCTGTGGCGGTGAATCGACCAAAGCCACCGCGCCGGGTCGGCAAGAAAGGCAAGCGGCGGCATGATGGCTGTTGGTGCGCCATAATAGAGGCAGCCAAGCCAGGCGCCGATCAGCCCCATGTCATGATAGAGAGGTAGCCAGCTCACGAAGACGTCGGATGAACTGGCTTCCATTGCTGCGCCCATCGCGCGGATGTTCGCCAACAAATTCGCATGAGCAAGAACGACACCTTTCGGATCGCCGGTGCTGCCGGAAGTATACTGAATGAGCGCCGTTGCATCGTCACGGGCTTTGCAGGGGCCGGAAATCGGAGTGGATTTCCTCAGCTCGCCGACCATTTCGACGCCGCGCAGGCTGTCGGAAAGGGAGGATAGCAAGACGCCCACCCTGTGAATTTCGGCGTCGGTAACAAGAACGCTTGCCTGCGCGTTTCGTAGGATTCCGGCCTGCCTTCTCAGATGCTCCTCGGTTTGGGAAGGCCTGAATGGTGGATAGATCGGAACCGGCACTCCTCCCGCCAGGATGACGCCAAAGAACGCCTCGAAGAAGCCGGATTCGGTGGGTAGCATAATCGCAACCCGATCACCGGGCTGAAGTCCCCGTTCGAGCAATCCTCCCGCGACGGTCCGGGCGACCCTGTCCAGGTCCGCATAGGTGATACGTTCCTCCTCTTCGTCGCTCCGCCAAAGCCATATGTGTGGACGTTTCGGATTGTTCTTAATATGCGCTGCGAGAACCTCGGGAAGCGTGGCCGCCTTTTCGGGCACCGCGACTTTCACAAGAGGAGCTTTCCTCTCAGCACGGCGATAGCGATCCAACGCGTCCTGGGGTGCGGCGGCCGCAACCGCTTCGAGAAGATCGCGGGGTGTTGCCGCGTCGGCAATCAATCTGTCGGGCAGACGGACCTTGAAGGCCCGATCGAGACGCAGAAGCAACTCGGCGCGGGTAAGGCTGTCGAGGCCGATGTCGGCGTCCAGATCGCTGTCGAGTTCGACCTCAAGGCCGCGACGCAGGTGGGGACGCACCTCAATCGCAAGGTCTTTGATGATATCGAGAAGCTGCCCCGAGAGGTCTTCGCGAATCTTGGCATTTGATTTGTTCACCGGCGACCGCTTCACTTGATGGTTTGGGCGGAACCATCGTGGGCTCGTGAGCTCTTTCCAATGGATGATGTTATGTGTGGACCGGATATACGCTTTGATGCGTATCAATAGGCGCAGCGTTGACCTTGTCCGCCCGGAGTTACGGCGAACCAGGTACCAATCTTCCCGCATGAAGCATTATCGAGCCTATGAAGGCCTGCCGGCCGCTCGGTCTGGACACCTTTGTCAATCAATCTGCGCGGCGCCGTTAGATGATTTCTGAAGGCCCGCGAGCGGAAGCTCGAGGGATGGCCGGGCCCAATTACTGGATATGGCCGCCTGAATGCTCATCTGCGCCAATTGCGACGCGTAGGCGCCCCATCAGCTCATCGGCGGTGATAATGCCGGAAGGTGAAAGCTTCACACCGCCAGCGCGCAACATGCGTGCGGTCCAAGTGTTGCAGGTGTTGAGCAAGTGGAACGTGCCGCGCGCGTCGTAGAAATGGCTGTCCGGGTAAAGACCGGGCGAAATGGGCTCCGCGCTGTCGCCCTCCGGCCGCTTGAACTCGCCCGCGATGGCGCGGACCAGATGCCGAAACGCGCCCTCCGTCAGCACCACGCGCACGACCTCGGAGTCCGCATCGGTTCGTCCTGGCGCACGGGCGCGGTCGGCGATATGCATGACAGCCGGCGTTTTGATCAATACGGCGCTGAGCGTCATACCGAGCGTCTTCTCCCGGGCCGGGTAGTAAACGCGGTCGCCCCAGCCGAATTCGAGGAACGCTGCACCGGGAAACTGGTCAGCTTCAGGCAACAGGCCGGTCGCGGCGAGTTCGGAACCTGGCACGACAATTGCCGTGTGCCAGCCGTTGCTGACCACGCGTACGTCGTGGACGCGTGGTCCGCTGTCGGTCGGTGGCAACAGGGGCGCCGCGGTACAGGCAGCCAGCCACGCGGCGCAGACCAGCCCAGCCAGACCAGCGATCGGGCACCTCATGGCGACACACTAGCACCGCCTCGGAAGCGAGACAAAGCAGCCGGTGACCGGTAGATAGTGCGCCTAGAGCTTCCCCGATTTCGCTGAAGATGCGGAACGAGCCGGTCATGACCCGGTCTGGCATGGTTGTGCCTATTCTGTTGAGAATGTCGAAATCCGAGCGCTCGGAATTCTCCGCGAGAAACGCAAACTGCAAAGAATTCGATCTGGATTGATCGCTGTATTTCATCAACGCGCTCGACACGGCAGGAGCCGGTTTCGGCTCCCCTTACTCGGTCAAGAATTACAGCCGTTCCTGTACGGCGGGGAACTCTTTCGATCTCGGGAGAAGAAGGAATTCTTCTAGCAGATTTTCCCACCCCCAGACGTCAAACGGCACCCGACAATCGGAATCTTAGAAATGACACACATCAATGCGGCCTTGGGCGAGAGCGCCTATTCGATTGATGCCTTGGTTCATCGTCCGGGAGAAGAACTGGTGGCCTTGGGCCCTCGGCGGTTGCCAAGAGCCATTCTTGCATGGGACAACACCTTGCCGAATTCGACAAGCTGGCATTCCGTGTGACGATGTGCTTGCGGCCGTCCGGGTTGGCCTGATGGTCAACCACGGCGCCGCGCACGCGATCCGCAAGCATGCAGACAAGTTAGTGGGCGAGATCGCCACGGAAATCGCGACCTGACAAGACCCAACTCAGCAACCATAGGTGAAGCCATGACGCCGCAATCACCGAGTTCGCCTGCCGAGACCGGAAAAGGTAAATCCGGGGCGAAACGGATGGTCGCAATGCCGATGTGCCCAATGGCCGAGACCTGCAAGGGGATGTCTGAAAAGCCGCTGCCGAAGTTCCTGCTGCCGCTGCCGGGCCTGTTAATGATTGCAGTCGGCGTGCTGATTCTCATGGTTCCCGCGCTGCTCGTCTGGTTCACGGCGCTGGCATCCATAGTCATGGGATTCCTGCTACTGATCTTCGCCATCTTCATGATCAAGATGGGCGACGTGTCCCGACACATCCAATCTTAGACGTTCACCTCGGGATACCCGACAAATGCAACAGCCCCTTGGATGGCCTCGGCCCGCATGTATGAAATCGCTTTAAGCGCGTGCCTGATGTTTATCGCCCTCACCGTCCCGCACGAACATCAGCAGCACAAGCCCCAGCACGAACAAGGCCACCACCGGCGAAACGCCGATGCGCTGACTGCCCGACATGCCCGTAACCAGCGCGATGGAAGCCGGAGCCAGGAATGCGGTGGCCTTGCCGGCCAGCGCGTACATGCCGAATTCCGCCGTGATCCGGCGTTCATCGGCCTGGCGTACCAGAAGGTTGCGAGAGGCCGCCAGCAAAGCCCCGCCCGCCGCGCCAACCACCGCGCCGACAAGGTAGAAGAGGATATCGGGCAAGCGCGAATCCGGTTCCACCTGGATTACGAAGAATACCGCCTCGCGGCTGGCCGAGATGCCGGCGATCGAACCTGCGATCAGCGCCAGGATGCAATAAAAGGCCACCGGCTTTGGGCCAAACCGCGCGTCGGCTCGTCCGCCGAGCCATGCGCCCAATGCCCCCACGGACGCGGCGATGATGCCGAAGAAGCCAATATCAACGATGCTCCAGCCCAGGACGCCCGCCGCATAGATGCCGCCGAATACGTAGAAACCGTTCAGCGCGTCGCGATAGAACATGCTGGACGCGAGGAACCAGCCGAGGCTCGGTCGCTCCCACAGGTCGCGGATCGCCTGTAGAAATTCCGCCAGTCCGCGCCGGACAGAGCCCTTCATCACCGCCCGGCGCGGGACGTCGGGGGCCCAGAGAAACAGCGGGATGATAAAAACCGCGTACCATATCGCGGTCAGCGGCCCGACCGCGCGCGTTCCCTCGCGCGCTGCCGCGTCGAGGCCAAATATTGGGTCCATGCCAATCAGGGTCTTGCCGGTCTCCTCGTTCTCGGCCAACAGCGCCAGCACAATGAACAGCGCGATCACGCCACCCACATAGCCGATCGCCCAGCCGGAGCCTGAGAGGCGGCCCATTTTCTCCCTGGGAACCAGGCCGGGCATCATGGCGTTGGTGAAGACGGTGGCACACTCGACCCCGATCAGGCCGATGACGAAGGCGCCGAGTATGAAGACCACGTCCTCCGCGCCTGGCGTCGCGCTCCAGAGCAACCAGGCGCCCAGGATGTAGAAGAGCGAGAAAAACGCAATCCACGGCTTGCGCGGCCCGGTTACGTCGGCCATGGCCCCCAGCACTGGGGCGAGCACCGCGACGACACCGCCCCCCACGGCGGCGGCCCAGCCCCACATCTCCTGCCCGATCACCGGGTCAGGCACGACGGTTGAAGCGAAATAGGGGGCAAATATAAAGGTGATGATCAGCGTGTGATAGGGTTGGCTGGCCCAGTCGAACAGCATCCAGCCCCAGCGACCACGACTATCGGCATATCCGGTCATTTCTCCTCACCCTTCGTACGCTTGCCGCCGCCTTCATCTTGATCCAACTCGTCGACACCGCCTAGGAGCATCTTTGACTGCACCCGTCCGGCAAGTTAGGGCGGGCGGGGCGGTTCCCAACCAGCGCTACAGCCTCTTGGGTCGTCTTGGCTGGACGTATCTGTCGCCGAAAACGCCGCGGAACTCGGCTTCGGGTTTCAAGGGTCTAGGTGGCCCTGAGCGGGCGCGGCCCTCAGAGGGGCTTGCAGGGGCGCTCTGTCCGGCGCGCAACCGACGTTAAGGTTCGACGGTCGGCTATCCGGCGGCGTGCAGACCTGGAAGCACTCGGCGCTGAAAGTCCGGGTTATGCCAACAGCGTATATCCGCCGTCGTCCGATCAGGAGCACACAGAGATCCTCAGTAGATGTTGCAGGCCGGGTCCAGCTCGAATCAAGAATCTGCCGTGCGAATGCGCAGGGATAACCAACCTACGAGGTAAATCGCAATGGCGACGGCGACGGCGGTCTGGAAGCCGAAATGCATCGTTACCAAAGTCGCTGTCGTAACACCGACGACTGAAGCACATCCGTTGAGACCCCAGGCCCAGGGAATGAAGTCGGGATCGCTGCGCGCAACAAGCGCAAGGCCAAGCGGGAATGGCATGCCCATGAAGAAGGCGAGCGGCGCGATAAGCGCGAGGGCAATGACGATCCGCATTGCATCCGACAACGTGGCGAGCGCGTTGAAAAGCGGTGGCAAAACCGCGAGATAGCC
>CAJICH010000063.1_pt1 | contig 39524 bp, 37 predicted proteins | sample 9199591 | NCBI WGS metagenome assembly CAJICH01 (sample SAMEA7708332, study PRJEB35096) | sediment metagenome | biome: marine neritic benthic zone biome [ENVO:01000025]; feature: sediment [ENVO:00002007]; material: shallow marine sediment [ENVO:03000034] sea grass bed [ENVO_01000059] ...
ACGGCGCGATCATGAGATTCTGAAATCCCCGATTTAAAACTCACTGGTCTATCGGGACGATAGTCTCCAGGGCCGATGGCCGCTTAGGGGCCAGAACCGGTCATCTGAGCGATTTGGTCGGATGACCGCTTTGTCCCGCACAGCCGACATTGGAGGCGCCCAGAATGACCATGAAGCCCGAATAGAACGGTCGCGTGACCGGTAAGCCCCGTGCCGTCGATCACAAACCGCCCGAACGGGCCAGCTGCCTGCGAGTTTTCGGCTACAATCCCACCCGCCCCAGTTCGATGGTGTCGTCTGGTCAGCCATGATCCGTGGCATCCCAACACTGGGGGCACTACGGCCCGAGCATCCATGGATCGGTCATTTTGCATGAAACCCCCTTGAACTGGGCGCGATCACCTGGCGCCGGCGCGGCGGGAACGTCTATATGGCCTCCGGGCATTCCGGGCACCGGACCTTTTCGTCCTTCGTTTCCCAAATGATTGGGGTCAGACGTCCGTGACCAGAGATGAACGCCGGGCACGTCCCGCGGTGCCTTGCCTGCGCTCCCCGTAAATCTGGGCCGGTAAATTGGCCGATAAGGGAGCAGGACATCGCTGCAACCAAAACCCAGCAGATATCTTGCGATCCATAGGCCGAACATGCGCCAACAGCGCTTGATGCGGGGCCGCAGGCATTGCATCTACGGATGGTGACCCTGACGCTTGCGCATATCGAGGCCGCCCTGGCCATGCCGCCCTTGGGCGAGCGGTCGGATTTCGACCTGAACCCGGAAGTGAAGCTGGCGCAGCTGCCCGGCATCGGGCAGCGGCCGGCCGCGGTGCTGTGCGGATTAGTCGAGCGGGGCCATGGGCTGAGCGTGGTGCTGACGCAGCGCGCCGCCCATCTGAACCAACATGCGGGGCAGATCGCCTTTCCGGGCGGCAAGCTGGACCGGGGCGATGCCTCGGCAATGGCGGCGGCGCTGCGCGAGGCCGAAGAGGAGATCGGGCTGTTGGCGGATCAGGTCAGCATCCTCGGAACGCTCGACACCTATCAGACCTCGACCGGTTTCCGCGTCACGCCCTTTGTCGGACGCGTCGATCCGGATTGGCGGCCGGTACCTGATCCCGAGGAAGTGGACGAGGTCTTCGAGACCCCCCTCGATTTCCTGATGGATCCAACGAACCGAGTGCGTCACCGATACGAGCGCAAGGGGGTCCGGCGCTACTACTACGCCATGCCCTGGGGCGAGTATTACATCTGGGGGGCGACCGCCGGCATGCTGAAAGGGCTCAGCGACCGACTGGTTGTGCTGGCTGAGGAGGGCGGTCTCTGATGCGGCTCGAGGCAGAGTGGTTGGGCGCGGTGAACCTGCGCGAGGTGATCGCGGCGCTGGGGGGCGAGACCTACTTCGTCGGCGGCTGCGTGCGCAACACGCTGATGGGCGAGGCGGTCTCGGACATCGATCTGACGACGCCGGTCGAGCCGCACGAGGTGGCGCGGCGGCTAGAGGCGGCTGGGATCACGGTCAAGCCGACGGGGATCGAACATGGTACGGTGATGGCGGTCGTCGACCATCAAGGCTTCGAGATCACGACCTTCCGGGCCGATGTCTCGACCGACGGGCGCCGGGCGACGGTGCGGTTCTCGGACGATATCGCCGAGGACGCTGCCCGGCGGGATTTCACCATGAACGCGGTCTATGCCCGGCCCGACGGCGAGATTGTCGACCCGCTGGAGGGACTGCCGGATCTGCTGGCCCGCCGGGTGCGGTTCATCGGTGATGCGGAGGCGCGGATTCGCGAGGACTATCTGCGGATCCTGCGCTTCTTCCGGTTCAGCGCATGGTATGGGGGCGAGACCGGGATCGACGCGGACGGGTTGGCCGCCTGTGCGGCTCTGGCCGATGGGATCGAGGGGTTAGCGCGCGAGCGGATCGGGGCCGAGATGAAGAAGCTGCTGGCCGCACCCGACCCGGCCCCGGCCGTGGCGGCGATAGCGGCATCGGGCGTTTTGATGCGCTGCCTGCCCGGGGCCGACCCGGCATTGCTGGCGCCGCTGGTCCATGTGGAGGGGCTGGCCGGGGCCGGGCCTGATTGGCGGACCCGGCTGGCAGCGCTCGACGGCGAGGATCCGGGCGGACGGCTGCGCCTCAGCCGGGCCGAGGCACGGGATCTGGAGGCTATCCGGGCGGCCCTGTCCGAGCCTCGCCCCCCGGCCCAGGCGGCGCATCTTCTGGGCCCGGACGTGGCCCGGGCGGCGACGCTGATCGGGGCGGCGGGCGCGGGCGGGACGGAGGACCTCGGCGGCCTGGAGGCCGAGTTGGCCCGGGGTGCAGCGGCCGAGTTCCCGCTGAAGGCCGAGGATCTGATTACTGCCGGAATGCGCCCTGGCCCGGGGCTGGGTCAGGCGCTGAAGTCGGCCCAGGATGTCTGGTTGGAGAGCGGGTTCACCCTCGGCCGGGCGGCCTTGGTGGAGGTCGCCATGGAGGCCGGGGAGGTGTGAGGAGTCGAGGCTCTCACATGTGAGAATCTTGTTATCTCTATGAATATAAACCAGGAATTATAGCCGTTTACCCGTTATTCACAGTTGGCGTGCGCTGGTGCGCGTCCCGGCGCAACGGGGCGGTTTCGTGCTCTGCGCGAAGATCAATAGTTGAGTGCGTGGCACCATCGTGTCGCAGGTGGATGCCCGCTTGGAGCCCGTTGCGGACGCTCTCCTCTACTTCCCCTTGCCCGGAATCAAGGCGCGTGGCACCGCCGGGCAGCGCAAAAAACGGTCGATTGTGCCGCAATTTGCACCTCTTTGCGGGCCACAGAGCTAGACGTCTCCAAGACTCATAGCATTATGGTAAGCTGCATCCGCCGCGTGACTTGGTGCTTTGATCGGCGCCGACGCGCGCAGGTTGCGCAGATGCGTTGAAACTGAGTGATCGGGAGGATTGACCGTGGCGACGATTGTCGGAACCTATTACACCATTGTTTACCTTAAAGACGGGGAGATACGATTAGTTTCGGAGACGGGATGCCGTTTGTGGTGCCGCAGCTGAGTTCATCAGTAGACATCGATCATGACGGCAAGAACGTCAAAGGCAAGGTCCGCGACATCTTTTTTAAGGACGACACCTATACGACTCAGGGCGGTTATGGCTCGCGGGCGAAGGTCGAAGTTTTTGTAGCGTGACAATCGAACGAAAGCACAACCCGACGAGGTGGCTCGCTGTGTCCAGCCCCATATTCATGGGCCATTTCTGAGTAGAGTTTCCGGGGCTGGTGGTCGAGCGCCCTGTCAAAGTAGGTGATTGGATCGTCGTGGGCGACAAGCAGGGCTACGTGAAGCGGATCAAGGTACGCGCCACCGAGATCCAAACATTCGACCGTGCCAGCGTGTTCGTGCCGAACTCCCAGCTCATCTCGGAGGCAGTCACCAATTGGACTTATGCCGACAAAATGGGCCGCGTAATCATCCCGATCGGTGTGGCTTATGGCTCAAATACCCAAAAGGTGATCGAAATCCTGCGCGAGATAGGACAGGCCCATCCAGAAGTGCTGAAGGAACCGCCCCCATCCGCCATGTTCCGCGGATTTGGCGACAGTGCGTTGAACTTCGAGCTGCGTTGCTTCCTTGACGACGTCGAGCGCACGATCGGCGTCACGAGCGACCTCTGCGTCGCCATCGACGATGCATTCCGGGAGCAGGGGATCGAGATCCCGTTCCCGCAGCAGGATGTCTACGTAAAGCAGCTTGGTTCCAGTTCAGGCGCAGAGGACGACTCGGTTGCACGGCAGTCGGGTGCAAACAAGGCCAGATAAGGAAGCTCTCGTGCTTCTCGCAACGCCGCTCGCAAACGATTTTTGAAGGGATGGGAAAGTAGACCGAATTTTGATTTCTTGACCGAAGGCGCTATGCCTGCTCTGGTGCCCGAAGTCGACGCTCAAGCGGCCAACGGAGTGTCGCGTCTGGCGTCTCGCTCACCTGCCATTCACGGCTCGAGAATGCTGCAAGTTGCATGAACGGCAGCTTTTGGGCAGTCAAACTTGGTGTTGACAGTCGGCTAAGGACCGATCTCGACTGCCTAGTGACCTTGACGCCGGCTGTTTAGTGAACAGGCATTTGAACCTCCAATAAATTTGTGCCCCGAAGAGGCTGCTAATGCGTGGAGTTATAGCACAAATCACACAAATATTAGAGAGCCCCCACCTTGCAGCGAGGGCTCTCAGGGTTCGGTCTCGAGAGTTTCTATTTACTACTATAACACATTACGGCGCGATCATGAGATTCTGAAGTCCCCGATTTAAAACTCACTGGTCTATCGGGACGATAGTCTCCAGGGCCGATGGCCGCTTAGGGGCCAGAACGGGTCATCTGAGCGATTTGGTCGGATGACCGCTTTGTCCGCATAGCTGCCGTCATGCCCGGACGATCTGAATGCACGCTTCGGGTCAAAGGGCGACCTTCACCGCCCGGTGCAGCCATGTCGGTTCTCAGCCCGAAAGCAGACGGTCGGTGAGGCCGCATTGCCAGGAAGACGATAGGGTGACGGCGCCGTTGGGGAGAAAGCGCACAAAACCTCAGGAACTTTTGCGTTTGAGTTCAGCGATTTAGCTCAAGAACAAATGCACATTTCGGCGACCGTATCCAATGTCCGGCGTTGTCCAAAACAATGATCGGTTTGCCAATAAGAACAGAGGGTTATGTCTTAGAGATGCGTGTCACTGAGCACCCGAGGGGGGTAAAATCAAAAATGCCTGTCGTTACGGTCCTTTAACCCGCCTTTGGCACTGCGAATAGAGGTGAACGGCAATGCGTGCAACTGATCCGTTCGGCCTCTGGGTAGAGGAATATGAGGATGGCCGCATCGGCATCACCGCTGAGACGTGGCGATATGGGAACCGAGGCACGCGCAAGAAACGGATGTTGCGCGTCCTCCGGCAGATCAGTCGCGACGGTTGGCTTTGCGCTCACTATCGTGAGCCGATCCCGATCTTCCGGCGCCTGGATGCGCGCTACTGCCGGGAACGGTGCGCTGTTTAGGCACCTTTGCGTCTCTCTGCGCCTTGCTAAAGCAACGGAAAACAGACATTGAGCGTCGAAGGTCAGCTTTTGACTCGCAGGAGAGGAAAAGGCCAGGCGGGGGCGAGAAATGATATCAAATTACGCTGCTGCGAAGAGTGGCATCGCGATAATGGGGGAATTAAAGGGGGAAAACAGGCGGCATTTTGTGATTAAGTATGTGATATGTAATGTAAAATTCGAAGATCGTGGCGGAGAGAGCGGGATTCGAACCCGCGATAGAGTTGCCCCTATACACGCTTTCCAGGCGTGCGCCTTCGACCGCTCGGCCACCTCTCCGTGGCGGCGGACGCTAGCGCGGCGGTCTGGGATTGGCAAGGGGCGCGCGGGCGTCTAGCTTTCGCCTAACGGGTCTGGTGGAGAGCGGGATGTTTCGAATCTTGGCCGTGCTTTTCGTCGTGCTGGCGCTGGCCGTTTTGGTGGGCGATTTCTATCTCAGCCTCGGCGGCGACGGGGTCGTCCGGTTCGGGGCGTTGGGCGAATGGTGGGCGCGCGTTCACCGCGACAGCCTACTGTTGCTTCAGCCGGCAGTCGAGCGCCATATCAGCCCCAAGATTTGGGATCCCGGCATCCAGACGCTGCTGGAATGGCCTGCTGTACTGGAATTTGCGATCGCGGCCGTGGTCTTCTGGCTGCTGCATCTGTTAGTGCGGTGGCGCCGCCGCCGGCGGCTCCTGCGCCGCTGACAACGGCATTTTAACCAAACGCTCCTAAACACTCGGCCGACCCCGCCGCGCGGCGCGCTTTGTCGCCGCGGGCGCGGACCTTCGGACAAGGAGACATTCATGCGCGCCACCCTCCGGCGGTGGGGCAGGGGGTTTGCAGCCCTTGCCGCCCTCATTGCGCTTTCCGCCTGCACGATCGGCCGCGAGCCGGCCTATGATGCCGCGATCGCAGGCGAGGTAACCGGGCTGACGGCCGAGACCCTAATCCTGTTTCAGGACTTCCTGCCCGCACCGACGGGCGAGCACGCCGACCGCGCCGGGCGATACCGCGCGCTCGCCGCCAGGGCCGAGACCATCCGGCTGATGGCCGAGGCCCGGGGCTCGGCGGTCCCGCCCAGTGGCTTGGCGAGGCGCATATCGGCCTTGGCGGTCCGGATCGGTGGCGACGAGCTGCCATTGGCCGGCCGGGCCGAGCGCGTAGGCAAACGCTTGGGCGAATACCACGAGGCGACCCCAGCGTACATGGCCGACTACCTGAGAAATCTTGGCGCGCTTGAAGCCCACGACCGGGCAGTGGCTGGCGACCAGGGCGCCACCATCGCTGCCCATCTGGCCGCCTTGGCCGAACATCGGGACCAGACGGCGGATTATTTGGACGCGTTCGGGCTTTGGCAGCGCGGTGCCGGACCGCAGCCCGCGCAGCCAGCCCCGCCGCCGGCGCCGCCGCGGCTCGGGCACGACTCGGATTTCATCGCGCTGAGGCTAACGGTGCTGGAGGACATTTTGCGCGACACCCTGATCTACGAGCGCGACATCCTGAACCGTGGCCGCTGACCAAGAATTGAAGGACCCCCAAATGACCAAGACCATCGACAATCTGACCGCCGAGATCGGACTGGTCGTCGGCCAGATCCTGGAAACGGATCTGGCGCTGCTGAAGGGCTATTCCCAAGCCAAGGCGCGAGCGATCGCCAGTTTTACGTTGATCCTGGGCCGCGCACATGCCGCTGGCACGCTCAGCCGCGCACAGTTGGAGGACGAAGCGGCCGAGCTTGAGCGAATGGTTGTGCGCTTCGTGCGCAATATCCAGGCTCTGGCCACGACGACTGTTGAGCGTCTGCTGGGCGGGATAAGTCAACTGCTGATGGGGGTGATCCGGCAGTTGACCGGGATTCCGGCGTTGACGCTGGGGCCGACCACCGGAACGATTTGGGGTGTGGGGCCCGCGTGATTGACGTCACGTCCCTGGCTCGATCCGTGACCTCGCGGGATTTCGATGAACATCGAGACCCCGGCCCGAAGCCGGGACGTTCGCGCCCTACGCCGCCCGCTGCTTCGATCGCGCGACTGCCCGGGTCTGAGCCTTCGGGTCCGCATCGAACAGCGCCGCCAATTGCTCGGTCACGGCGCCGGCCAACTGCTCGGCATCGGTAATGGTGACCGCGCGGCTGTAGTACCGGGTCACGTCATGGCCGATCCCGATCGCCAGAAGCTCGACCGATTTCCGCCGTTCGATCATCGAGATCACTTCGCGCAGGTGGCGCTCCAGATAGTTCGACGGATTGACGCTCAGCGTCGAGTCATCGACCGGCGCGCCATCCGAGATCGCCACCAGGATGCGCCGCTGCTCGTGCCGGGCCTGAAGCCGCCGATAGGCCCATTCCAGCGCCTCGCCGTCGATGTTTTCCTTCAGCAACCCCTCGCGCATCATCAGGCCCAGATTGGTCCGGGCCCGGCGCCACGGAGAGTCAGCGCGCTTGTAAACAATGTGGCGCAAGTCATTGAGGCGACCAGGATTCTGCGGCCGGCCATTGCTTAGCCACTGCTCGCGGCTCTCTCCACCTTTCCAGGCCCTCGTGGTGAAGCCCAAGATCTCGACCTTGACCTGGCAGCGCTCGAGTGTCCGGGCCAGCACGTCCGCGGTAATCGCGGCGATCGAGATCGGCCGCCCGCGCATCGACCCGGAATTGTCGATCAACAGCGTCACCACCGTGTCTCGGAAGGTGGTGTCCTTCTCGACCTTGAAGCTGAGCGGCGTCGTCGGATTGGCCACCACGCGGGCTAAGCGCCCGGCATCCAGCATCCCTTCCTCGCGGTCGAACTCCCAGGCCCGGTTCTGTTGTGCCTGCAGGCGCCGCTGCAGCCGGTTGGCGAGCCTGGACACCGCGCCCTTCAAGGGTTCGAGCTGTTTATCCAAATAGGCACGGAGGCGTTCGAGTTCCTCCTCGTCGCTCAACTCCTCGGCCGGAATCTCCTCGTCGAATTTCTGGGTAAAGACCCGGTAGTTGGGATCGGCATCCGAGATCGGCTGCTCGCGGGGCTCGGGCGGCGGCATGCCGTCATCCGCCTCCATCTGCTCCTGGTCCTCGGCGTCGCTCTCGTCGAGCGTCACCTCCATCTGCTGCGACTCGTCCTCCTCGCCTCGCATGTCGTCCGGCAGGTATTCCTGCTGCTCGCCATCGTCCTGGCCGGTCTCGTCGCTTTCGGATTGGTCGTCCTGGGCGTCGTCCTCGGCGTCCTGGTCCAGCTGCTCGTCGTCTTGGGCATCCGGATCATCGCCAAGCTGGTCGCCATAGCCCAGTTCCTCGATGATCTCCCAGACCTTGCGGGCAAAGGCGCTCTGATCCTCCAGGGTGTCGCCCAGCGTCTCTAGATCCGAGTCCAGGTGCTGGTTGAAGAAATCCCGCCAGATGTTCAGCACGTTCTGCGCCGCCGGAGGCAAGGGTCGCCCGGTCAACTTCTGGCGCAGCAGGAAGCCTGCCGCCTCGTGCATCGGCGCTTCAGAGGTCTCGCGCATCGCCGAATAGCCGCGCCGGTCGCATTCATCGCTTAGCCGGGCGTCCAGATTGTCGGCCACGCCCTCCATCGCGCGGGCGCCGATCGCCTCGCACCGCGCAGTCTCGAGCGCATCAAAGATCGCCCGCGCTGTGTCGCCGGGCGGCGCATAGCGCATGTCGGTGGCCGGGTTGTGGAACCGCTCGCGCAGCGCGTAGGCGTCCGCCGTGCCGCGGGCCAGCATCACCTCTGAGCGCGTCATCCGCCGCGAGACCTGGGGCAGGCGCACCCCGGCATTGGTCTTGCCCGGCGGATCGGCGGAATAGGTGACGTCCAACTCGGGCTCGCCCGCCAGTGCGCGGGTCGCCTCGCCAAGAGCTTTCTTGAAGGGATCGGCCGGGTTATCGGTCTTGAAGACCATGGTCTAACCCAAGCTGATCGAAGCCGCGCTTTCCGGCAGTTCCTCGCCAAAGCACTTCTGGTAGATCTCGGCCACCAGCTGGCGTTCCAACTCGTCGCATTTGTTGAGGAAGGTGAGCCGGAAGGCGAAGCCGATGTCGCCTGCGAAGATCCGCGCGTTCTGGGCCCAGGTGATCACCGTCCGGGGGCTCATCACGGTCGACAGATCGCCGTTCATGAAGGCCTGGCGCGTCAGATCCGCCACCGTCACCATGCGGCTGATCGTCTTCTCCTCGTCGCCCGCATAGTCTGGGCACTTCGACAGCACGATGTCAGCCTCGGCGTCGTGGGGCAGGTAGTTCAGCGTGGTCACGATCGACCAGCGGTCCATCTGGCCCTGGTTGATCTGCTGGGTGCCGTGATAGAGCCCGGTCGTGTCGCCCAGACCCACCGTGTTGGCGGTCGAAAACAGGCGGAACGAGGGATGCGGCTGGATCACCTCGTTCTGGTCAAGAAGCGTCAGCTTGCCGTCGACCTCCAAGACCCGCTGGATCACGAACATAACGTCCGGACGGCCGGCGTCGTATTCGTCGAAGACGATGGCGCTCGGCGTGCGCAACGCCCAGGGCAGGATCCCCTCCTGGAACTCGGTCACCTGCTTGCCGTCGCGCAGCTTGATCGCGTCCTTGCCGATCAGGTCGATCCGGCTGATATGGCTGTCCAGGTTCACCCGCACGCATTGCCAGTTAAGCCGCGCTGCGACCTGCTCGATATGGGTCGACTTGCCGGTGCCGTGATAGCCCTGGATCATGACCCGGCGGTTATGGGCAAAGCCCGCCAGGATCGCCAGGGTGGTATCCTGGTCGAAGCGGTAAGTATCGTCGATGAGCGGCACGCGCTCGCTGGGCTCCGGAAAGCCCTTGATCACCATGTCCGTGTCGATCCCGAACGTCTCGCGAACCGGAACATCGACCGTCGGAATCTCCGCCGGATTGACGCTGCCGTCAGCCATTTGCGCAACTCCTGTCATCTTGCCCGACCCTGTGGACCAAAGGCGCGCTTTTTGCAAGAGCAAGGACGGCGGGTCGCCATCACCGCGAGCGATGAATCGCGCTGATGATGGAGGTCAGAGCAGCCTGGCGCGAAAATCGCGCCAGCTGACGTCGCCCGCGCCAAGGTCAAAGCACATCAGATCCTCACCGACGAATATGGGATCTCTAAAGCTTTGTGCAACCTCGGTGATCAGCGCCGCGCGGTCGAATTCGGGTGGCACGAAGTGGGTCAGTGCCAGGGCCTTGGCCCCCATCCGTGCTGCGACGCCGCCGACTTCGGTCGATAGCGTGTGGTAGCCGGCCGTGTTGCGGATCGTCGCATCGCTGCGGGCGCCCGGCTTGGCCGCCATCTGGTCGTGCATGTAGACTTCGTGGATCAGCAGATCGGCGCCCTGACCCGCCTCGATCAGCGCCTCCGAGACTGCCGTGTCACCCGAAATCACGGCCGTCTTGCCGTCCGCGCGCAAGACGAAGCCATAGGCCGGCACGATGGGCGCATGCTCGACCAGGACAGGTTCGATAGACAGGCCATCTATGGTCAGTGTCGCGCCGGGAACCAGAACCTCGCACGAGACCTCGAACCCGGTGGCCGAGGGCCGTTGCTCGAAGGCGATCCGCAGGTCACGTTCTTGCCGCCAGGCATCCATCGTCGCCTCGATGACTGGGACCACGGTTTCCGGGCAATGGACCGTCCAGGGCGTCGTGCGCCCCTGATGCCAGCTCGAGACCACCAACTGGTAGAAATCGACGAGATGATCCGAGTGCAGATGGGTAACGATAAGTGCGTCCAGCTCCGTCCCCGGGCAGCCCGCAGCGATCAGCCGCTGGGTGACCATCGAGCCGCAATCGAACAGAACCTTGGCGCTGCCCACCTCAACCAGGGTCGCGGCGCCGGCGCGGCTTGGATGCGCCACCGGGCAGCCAGTGCCTAGAAGGGTGATCCGCATCGGTCGCGATCAATCGGTGAAGTTGCGGCTCTTGCGCAGCATCTGCCAGGCTTTCAACACCAGGGCCAAGCGCTCCGGGTCCGGATTCTGGCCGCCGTTCATGTCCGGATGCAGGTCCTTGACCAGTTCGCGATAGCGGGCGCGGACCTCCATTCGTGTCTCGACCTGATGGGGCAGGCTCAAAGCGTCCATCGCCCGCTGTTCGTCCCGGGTCAGGCGCCGGCGAGGCCGGCCGTCATTGGCGGTTTCACCGGGGTTGAGCGTTGCCGCTTGCCCCAGCACCTCGAACGGATCGCTGAACCCCCAGCGCGCCCAGGCATTGCCCTCGGCATGAGGGTGCATTCCGCTGGGCGCGCGCGGCCCCTGGCCAAGAGACCAGGTTTGCCGTTCCCACACCCGATCGGCGCGCATCTGCGCGTCCATGTCCTTTTCGTCGTAACCGGCGAAGTAGTTCCAACTGGCATTGTATTGGCGCACATGGTCCAGGCAGAACCAGCGGTAGGCATCCAACCGCTCGGGCGAATGGGGCGCCCGGTAGGCGGCCCGGTCTTCGCAGCCCGGCCATTCGCAATGGCGCTCGACCGCCTCGAACGCTCCGCTGACCCGTCGCGGCCGCTGCCGGCGCGCCTTGTCGGCGGCGGCGGAGACATCGTAATCAAGTGGCGATCGCGGAGCCATCAGTGCGTTTATGTCCGGTTGCGTGTTTCGAAGGCTGAGTCGAAGGAAGATAGCGCAAGCCCGGTTTATTCCGATAGCTTGACAAGTTGAAAATCAGGAGAAATCGGCGATGTCCCAAACCGTGACTGCGACTTTGACCGAGAAGCTGCGAACCGCCTTCGCCCCCCAGGATTTCGAGTTGATCGACGACTCGGAAAAGCATCGCGGCCACGGCGGCTGGCGCGAGGGGGGCGAGAGCCATTTCCGCTTGCGCATGATCTCTGCCGCTTTCGAGGGTCAGAGCCGCGTCCAGCGGCAGCGCGCCGTCAACAAGGTTCTTGCCGACGAACTGGCTGGCCCGGTCCATGCGCTGTCGATGGATCTGCGCGCGCCAGGTGAGTGACCTGCCGCGAAGGGCGGGTCCAGACAACCCACGCTACAGGTACCCCAGCGCGAGAAGGGGCTGTTGCGTGGCGGTCGATGGCCCCCGGTGTTAACCGCAGAAAATCGAGCGAGGACCGATTTAGATGAGCGATTCCATCCACGCGGATGCGCGCGAGACGGTACGCATCAGCGCGCGCCGGTTTGAGCCTTCGCCCTATCACGATCTCTACGCCAACCCGAAGACCGTGCTCGGTGTATATGCGGGCCGCTTCTACGCGGTCTTCAATGGCGAGGACCCGCTCGAGACCTACTGGGCCTTGCGGCGCAGGGCGGTGCTCTATGATGTGCCCGAGAAACCAGTGCAGATCGAGGGGCCGGACGCGGCTCGTTTCCTCGAGCGCATTTTTGCACGCCCGATTGATACGCTGCGAGAAGGGCGCGGGCGGTACGCCATCGCCTGTACGCCGAATGGCGGAGTCTTCATGGACGGGATCCTGTTCCGATTGTCCGAGCACCGCTTCTGGTATGTGCAGCCGGACGGCCCGCTTCAGGCATGGCTTGCCGCCCATAGCGCCGGCTATGACATAACGATCTCCGATCCGCATTCGCGCGTGCTTCAGATCCAAGGTCCGGCTTCGCAAGCGATCTTGTGCGACGCCTCGGACGGCGCCATCGACGAAGCGATGGGCTATTTCCATTCCGGCTTCTTCGATCTCGGCGGGCAGCGGGTCTACGTTTCGCGGACGGGCTGGACCGGCGAGTTGGGGTTCGAGATCTATTCCCAGGGTGATCAGACAGATCATGCCCGGCTCTGGCACCATGCAATGCAAGCAGGCGATGCCCATGGCATGGTGTTCGGCAGCATCGCCTCGATGGAGATCCGGCGCATCGAGGCCGGAATCCTGGACAATCTAACCGACTTCGACGCGGCAATGACGCCGTTCCAGGCCGGGCTCGGCAATTTCCTCGATCTCGAGAAAGAGGGCTTCGTCGGCCGCGAGGCCTTGCTGGACGCGGATCGGCGCACGCTGCTCTATGGAATCAGGTGTCCGTCGGCTACAGCGGCGATGGGCAACGAGGTCTTGGATGGCGAGAACCGCATGGGCCGCGTGACAGCGGGCGCATGGTCGCCATACCTCGATACCGGGATCGGCTATGTCCGGTTCGACCGGTCCGGTGATTGGGTGGGCCGAAGCCTTTTCCTTCGGCCCACGGAAGGCGCGCCGGTTCCCTGCGAGATCGTCGACCTGCCGTTCTACGACCAGGAGAAACGCATACCCCGCGGGCTCGACCGAACCATTCCCTGAGCAGGTTCCCGCGCGGTGGGTCGTGGCGTCCTACGCTACAGATCGTTCAGGCGGCAGCAAGCATCCAGAGTGAGCGCTTGGCGCCCACCATCGACTGCCCAACAGGCGTCAAACCGCTGGTCAGTCAGCCTTGCCGTCGGTCCCGCGCACCAAGGCGGCGATCTGCATGTCCGGGTCGGCGACGGGCTCGACCGTCGGCTCGCGCCGGTCGCGTTCCTGCGCCGGGCTGGGCGCTGGTTTGGGTATGGGAGCTGTGCGCAATGGCGGCGCCTCGTGGATCGGCCGGAACAGCGTCGGCGTCGCGCCGGACGGTCCTGACGCCGCCTCTGATAGGGGCAGGGCGACTGGCACCACGGTCTCGTCCTCGACCGGCCGCCGGAACACCATCACCGCGCGGTGGGTCTCCTGCACCCGGCTGAACCAGCCGTTGCGCTCGTTGACCGGCAGAAGATCCGTCCGCTGGTATTCCCAGCCATCCACCGCCTCGCGCTCGAGAATTTCCTCGAAGGCGGCGGCGACGCGATCGGACGCATTGCGCACGCCACGCTTGCGCTTGCCCTTTTCGGGCGCGCCCACGGTCTTGTATTCGTACTGCATTGCTCGACCCACTTGCTCAAGGCCTTGTTGTGTTGGGATACGGCACTATGCGGCCGCTTGATCCCTAATGTGCCTCTTCCGGGGCGCCGGGGCAAGGCCGGGGTTGCTTTACTCGACCCCCAGCTTCTGTTTGACCAGCGCCTGGACCGCCTGCGGGTTGGCCTTGCCTTGGGTCGCCTTCATCACCTGGCCGACGAACCAGCCGGCCATGGATGGCTTGGCCTTGGCCTGTTCGGCCTTCTCGGGGTTGGCCGCCAGCACCTCGTCGACCGCCGCTTCGATGGCGCCGGTGTCGGTGACTTGGCTCATGCCCCTTGCCTCGACGATTTCCGCCGGGTCGCCGCCCTCCGCATAGACGATCTCGAACAGATCCTTGGCGATCTTGCCGGAAATGTCCCCCTTGGCGATCAGGTCGATGATCCCGCCGAGTTGGGCCGCCGAGACGGGGCTGTCCTCGATCTCATGGTCTTCCTTGTTGAGCCGCCCGAAAAGCTCATTGATCACCCAGTTCGCCGCCTGCTTGCCGTCGCGGCCTTTCGCGACCTCCTCATAGAAAACGGCGTTGGGCAGGTCGGCCACCAGAACGGAAGCATCGTATTCGGTGATGCCGTAGTCAGTTACGAACCGGGCCTTCTTGGCGTCTGGCAGTTCTGGCAAGTCCGTGGAGACCTGGTCGACCAACGACTGCTCGATCACCAGGGGCAGCAGATCCGGGTCCGGGAAATAGCGGTAGTCATGCGCCTCTTCCTTCGAGCGCATGGACCGGGTCTCACCCTTGTTCGGGTCGTAGAGCCGGGTCTCCTGGTCGATCGTCCCGCCATCCTCCAGGATCGCGATCTGGCGGCGCGTCTCGTATTCGATCGCTTGTTGGATGAACCGCATCGAGTTCATGTTCTTGATCTCGCAGCGGGTGCCCAGATGGCCGAAATCGCCGGTCTCGCGGTATTTCTCGTGGTCCCCTGGCCGGCAGACCGAAACGTTAACGTCGGCGCGCAAAGACCCCTCCTGCATGTTGCCATCGCAGGTGCCCAGATACCGCATGATCTGGCGCAGCTTGCGCACATACTCCGCCGCCTCCTCCGGGCCGCGGATATCGGGCCGCGAGACAATCTCCATCAGCGCGATCCCGGTGCGGTTAAGGTCGACGAAGCTCAGTTCCGGGTCCATGTCGTGGATCGACTTGCCCGCATCCTGTTCCATGTGGATGCGCTCGATCCGCACCTTGCGGGCGACGCCGGGCTCCATGTCGACCAGCACTTCGCCCTCGCCGACGACTGGGTGCTTGAACTGGCTGATCTGATAGCCCTGAGGCAGGTCGGGGTAGAAATAGTTCTTGCGGTCGAAGATCGAGGTCAGGTTGATCTTTGCCTTCAGCCCCAAGCCCATGCGCACCGCCTGCTCGATGCAATAGGCATTGATCACCGGCAACATGCCAGGCATCGCCGCGTCGACCAGGCTGACATTGGTGTTGGGCTCGGCGCCGAACCGGGTCGATGCGCCGGAGAACAGCTTGGCCTGGCTGGCGATCTGAGCATGGACCTCCATGCCGATCACCATTTCCCAATCGTCCGTGACCCCGGCGACGGTCTTGGCCTGGGGTTCGCGATAGGCAAGCTCGGACATGGTTGCTCCGCTGGCAGCTATTTTGCGGCTTTCTAGAGCCCGCTACCCGCACCGGCAAGAGCCGACAAAGTATCCTGGCACTTGATTGCACCGGTCCGTTCGTGTTGGCTCTCAAAAAAAGCAAGGGAGGATGGGATGATCCGGACATTTGTCCTTGCCGCGGGGGTTTTCGTTGCGACGATCTCGGCGGCAAGCGCGGATGTGCTGACCGAGATCGCGCAACGCGGCACGATCCGCTTCGGCTATCGCGGTGACGCGCCGCCCTTCTCCTATAATTCGGTGATGGGCCAGCCGACCGGACTGGCGGTCGCGCTCTGTCGTGAGGCCGCTACGTCGATTGCGCACCAGCTTGACCTGCCGAAGCTTGATACCGAATGGGTCGAGGTGAATGCGCGCACCCGTTTCCCGGCGCTCCTCGAAGACCGGGTCGATATCCATTGCGGCCCCGCCTCGTCGACGTTGGGGCGGCGCAAAACGCTGGATTTCTCGATCCTCTACTTCGTGGACGGGGCGGATGCCGTGATCCGGCCCGGCGAATACGAGACGATTTTCGAGATCGACGGCGGCACGGTCGGCGTGCTGGGCGGCACCACCACCGAACCCCTGGTGCGCGACCTGATCCAACGCAACGGCATCCTGGCCCGCGTGCAGACCGTCAAGACGCACAGCGACGGGCTGACGGCGCTCATCTCGCGCGATATCGACGCCTATTTCGGCGACAGTGCGATCCTGCGCTTCCAGCTGCGCCGCCTCGGCTTTGACGACCGGGGCGAGCTTCTGGGCGAGACTTTCAGCTTCGAACCCTATGCGCTGGTCATGAAGCGCGGCGAGACGCGGCTGAGGCTCGCGATCGACCGCGCGCTCAGCGAAACCTACGACAACGGCAAGATCTACAACCTGATCCTGGACGAACTGGGCGAATACGACATATCGGCCCAGGCACGCGCGGTTTATGGGATCGTCGGCTTGCCGGAATAGCGCCTATTGGTGCTGCACCACTGCACCCTGCTCCTTGGCGCGCAGGCCGTCGAGTTTCTTCTGATAGCCCGATTGCAGGATGTCGACCACGACCAGGACCGCGATGGCGAAATAGAAAGTCGTCTTCGACATCGGCTCGACCGGATACCCAAATAGATGCAGATGCGGCTCGGCCGCGTGACCCGCCTCGCCCAACAGCACGACGCCGACGATCAGCAAAATGAAGAGGCCCAGCACCTCGTATTTCCTGTTGCGCTCGATGAAGGCGGACATCGTGTCCGCCAGAAGCAGCATGCCCAGTCCAGAGACCAGGATCGCCACCACCAACACCGCGAAGACATCGGTTATCGCCAACGCTGACAGAATCGAGTCGAAGGAAAAGATCAGGTTCATCAGCACGATCAGCGCGATCACTGCGCGCGCCGATTTCGGCTTCGCCTCCTCCGCATGTTCCGGGTCGTGAAGTTCCAGCAGGTGTTTGATCTCCTTGACCGCCGTATACATGATGAAGGCGCCGCCCAGCACGAAGACGATGGTTGAGAAATTGACCCCGCCCTCGATGATCCCCGGTACGTTCAGCACGAAAAATGGCTCGCTCAGCGCCGAGATCAGTTGGATAATCACGAACAGCAGTATGATGCGCAATGCGACGGCGATTAAGATGCCGTTGCGCCGCACGCTCGCCCGATATTCCTTGGGCGCGCGCTGGCTCTCGATCGAGATATACAGCAGATTGTCGAAACCCAGCACCGCCTGGAGGAAGATCAGCATCCCCAGATTGAACAGGTTCTCCAGCGTGAAGACATCCAGCATCGCACCCTCCGCAATCGCGCAATTCGCGTCCGCGCGGTTTTATGCGACGGGCGGGTGGTGCATCAAGGCCGCTGGTGCGGCACGTGTGGCTCGATGGCCGAGCGTTGCACGGGCGCGGCGCCCAAGGTATTGAGGCGCCTCAATGCCCAGCGCATGCGGCCCCGTAGCTCAGCTGGATAGAGCACCGGCCTTCTAAGCCGATGGTCGCAGGTTCGAATCCTGCCGGGGTCGCCAAAATCGTTTTCGTGGTGTGATGGCGCCCGAAGGCGCCATCACAAGCGCGTTGTGTCAGCCCCGCAGGGCCAGCTCCGGTTTCAACCGGTAGCCAAATCCGCGCACCGGTTGCAGCCGTTGACTGATGTCGGGACGCCGTTTGCGGATGTAGCAGACATGGGCGTGTATCGCGCCTGGGCCGCCGGTCACATCCTGCTTGTCCCAGTAGAGCGCGTCGCACAGCGCCTCGATCGATACATCTCGGCCACGCGCCTTCTGCAACGCTCTTACGATGCGCGTCTGCGTCGGCGTTAGCCCCGAGATTGTGCTGCTCTCCTTGCCCAAAATGCCATCGAGGGTTTCGCGCAAGTGCAGGTTTTCCGCACGCAAGTCATCGATGGTCTGTTCTGTGCCTTTGCCAGTTGATGTCAACGGGCGTTTCCTCCGTTTTCCCATCGCGGACGGCCCGGAAACGCCCGCTATTTTTGTTTTGGATGAGCGCCCCACCGCTCGAGAGGGGGAAGGCTGGATTTCCGTGAAATAGAAAGCGATGCGACAATCCGGCACGCTGACGCAGCGTAATTTTTTCCCGGCGTTAAGCGTATTTCTGATGGCTGAATTGCCCGTTTAGACCGATAAGACTGGGCTCGCGGCCCATAATACTCGGCGCAGTTTAACTCGCAGCTTGCTTCAGCCACTTATAAACCCGGCGCATCGCCGGGTTCATCGGCCAATTGGGCCGGGTTAGCAGATAGTAGGCGCGGGTCGGTCTGACAGTGGTCTCGACCGGGCGAACCAAGCGGCCCGCCGCCAGGTCGTCATGGATGAACTGGATTATTCCCAATGCAACGCCCTGGCCGTTGATCGCGGCGTGCAGAGCCACGTTTGCGTCCTGAATCATGATGTCGGTCTTGGGGCTGGCGCCGGCGCTGCAATTCTCGCCGATCCAGCGGTCCCAGTCCTGGCGGTCTCGTTCGTGGATCAGCGGCAGTCGCATAAGGTCGTCTGGACCCGCGACCGGTCCCATCTGATCCAGCAACGCCGGCGCGACGACCGGCGTCATGTCGACCTGGATCAGCGGCTCGACCGTGTATTGCGGCCAGTTGCCTTCACCATAGGCAATCGCCAGATCCGCATCTGCCGCCTCCAGGTTGTAGGTCCGAGCCGAGTGATGCAGCCGCAGGTCTATCTGCGGGTTTTCCTTCCAGAGATCGGTCATCCGTGGCACCAGCCAGCGGCCCGCCGCCATCGGTCCGATCAATAAGACTACGGTGGTCCGGTCATGCCGCAACCGCGCCCATTCGTTCTCGATCCGGTCGAGCGCCTGGGCCGCCGCCAAATGCAGCGCCTCGCCGGTCGAGGTCAGGTCCACCTGGCGCACCCTCCGTTCGAAAAGGGCGGCGCCCAACTGCTCCTCCAGCCGCTTGATCTGGTAGCTGACGGCGGTGGGCGTGACCCCCAATTCCTCGGCCGCATCCTTGAAGCTGCCGCGTCGGGCAGCGGCCTCGAAGGCCCGGAGTGCGGGCAGGGGCGGGAGCTGGCGTTTCATCTGACCCAATGGATAAGCTGAATTTGTTCATTTGCATGAAAATCCCGGTTTGTCATCCGGCGACCGGCGCGCTTTATTGAGAGTTGGCCAGTTCAGCGAGGCAGCCATGGACGAGACCCGTTCGAACCGCAGCCAATCCGAAAGGCTCTACGACCGCGCCAAGGCGGTAATGCCCGGCGGCGTGAGCCACTACTTTCGCTATCGCGACCCGTATCCGTTCTACGTGACCCGCGCCGAGGGCGCTTACAAGTGGGACGCCGACGGGCGGCGCTATATCGACTACAAGATGGGCTCGGCCAGTCAGATGCTCGGTCATTGTCCGCCCAAGGTCGTCGAGGCGGTTCAGCGCCAGGTGGCGCTGACACCTTTCACTGCCGATTGCCACGAACTGGAAATCGCATGGGCCGAGCAGGTCTGCGCGCTCTATCCGGGTGCCGAGTCCGTGCGGTTCGTCAATTCGGGCACCGAGGCGACGATGCTGGGCCTGCGCGTCGCCCGCGCCTTCACCGGTCGCGACCGGGTGCTGAGGGTCGAGAGCCATTACCACGGCTGGCATGACCATGTGATGAAGGGAGCGCGCCCCGGATTCGACGGCCCACCCTCCCTTGGAGTGCCGGACGCGGTCTCGGCCTTGGTGACCGTGGTGCCGGCCGATCTGGCGGCGGTCGAGGTGGCGCTTTGCGACGAGACGATCGGCCAGGTGATCGTCGAGGCCTCGGGCGCGAATTACGGCGCGGTGCCGTTGCCCGATGGATTCCTGGCCGGCCTGCGCGCGCTCTGCGACCGGCTGGACCGGGTGTTGATCTTCGACGAAGTCATCACTGGCTTTCGCTGGTCGCCCGGCGGGCGCCAGGCCCGCGACGACGTGCCCCCGGACCTCTTCACCATGGCGAAGATCCTGACCGGCGGCCTGCCAGGCGGTGCCTTGGCGGGGCGGCGTGACATCATGTCGATGCTGGACCCGGTTGAAAGCCGGGGCGGCTTCTCGCCGCCGGTTCTGCACCAGGGCACCTTCAACGGCTGCCAGCTTGCCGCCGCTGGGGCATTGGCAGCGCTTGAAGACCTGGCGACGGGCGCCCCCCAGGTCCATGCGGACGCCCTAGCGGCGGCGCTGCGTAACGGGATCATCGAAATCATGGAACGCCGCGGCATCGAGGGTACCTGCTACGGCGAAAGCTCGGTCTTCCACCTTTATTTCGGTGCCTGCGCAAATCGCTCGGTTGCCGAGCTGACCGCGCAACAAATCCGCGGCACCGATAGAAAGCTAGTAGGTGCGCTACGCGACGAATTAAACGCACGCGGCATCGATCTGATGAGCGCCATGAGTGGGGTGACGTCTGCGGCGCATTCCGACCACGACATCTCAGAGACGCTGGAAGTGTTCGACGACACGCTTGGCGCGCTTCAATCCCAGGGGCTGATTACATGAGCGGATTGCCCTCGACCGCCCGCACGGTGATCATCGGCGGCGGCATCTCCGGTTGCTCGACCGCCTATCATCTGGCCAAGGCCGGGCGCAGCGAGATCGTTGTGCTGGAACGCTCGAAGCTGACCTCTGGCACCACTTGGCACGCCGCCGGTTTGGTACGGCGGCTGCGCCCCTCGGGCACGCTGACCAACCTGATCAACTACTCGATCGACCTCTACGGGCAGTTGGAGGAGGAAACCGGCCAGTCCTGCGGCTGGCTCCAATGCGGGTCGCTGTCGATTTCGACCAACCCGGATCGAACGACGACGCTGAAGCGCCAGGTGTCGCTGGGGCGCGCCTTCGGGCTGGAGGCGGAACTTATCGACGGCAGCCAAGCGCAGAAGCTTTGGCCGCTTGCCAACATGGCGGACGTTGAGGCCGCGATCCACTCGCCTGCGGACGGTCGGGTCAATCCGTCGGATACCGCGCTGGCACTCTCCAAGGGCGCCCTAGCGCGTGGCGTCCAGTTCTTTGAGGACACGCCCGTGACCGGGTTCGAGAAGGCGGGTGGCCGGATTGCCGCCGTCCTGACCGAGAAGGGCCGCATCGCCTGCGACGAGGTGGTGATTGCTTGCGGGCTCTGGTCGCGCGACATGGCCCGGCTGGCCGGTGCCCATATGCCGCTCTACGCCTGCGAACATCTCTACCTGCTGACCAAGCCGATTGACGAAATCGATGGCCACTACCCCAATCTCGGGGCCCAGGACGATTTCCTCTATATTCGCGACGATGTAGGCGGGTTGTTGGTCGGTTCATTCGAACCCCATGCAAAACCGCTGCCGGTCGAAAACCTGCCCGCCAATTTCTCGTTCGACCTGCTCGACGAGGATTGGGACCATTTCGCGCCGATGATTGAGAATGCGCTCCACCGCATCCCGGCGCTCGAGACGGCCGAGGTGCGGATGCTCCTAAACGGACCCGAGAGCTTCACGCTGGACAATCAGTTCATGGTTGGCGAGAGCCCGGACGTGCCGGGCCTTTTCCTGATGGGCGGCATGAACTCCACCGGCATCGCGCTGGCGGGCGGGGTCGGCCGGGCTCTGGCCGAATGGGTGATCGAGGGCGCCCCCACGATGGACCTGGTCGAGGCCGATGTCCGCCGTTTCGCGCCGGGGTTGGATGCGCTTTCTGCGCTGCATGAGAGAATACCTGAAATCCTAGGGAAACATTACGAAATCACCTATCCGGGCGTGCACCCGAAATCGGTGCGGAACCAGTTCCGCACCCCTTGCCACGCGGCCTTTGCCGAGGCCGGCGCGCAGTTTGCCCCGCGCGGAGGTTGGGAGCGGCCGGAGTTCTTCGCTCCGGACGGCTTGCCGGATGATTGGCAACTGAGCTTTGGCATGCCGCCCTGGCGCGATTTGGTGGGCCAGGAATACCGCGCGGCCAAGGAGGGGGCGCTGCTGTTCGACCAGTCGCCCTACGGGAAGTTCTGGATAGAGGGGGCGGATGCGGAGGCGTTCCTGAACCTCCTCTGCGCCAACGAAATCTCCGTCGAGCCCGACCGGATCGTCTATTCTCAGGTGCTGAACCCGCGCGGCGGAATCGAGAGCGACGTCACGGTCCAACGCCATGGGGAAGACCGGTTTTTGATGATTACGGGCCAGGGCGAAACGCTGCGGATGAAGCAGTATCTGGGCCGCCAGAAGGGCGATCAGCGCGTCGTCATCGTCGACCAGACCTCCGCCAGCGCGATCCTGGGCCTCGCCGGCCCCCGCGTCGAGGAAATCCTGCAGGCCGCCAGCCGCGCGGCGCTGCCCAAGATCGGTCGCTTCCGCATGGCCGAGGTCGAGATTGGATATGTGAGCGCCATGGCTGGGCATCTCAGCTACACCGGCGAGCCGGGGTTCGAGCTCTATATCCCGGCCGAGGCGGCATTGACCGCCCGTGCGGCGCTGGTTGCTGCGGGCGAGGGCAGGGGACTCCGCCAAGGTGGCAGCCATGCGGTCGGGTCGCTGAGGATCGAGGCCGGGCATCGGTCCTGGGGGCACGAGCTGACGCCGGGCATTTCACCCCTTAAGGCAGGGCTGGAGCGCTTCATCGCCTGGGACAAGCCTGGCGGCTTCGTCGGTCGCGAGGCGTTGCTGGCCGAGCGCGAGACCGGTCCGGATCGGCGAATTGTTTCGCTGGTCTTCGACGACCCGGATGCGATCCCGATCCATGACGAGCCGGTCTTTGTGGGCGGGGAACCTGTTGGCCAGGTCACATCTGCCGCCTGGGGCTACGGCGTTGACCGCACGGTCGCCCTGGCACTGGTTTCGCTGCCGGGTGATGTTCCCAAGCCCGGCCTCGCTGTCGAAGTCGAGATCGCCTGCGAACGCTTCGGGGCACGCGCCAGCCTGACTCCGCCCAAGCAGACGTTTAAGGAGGCCGCCGCATGACGCAACACACCCGGGTATTGGTCATCGGCGGCGGGGTGATGGGCTGCTCGGTGCTCTATCACCTGGCCGCCAATGGTTGGACCGACGTGATGCTCTGCGAAAAGGCCGAGCTGACGTCCGGGTCCACCTGGCACGCGGCGGGCCAGATGGGGCTGGCGCTCTCGACCCGGCTGTCGATGTGGACAGTCAAGTATTCGATTGACCTCTATCAGCGGCTCGAGCACGAGACCGGTCAGTCGGTCGGCTGGCACGAGCCGGGCAGCTTGCGCATCGCCTATGACGAAGACGAGGTCGACTGGCTGAAGGTCCATATGGGCACCGGCCGGCAATATGGCGTCGACATGGAGATCCTGGGCCCGAACGAGATCGCTCAGGTCCACCCCTTCTACAATCTCGACGGGGTTAAGGCCGCGCTCCGCACCACGCGGGATGGCCATGCGGACCCTTCGGGCGTCACCCAGGCCATGGCCCAGGCCGCGCGTGCGCTGGGCGCCAAGATCGAGCGGCGCAACCGTGTGACCGGCGCGACGCGCAAGGGTGACGAGTGGATCGTCCAAACCGAGAAGGGCGAAATCGTTGCCCAGCATGTGGTCATTGCCGCTGGAGCCTACGCCAATCAGGTCGGCCGCTGGTTTGGCCTGACTGTGCCCTCCTGCTCGCTGCTGCACACTTATCTGGTCACAGACACCGTGCCCGAGTTTGAGGCGCGCGACACCGAAGTGCCGGTCGTGCGCGACCACTACTACAACGGCTATGTCCGGCAAGAACGGAACTTCGGCCTGCTTGGCGTCTACGAGGACGCGAACGCTGAGACCATCTGGACCGACGGCTGCCCCTGGGAGGCGGAGAACGAGCTGTTCGAGGTTGATTACGACCGTTCAGGCGGCCTGATCGGCCGCGCATTCGAGCGGATGCCGATCCTCTCCGATCTCGGCATCAAGCGGGTCGTGCGCGGGGCCATCACCCACACGCCCGACGGTGCCATGCTGATTGGCCCGGCGCCCGGGCACGACAATGTCTGGATGGCCTGCGGAGCGTCGATCGGTATCGCCTGGGGTGGCGGCGCGGGCAAATGCCTTGCGGATCAGATGGTCCATGGCGAGACAGCGGTCTCGATCCGCTCGATGGACCCGCGCCGTTACGGCGACTGGGCGGACGACAGCTACATCGTTGAGAAAACCACCGAAGAATTCGAACGCAGGCATGAGACGCCGCTACCCGGCCGGCAATTGCCCGCCTGCCGCCCGGCGCGGCCAACGCCGCTGCATGACCGGCTGTTGGCCAAGGGCGCTGCTATGGGCGATATCCACGGGTTCGAGCGGGCGCGCTGGTTCAACCGCGGCACTGAGGTAACCAAGGACAGCTATGGCTGGCGGCGGCAGCCATGGGAGGCGAATGTTGCCGCCGAGCACCGCGCTGTGCGCGAGCGGGCAGGGGTGATCGATCTGACCGCCTTCAGTCAATTCGAAGTGACAGGGCGCGACGCAGCGGCCTTCCTCGACCGGGTCTCGGCCAATCGCCCACCGCGTAAGCTGGGCGGGATCGCGCTGACCCATCTGCTCAGCGAGAAAGGCAATATCGAAACCGAGATGACCATCGCGCGGCTCGGCGACGACCGCTTCTTCCTCGGCTCTTCGATTGCCGCCGAGCTGCGTGACCGGGACTGGCTCGACGCGCTGCGTCGCGATGGCGAGGACGTTCTCATCACCAATCTGACCAACGATTGGGGAATGCTCGCGCTATCGGGCCCCGCCTCGCGCGAGATACTGAGGCAGGGCACGGATGCCGACCTTTCGAACGCCGCCTTCCCTTGGCTGAGCGCGCGCGAGATCACCGCCTGGGGTGTGCCGTGCATCGCACTGCGCGTTTCCTTCACCGGCGAGTTGGGATGGGAGCTGCATTGCGCCATCGATCAAATCTGTCAGCTCTATGACGCCATGGCCGAGGCTGGCGCGGGCCACGGGCTGGCGGATATCGGTAGCCTCGCCTTCAATACGCTCCGGCTCGAAAAAGCCTATAAGGGCAGCGGCGAACTGACCCCCGAGGTTGGCATCTTCGAGGCCGGGCTCGAGCGCTTCTTCAAGCCCGACAACCGCGAGTTTCTTGGCCGGGGCGCCAGCGTCGCGCGCCAGGATCAGCCCGGCTGGCGCATCGTCTACTTAGAGGTAGACGCTGCTGATGCCGACCCGCTCGGCGGCGAGGCGATCATGGAAGACGGTCGCTGCGTCGGTATGATCACCTCGGGCGGTTACGGCCATGCGGTCGGCCGCAGCCTGGCCTTCGGCTATGTGAAGGACGCGCCAGAGACGGCCGGATCGCGATATAACGTGCTGATCTTGAATGAGGAACGTTCCGCCGCCGTGCTGGGAGAACCGGCCTATGACGCGGGGAGCGAAAGACCGAGGATGTGATGACCGAAGCGGTTTCCATTCCAGCGGGCGCCTATGAGACCCTGCCATCCCGGCTCTACACCGACCCGCAGGTATTCGTCGAAGAACAAGACCGCATCTTCGCCCGCGCCTGGCTCTTCGCCGGTCACCAGACCCAGCTTCCGGCCCCCGGCGACTACTTCACCTGCCAGGCGGCAGGCGAGCGGCTGATCGTGATCCGCGGGCGGGACGGCGATCTGCGCGCCTTCTACAACCTCTGCCGCCATCGTGGCCACACGCTCTTGACCGGTGGCGGGAATGCGCGCCGGATCACCTGCGCTTATCACGCCTGGACCTATGACGACACAGGCGCGCTGCACGCGGCGCCAAACATGGAGAACGTGACCGGCTTCGACCCCGATTGCCACGGCCTGAAGCCGGTGCGGCTCGAGCTTTTTCACGGCCTGATCTTCGTCAACCTCGACGACGGCGCGCCGCCATTTTCCGCCCAGGCCGGCGCCGCGGAGGCCGAGATCGCCGAGGCCGTGCCGAAACTCGCCGACCGGGTCTTTGCTCACCGCACCGAGGCGACGCTCAATACGAACTGGATGGTAGCGGTCGAGAACTTCGCCGAGTGCTATCATTGTCAGGTCGTCCACAAGACCTTCGTTCAGGGCGTGGTGCGGCCAGAGAGCTACCGGGTGATCCCGCGCGGGTTTTGCGAGCTTCACGATTCGGTCAGCCGCGACGGCAAGGATCGGTTCCAGGGCTGGCGCTTCTGGCCGCTGATGGCGCTGCAATCATATCCCGGCGGCATCGCTATGACCTTCCGCTGGATCCCGCTATCGGCCGCGCGGACCAAAGTCGAGGTCGACTGGTGGCTTCCCGCCGCCGAGCCCACGGCGGAAGAAGCCGAGCTGATCAGCGCCCACGCGGCGACCACGTTCGCCGAGGACATCCCTCTGGTCGAGTCAGTCCAGCAGGGCCTGGAAAGCCGCGGATTCGGGACCGGCCTGATCATGGTGGACCAGGCGAATTCCGACCGAAGCGAGCACGCCATCAAGGTCTTTCAAGACCTCTACCGTCGCGAGATGGCCTTGTGAGCGCCAGCCCAAAGGACCGGCTCTACCGGATCGTCGAGGAGGCGATGTGCATCGGCTGTGGCCTTTGCCAGGCGGTGGCCGGACGCGATAAGATCGAAGTCCGTAAGTCTGCCAGCGGCTATTTGCATCCGATTGCCGTCGGCGGCCTGGATCACGCCACGGTCGATCGCATCTACGCAACTTGCCCCAGTGCGCGGCTCGAAGGGCTGCCCGCAACGCTCGCCGACGGCGCCCAGGAAGACCTGGTCTGGGGGCCATATCGCCGAATGGTGCTGGGATGGGCCGGCGACCCCGCCGTTCGCCACCGGGGCGCGACCGGGGGTGTGCTGACCGCGCTGGCACAGTATCTCATCCGCTCGGGCCGGGTCGATTTCGTGCTCCACGCCAAGGCCAGCAACGCCGAGCCCACTTTCGGTGAAGCCCATATCAGCGAGACGGAGGACGAGGCTCTCGCAGGTGCACGATCGATCTACGGCCCAACCGCGCCGCTGGCGGCGATCGACCGGGTCCTGGACCGGGGACTGCCCTTCGCCTTCATCGGCAAGCCCTGCGATATCTCGGCGCTGAGGAATCTCGCCACCCTCGACCCGCGCGTCGACGACCTGGTCAAATACTGGCTGACCCCGGTCTGCGGCGGCTTTATGCCACCAAGACCAATGGCCGAGTTTCTGCGTGGTCACGGCATCGATCCCACCACGGTCACTCGGTTCAGCTATCGCGGCGATGGCTGCCCGGGACCAACCCGGGTCGAGACGGCCGATGGCGCGACGCATGACTTCCACTATCTCGACTTCTGGGGCGAGGATGAAAGCGCCTGGTCACTGCCACATCGTTGCAAGGTCTGCGCCGACGGGATCGGCGAGGGCGCCGATATCGCCGCTGCGGATACCTGGACCGGCGGCTCGCCCAACCGGGTGGACTCCGAGACCGATCCGGGTACGAATGCCTTGGTGATCCGCACCAAAGCCGGAGCCGAATTGGTCGACGCGGCATTGGTAGACGGCGCGCTGGTTCTGGGGGACGAAGTGGACCCTGACTACATGAATGACGTTCAGCCCCATCAGAGGACGAAGAAATACGAGGTGCGTGCCCGCCTCGACGGCCTCGCCGCCGAAGAGCGCCTGGTGCCACATACCGCGCGGCTGCGCCTTGACGCCCTGGCGGAAACGAACGGGGCCACCCGCAACGCCAAGATCACGCGAGGCACCCGGCAGAGGGTCCGCGATGGCAAGGTATCGGAAGCAACACCGGAATAGGAGGGCGTCATGGCCAGACGCGATGGCGGCCGCGCCGCGCGACATGCCGCGAAGGCGGTCAACGTCGAGACGACCGACCCGGTTTCGGGCGGCCGCTATCTTCCGCTGAGCCCGCACCAGATCGAGCGTATCCACGACGCCGCGCTTACGGTTCTGGAAGAGGTTGGCATGGGCGATCCAACGCCCGAACTGATCCGCCTTGCGGTCAAGGCTGGCGTAGTTCTGGGCGACGACGGGCGGCTGCGTTTTCCGCGCGCCTGGGTCGAGGACATGGTGGTGGCCCTGCCGAAGCGCTTCACGCTCCACGGCCGTGCGTCTGGGCGCGAGATCGAACTCGGCGCCGGCCTGACCCACTTTGCCACCGGCGGCACCGCTGTTCGGATGCTGGACATCGAGACCGGCGGTTTCCGCCCCTCGGTCCTGCAGGACGTCTACGACTGCGCCCGCGTCGCCGAGGCGTGCGAGCACCTGCACGTCTTCAACCGCACGGTTGTGGCCAGCGACATCACCGACCCCTACACGCTGGACATGTGCACCGCCTATTCGCTGCTTGCAGGCACGACAAAGCCGATTGGCACCGGATTCTACGATGTCGCCCACGTTGCCGACGGAGTGGCGATGTTCGACCATGTTCTGGGCGGCGAGGGAGAATTCGCCAAGCACCCGTTCTCAACCTGCAATTGCTGCTCCATCGTGCCACCCCTGAAATACGGCTACGAGAACACCGAGGTGGCGATCGCTGGGGCCCGAGCTGGTTTCCCGGTCAAGATGGTGGTCGCCGCGCAATCAGGCGCCACCGCGCCCGCGGCGCTGGCCGGCACCCTGGTCCAAACGGTTGCCGAGACGCTCGGCGGCTGCGCTATCGTCCATCTGGCCAAACGGGGGGCGCCGGTGATCTTCGCCAATTACCCCTTCGTTTCGGACTTGCGCACGGGCTCGTTCTCGGGCGGGGGAGGCGAGATCGCAGTGATGGCCGCCGCCTCGACCCAGATCGCCCGCTGGTATGGCCTGCCGAACGCCACCGCGGCGGGCATGACCGATGCGAAAGAGCCCGATGCGCAATACGGGTGGGAAAAAGGGGTGACCGACCTCGCAGCGGGTCTTGCCGGCCCCGACATCATCTACGAATCCGCAGGCATGCTGGGCAGCCTGATCGGCTGCTCACTGGAAAGCCTGGTGATCGACAACGAGATGTTGGGCAATGCGCGGCAGTGCGTGAAGGGGATCGAGGTGACCGACGAAAGCCTGTCGGTTGATGTGATACGCGATGTTTGCCTGAGCGGGCCTGGGCATTTCCTGGGTCATCCTCAGACCCTGGAGCTGATGAACTCAGAATACATCTACCCGGTGCTCGGTGGGCGCGACAGCCCGGACGCCTGGGACCAGGCGGGGCGCCCGGCCATGCGCGAGAGCGCGCGCGACCGGGTGCGCGAAATTCTAGCTTCCTCCCCGCCGTTGATTCCGGCCAAGATCGAGGATGAGATCGCGCGGCGCTTTCCGATCCGGCGCCATCATGGAGAGAGGGCGGCATGATCCCGGTCATTCCGGTGGAGGAGGTACTAACGGGCCAGGCGGACACGGCGCTGGCCGAGGGCGGTCGCCGCTCGGGCTTTCTGATGCTGTCCGGTGTCGACGAAGCGCTGGCCCTGGCCGAGCCGCGCGAAGGGCTGCTTGGGCTCTTCGGCGCGGACGACAGACCCCGGCTGCAGATGTTGCGCAACAAATACGATCCCGCCCGCAAGAACGTCTATCGCGGCTTCTTCCCCTCTGAACCAGAGAACGGCGTGATGTCCGCGGGGGTCGATATCGGCCCGGATGTGGCCGATCCGGCACGCTGTGGCAGTGGCGCTGACCCCCTCACCGAGCCGACGCCGATACCGGATTTGCCCGGATGGTCTGACGCCACGGCGGCCTATTACCGCGGGCTTGAGCGGCTGGGCCGCGCGGTCGTTGCTGGCCTGCTGCGCGGACTAGGTGCGGACGCGAAGCGATGGGACAAGTTGTTCGACGGTTCAATCTCGACGCTGCGCGTCCTTCATTATTCCGCGCGCGAGGCGGAGGCGTTGCCCGACGATCGGCTGGTCGATACGTCCAAGGGCAAATCCTGGGTGATCACCCGCCCGCACACGGATTCCGGCTTCGTCACGCTCCTCTGGCAAGACCCAACAGGCGGCCTCCAGGCCCAGGCCCCGGATGGCACCTGGATCGACGTGCCGCCCACGCCTGGCGCGCTGGCGGTTAATTTCGGCCAAATGCTGGGCGATTGGACCGGTGGCCGGATCCGGGCGACCCCGCACCGGGTGTTGGGCGGCTTGACCGAACGTTTCTCAGTCCCGTTCTTCTTCGAACCTGCGGTCGATGCGCGGATCGAACCCCTGTTTCCGGAAAATGGTGGTGACAGTTTCATTTATGGCGACTTTCTATGGTCGCGCATGGTGAATTTCCCGAATTTTCACGGTGTTGTCCGCCAACCTGCGGGCGCTGATTCCGGCCAGTGAGACCCGTTCACGATCTCTTGAGGGGAAAGTTGCGCCGCGCTACCTTTCACTGACCCGTATCCGCGCATGAGAGGCAACATGGCTGTCGAATCCCCGATCTGTGATTTTGGCTGGGAGGCACCGGATTTCGACCTGCCGGCGACCGATGGCGAGCGTTACAGGCTTTCGGACGTCCGAGGGTCGAAGGGCACGCTGATCATGTTTATCTGCAATCACTGTCCTTACGTGAAGGCAGTGATTGACCGGATCGTGCGCGATGCCACGGCGCTGCAAGAGCTCGGGATCGGTGTGGCTGCAATCTGCGCCAACGACGCGGCGACGCATCCCGCGGACAGTTTCGAGAACATGGCGAAATTCGCTGAGGAACACGGCTTCACTTTCCCCTATCTGCATGACGAGGCCCAGGCGGTCGCCCGGGCCTATGATGCGATCTGCACTCCAGATTTTTTCGGCTTCGATTCTGGCCTTGGCCTGCAATACCGCGGGCGGCTCGACGCTGCGGGCAACAAATCGGATGCCGGCGACATGGAGCGCGAGCTGTTCGAGGCCATGAAGGGCATCTCCCGCGACGGCCGCGGCCCCTCGGTCCAGCATCCCTCGATGGGCTGCTCGATCAAGTGGAGGCTGGCGGGGTAGGCGGGGCCAAATCAGCCCAGTACGATCCGCTCGTCCAGTTTCTGGCCCACGATCTCGACCGTGCGGTCTATCTCTGCATTGGACATGTCAAGCTGTTGCGAGATCAGCTTCACCAGCAGATCCACCCGCTCGATGAACGGCGCTCCCCGCGCAACTGCCCTTGCCGCCGACGAGGGCTTCAGCAGGCTTTCAGCCGCCTTGGCGTATTTCTCGAACGGCACCTGATCATCCGCGTCGGCCCCCAGCCGCTGGGCGATGGCGTCCACATGGGCATAGATCGAACGCGAGAGCTCCAGATCCTCGTGCACCGCATCGCGGATCGAGCGCGGTTCGTGCAGAGTGATGCAGCGGTAGTTGCCGGTCAGCAGCATCGACCACTTGGCCAGCGGCACGAACAGCGACTCGAAAACCCTCAGCTTCACCGGCACGTCTTTGCCGTCGAGTGTCACCGCGGCGATATCCGTTTCCAGATCACGCAACAGCGCGTTGTGAGCCTGATCGGCGAAGGTCGCGGCCTTGAAATTCGTCGGCAGGCCCACATGCAGCACGTTCGGGGATTCTTCCGGCGGGCGGAACGCCTGAGGGTCCGGCGAGCAGAGCGACATCAGCCCAGGCTCGAACCGCTGCCAGACCTGCGCATTCGTGTAGGCCTCTTCCAGGTCCATGTCCGCCAGCGCTGGGATGCGCTTCAGATAGGGGAGCGGAGGCATGTTCATGATCGAAAGGCAGGGCAGCCCCGCCTCGGCGATCTTGATCATCAACATCCGGATCGTGTGGTTGATGTATTGCGGCTCCTGCATGGCGAGCGCGACCAGGTCGTAGCGTGACGTATCCACGTCCTCGGGCGCGGCCGCGTCCAAGGTTCCAGGCAGATCGCGCGAGTAGATTGCCCGGTGCACTGCCTCGTCGCGTAACTTGATGCGGACTTCGGTGCCGTCGCGATTGATCAGTTCCGCCGTCTTCTTCCGGCAGACCAGGGTCACGTTGTGACCGGCCATCAACAGCTTCGTCGCCAGCAACGAGCCATAGGAAGCGCCAAGGATCAGATTGTTGCGGGCCATGTCCCCCTCCCAGATTCTTCGCCAACCGGCCCCCTAATGCCTCGGGCCGCGCGCGGATGCAAACCTTCGATTGGTTAAGAGGCGGCGTCGCTGCGATCCGAAACCAAACGATGTCACGATGGCGGGATTCTCGCGCACAGTACGCGACCCCTCGGCCCGTCATTCTTAGACGGTTCAGCCGGTCAAGGGCCGCTCAGACTTGGCTGGTGCTCAGCATCCCGTGGCGGCGATGCCAATCTTCGAGCGACTCGCAGGGATACTCGTCGAAACGTTCTTCGACGCCGCCGTCATCGACCCGCACCCAATCGGGCTTTGATCCCAGCATGATGTGGATGCTCTCCGGCGGTTTGGGCAAGGGCGTATCGATGGCGCTTGCAAAGGGATGCACCAGATCCGGCCAACGTGGGTCCCAGGCCCAAAGGGCAGATCCGCAGCGCGAGCAGAACCGGCGCTCGGCCGGGCTTACCTCGCCATCGATCACCGCGCTGAAAACGGTTATTGCCTCCTCTCCCTGGATTGCCAGGCTATCCGCTCGGCCACCCAGATTGATCGCGAAACCGCCGCCGCCGGCCGTCTTGCGGCAAATCGAGCAATAGCACCGGAGGTATGGCACGGGCGTGTCGGCCTCCATGGAGAACCTCACCGCACCGCAATAGCAGGATCCGTCCAAATGCATTCTTGCCTCCCATCGTGATCAATCGTGCGGGAGGTTAGCACTCGGTAATGTGTCCGCGCGAGAAGTGATGGCGGGCACCAGGGCACCTGGACAGCCCTCCATGCCCGCCAGCAACGCGGACCGACGCTCGTCTCAGGATGCCATGTCGTAGGCGCGTTCGCCATGGGCCGATATGTCGAGGCCGTCGAACTCGACTTCCTCGTCGACGCGAAGCGGATAGACCACCTGGGTCAGCTTCACCAGCACTGTGGTCATGACCAGGGTGAAGGCGCCGACGGCGGCCAGTGCGATCAGCTGGGTGCCCAGGCCTTGGCCTTCGTCCAGCGTGCCCATCGCCAGGAGCGGCGCCATGATTGTGCCGAAGATCCCGCCGATGCCATGGACCGCGAAGACGTCCAGCGTGTCGTCGATGCGGATCTTTTCCTTCACGAACCCGACCGCGATCTGGCAGAGCACGCCCGCCACTGCGCCGATGATCAGAGCGCCGATCGGTCCGACGAAGCCCGAGGCCGGTGTGATCGAGGCAAGCCCCGCGATCGTGCCGGTCACCAGGCCGACCATCGAGGCCTTGCCGTGCTTGATCCGCTCGTAGAGAGCCCAGCTGAGCGACGCGGTCGCGGCCGAAATATGCGTCACCACCAGCGCCATCGCCGCACCGCCGTCAGCGGCCAGCTGCGAGCCCGCGTTGAAGCCGAACCACCCGACCCACAGCATCGAGGCGCCGATCATCACCATGCCGGGATTGTGCGGCGGCGTCAGGTCGTTCTTCTCGAAACCGCGCCGTCCGCCCAGGAAGAAGGCGATCACCAGGGCCGCCAGCCCCGCGGTCTCGTGGACGACGATGCCGCCGGCAAAGTCCATCACCCCCATTTGGGCCAGCCAGCCGCCGCCCCAGACCCAATGGGCCACAGGCGCATAGCAAAGCAGCATCCACAGCGCCGAGAACAGCATCACGAAGCCGTAGCCAATGCGCTCGACATACGCGCCGACGATCAATGCGGGCGTAATAATTGCGAAGGTCATCTGAAAGGCGAAGAACAGCACTTCGGGGATCGTGTCGGACAGTGTCTCGGGCGTGATGCCGGCCAGGAATGCCTTGCCCAGGCCGCCCCAGACGGCGTTTGCGTCCCCGCCATCGCCGAAGGCGATCGAGTAACCAACCGCCAGCCACAGCACCGACATCAGGCAGGCAATCGAGACGCACTGCATCAGCACGCTCAGCACATTGCGTGCCCTGACCAGGCCGCCGTAAAATAGCGCCAGGCCCGGCAGCGTCATGAACAGCACGAGCGCAGTCGCGACAATGATCCAGGCGGTGTCCGCTCCGTTCATTCGACTTTCCCCCAAATTCAGCGAGCCGTTCCTTGGCTCTTGGCGCGCTTATACGTACGGCAGCCGGGCCCTGCAAAAGCAGGCCGACCTGATCGAGGCAGAATTTTCGCGATTGCTGTTTTTTTGGGCAGAATTGCAAGGCGGTGCGCGTTCTTTGCGCAAAAAACGGCCCGTCCCACGCGGTTGGTCGTTTCTTAACCCACCGGCCGCACGATTCGCTTGGTGGAATCCGGTTAAAGGCGAGTAGAGAATATGTAATTCCCGAATTGAGCGAGGTTAGTTTCATATCAATACTTAATTATACGGATTTCAGCATCAATAATCCCACACAACAACCAATTCTCTATTTCGAATCGGGCGGAATAGGGCGATAGTGTGACACAAGAGGTGGGGTCGAGCGCCAGTCCTTGGGTGTTTGATGAAGACGAGCGATCGAGGCCGCTTGCACTCGGATCGAATGCAATGGCTGCGCCTGTGGTGCGCTCTCAGTGACCCCCGATGAATTGGTGTCCCGCATCCGATTATGCGTGACGTCACAGGCTGACTAAGAACGAAGCCAACTCACTGGAGGGCAGACGATATGTTCCGGAATTCTTGCACCAAGCCGATCTCGTCGATGATCGCGCGCGTCAGCGTGATCGCGTTGGTAGCCGCAGCAGCGCCTGTGGGCCTGCAACTCACTGACGATGGCGTCACGATCGAAGTGTCCGCGGCCCACGCCAAAGGAGGCGGTGGCAATGGCGGCGGCGGCGGAGAAGGCGGCGGCAACGGCGGAGGGAATGGCGGCGGCAACGGTGGCGGAAACGGCGGCGGCAACGGCGGAGGGAATGGCGGCGGCAACGGTGGCGGAAACGGCGGCGGCAATGGCACGGGCGGCGGTAACGGCAATGGCGGCAGCAGCGCGGACAGCGCCAGCGCCGGCGAAGCCGCCGGAAGCAATGGCAAGGGCCATGGCGCCTCGAACAGCCGGGGACGCGGCTCGGTCGCCTCGGGTCTGGGGCGTGGCAATGCGGCACATGCGGCCGATCCGGCGAAGGCCAACGCCGCTCCACACTCGGCAGTAGGCACTGCGGTCGCCTTCGGTGCGGCCCGTGAGGACTCGAACGCCGCCGATGCTGCTGCCGCGGCGGCTACTGCGGATGCGGATGCAGCTCAGGCGGCGGCCGATGCAGCGGCAGAGGCGGCGGCGGCGGCAGATGCGGATGCCACTGCGGCGGCGGATGCAGCCGCTACGGCGGCTGCGGAAGCCGAGGCAGCGGCGGCGGCGGCAGCAGCCGATCCCACAAACGCGGATCTGGGTGCTGCGGCCGAGGCAGCGGCGGCGGCTGCCGCTGGTGCGGCTGCGGCGGCGGAAGCCGCGGCGGCGGAAGCGGCGGCGGCGGATGCAACGTCAGCTGCAGCGGCTGCGGCTGCGGCCGAGGCTGCGGCTGCGGCCGAGGTTGCGCAGCAGGCGGCTGTCGAAGCCCAGGCGGTCGAGGACGCCGCGCTGGAGTCCGCGGTCAAGGATCCGAACCCGTCGATCGCCGACGCGCTGGCCGATCTGCTGGGTATCGACTGAGCCGACGGCTCCTTAGCCTAGAAATATGCGGCCCGGCGGTGACCCGCCGGACCGTCTCCGTTCAGCGTCCAAGGCCACTCGGTTTCCGGTGATGCGGTTCAGGGTCGTCTCCCATCAGGAAGCGCGGCCCCGCCCCGTGGGTGCGTGCCCGGTCTTCGGGGTTGTAGAGCGCGCATCGCTTCAACGATAGGCAACCGCAGCCGATGCAGCCATCCAGGTTGTCACGCAGCCGCGTGAGCGTCCTGATCTTCGCGTCCAGATCGTCCTGAAATGCCCGCCCAATCCGCGCCCAGTCGCGCTTGGTCGGTGCCCGCCCGTCGGGCAACGTTCCCAGAACCTCGGCGATCTGTTCGATCGTGAATCCAAACTGCTGGGCGATCATGGCGAACGAAAGCCGCCTGATATCGGAGTGATGGAACTGACGCTGACCGCCTACGGCCCGCGCCGGTTTCACAAGGCCCTTCTCCTCGTAGAACCGGATCGCCGAGACCGCGAGACCGGTGCGCGCGGCAACCTCTCCAATCGAGAGCAATCGATTTGCCATTAGCCCTCCAATAGAATTTCGACCCACACCCTTGACCTCAAGTTAGGTTGAGCTCCTACATTCACGCAACCCGCCGGTCGATTGGTTGGTGCGTCACTGAAGACTCAGGAACGGAGGCCCCGAATGGCCCAGGCAACGCTCGAACATGTCAATGTCACCGTCAGCGACCCGTTGCAGACCGCGCAGATGCTGTGCGAGCTGTTTGACTGGAAGATTCGCTGGCAGGGGGACGCAATCCATGACGGTCTGACGGTCCATGTGGGCGGGGATGACAGCTACATTGCGGTCTATGCCCATCCCGACCAGGACGCACCGGCGCGCGAGTCATATTGGACCCGTGGCGGGCTCAATCACATCGGCATCGTCGTCGACGATCTGGACAAAGCCGAGCGCCGCGTGAAGGCGGCCGGTTTCACGCCCAGGAGCCACGCGGATTACGAACCGGGCCGCAGGTTCTACTTCGATGACGATGACGGAGTCGAGTTCGAAGTGGTCAGCTATAATTGAGACAGATTGCCCCGCGCCCGTCAGTCCGGCGCCGGCGTGTCGTCCACCCGCAGGGTGTTCTCGCCCGCCATATAGACATTGATCTCGGCGAAGCGCCCCTCGCGCAGCCGGAAGAAGTTGCAGTTTGACTTGTGCACCAACGTGCCGTCCGGCAGCCGGTTCTCGACCAGGAACTGGGCCGCGATCCGATCCGAGTCCGGGTCCGTCACGAATGTGAAGCGGTGGTGGCGCACTTGCCGGTGATTGCGCCAGAGCCGGGCGAACATCGCCTCGATCTCGGCACGCGACTCCAGTGCCAGCCCGTGAGTTTCGACCGTGAATCGGCAATCGGGCGTCATCGTCGCCAAGATGCCGGGCAGGTCCTCGGCATCAACGGCGTCGAAATAGGATTTCACCAACGCGATCATGTCTTTAGGTGTCATCTGAGTCTCATCAACAGCTGCATCGCGCGGATGCCCACAGCGGGGCCCAGTGCCATTGTGGCCAGGGCCCATTGCCATCCGGTTAGGCCTGCGAACCAGGGCATCGCCTGGACCGTAATCGCGGTCAGCAGGAAGCCCAGCGCGGTTTGGAAGGTCAACAGCGATCCGGCCCGCTCGGGCGGGGCTGCATCGGCCACCATCGTGGAATAAAGCGCGGAGTCAGGGACAAGCGCGGTGCCCCAGACGATCAGCAACGCGAACATCAGCCAGACCGGCCCGCCAAACACCGCGGCAGACGCGAGCGCCGCGCTGCCGCTGCCGATCAGGCAGGCCATGGCGACTCTGGCGCGCCCGATCCGGTCGGCCAGCCAGCCCGCCGGCACCGAGGCGATCCCGCCCAGGATGATCGCAATGAAGGCGGTGAGCTTGGCGAGATCTTGAGCGTCCTCCGCGCCCGCCAGCCCGAAGGAGAGGCCGGCGAAAACCCCGACCCAGGCCCAGAAGGCATAGAGCTCCCACATATGTCCCAGATAGCCGGCGACCGCGAGCCGGATACGGGGGTCGCGCCAAACCAATGCGACAGCACCAAAGTCTAGCCTTGGCGCCCTCGCGTGATACGGGCCCAGGCCCGCCCACAGGATTCCGACGCCGCCGATCACCGCCAGCCCCGTGCTGGCCCAGATTGTCAACCGCCAATCGGCCCCGCCCATTAGCGAGATCAAATGCGGGCTGCCCGACCCGATTGTCAGCGCCGCGATCAGCAGGCCCATCAGAAGGGCCCGGTCATCGCGGCCCCAGCCCGCCGCGATCTTCATACCCACCGGGTAGACGCCAGCCATCGCCGCGCCAGTCGCCGCGCGTAGCCCGATCGCCTGCCAGCCGCCGATCGGGGCGGCGATCATCGCCAGGTTCGCCGCCGCGCCGATCAGCGCCGAAACGAAGAACACATGACGCGGGTCATATCGGTCAGCGAGGCCCAGCACCGCATAGCCGATTGCGCCGAAGCCAAATCCCAATTGTACGGCGGTCGAGGACCAGGCCAGGTCGCCGGGCTCCAGCCTCGCCTCGCGCGCCATGTCCGGCAGCACGGCGGCGGCGGAGAACCAAAGCGACAGGACCGCGATCTCGCAGACGATCAGCACAGCGATCGAGGCGGATTTCGACCGGGATTCCCTCATGTCGTGCTCCGGCCTTTCCCGCCCGATTGACGGCACCCGATCTTCCGGGTTCAATCCGCAGCCGTCCAGCGGAAAAGGGAGCGCCCATGACGAAGGACCATCGTTCGGTCGTGCGCCGGGGCCTGGGGTCTGGGCGCTTGCCGAAGACCGGCTCGCGGCCCGTCGTGACGCCGATCTGGCCTTCGGTCGTTTATGCAAGCCCGGACGCGGACGCGCTGGATGCACAATACGAAGGTCGGGCCGAAGGCTATACCTACGGCCGCGAAGGCCATCCAAACTGGACCGTCCTGGCCCAGAAGCTGGATTGGATGGAAGGCGCCGAGGGTGGTGCCGGGGCAGGGGTGGTTACCGCCTCCGGCATGGCCGCCGTCGCGGCGATTTGCCAGGCCGTGCTGCGCCAGGGCGATCACCTGATTGCCGGCAACCAGCTCTATGGCCGGAGCTTGCGACTGTTGCGCGACGAGCTGCCCCGGATGGGGATCGATGTCACCCTGGCCGATCCCACAGACGGCAAGGCATTTGCCGCCGCGATCCAGCCCGAAACAAAGTTGGCGCTGGTCGAGGTGGTCTCGAACCCAACGCTCAGGGTCGCGGATATGGAGGCGATCGGTGGTGCCTGCAGCGCGGCGGGTGTGCCGTTGGCCGTGGATAACACGTTCACCACGCCCCGGCTCTACCGGCCTTTTCAGCACGGCGCGGATTTCGTGATCCACTCGGTGACCAAGATGCTGGGCGGGCATTCCGACGTGACGCTGGGCTATGCGGCCGCGCGCGATCCGCAGGTGGCCGGGCGGCTATACGACGTGGTTGTGACCTGGGGCATGACGCCCAGCCCGTTCGATTGCTGGTTGGCCGAGCGGGGCCTGAATTCGTTCGACCTGCGCTTCGACCGGGCCCAGGCAAATGCTGCGGCCCTGGCCGATCACTTGGCCGAGCAGCCAGGCGTCGAGGCCGTTCTCTATCCCGGACGGGCGGACCATCCGGATCACAACCGCGCGGTGGGTCTGCTGGGTGGGCAGGGGGGCACGATGGTCAGCTTCCGGTTGGCCGGCGGCCGTGCCGCCGTCAACCGTTTCCTGCGGGCCGCCGAGCATATCCCCTTCGCGCCGACGCTGGGCGACGTGGCGACCACCCTATCGCATCCCGCATCCAGCTCGCATCGCGGGCTGACCGAGGAAGGCCGCGCAGCACTCGGCATCACCGAGGGTTTCATTCGCGTCTCGGTCGGGATCGAGGAGATTGGGATGCTGAAGGACGAGTTCGCCGCCGCGATTGCTGCCACCCAGCCGGAATGATCGAGCGGTCGTTCGCGCCGCCGCCTCACTCCCGGTCGTAGAGGCTCAGACGCCGCGGATCGGCCATCGCGGGCGCGATCCATTGCTGCACTGCCGAATGCTCCAACAGCCGCGCGGCATAGGCATCGGTCCCCGGCCCCGCCAGCGCATATTCCTGAAGCCGGAAGGCAACCGGCGCGTAGAAGACATCCGCTGCCGAGAACGCTGCGCCCCCCAGCCACGG
>CAJICH010000096.1_pt1 | contig 38516 bp, 35 predicted proteins | sample 9199591 | NCBI WGS metagenome assembly CAJICH01 (sample SAMEA7708332, study PRJEB35096) | sediment metagenome | biome: marine neritic benthic zone biome [ENVO:01000025]; feature: sediment [ENVO:00002007]; material: shallow marine sediment [ENVO:03000034] sea grass bed [ENVO_01000059] ...
GCGAGTCGACATCATAGGCGTCGAAGGACAGGATCAGGTCCTCGCCCGTGCTCTCAAAGGACGCGGTGACGATCCCGTCCGCGTCGGTCAGCCCGTCCCAGCGATGGCCGTAGCGCGCGGTTTCTGCAACGCCATAGTCGAGCGTGAAATCAATCATAATAGCCGCCCCCTTGAATGTGGAGGGATAGTGACTTCACTTTCCGGAAATTATTTTCTCCGGCGAAACTATGAGTTGATGGAATCCCTGCAAACATGAACAGACTCCCAAACTTCAGCACACACCACCAAATACTGAGACATCGATCTAAAAAACGATGCCATCAGCTACTCCTCAAAAAAACTATAGATCGGCAAACGAAAGAATGAAAGTGTTTCAGAGGAACCATTATAGGCGTAGTTTCCCCAAAAATTTCAACAATTCAAGCCAAATCAATTGTGGCGCCGAACTTAGAGAAATCTAAATCAAAGCGCAAACTCTTTGCATGCAGCCTCGACCTCTACCCACTCCTCTTCCAGAATGTTTGTTGCTGTCGACGGAACAAGAGATTCTGGAATACTCGATGGATGAATTGGCCGCCCCAGGCCCGCCGCAAGTCTCGCAAGTTCCTCGCGGGGATTGACACACAGATTCTCGTAGGTCAGTCTTGATACACGCTCGGCTTGGAAATAATCTTGAGCGCGGCCCAGAATTTTCGTGAGTTCGGCGACCTGCCACGCTGTCCGTCGGACAATTGTCGTGTCCGCGAAATCACTATACCCGGGTGGGCGGATACCCTCCCATTGATCGGCAGCGACGTTAGGGTCCGATAGTCCACGCATTAGCGATTGAACTACAAAGCGTGGATTCCGGCGCAGAATAACGAGACGCGCCTCTGGGACGGTTTCTGCCACTTCATGGATGCGTGTGGCGAGTGACAATGATTTCACCAGCACAGGTCGACCGGTTCGTTCCGTCATTCCGGCGAACATTTGACGCACCTGTCGTCGGTGACGCGGGCTACTACCTGGAAGGAACCACTTCTCCATTACTTTGCCTGCCTCCGAAAGGCCGTGGAGACCGGGCAAGAACCCGTAGGAGCCGGGCAACAGCAGTGTGTCCTTCCCTGGTGCGCGTGCATTGCTGAACGGAGCTAGGCGGAGCATGAATCTTGGAGCAAGGGCCATCAAATTGGTGATGACCGAAAAATCCATCGATCGGGCCATGGCCTGGTATAGCAACGTCGTCCCCGAGCGCGGGACCCCGAGAATGAACACCGGAGGCGCCTTGCCGATAATTGCTTCGTCGATATCTGTGCAGAGCGGGTCGAACTGATTCAGTGCCCTCTGGATCACAAGTGCAGTGCGCCGATAAAGCCTGTTCATTGACTGGGCACCTGAAACTTTCCGGACCCCATCGCCGTTACCCACAGCGTGGTACTTCTATCATGAGGGTTTGAAAAAAACATCACAACTCGTTGTCGTCGATACCGAAATCTTGTATCTCTCTGGCAACGAAGCTGCTGTGAGATGTACTGCTATGTTGCGGGGTCCCCTTGCCCGTTATCGTCTCTATGGTCGAACGCGCGACTACGCAACCCTAGCTCTAACGATCGCTGAGACCGGCGGAGAAGTCGACGATCCGGTTCAATTGTTGGAGCGGGCAGCGGCCGAATTCTTTGGTGCCCGCCACGCGATCGCTGTGCCACAGAACCGGGTTGGATTGCACCTGGCCATCCGGGCGTTGGTGCGTCCCGGACGACGCGTCGTGCTCTCGCCATACACGCTCAGCGACGTGATAAACATGATCATCACGGCAGGTGGGGAACCTGTGTTCGCCGATGTGCAGCGGGATACGTGCAACATAGATCCAGATCAGATGGAGGGGCTGATCGATGAGCGGACCGATGCCGTGGTCGCCACGCATCTCCATGGTTTAATCTGCGACATGGATCGTCTGAGCGCAATTTGCCAGCGGCACGGACTTGCCCTGATTGAGGATGCGGCCCAAGCCTGCGGGAGCCAACGCGACGGTCAGCGCGCCGGTACATTCGGCGCTGCCGGAGTGATGAGTTTCGGAATGTATAAGAACGTGAACTCATTCTACGGCGGCTTAGTTCTCACGCCAGATGACGAAGTGGCGCGCAAGATACGTGGCTGGCTTTCCGACTACCCGCTACATGGCGCCTGGGACGTCCTGAAAAAGGCGGCGAAGGCAGCGATGACCGATCTGGCGACCCATCCGTATTTGTTCCGATACGCCGTTTACTGGATCTTTAGATACGCGTATCTGAACGGCATCGAGGCCTTGAACCGTCAGGTCAAGATCGAGATCGCGCCAGCCCTCAAGGAAGCATTTCCGGATGGCTATGGTTGTCGAATGCGTCCTGCCCAGGCGCGGATCGTGGCTAGGCAACTGCCGGATGTTGACCGCCTGATTGACCTGCGCATAAAGATCGCCCAGCGATATGATGCCGGCTTCCGTGAGCTGAACACCATCCTTCGGCCGCCGTTGCTGATGGACCGCTCGCATAGCTATCTCCACTATCCGATTCAGGTGCCCGACCGGGACGCATTGACCCGCGAGGTAGTGAGAAGTGGCCGAGATATCGCAATCCAACACCTGCATAACTGCGCGGACCTGCCCTGCTTCGAGCGTTGGCGTCGCGACTGTCCAAACGCGCGCGCTGCGGCGAGTTCAGTCGTCTTGCTCCCAACCTATCCCAGCTATGGCCCTGCGGAAGTTGATGCGACGATTGCCGCCATTTGTGGCCACTTCCGCAGTTGACGATCATGGGTCGCGTCGCCGTCGTGGGCTCAGGACCAACCGGAATTGGAGTCGCCAAAATCCTTGTTGATGCGGGGATTGGGGTAACCTTGATCGACGCGAGCGACACGGTGACCAGTCCTTCGCTCGAGTCCAAAATGCCAGTGCCGCCACCCGATCCTGCAGTGGTCGGCGATGCGGTATCACCGGGTCTTCTCGCACTGTTGGGTGAACTGCCGGCCACGCTCTTGCGCAAGCGTGTCTTTGGATCGGGGTTCGTGTTTGACCGGATCGACGATCTAATCCCAGTCGCGGGGCCGTGGCTGCCACGCTCGGCAGCGCGCGGCGGATTGGCCAATGTCTGGGGTGCCGGGTGCTATCCGCTCCGGCGCGAGGATTACGATGACTGGCCGGTTGACGCCGACGCCCTTGACCGATGGTTCGGACCAGCGACAGAGCTCCTACATGTAAGTGGCACGGAAGACGGGCTTTCCGGGGCTTACAGACCGGAACGGACGATGCGTCGGATCGAGATCGGCGGAGGTGGCGACCCGGATTCGCCGATCGAGGCTCTGCTGGCTCGCTGGGACCGTTCCCGGAAGGAGTTGACGGAGCTAGGGTTGCATGCCGGGCGTGCGCGGCTTGCCGTGCTGCCGCGGAACTCCGGCGAGCCTGGAGCGTGCGAGTCCTGTGGGCGTTGCCTGGAGGGTTGCCCGGTCGAGGCGATCTGGAATGGGCGGCGAGCACTGCGAGGATTGATCGTGCGCGGCCTCGACTATCGTCCTGGGCATCCGGTGCGGCGCTGGACGGTGATGCCAGACGGCGCATGGTTGGAATGCGGTGAAATCGGTGCTCCTGAGCGCCGTTTGGGACCATTCGAGGCCCTTTTCTTGGCTGCTGGTCCGCTTTCGTCGTTCCGAATTGCCGCTCAATCCGTGCCGAACGCAAGCGCGAGATCCGCGCGCATGTTTGAGAACGACGTCACGATCCTGCCATTCATTTTACCGCCCGGATTGGCACCCACTGACCGTCGCTTCGCCCTTTCGGAGGCAGCTATCGCGATCGATCCACGCGGTGCGCTGAAACGGCCGGCGCACCTCCAACTCTATCGGCCAGGCGGCGCGACGCTTGGTCCGCTTGCCGGAGTGGTCGATCGCATGCCGCGTCGCTTGCGGGGGGCCATAACCCGCGTGTTTGGCCGGCTCGCTCTCGGACTATTGTATCTGCATGGAGATCAGTCACGGAGCCTTGGGGTTCGACTGTCATCCTCGGCGACCCCAATTCGTGCGGTCGAGGTCTTTCCCGAGCCATCGCGGAGAGACAACGACGCCGAATGCGTCGTGATAGAGAGACTTTCGAATGCCCGACGCTTGCTATCGCTCGAGCCGATTTCTTCGGTTCGACGGAAGGGCGGGCCTGGGTTTTCTGCCCATCTCGGTGGTACACTGCCGTTACGCCGGACTCCTGACCGGCTCGAATGCCATCCTGATGGCCGCCTCGCCGGCAGCGAGGATGGCCCGCCGGTCTTTGTCGCGGACCTCTCCTCATTCCCTGCAATGCCAGCGCAGAACCCAACGCTGACTGGCGTTGCGAATGCAATGCGGATTGCCGCCGAATTCGTACGGGCAAATGCCTAATGCGGACGGTGCTGTTGACACTTGGCTCCATTGCGATCGCCATCGCTGCGATCGCCGCTCTGCTTGCCATTTCTGGCACCCGGATCGACGATGTCGGATTGGGCCTGCTCCGGGTCGGAGCTTGGGCGTTCACGCTCGCTGCTTTCTGTACGCTCGCGCAAATCGGAATTTCCGCATTGAAATGGCAGCTTGTGCTGAGCAGGCTGGTAACGGATCCAACAGTTGTGCCAAGCGGCCGCCTGTCGATACTGATCGCCAGCCTTGCAGCTGTATTCGCTCAGTTCGTTCCGTTGATTGTCGCCGCTCCGATTGTCCGTGGCTTGGCTGCCCGGCACTTTGTGCGGACGCCGATCATTCAGAGCACCCTCGCTTCGGCGATCGAGCAGGCCTTTGATTTACTTGCTTTATTGTTGTTTCTTGTCCCAACGATCGTAGTTCTCACCTGCTCGCTCGCGGGGCTTCAGGTAACATTCCAACTATGGGCGGTGGTTGCGACGACATCGATTGTGGCGGCGCATCTTTTCATTGGCAAAGCGTCAATGAAATCGATTGGACAGCTGGTTGCGCGGCTGGGTTTTGGAGCACGCTTGGGTGGTGTTTTGAATGCTACATCGAACATTGACGTAAGCCTGCGGCGACACTTGCTCTGGTTTTCGATCCTTCGCTATGGAGCGATGTTTCTTCGGGTCGTCGTTGTCGCGAGCGCAGCTGGCTTCGGATTTCCCCTCGCAGAGTTGGTTTTTGGCTACACGGTCGTACAAGCGTCACAACTTGCATCTGTTACGCCAGGAAATCTCGGGCTTGCTGAGTGGACTTGGGTTGGCGTGCTCGCCTATCATGGACATGAAGCGGCGAGGGTCGCTGCGTTCTCTTTGATATTAAGAGTGGTTTCCGTTGCGAATTACGTTTTGGTGTCTGGGTTTGTGATCCTTTGCGTCGCCTTGCCGGTTTTGTATTCAAAGCTTCTTCCGCGACAATGAAGCTTCGTGAAGAAAAATCGACTGGAGCAGTGCAATAGGAGGCGGGAATGCCAATTGCAGCGGGCCAGCGCAGCGAAGTGACCGAACCTTATTCGGAGCATGCGCGGCGGTTGCGTATCGCCGTGGTCATCCCCTGCTACAATGAGGCACTAAGCGTTGCCAAAACGATCATGGATTTCCGGCGTGTACTTCCCGACAGCGAGATCGTAGTCTGCGACAACGCGTCGACCGATGATACTGCGTCGATCGCCAGATCCCACGGCGCACGTGTGATCACTGAACGCCGGCGCGGCAAGGGATGGGCAATGCGCCGCCTCTTCGCGGATATCGAAGCCAATCTTTATATTATGGCGGATGGTGACGCGACGTACTCTCCGGACGACGCGCCAGAGATGATCCGAACGCTGGTCGAAGGTGGCCACGACATGGTCGTTGGACATCGGCTGAACTGTGCCGACGGTGGCACCTTTCGTGCCGGACATATTCTGGGCAACCGAGTATTCACGAGCGTCGCAAAGATGATTTTCCGCGATACGGTTGGTGACCTTCTATCTGGCTACCGGATCATGACGCGGCGGTTTGTAAAAACTTTTCCAGCGGAATCCCGGGGGTTCGAGATTGAAACTGAGCTGACGGTCTTCGCCTCGGAGCACCGACTTTCATACACTGAAGTCGAGGTGACCTATTTGCCCCGCCTCGAGGGGTCGGTCAGCAAGCTGAATACATTCCGAGACGGGTTGGTGATTTCCTTCATGTTGGTTCGTCTGTTCCGTGACATGCGTCCGCTTAAATTCTTCGGTATCCTTTCGGGCATGTTTGTCGCTCTGTCAATCGTGCTCTTTCTGCCAATCCTTGATACCTATATGGCGACGCACACGGTCCCGAGAATTCCAACTCTCATCCTGATTGCCGCCCTCGATTTGGTCGCGCTGCTAACGATAACGCTTGGCGTGATCCTTGAGCGAACCGCGGCTATCAGGAGATACCTACAATATCTGCATTACCTCTCGCATTGCTCGCCGGCGCAATTCCAAACCGGGTACGACGCGGACCGGCCGGACTGATGAGCCAATCCCGTGTGCTTAATCGCGGGTCTCGCGATATCGCTACAAATAGTGCCGATAGGCGCAATGCCCCGCCAAACTGGTCGTCGATCTTCAGCGTGTTGAAATCGACGGTGAACGCATCGTTTCGAAAGTTGACACTATGAGCAAGAGTACCGTTGCGGGTATCGGCCCACTTCTGATCAGTTGTGTCGCAGGACTCTGGGTTTTCCTGGCCGTCTTTTGGGTTATCCCCGCGCCCTATACGGTTGATGACTTCGTGTATCAGGCTGCGATAGATGCCTTCGCACAGAACGGCGGTTTTTCTGTTTCTAACGGTCTGGAAGCGTACGGGCCACTCGCTCCGAAGATGGCCGGAATGCGAACGGTCGAAGGCCAACTCGTTCCCCAATATCCATCTGGCTGGACGATCATCGCTGCTCCAGCGTACATCATCGGTGGCATACATGGTGTGATCCTGTTAAATGCGATTGCCAGCGCGCTAACCCTACCGCTGGTGTGGTTCACGGCGCGCTCGCTTTTCGACGACAAGCTTCTCGCCACGCATGCAGCGCTGATTTGGGGGCTTGCTACTTTCGCGGTAAACTATGCGCTTGGCTTTTGGCCACATAGCGTCGCCAGTTTTCTTGTGACTGCCGGCCTTACCTCTATCGCGGTCGGCTGGCGCGGATCTTCTAGGATGGAATTGCTGGGCGCGGCTACGGCCGGTCTTGCCATCGGATTGGCGATTACCGTCCGCGTCGACTCGATCCTTGCAGTCGGTGGGATTGTTGTTTGGCAAATGGGAGTGGCACGGCGGCCCTTTAAAGCATTGGGCTGCTTTCTCATGGGCCTGGCGCCGGGCGTGGGCGTGGCCGCGCTGTTCAACCACATAAAATTTGGGGTTCTTTCACCGGTCAGTTACGGCCTGAACGAAGGAACCTCCAGCATCCCCAAATACGAAGGGCTATTACCAATCATTTTCGTTGTGGGACTAGCCGTCCTCGCGCTCGGGCTTCGGAACGTACGCACGGTCGTCTATCGGCCGGCCATTCAAATCCTGATTCTAGCGGGCTGCGCCATGGTTATCCTGGCGGTGCCATCGACACGCGCCTTGACCGTGACCATTGTACAGGGATTGCACGTCTTGGTGCTTGATTTTCAGGCGCTTCCCGTTTCGGGTGGTCTTCCAGCCGGGGCCGATCCCCATGGAATTATAGTAAACGATGATGGCACTATTTTTATGTTTGGCCTGGTTAAAAAGGCGCTTCTTCAAAGCATCCCTTATTCTGCGATCGTAATTTTGCTGATGCCGAAACTCGCTTGGGGGAAGGAGCGTGCGCAAATATCGTTTCTACTTCTTTTCTTGGTGCCGCTCCTTGTTTTCTTTGCGCTCAATACCTTCCATGGTGGCATGGCGAGCAATATGCGTTATTTCTTGAGCCTATTACCCCCTCTCGCGATTCTTTCGGCATTGGCCTTTCGAGAGATAAAGGTTCCTAGCGGTGGTGTTCCGATTTCGATTGCTGCGGCACTCTTCGTCTTGGCAACGTCCTGGTACTATGCCCTAGCTAAAGGCTACGCCTTCCACTTCGCATTTCAGCAGACGTTGCCAAACGCAGTAATCGCCACGATTGCCTTCCTTTCAATTATGGTACTGGTAACGAATGGGCGATTTCGCGCATTGCTCAAGAACCTCTTGAGCGGGGTTGCGATCCTCGGTCTGGTCATCGCCACGTTTTCCGCTTGGTTTTTCGACGTTCTGCTCACCAGGAAGGAGCGGGCCGAAAACGCCTGGATGACCGAACTGACCGCCGACCTGCCAGATGACGCACTCGTCGTGACCTATTCCCCTGCGAAGGCAGGTTACCGGATGAATCGGCCGCCGGCCATGACAGTTATGGCGAACTTCCAAACGTGGCAGGTGGAATCCTCGCTGACTACGCTTGCAGAGGATGTCCTGGCGAGCGGGCGGCCGGTCTTCATTCAAAGCAGCATGCTGGCCGAGCAAATGCGACGTAGGGGACTACGAGGAAGCTCTATCCGTCGTTATGGAATTGCCGATCACCTCGAGTTCTACGAGGTGAAATGAGTCTATGCGAAGAGTGCCAACCGCGGAATGCTCATGCCACCCCGTCTTTGGTCCGGGCTTCATTCGAAGCGCAGCTCAAAAAGACTCGACCTCACGATCATTTCGGCCTACGCGGGGTAGGCCTATCGGAAAGCCTTCGTAAAGGTTCGAATTAGCGGATGCCGTTAACCGACGGACATCAGGATGACGGTAATCTGCGGTTCTCCATTGAGTCTGAAATTCGCTCAGACACGATCGATGGTGCACGGCACCTCGAAGGGTTCGGTATCTATCACGATACACCCTGGATAAACGTGCTCCGCGATGCCTTCAATTGGAAGGTCGGTGCGGTGACCGCGCATCGTGGCGACCGGCTATTCGCCCTTCTCCCTTTCGTGCGCAAGCGGCGCTTGGGAAGGCTCATACATGTTTGCCTTCCCTTGAGTCACGACGCTACGGTCCTGGTCGCGCCGGGTGCCGAGACGATTCTCGATGCAATGTTTGCCCGCGTCGATCCCTTGGAGTTGCATGGGCCGCTCCCGGACGGACCGATCACTGAAATCAATAACGCCGAGTCCATCGAGAGCACGATCGATCTTACGAAGCATTCGGCCGTTGACTCACTCTTCGCCGGCATGGCGGGCAGCCATCGCCGAAAGGTGCGTCGTGCCGAGCGCGAGGGCGTCGTAATACGAAAGATCAACACCTTGGACGGATTTCGGGTCTTCGCCCGACTACAAAGCTTAACACGAAGACGCCAAGGTGCCTTGGACTATCCCAACCAGTTTTTCCCGGCAATCGCGACGCATTTGGCCGCCCATGGCAAAGCCGAGCTAAGCCTCGGATACCTCGATGCTCGGCCCGTTGCTGGGATTGTAATGCTCATCGACGACGATCAGAGCCGTGCGATCTATGGTTACGGTGCGTCTGTCGAGGATCGAGACGTCCTCGCAGCAGGTGTGAATCCATTCCTCATGTGGAAGGCGATCCTGCAGGCGCATTCTGATGGGTTGAAGACATTCAGCTTCGGTAGCACAGCGGCACATCATCAATCACTACTCACATACAAGGAAAGATTTGGCGCTTCGGCGCGTCCTCTTGTCCGTCAACGGCTCTCCGCAAAATCAGTTCCTGTTGTGATGGAGGGAGGGTTTCTGAATCAATTTGCTTCTCCGGTCATGCGTGCGATGCCCCTCTGGGCGTTTCGTGCCATAACGCCACGCATATTCGCTGAGGTCGTTTAGAGAGGGTGTCGCGGGCCGCCCGCAAATGTCCAGCCCCATATTCATGGGCCAAAGTAGCCGATTTCCTCCCGGAGGATATTTTGGCCGAGAGAAACATTTTTTGTTATTTCTATATCCCAATCGGAAAGACCGAGCGTTCTTGCAACAGATTTGTGGATTTTCCGTTTGAGGTCATAGTCTTCTTCTGCTGCTTGTTTGCTGCCCATGTTACCTCCGATGACCAAGGCGTCCCGGATATCAATGTGGCACGTCACACTCCCATCAGAGCCGAAACCTCAATCCCAATACCGACACGCTCAATTCCGGCCAAGCACGCCTTTCCACTTCTCTTTGGCAAGGATACGTGGCGATAACGTATTCCGACAACGTATAAATGCTTCCGGCATTGTGTGGGGGAAGTCGTGGGGGAAAAAATAAGGTTATTTGTTACTAAATATTTGTTTTTAAATATATATTTAATGATAAGTGGCGGAGAGGATGGGATTCGAACCCACGAGACCCTTTTGGGGCCTACTCCCTTAGCAGGGGAGCGCCTTCGACCACTCGGCCACCTCTCCGCCGACCCGTGTAAGGGGGGGCTCTAGGCGAGTCAACAACGCCTTGCCGGAGCCCGGAACGCCAGTAAGAGTGGGGGTTTGAATCCCCCTTTGTCATCGGGATCGGACAATGGATCGCCGCCCCAAAACACCAAGATCGCTGCCATCTGATCAGGGCGATTTGATCGCCGTCGAGGCGCGCATCACCGGGCGAGTCCAGGGCGTTTGGTTCCGTGGTTGGGTCCGCCAAGAGGCTGGCCGGCTGGGATTGGCCGGATGGGTCCGCAATTGCACGGACGGCAGCGTCCAGGCCCGGTTCCAGGGGCCGAGCGACGCGGTTCAGGCCATGCTCAATCTTTGCCGCCAGGGCCCTCGAATGGCGCATGTCGTGGATGTGGCGAGCCGCACGGTCGCGCTCGATCGGTCGGCCACGGGCTTCGAAGTGCGCCGCTAGTTCGCCATGCGGGCAAAGCCGGCCTCGAGGTCGGCAATCAAGTCTTCAGGGTCTTCCAACCCCACATGAATTCGGATGAGTTGACCGTCCGGCGTCTTGGGCCGCGGCCAATATTCGACCGTGTTCGGGATCGTCGCAGGCTTCATCAGGCTCTCGAACCCGCCCCATGAGGCGCCCATGCCGAAGAATTTCAGATCGTCATGCAGCAGCCCGAGTTGCCGCTCGCTGCTGAATTCTGGTTTGAGAATATAGCCAAAAAGCGATGAAGAACCGAGGAAGTCCCGCTTCCATATCTCATGGCCTTGTGCGTTCGGCAGGGCCGGGTGCAACACTGCAGAGACCTCTGGCCGGTCCGCCAGCCACTGGGCGATCTTCAATCCGTTCGCCATATGAAGCGGCATCCGCGCGCCAAGCGTGCGCAAGCCCCGCAGCGCCAGAAAGGTGTCGTCGGGCGATCCGTGCAGGCCGAACTCCTTCCAGCCTTCGCGGAGCTTCGGATAGGCGGCTTCGGTGGTTGTGACCGCGCCCATCACGAGATCGGAATGCCCGCCGATGTACTTGGTCACCGCTTGGATCGACACATCGACCCCGTGGGCAAGCGGCTTGAAGTAGAACGGCGAAGCCCAGGTATTGTCGCACATCACCGTAATGTCCCGATGCTTCCGCGCTTCGGCGACGATTGCTGGGATGTCCTGCACCTCGAAGATCAATGAGCCTGGGGACTCGGTGAAAATGACCCGGGTATTGGGCTGGATCAGCGCAGCGATTCCGGCCCCGATCAGCGGATCGTAGAATGTGGTTTCGATCCCCATCCGAGCAAGCATCTTGCGGCAAAACCGCCGCGTCGGTCCATAGCAGGAATCGACCATCAGCAGGTGATCGCCGGCCGCAAGATAGCAAAGCAGGGGCGCCGTGCAGGCCAGAAGCCCGGTGCTGGCGAGACGGGTGCGAAAGCCCCCCTCGAGTTCAGCGACCGCCTGCTCGAACGCAAACGTTCCAGGCGTGCCGTGGACGCCATAGGTCGTGCCGTCGGCGTCCTCGATCTTGCCCAGTTCGCGCATATCGCGCAGCGTCGGACTGAGAATTGTCGAAGCGTGATAGACAGGCGGGTTCACCACACCGTGATTGGCATGGGGGTGCAGGCCCGCGTGGGTCACCCGTGTAGCGTCTTTCATTGATCGTTGCCCCCGCGCTGCTTGTGCTCCGAAAAACCATTATATCTCGGGGAAGGCTGGTCAACCGGTGTACTCGGAGCGTGCTATCGCGCACCGGAGATGATGTTGCGCACGTGCGCTCAACTGTCAGGTGATTTGAGTTGGAAATACAGGAATTTGGAATAAGTTTCTCATGTGAGATCAGCGAATCCATCGATCAATAATTGAGCCTATTCATACGAATTTTCATCGCTTGCCGGCAAAGGCGCCTATCCGCACGGTTTTTTCGAGTGTAGGGCATGGCTCGATGTTGTGCGATTCTTTGTGGCGCCACGATTAACCGAGCTAACCCAGCGTCAAGAACTGATTTTCGACCAATGACTTGACGGCGCGAGCGCGGGCTGATCAAACTTCCGGCGGGGATGACCCCATCTAATCCGTATAAGCGGGCGGCCGATCCCGCGCCGCGCGAATGCGTGGAATAACAGGTATGAGGAAACAATCATGAAAAAATCCGTGATCTTTGGCGCTGTCGCGGCCGCGGGCTTGGTGGCCGGCGTCGCTAGTGCCGGCACCCTGGACGACGTCCGCGCCAAGGGCTTCGTGCAATGCGGCGTGTCGACCGGTGTTGCCGGTTTCGCCTTTACCGACGCGAATGGCGAGTGGGATGGTTTCGACGTCACCATGTGCCGCGCTGTCGCTGCTGCGGTCTTCGGCGATCCGAAGGCGATCAAGTTCACGCCCACCACCGGCAAGACCCGCTTCACCGCGCTTGCCTCGGGCGAGATCGATGTCCTGTTCCGCAACACCACCTGGACCTATTCGCGCGACGTGGACCTGAAATTCACGTTCCTGGGCGTGAACTACTATGACGGCCAGGGTTTCATGGTGCCAAGCGGGCTGGGCGTTTCGTCGGCCACTGAACTGGATGGCGCAACCGTTTGCATCCAAACCGGCACTACGACCGAGCTGAACCTGGCGGACTTCTTCCGCGCCAACAACATGAACTATGAGCCGGTCCCGATTGAGACCAATGCCGAAGCTCAGGCCAAGTATCTGGCCGGTGCCTGCGACGTCTACACGACGGATGCCTCCGGTCTGGCCGCGACACGCTCGACCTTCGAGAAGCCGGGCGATCACGTGCTCCTGCCCGAGATCATTTCGAAAGAGCCGCTCGGGCCGCTGGTCCGCCATGGCGACGACGAGTGGGGCGACGTGGTCCGCTGGACCCTGAACGCGCTGATCATCGCCGAGGAGAAGGGCATCACCGCGGCGAACGTGGACGACATGGCCTCCGCCGCTGGCGCCGATCCCGAGATCAACCGTCTGATGGGCACCGAGGGCGAATACGGCGCCATGCTGGGTCTCAGCAAGGACTTTGCCGTGAGTGCAATCAAGGCCGGCGGTAACTACGGCGAGATCTTCGAGACGCATATCGGCGTGAACACGCCGATCGGCTTGGCGCGCGGCCTGAACGCGCTCTGGACCGAGGGTGGTATCCTTTACGCACCGCCCTGGCGCTAATCCGGCAAGACTTGAGGGCGCGCCTGATAGGCGCGCCCTCTCCACATAAAAACTATAAAAAACAATAAGAACAGAACAACAAGACAGGGGGCGGAGATGACCGTTACGACGGAGACTCCCCAGGCGTCGTTCCGAATCGACATGTTGTGGAATGACAGCCGCTATCGCTCGACATTCCTTCAGATCATCGCGCTGATTCTGGTCATGCTCGCCGGCCTTTGGCTGGTCAACAATGCGATACAGAACCTGGCGATCCTGGGCAAGGAATTCAGCTTCAGCTTCATGCCACAGCCGTCGTCCTACGACATCAACCAGCGTCTGATCGAATACACCTCGCGATCTAGCCACTCTACGGCCGCGGTGGTTGGTCTTTTGAACACGCTTCTGGTCGCTGTCGTGGGCTGTTTCCTAGCGACGATCTTCGGCGTCCTGGCAGGGGTTCTGCGCCTCTCGAACAACTGGATCGTTGCGCGGCTTATGACGGTCTATATCGAGGGCATCAGGAACATTCCGGTCCTGATCCAGATCCTGCTGCTTTCGGCGGTTATAAACGAGGCGCTGCCGCAACCAAATGCATTCCGGGGCGACAATCCAACCGCCTCGATGCTATTTGCGGACTCAGTCGCGGTCACCAACCGCGGCATCTATTTCCCAATGCCGATCTTCGAAAACGGCTCGCTCTATGTGGTTCTCGCCTTCATTGCCGCGATTTGCGTCGCGGTCTGGTTTGGCCGCTGGGCCACCCGGCGCCAACAGGATACGGGCGAGCACCTACCGGAATTCTGGATTCAACTGGGAATCATTTTCGGTGCACCCTTTTTGGTCTTTCTGGCCATGGGAATGCCGATCAGCCTCGAATATCCAGAGCTGAAGGGCTTCAACTTCAGGGGCGGCGTTTTTGCACGTGATTCTTACGTCGCACTGACGTTGGCATTGGCGATTTATACCGGCGCCTTCATTGCCGAGAACGTACGCGCCGGTATCATGGCGGTCTCGAGGGGCCAGACCGAGGCGGCGTTCGCCTTGGGCCTTCGCCCCGGACGCACGATGAGCCTGATCATCCTGCCTCAGGCGCTGCGTGTCATCATCCCGCCGCTGATTTCGCAGTATCTGAACCTGACCAAGAATTCCTCGCTGGCGCTGGCCATTGGTTACATGGACGCCACTGGTACGCTCGGCGGCATCACTCTGAACCAGACGGGCAAGGAGATGGAGACGCTTCTGCTGTTGATGACTTTCTATCTCAGCATCTCGCTCAGTATCTCATTCGTCATGAACCTGTACAACGAGCAGGTCAAATTGGTCGAGCGCACCTCGGTGACCGGCGGTGGCTTCAGCGTTTTGCAGCTCTTCGACGGTATGAGCGGACCTTGGGAGGTTCTAAAAAAGGGCGACGCACGGATGAAGCGGAATTTTGGCGTTGCCGGCCCGCTGAATCTCGTGGCGCTGCTGTATGGCGGAACTTTCGTGCTGATGCTGAACTATATTTTCATCGGCCAGTTGGAGGGCCGCGAGAGTTATTATAGTTGGAGCACGTCTGATCAGCTTGCCTCGCTCTTACTGCTGAGCATGTCGGGCGCCGCCCTCGCGACCTGCCTCTTCAAGCACTACCGCTTCGTCGATATGGCAGCCCTGGAGCTGGTGGCATTCATCCTGGCAATCCTGGTCGGCCTGCCGCTCAGCGGCATAGCCCTTGGTCTTAGCGGCACGGTGGTTGTCTTCGGAGGTCTGGCGGCGCGGCTTGCCGCGATCGGCTATACGATCTATGGGGCCAGGCCCAACGTCACCTACTTCTACCGCGTCAGGGAAGGAGAGGCGCAATGAGCAGCGATACAAGCATCTCTTTCGTCGCCTCGGGCACGATCGAGCCCTCTCCTCCACCACCTGCGACGACCGGGGCTATGGGATGGGTGCGCGAGAACCTGTTCGACGGGTGGCTGAACAGCATCCTGACCATCGTCTCGATCGCGGCAATCGTGCTGATCCTTCCGCCGATCATCGACTGGGCGTTCCTGAAGGGCGTCTGGAATGCCGGATCGCTGAGCGAGTGCCGCGAGATCATCGCGGCAGCTCACGGCGAGGGCGTCCATGGCGCTTGCTGGGCGGTGATCAACGAGCGCTTCAACCAGTTCATGTTTGGCTTCTACCCGTCCGAGCTGTACTGGCGGCCGATCCTTTTCTTCGTGTTGTTGTTCGTGGCCCTTGCGCCAGTGCTTTTCACTCAGGTACCGCGGCAGCTCTTGTGGTTCAGCCTGATCTACCCCGTGGTTGCCTATTTTCTGATCTGGGGCGGCATGGGATTGGAGCCAGTTGAATCCGCAATGATCGGCGGTTTCCTGCTGGCCCTGATCATCGGTGCAACAGGGATCGCTTTCTCACTGCCGATCGGCATCCTGCTGGCTCTGGGACGTCAATCGAACATGTTCTTCATCAAGACCATCTGCGTCGTCTTCATCGAATTCATCAGGGGTGTGCCGCTGATCACGCTGCTGTTCGTGGCCTCGGTGCTGCTGAACTATTTCCTGCCACCTGGGACCGAGTTCGACCTGATCCTGCGCGTCTGCATCATGGTGACCCTGTTCTCCTCGGCTTATATGGCCGAGGTGATCCGGGGCGGCTTGGCTGCCCTGCCGCAAGGCCAGTACGAGGCAGCGGACGCGCTGGGGCTCAACTACTGGAAGTCGACCCGGCTGATCATCATGCCCCAGGCCCTGAAGGTTTCGATTCCGGGGATCGTGAACAGTTTCATCGGGCTCTTCAAGGACACGACCTTGGTCTCGGTCATCGCGCTTCTGGACCCGGTGGGCCTTCTGAACCCGATCCGTGCGGATTCGAACTGGAACGGCATCCTTTGGGAACTCTACCTATTCGTTGCCGCGTTCTTCTTTGTCTTCTGCTTCGGGATGTCGCGCTACTCGATGTATCTCGAACGCAAGCTGAAAACCGATCGCTGAGGAGGTGATCCCATGACCGACGCCGCACAGATCGACGACCATATGCCCGAGGATCACGTTCCCGACCGCACCAAGATGTCGGTCTCGGACGAGGTCGCGATCCAGATCGACAACATGAACAAGTGGTACGGCGAGTTCCACGTCCTTCGCGACATCAACCTGACCGTTAACCGGGGCGAGCGGATCGTCATCTGCGGACCATCCGGCTCGGGCAAGTCAACGCTGATCCGCTGCATCAACCGGCTCGAGGAACATCAGAAGGGTGACATCGTCGTCGATGGAATCGAGTTGAACTCGGACCTAAAGAACATCGACAAGATCCGGGCCGAGGTTGGGATGGTGTTTCAGCATTTCAACCTTTTCCCACATCTGACAATCCTGGAGAACTGCACTCTGGCGCCAATCTGGGTCCGCAAGCAGCCGAAGAAGGAAGCCGAGGCGACCGCAATGCGGATGCTGGAGCGGGTCAAGATCCCGGAACAGGCGCACAAGTTCCCGGGTCAGCTCTCGGGCGGGCAGCAGCAGCGCGTGGCAATTGCCCGTTCGCTCTGCATGAGGCCACGCATCATGCTGTTTGACGAGCCAACCTCGGCGCTGGATCCCGAGATGATCAAGGAGGTGCTCGACACCATGATCGGTCTGGCCGAGGAGGGCATGACGATGCTGGTCGTGACCCACGAGATGGGCTTCGCCCGGATGGTCGCGAACCGGGTGATCTTCATGGACGAGGGCCAGATCGTCGAACAGAACGAGCCCGAAGAGTTCTTCAACAACCCGAAATCGGACCGCACGAAGTTGTTCCTGAGTCAGATTCTGGGCCACTAACGGCTATTTGTCTCAAAAAAGCCGCCGGTCCTACGGGGCTGGCGGCTTCCTTTTGCAGGAATTTGACCGCGCGTGACGAAAATCACAGAGCAATTGGACGAATCGATCTAATTTCCTTCTCAAGGCGCCGGAAGATCCGGCTTGAAATTGAGACCCGAGGTTTGAAATGACCTACCTGCTGTATCCCATGGTGATCGTCGTCGCGCTGTTCGTCGCCGTTGCGTCCGCCGCGTCCTATACGATCTGATCCGTTAAGCTGATTTCGGTCAGGCCGGGAAGTCGGGCCTGTCCATCAACTCCCGGGGCAGGGCGAAGTCCTCGAACTTGGTCGCCGCCGGGGTCAAATCATCCCACCGCTCGATCTCGGCCCTCAGAACCGCCATTGCAGCGGTAGGGAAATGGCCATAGGCGCGCCGGCAATTTGCCGGCGCATCCGGGCCGCCGAGCCGCTCGACAAAGCTGCTGAGCCCCGGTTCGTGTGCGACCAGCATGGCGGTGCCGCAATCAGGGGGCAGCCGGCGCAAGGCGCCGTTCAGGAACTCGGGAAGGGCATGATAGAGCGCTTCGTCAAACGCCGGTTCGGGCAGCTCCGGCACTTCTTCCCGCATCAACCCATAGGTCTCGCGAACGCGTTGGGCGGTCGAGCAAAGAGCGTGGTCAGGCTGGATCCCGTTGTCGGCTAGCCAACGCGCCATCACCGGAGCCGACGCGCGCCCGCGCTTGTTGAGCGGCCGGTCATGGTCGTCCAATCCCAGAGCGGACCAGCTCGACTTGGCGTGGCGCATCAGAATCAGGGTTTTCATATGGACATCAGAGCCGCCGCGTCCGGGGCGGTCAATCGGTGGTCAGCCGCGCGCGGATGAATGCTTCCATATGGAAGGCGCATTGCGCCGCGGGCGGCGTGGCGGCGGCGCCCGGGGGGCAGGCATGGCGCACGAGACAGCCGCGCTCGCGGCAGCGGGTGCCTTTGGGCGAGGTAATATGGGCGATGCAGCGGGGCACGTCATAGGAGCCGCCGGCGAAAGCATCGACCGGGCAGGCGCTGATGCATGGCGCGGGACAGTCGAGGCAGGGGTTGCCAGCGCGGTGAGGGGACGGCAATTCGAGTCGCGCGGAAAAGCCGAGCGCGCCGCGATATGACGTCCACAATCCCCGGCCCGCCGTCACCTGCATTCCGACCGGTGACGGTACCGCGCCTTCGCCGCGTGCCGCCCAATGCTGGAAGGGCTGGTAGGGTGGCCCACCGAAGGGAAACAATGCGGTTGCGCCAAGCGCTTCGGCGATTTCACCAATTACCCTTGCCGACCACCGGTCGAGCGGGTCGGGCGCGCCATCCGTTGCCTCGGCGCTCGCCCGGAAGATCGCCCACATGCGCGCGCCGTCCGCGCCGACCAAGCACAGCGTTTCGATGTTAGATGGTGCTTTATCTTCAGAGTTTGGATGGAAGGCGCCGACGATCGCCAGGCCTTCTTGGGCCAATGCCGGCGCGGCGCCCTCAAGCGTCATTTGCGGAACGGTAGCGCCAGCGACCAGACAAGCCTCGTCGGCCGCATGTCCTGCCACCGGTCAAGGCCAAGCGTCATGTCCCGGTGCCCAGCCTTTGGTTCGGCCACATAGGTTCCGAACATCCGGTCCCAGACCGAGAAGTTGAAGCCGTAGTTCGCATCGTGCTCGGCCCGGTTCACGGAATGGTGGATGCGGTGCATGTCTGGCGTCACGACCAATGCCCTTACCATTGGCTCGACCGCCCGCGGAAGCCGCACGTTGCCATGGTTGAACATCGCTGCCCCGTTCAGCACCACTTCGAAGGCGATCACCGCGGCGACCGGTACGCCGAATGCATAGACCAGGCCGATCTTGAAGCACATCGAGATTGCGATCTCGACCGGGTGAAACCGGATGGCAGTGGTCACGTCCACGTCCCGGTCCGCGTGATGTACCCGGTGCAGCCGCCACAGGATCGGGATTTTGTGGCTAAGCAGATGTTGCAGCCAAATGGCAAGGTCCAGGATCACGAATGCCAGCAGGCTCTCGATCCAGCCAGGCCAATCGGTTGCGTTCAATAGCCCCCAACCGCGTGCGTCGGCGTCCATCGCGGCGCCCACGGCGGCTGCCCCGAACAAAAGCCGCACCATCACCGCGTCGATGATCGAGATCGCCCAATTGGTGCCCCATCGTGCCAGTTTGGGTGCCGCCAGCCCGCGAAGCGGCCGGGCGAACTCCCAGCCGGCCATGGCCAGGAAGATGCCGAAAAACGCGATCAGCCGGATGGCGGTCTCGGACACGGTCACGATCCGGTAATCAGCGTGCCGGCACCATGCTGCGTGAAAAGTTCGAGCAGGATTCCGTGTGGTGTGCGCCCGTCCATGATCACCGCGCCCTCGACGCCGCGATCGATGCCGTAGAGCGCCGTCTCAACCTTCGGGATCATGCCGCCGGAGATCGTGCCATCGGCGATCAGCGCCTCGATCTCGGACTTGGTCAGGCGGGTCAGCACCTCGCCCTCCTTGTTCTTCACGCCCTGGACATCGGTCAACAGCATCAGGCGTTCCGCCTTCATCGAGCCAGCGACAGCGCCCGCGGCCGTGTCGCCATTGATGTTGTAGGTCTCGTCCGGTTTGCGTCCAGCTCCGACAGGGGCGACCACGGGGATAAAGTCGGACTGAATGAAGACCTCGAGCACGCGCGGATTGATCTCGACCGGCTCGCCCACCCAACCGAGGTCGAGCACCTTCTCGATATTGCTCTCAGAATCCTTTTTCTTCTTCAGCGCCTTCTCGCAGATGATCAGGTTCGAGTCCTTGCCCGAGAGGCCCACCGCCTTCCCTCCCTGGCCGTTGATCGCTGCGACGATGCGTTTGTTGATCGCGCCGGCCAGCACCATCTCGACAACCTCGACGGTCTCGGTGGTAGTTACGCGCAGCCCGTCGGTGAATTCCGATGGGATTTGCAGGCGCTCGAGCATGTCGTTGATCTGCGGCCCGCCGCCGTGAACCACGACCGGGTTCACCCCACATTGCTTCATCAGCACGATATCGCGGGCAAAACGCTCCATTGCCTCGGCGTCGCCCATGGCATGGCCACCGAACTTAACCACGATGGTCGTGCCGTCATAGCGCTGGAGAAAGGGCAGTGCCTCGCTAAGCGTGCGCGCCGTTGCCAGCCAGTCCCGCTTCATCGCTCTCTGGATCTCCATGATCGACCCCCATGTTCGGGGGTTACTTAGCCGGTCGGGCAGGGGATCGCCAGAGGGATTGGCGGCGCGGGAAGAACGGCGGATCAAGATGCACCCTACGGCGCAGCGCCAGGCATTGTAGGGTGGCACTCGCTCCACCCAACTCGGCGCTTATGCCAGTCCGGCGATCACCGCGCGAAGAAGATCGATGCCAGTTCCCTTCTGCGCCGATGTGACGATGATTTCGGGATAGGCTGCCGCGTGCCGGGTCAGGTCGGCTTTCACCGCCTCGATCACCTGTGCAAGCTCCGCGGCCTTTGGCTTGTCCGCCTTGGTCAGGACCGCCTGGAATGACACCGCGGATCGGTCGAGGACGTCCATGATCTCGTGATCGACCGCCTTGATCCCATGGCGGGCGTCGATCAGGACGAAAGCACGCGCCAGCGTAACGCGGCCAGCAAGATACTGCCGCAACAATTCCTGCCACTTGGCAACCTTGGCAAGCGGCGCATTGGCATAGCCATAGCCCGGCAGGTCGACCAGGTAGGTAGTGCCGCCCAGATCGAAGAAGTTGATCTCCTGCGTCCGGCCCGGCGTGTTCGAGGCACGGGCGAGGCCCGAGCGCCCGGTCATCGAGTTGATCAACGAGGATTTACCCACATTCGATCGGCCGGCGAAGCAAATCTCCGGGCGGCCGGTCGCCGGCAATCCATCCATCGCGACGACGCCCTTGAGGAAAGTACAGGACCCGGCGAACAGCTTGCGCCCACGCTCGAGCGCATCCAACCTGGGCGGCTCCATTACGGTGAAGGGAACTTGGGGTGCCGCCATGGATCAGTCGGTGCCGACGGGGTCGCCCTCGCTGACGGCCGCCCCCGCGATCACCTGGGCATAGACCCCGAAATCCTTGTGCCCGTAGTGGGTCTCTAGAGCGCCCAGCGTGTCCGCATCGCGGACTCCCGTCTCGGGACTTGCCTTGGTCGCGTTGCAGCGCTCGACGCGTTCGATCACCTTCAGCCGCGCCCCTCCGATCGTGATCTCGCGGCCTACCCAGTCGAATTCTTCCCAGGGCACCAGGCCGTCGAGCCAGAGATTGCCCCTGAACCGGCGCGGGTTGAGCGTCGTGCCCATCCGCTCGGAAAGCGCCCGCAGTGAGGCGAGCGACTTGATCGAGACCGAGGGGAAATCAGTATCAGTCATTCCCCGGCCCGGCACTTTTGCCAGCCGCAGCGGGCTGGGCCCGTCCGGGCAGATTGGGGTCACCCATGCGATCAGGCGGTCCTGGTCGGCCGCGTCGTCCGGATCGATTGTGACCTCGCCGAGTTTGGGGTGCGTGAGCGTGAGTTTACCGTCATCGCCCGCACGGGCGCTGATCGCCGCGAATTGCGGGGCGATCGAGCAGCGAAGGAAGGCCGAGCAATGCGTCCATTCAGGCGCATCGAAGTCGAACCGTGTCTTTTCGTGTGCCAACGCCCAGGCCCGGTCGTAGGGGATGGTCGCGCCGGCAACCAGGGCGACCGAGGGCACGCGCTCGGCGCCCAGGCTCTTAATCGGATGGCGCCAAATCTCGGCTACATGCGCGGTCATGGCACTCATTCGCCCCCGCCGCCGCCACCCCCGCCGGACTCACCGCCGCCGCCGTCACCCGAGGCACTGCTGTCGCCGTCGTCACGCCCTTTGCCGCGCGCCCGGCCACGGCCGGATGCGTCAGGGCCGCCGGGGTTGGACCCCTCGGAACGGCGCTTGCGGCTGCGCCGCGATCCGCGCTTGCCTCTTTCCTGGCCCGTGCGCTGAGCCGGCGCGGGCGTCTCGGCGTCGTCCGTGTCCACGTCGTCGTCGGGTTCGGAAGGCGCCGCGGAGGATGGCTTGTCGCTCGCCACCGGCGCGGGTTGGCGCTTGAAGCTGGACTTAATGTTTCCCAACAGGTCAATTTCGACCCCCTGAGTTCGCATGATCACGTATTGCTGGATGAAGGTGATGATGTTGTTCGCGCACCAATAGATTACGAGGCCGCTGGCGAACTGGCCCAGCATGAACATGAAGAGCCAGGGCATCCATGCGAAGATCATCTTCTGGGTCGGATCGGTGGGCGCGGGATTGAGCTTTTGCTGCATCCACATGGTGACGCCCATGATGATCGGATAAACCCCGATCGAGACGATCGCCAAAAAGGCCGGGATCTGGAAATCCAGCAGGCCAAAGAGGTTCATCCACGAGGTCGGATCGGGCGCCGAGAGATCCTTGATCCAGCCGACGAAGGGCGCGTGACGCATCTCGATAGTGACGAACAGCACCTTGTAGAGTGAGAAGAAGATTGGAATCTGCAGCAGGATCGGCAGACATCCGCTCGCAGGATTGACCTTCTCCTTCTTGTAGAGGGCCATCATCTCTTGCTGCATCTTCTGACGGTCGTCGCCCACGCGCTCCTTGATCTTCTCCATCTCGGGTTGGAGCATCTTCATCTTCGACATCGAGACGTAGGATTTGTAGGCCAACGGGAACAGGATCGCCTTGACCAGCAGGGTCAGCACGATGATCGCGAAGCCCATATTACCGATCAGACCCTTGATCCAGATGAGGAGCCAGGCAATGGGCTTGGTCAGGAAATAGAACCAACCCCAATCGATCGCTTTGTGGAAGTCTACAATGCCCAACTCTTCCTCGTAACCGGAGAGGGTTTCGAGCTCCTTCGCCCCGGAAAAGAGCCGCGATTTGGACTCGGCCGTGGCGCCGGCGCCGATGCTGATCACGGGCAGGCGCATTTCGGTGCGGAACTCTTCGATGCCGCCCAGATTGAGCAGACGGTAGACGGCGTCGAAAGCCTGTCCAGGTTCGGGGATCAGGGTCGACATCCAGTATTTGTCGGTGAATCCCAGCCAGCCGTTGTCAGCTACGGGAAGCGTTTCGACCGGTCCGCGTTCGGCGCTGCCGACAGGCAGATCGCGAATCTCGTCATAATCGACTTCCGAGAGCTCGCCGTCGAAGACCCCGACTGCGCCCTCGTGCAGGATATAGAAGCCGACCCCGTCCGGTTCGCCGCGCCGGGCGATTGCGCCATATGGGGCCAGGCTGACCGCTGCCTCGGTCGTGTTCTCTACTGATTGAGTGACGGTGAACATGTAGTCTTTGTCGAGCGCGAATGTGCGCCGGAAGATCAGGCCTTGGCCATTGTCCCACCGCAGCACGACGGGGCTTGATGCGGTCAGCGTGTTACCGCTTTCCACTCGCCATTCGGTCTTCTGGTTGGGCAGAGGCCCCGGATCGTTGTCGACCGTCCGGCGCCAGCCGTAGTCGACGAAATAGGGGTTGGGCCCGCCCGCCGGGTTCAATAGAACCACGGTGTCGGAACCGGACTTGAGCGTATCGCGGTATTTCAGCAGGTGCAGATCGTCGAGCCGCCCGCCGGCCAGCGCGATCGAGCCTGAAAGCGCTCCTGTTTCGATCTTCACGCGCGGGGCCTTTGCCAAGGCTTCATCGCGGTCGAGGCCGCCCTCCGCGACCGTTGTCGGCGTCGGTACGGTGCCCCCTTCGACCGTCGCCGCCGGGACGTCAGCCTGGCCTTCAACCGCCGTGGGCTCGGGTGGTGGTGGGGGAGGCGGCACGACAAAAGCCTGCCAGGCGAAGACCACCAGCATCGACAGCACTGCCGCCAGGATCAGGTTCTTGTTGTCGTTTTCGCCGCCCATCGGCCGCTCCGAGGTTAACTGCGCCCGCGTTGAAGCGCCTGGTGGGGTTCAGGTCAAGGGTTTTCCGGATTAGATGCCGTGAGGGCCGCGAAATCGAATAGGGCAGGATCCGCCAAGTGGCTGGGGCGCACGTTGCTCAGCGCCTTGAACATCACACCCCTTCGGCCCGGCGCGTGCCGCTCCCATTGATCCAGCATGGCCTTGATCTGCTGGCGCTGTAGCCCCTCCTGGCTAACGCAGAGATCGCAGGGAATGATCCGAAAACCCATCGCTTGGGCGAAACGGTCGCAATCGTCCTCGGCTACGTGGGCCAGCGGGCGCAGTACCGTCAGATCGCCATCCTCATTTACCAGCTTCGGCGGCATCGCGGCTAGCCGTCCACCATGGAAGAGGTTCAGGAAGAAGGTCTCCAGAATATCGTCGCGATGGTGGCCCAGCACCACCGCCTGGCAGCCCTCCTCGCGCGCGACCCTGTAGAGATGCCCGCGCCGGAGCCGCGAGCAAAGCGCGCAGTAGGTCTTCGAGGACGGCACTTTGTCGACGACGATTGAATAAGTGTCCCGGCTTTCGATCCGGTGAGGAATGCCCAACCGCGCGAAAAATTTCGGCAGCACGGTCGCCGGAAATCCGGGCTGGCCCTGGTCGAGGTTGCAGGCGAGCAGATCGACGGGCAAAAGCCCGCGCCACCTAAGCTCGATCAGTGCAGCCAACAGGGTATAGCTGTCCTTGCCGCCCGAAAGACAAACCAGCCAGCGCTGGCCGGCCGTTGCCATCCCGTATGCCTCGATCGCCTCGCGGGTCTGGCGAATGACCCGCTTTCTCAGCTTGCGGAAATCCAGTCCTTCGGGCGCGTCGGCGTAGAGTTGTTCAAGAACGGTGCTTTCGGTCGCATCCAGCATGGATGTTCGCTACGCGATCGGCAGGCGAGGCGCAAGGCGGGAAGGTGGGGCCTTGCGCCGCAATTCCGTTTCCCAAAGACTTGAGCCGCCATGACCTTTGATGATTTCGTCCGTACCTTCCCGGGCCAGTTTAAGGCGCTGCGGGCGTCCTATGACGAGCCTCACCGTGCCTATCACAACTGGACACATATCGAGGCTCTGCTTGATCAGTACCAGGTATGCAAAGAACCTGTTCAGGGTCCTGATGCGATGATGCTCGCGATCCTCTATCACGATTGCGTCTACGATACGCTTGCGTCTGGGAACGAACGCGCGAGCGCCGACAGGATGGCCCGTGAGCTGCGGGGGCAATTAGACGATCGCGTTCTGGCCGATGCGACCCAATTGATCCTGGCGACCGAGAAGCATGCGGTTCCGGGTGCTCTGTCCGCCGGGTTGTCGGCGGATTGCGCGCTCTTTCTCGATTTCGACCTGTCCATTCTGGGCGCAGCACCGGGGCAATTTGATCAATATGAAACCGCGATACTTGAGGAGTATCGAGCGGTTCCCGATCGCATATTCTGCCAGGGCCGTAAAGCGATTCTAGAGCGGTTCGCAGCACGTCCCGCGATCTATTTCACCGCCCGGTACCGCCTTGAGCGCGAAACCCAGGCACGTGCCAACCTGGCCCGCGCCATCGCGGCGCTCGATCCCGTTTAGCCAGCCTCTGCCTCGGCCAGCCGACTTTCGAGCAATTCGCCGGATTCGCTTAGGATCGGGTAGGCGAGCGAGGAGAAGAGCGAGTTGATCTGTTTCAGCGCGCGGATGGTTTCCAAGTGCACCTCGCTGGTCTCGATACTCTCGACCGTGCCGCCCTGGAGGCGCCGGAGATGGCGCTTCTGGCTGCGCATCTCAAGCTCGCGCATCCGCACCTTTTCGTGCAGCAGCTCGCGTGCCGAGTCGCGATCGCCCGAAACCAGCACGTTCAGCGCCAACTGGATGTTTTGCATGACCTGGGTGTGCTGGTCGGTCAGCTCGCGCCAACCTTCCTCCGAGAAAGCCAGGTGCTTGTCGCGCATCTCGCCGACCAGTTTCAGGAGGCTCTTCGAGATGATGTCGCCGACATGTTCGAGGTTGATCGCGAAGTTCGCCAACACCATGCTGCGCCGGGCGTCGTCGCCGCTCATCGAATTGCGGTTCAGCTCGGCCAGGTACAGTTTGATTTCGGCATGGGCTTTGTTGACCTCCTGGTCCAGCCGGCGCAGTTCCTTGACCCGGTCCTTGTCGCCGGTCTCGTAGAGGTCCATCACTGGGCGCAGCATCACCTCGACGATCTCGCTGACCCGCAGCAACTCCCGCGTGGCGCTGGCCAGCGCCAGACGCGGCGTGTCCAGGACCGACCGGTCGAGCGCGCTGACCCGGCTGGACAAGAGATCGGTCGGTTCGCCCGCGCCATCCGCCTCTGGGATCCACTGCGCCAAGATGCGGCTCATTAACCCGGTGAACGGCGCGCAGAGGACAACCAGCGCCAGGTTGAACGTCACATGGAGGATCACGATCTGGCTCGCCGGATCATCGCCTGCAAGCTCGACCGGGAAGTCCACCGCGCTGAAGACGACCAGCGCGATGAACGCACCGATGCCGCGAAAGATCAAGTTGCCAATCGGCACGCGGCGCGCAACGGGCATTGCCGTCCGCGTCAAGCCAACCGCGATCAGACCGGCTCCCAGATTGGCGCCCAAGACCAGGGCAATCCCCAACTCGAGCGGAACCGACCCCTGAGCCGCCAGCGTCGCGACCAGCAGGATCGAGGCGATGCTGGAATGAAGCAACCACGTGAAGAGAGCGCCCAGCAGGAACGACAGGAAATACTCATCCTTCAGGTAAGAAACGATCGCCGGCAAGGCCTCACTCTCGCGTAAGGGCAGCGTCGCGGCCGCGATCATTTGCAGCGAGACCAGAACTAGGGCGATCCCGATCAGGATGCGTCCACCCTGGCGGGCGCGGCGCGTTTGGCCCTTAAGGAACATTCCGCCGCCGATCAGCAGAAGGAATGGTGTCAGCCAAGCCAAGTCAAAGGCCAAAATTCGGACAATCAGCGCCGAGCCAAGATCGGCCCCCAGCAGCAGGATCAGAGCACCGCTCACCTCGACCAGGCCACTGACCGCGAAACCCGCCGCCAGAATTCCAACGGCGGTCGAGCTTTGCAGCAGCATCGCCGCTCCGGCACCGAAGGCGATCGCTTTCGGCCAATTGCCGCCCGCATAGCGCAGCGCGCGCTCCATTCCTGGGCCGTAGGCGCGTTCGACCCCGGTGCGCGCCATGCGCACCGCAAGGAGCAGCAGCGTCACCGCTCCGGCCAGATGCAAAAACAATAGTGTCGTGTCCATGCTCGTCCATCAACTCCGGTCTAGCGGCCGCTGGGCGGCGCACGTGCCGAAGGTACTTTTGTTATGGCCCGCCGTGCCCCACAGGCCATCGCAGCGGGATCGGCGGTTTCATTGCGGGGCCCGTCAGGCAACGACAAAGCTTTGCATCGCTCAAATCGATATCTTGGATGTTTTGATCGATCTGGCTTATGCTTGTCGTATGAACACTCCGCCAATTTGATCTTCAACGCAAGTTTCGGCGAAATGTCGAGGGTTTCGAGGGCTTGAACCGTCACAAAACGGTTACGAAAGCGTTGTGCTGACGGATGATCAACCGGCGACGGCGCGCCGATGCTGTTGAAAGGGGTGCACGATTCGGCCAGTGCGCGTTGCTTGTCCGGACGGTTGGGCGCACTAGAATACCTCGTGAACTTTAACCTGCGGGAGCGACATGGGGCTTTTCCGAGGCCTTTCTGGGCGTCTGCTCATTGTCACGATCATGGTCGTGATGATGGTCGAGGTGGCGATCTTCGTGCCCTCGGTTGCGCGCTTCCGTGCTGACTACCTGGCCGAGCGGGTGGTGCGCGCTCAGATTGCCTCGCTGAGCGTCCTGGCCGCGCCGGACGGTATGGTGTCGGAAGAATTGCAAACCCAACTGCTCGAGAAAACCGAAGCACTCAATATCGTCCTGCGCGAAAAGGGCACCAGCTCGATCATCCTTTCGCGTGATCAGATGTCCGAGGTAACCGCGACATTCGATCTGCGCGAGATGGATCCGGCGACGCTGATCATGGACGCGCTGTCTCGCATGACCGACGGCGAAGACGAGGCGGTCATCCGAGTGATCGATCGGCCAACCGTGATCGACGCGGAGGCGATCGAGATCACGCTCGACGCAGTGCCCCTGCGCGACGAATTGATCGACTACGGCTGGCGTATCCTTCGGCTGTCGCTGATCATCTCGGTGATCACGGCAGCGATGATCTTTCTGACGGTTCGCCGTTTTATTGTCTCGCCGCTGCTGGGGGTGATCGAGAACGTCAAGGCGTTCCAGCAGAACCCCGAGGATCCGGCGCGCATCATCCGGCCGGTCAGCCGGTTGGGCGAGGTTGCCGAAGCCGAGCGCGCGCTGGCCGACATGCAGGGCGACGTGCTGACTGCGCTTCGCGAGCGCGCGCGGCTCGCCTCGCTCGGCGAGGCACTGGCCAAGATAAGCCACGACCTTCGGAACATGCTGTCAACGGGTCACCTGATGGCCGACCGGTTGGAGGGGAGCCACGATCCCCTGGTTGCGCGGACGGTGCCAAAGCTGATCGGATCGCTCGACCGGGCGATCAATCTATGCAAGCGCACACTGGACTACGGGCGTGCCGAGGAAATCGCGCCCGAGCCACGCCAGTTGCGGCTGCGCGCGCTGGCGGTCGAAGTTGCGGAGGGGATGGGGCTGGATGTCGATGGGGAAGGCGGCGGAGCAGCGGTGCCGATCCGGATCGATATCGATGAGCGCTATACGGTCGAAGCGGACCCTGACCAGCTCTACCGGGTGCTGGCCAATCTGCTGCGCAACGCGACCGAGGCAATCGCGTCGAGCCGGGGGCCTGGCGAAATTCGATTAAGCGCGGCGACCGGGACCGATGGCATGCAGGAGATACGGGTTGCTGATACCGGGCCGGGGATGCCGGCTAAGGCGTTAGAGAACCTGTTCCAGCCGTTCCGCGGCGGCATCCGCCATGGCGGTTCGGGGCTTGGCCTGCCGATTGCGGCCGAACTTATGCGCGCCCATGGCGGCGAACTGAAACTGGTGTCGAGCACGCCCGAGGGCACCGAGTTTCTGCTGCGCCTGCCTGGCCCGCTGCCCGAAATGGCCGCGGCGCGGGACGCCCGGGATTGACCCTTGCATTTGCCAATGCCGACCGCTAGATAGCGGTCTCGCCGCCGAAGCCGCCCGATATGTGGCCGAAGGCACGGCCCAAAGCACCGGTAGCTCAGCTGGATAGAGCACCAGACTACGAATCTGGGGGTCGGGAGTTCGAATCTTCCCCGGTGCGCCACAAATCATATCTATACTCCTGTAAAATATTCATTTTTTTTTGCAGCGGATTTTTCTTCCCCCAAAAATTCCCCCTCACGGCTTCAAAATTTGCAATCGCCTCACAGGGGATCGGTCGCAATCAGGGGTTCTCCATCAAGTCACTCAAAAATTCAGACGCCGGTTCAAGACCGATAACAAGCAAATGGACTCGCGCCCTGGGGCTATTCCGCCGCCACGCTGACCCTTATTGTTCCGGAATTGACACTTGCGGATTAAAATCTGACGTGATCTGCGCGAGCAGTTTGTGGAGGAAGAAGTTCTCCACCTCAAGAAAATCGACGAAGATTTCTTCGAGCAGGATGCAGGGAAGATATGAACGCCGTCGAGATCGAAGAAGCCATCTCAGCCCTTGCGGAGCAGCCGTTCGACCCGGAAGAGTTTCCCTATGCCTTCCTGGAGGCTTTCGGAGACAAGGCGACCACGATCAAGCGCCTGCGCTCGGGCGCATCGAATAAGTCCGATCTTGGCGGCGTCCTTCAGACCAACAACATCCACATCAAGGTCTGCTCCGAGGGCCAGGTGACACAGACCCTTGCCGCGCTCAAATCCAGCCCGGCCACGACGGCAGCTATGCGGGACAAACCTGCCTTTGGCGTAGAAATTCGAAGGTCCGGTTTGCTCCCGAATGCTGCACATGGGGCTATGTCGGTAGCGCGTACGTTAAGCGACGCTCGTTGTTGGTTCGACGCCCGGACAGTCTTAGGGCGCAGAGTTCGTGTTTGAGCGGCCGCATCGTCCCGCATGGCGGGCGGCAGTCACTTTGTCACTGTTTCAGCCCTGGATAGCAGCCAATCCACGAATGACTGGACTGCTGGCCGCCGCTGCTCCGGCACCGTCTCGACGTAGTAGATCCCAAACGCCGGCTCGGAAAAAAGCTCGATCACCTTTCCGGCGGACAGGTCCTCTTGAAAGAATGCGCGCGCGGTGTAGGTGATGCCGTCGCCACGGCGCACCGCATCCATGATCAGGTTGCCTGGCATATGGTTCACTGTGAGAGGCCGCTCCGGAACGACACCGTGATAGGTAAACCACTCCGCAGCCTCATTCGTCCCAAGCTCCTGCAACCAAGGTAGATCAACAAGTGCCGAAGGATCGCTAAGGTCACGTTCGCCAACGAGCGCAGGTGTTCCGATAATGATCATGTCTGAGATCAGGATTGCATCCGCTTTCTGATCGACGCGCCTTCTGTCGCGATAGCGAATTGCCACATCGATGCCACCGGGTTTGAAGTCGACGATCTCCGATGTCGGGTTGAGCATCAGCGTGATCTCGGGGTTCGCGTGCTGGAACTCTGCGATTCTCGGAAGCAACCATTCCACGGCGAAGGCCGGAGACATGGTGACCTGGACCGGACGGCTCGACCCGTCCTCGATGACCCGCTCGACGCCACGGGAGATCACACCAAACCCCACATCGAGTTCGCGGGCCAGATGTGCGCCCTGGGGCGTGAGTTCTATGCCCCGACCCACCCGCGTGACCAGCGGAATCCCGAGGCGCTTCTCGAGTGCCTTTACCTGCTGGCTGACGGCGGCATGCGTCACGTTCAGCCGATCCGCAGCCAGGGAGTAGCTACCCGACCCGGCGACAGCGGAGAATGCACGCAGGCCGTTCAGAGGTGGAAGCTTCAGCCAATCCATGTGATAGATTTCCTAATATGTTACGAATTTTCTTGAGTCGCACTTTCAAGAAAAGAGTGCAATTCTTTTGCTCCAGAGATCATGTTTGGCACCCAGGTCGAGTTGGGTGCATTTAGAGAACCTAACATGCCACGTGAGGGGGAATCATGAGTGACGCCAGGGAGAAGTTCGGCGGTGGATGCTATTGCGGCGCCGTCAGATATCAGATTTCCAGACCGCCCGCCTGGTCGGGGCATTGCCACTGCCGCTCGTGCCAATTGGCGCTCGGCGGCGCTTTCGCCACCTGGGCAAAGGTGGCAGCGTCCGATTTCGCGGTCACGAAGGGCGAAATCAAGCTCTGCGAGAAATCGCCGGGCATAAAACGAGGCTTCTGTGCCGACTGCGGAACGACTCTGACCTATGCCGCGGAACATGAGGTTGATGGCCAGGATTGGAGTGCGGATGCGTGGTTCGCAGCGGCATCTCTCGATGATCCCTCGATCGCCGCGCCGGCAACCCATGTCTACGTGTCGCACAAACAGCCGTGGATCAGCCTTGCGGACGACTTGCCGGTGTTCCAGGAGTTCTGAGCATTCCGGGCCGCAAATGCTAGACGGAGGAGAAGATGACAACTGCATTCTCATACGCATGCAAGGATTGCGAGGGCATGGAGGCCTGTCCGGGTAAGGTGGTCGGCGCGACCAAGGATGAAGTCTGGAAGCTGATGGAGCTTCATGCGGTCGTTGCGCACGGCGAAGATCCCAGCTCGTGGGACCAGGAAACGCGGCAATACCTGGGCACCCTGATCAAATCTGAGTAGGCGCGGGGCGCTCGGGTCGATTGGCGTCCGCACCGGATCAGTATTGGCGGCTTGCGCAGGCGACCGGGCGCCTGCGTATCGTAGGCGCAGATTTTGCGTCGGGCCTTTGATCGACATTGCCTGTGTGATGGTCGCTGGAAGCTCACGGCAACAGTCAGTAGTGTTTGGCACTGGTTCAACTGACTTAGACAGGAGGGGAACTTCATGGCACTCAACAAATACATTATCGAACGGGATATCCCCGAGGTGGGCTCGCTGGAGCGCGAGCAACTCGCGGGTGCTGCGGCAAAGTCAAACGAGGCGCTGGCTCAATTGGCGCCCGACGTCCAATGGGTCGAGAGCTACGTAGCTGCCGACAAGACGTTCTGCGTCTATCTGGCCAAAGACGAGGATGTCATCCGGAAGCATGCGGAGATCAGCGGCTTTCCGGCGACAAAGATCACGCCCGTGCGCAAGATGATTGATCCGACAACGGAGAAAGAATCCTAGGTCGACTGAATGGGCTGGTTGGCAGTATCCCCGGCAACGCGCCTGATGCATGCCGGGCACGGTCATTGTTTTTGCGCGGATAGGTGGCCCACGACATATTCGGCGTCACGCCCGACACCATAGAACAAACCAGAGCCCTGCGTCTCCATCCAGTGGAGTCCGCAGAAATACAGGCCTGGGATCACGGTCACGCCCCGATGATAGCGGGGATAGCCGCGCTCGTCGAAGACCGGCAGATCGACCCATCCGAAGTCATAGTGAAAGCCGGTCGCATAGATCATGGTGGAGATGCCCGCCTTGGCAAGATCCAGCAGCGGTTGCTCCGGCTCTGGCCGCCATTGGACGGGCAAGATCGCTTCTGCCGGTGCCTCCAGCCCATTATCGGCGATAAACTGGTCGATCCCGTCCATCTCGGCGCGGCAGAATTCATCGACGCCGTCGAGCGTCGCCGCAAGACCGTCTGAAAGCATGAGACACCCGTTCTGCGCGCCCGAGACCTTGCCGTGGAGCCGGATGCCGTCGACTGCCATCTGTCGCAGATCGACTGTGTATCCGCCGTCGCGACCCGAGAGATGCGGATGCGCCTTGAAGCGGATCGTGTTGCCTTTCGGATGGTCGTGCACTTTGAGATCGAAATAGCCGGTTGCGATGTCCCAATCGAGAATGTCGCGGCCGCGGTAGCGACGCGGAATGCGCCCGGCATTGCCGACCGCGAGATGCACCTGACGGCCGGCGCGGTGCAGATCCTCCGCTACCTGGCAACCGGACTGGCCGCTCCCCACCACGAACACGGCGCCATCAGTCAATTGCTCCGGGTTGCGATAGTCACGCGTGTGCAGACCGGTCATGCCCTCAGGCAGGTCACCGTGCCAGGAAGGGATGTTCGGATGTTGATGCGTGCCGACCGCGATGACGAGATTTTCGGCCTTCAGAGTTCCTTCGGACGTGTCGAGTTCGAACCGCCCTGGCTCATCTGAGGCCGAGATCCGAATAATCTCGACTCCATCACGATAGGGCGGATCGAAGCTCGCCGCGAAGCGCTCGATATAGGCGACGATCTCGTCGCGCTGCATGAAGCCATGGGGGTCATCGCCATCATAGGGAAAGCCGGGAAGGCGGCAGAGATGGTTCGGTGTGACAAGGCAGAAACTGTCCCAGCGATTGCGCCAGGTGTCACCGACTCTGCCGCGGTCGAGCACCATATGGTCCCGCCCGAATTGAGTGAGATGCCAGCTCACCGACAGGCCAGCCTGCCCACCGCCAACCACAATCGTGTCGATCATTTCCGCCATGCCTACCCCCCAGTAGACGACGTCGAATTCCGGTGAGGCTACAACACACGCCGGCGGTCTTACAGTGTGACATGGCTCAATGTCTGGCTTGGGTCAACAATACGCATAGCGCCCGCTAAAAGAGCGTCTGGTTCTCCCCAGATTGCAGACGTTGGAACGCAGCGCAGCATCCGTTCGTTTGGGCTCGATTCAGCCCTTCGCGGCAGTTGCGAAGTCAATCTACGGTTCGATGACCGCTCCGCTCAGACAAACCTGCCGTTGGCGCAAAATTTCAAATGTCCAGTTTGATCACGATTGCTGCCGTTGAGGCTACGTCAACAAAGTGCCAAAAGGCGACATTTCTCAAGCCGCATGAGCATCGAACCTACAAGAACCAGGGCATCTGCCGCAGCACCAGACGACCTCCAACGGCCTATGAAAAACACAAGCATTTAGCCTGAATGCAAACCATTTCTACTCAGCCTTGGTCTCCGTCAAATATTCAGATGACAATGTTAAATATAGACAGATTTATCTGTTTCTTTGTATTGAGTGTATAATATCTGCCGCTTCTTGTTCTGTTGAAGTCTACAAGCTCAATCTTGCGCAGAATGTACAAGTGATGAGACGCAGCGGATGACTCGATGCCCAGTCGCAAGGCTATCTCTCCGCTCCTAAGGCCCGAAACATCGACCTGCAAAAGCAAGCGCAATATCTCGATCCGTGTCTCGCTCGCGAGCGCGCGGAAAATGTTTGCCTGCAGTTTGGATGGCACGCTCTTAATCACCAGGCCGGCATTAGAGGCTCTCTTAGGCGCCGATGCCGGACTGGATACCCCCTCATATTCATGTCGTCGAATATTAACGTCTAGCCTCGAGGGAATATTCCCTTGCGCGATGCCGAGCAGACAAGAAATTCTATTGTCATTCTGTTGGACGCGATCGGACAATCCGTCGCCATCTATGACTCAGGTTTGCGCTCTCGGGTTCCTTTGGTCCAGCCGATTTGACGACCGTGGCAAGATTGGGTTCAAGTTTACTTATGAGAAGCACCGAGCGGCTAGGCGCGAAACTCACGGCGCTACGACCAGACTTGTTGGCATTCGCGGGTAGTCTGGCCCTGGACACGGATGAGGCCGAGGATCTCGTGCAGGATGCGATCATGCGCGCACTTCGGTCCCGCTCCGCACCTAAGAAGATTGTTGACCTGCGGCCATGGATGTTCCGCATCATAAAGAACCTGTTCATCGACCAAAAAAGAAAAGATCGAACCAGGAGGGAATTTTCCCATGCCCAAGGCCGTTTATCTGATGCGGAATTGACCGAAGACCGCGATCCGGTGGAAGCGCTGATGGTGCGGCAGGCCTTCGCCAAACTGTCAACGAGGGATCGGGAGATCCTATGCCTCGTTGACATTTTGGGGCTGACCTACGCAGAAGCAGCAACGGTCATCGACGTTCCGCTTGGAACCGTAATGAGCCGCGTCAGCCGCGCGCGGCGAGCAATGATCGAGCGGTTAGGGGAGACGAATGTACACCCCTTGAGAATTCGCGAAGGATAAGCACCTCAGAATGAGTGAACTGAGCGAAAGAGACTGGGAACTGATCAACGCCTATGCCGATGACGAACTGTCAGCGGCCGATGAGGAAATGCTCGCTCGCCGTCTGACGCATGAGAAAGCTCTCAGCGCCGCTCTGGCTGAAGTGCATGCCAGCAAAGCGGCACTTTCCCTGTTGCGACCCGCAAAGGATCCATCTAAGGCGCTTCAAGTGTCCGAGATGCCCAAGGTTCGAGTCGGAGTGCGCCGTATCGCGTTTGCAGCGTCGCTCGCCGTCCTATTGGTCTCGGGAATCGCCTACCAATATGGCAATCTTGGCAAAACCTGGCGAGATGCACCTGCCGGTCTCCATGCCGACCTTTCTACGAAGACCTATGTTCTGGACGAGACTCCGGTCTTGCCGGTGATTTCGACCGCACGCATCGGCGACTTGATAGCCTTTGACCTCAGTTCGTCACGCCTGTTCCTCGTCGACGTGGAGAGCACAAGCCGCAATGGCCGCGACGTAGTGGCGATGCATTACCGTGGCCGCAACGGCTGTCGCTTGACCGCAATAGCGCTCGAAGCAATGCCTGGGGATCCTTCGGCCCTTCCGGTTCGTCACGAGGGACTGGGCGCACGGTGGACGATCGGCGATGTCCATTTCTATGTCCTCGCCGACGGAATGGACGAGGATCGCTTTGCCGCCATCGCTCAATTTGCTCGGTCGGAGAGCCGGCGCCTCGATCAGAGAGACGAATTGCGTTTGGCGATGAGTTCCGCGACGGAGCAGGCGCGGCCCTGCGCCTGAACCCCTGCGTCAGTTAGTCGGGAAGTTCGGCCGGTCCGGGCCGTAGTTGGTTGAAAGGTAGTCTAGCACCCTGCTCAAGTCAGGCTCGTCAATTGCTGCCATGCCCTGCTCGTCGACCATCCATTCGAGAAGCTCCGCCCAGCCGTCCCTGGTCTGCCCCTGCTGAGCGACGATCCGCTCGGAGTGACAGGCAGTGCAGTAGGCATAGGTTTCCTCGCCGCCATTTCCGGGCACCAGGATACCAATGTCCGCCTGTTCGTCGGGTTGCTCTGCCGTGCTCACCGAGGCTTCGGAGAAGCTCAGCGGCGCCGGTCCATTCGCATTGAGGTAGACGATCAGGTCGGCGCGATCGGCTGGCTTGCGGATGCCCGCGAAGGTCATCCGCGTGCCTGGCATCTCGCCCTTCGGCTTCTCAAGAAAGGCATCGAGGCGCTCCAGGGACCAAGTGCCACCGTAGTCGTTGATTGCCTGCGAGTAGCGGTCAAAGCCCGCCACAGCCGCCACATCGCGGCCAACGACTCCCCAGAGGTTTGGCCCGATCCTGTGTTTGCCGCCTTCTTCGACCGTGTGGCAGGCCTTGCACTTCCGGAAAACCCGCTCGCCGCGCTCAGGAGCGGCGCTCGCGAGACGATTGGCAAAATCGTTCTCGCTGGCCGAAGCATTGCCGCCGAGAAGCGCCACGGCGGCCAAGCCGATCATGATGTGCTTGAGCATCGATCCTCTCGAATGCGCATGGGAAGGGCGCGCTGAAATCAGCGCGCCCCTAAACTGGAACCAGATCTTACGATGCGCGCACCGCAACGCGGTGCATGGTGTTGTTGAGATAACCCTTCGGGTTCCAGTCGATGGCGTGGGGCTGCATTGCCCTGGCGCTATCGGTGGCACGCGCCCAGATCTCGTAGTATCCGGCCTGCGGCAGTTCGACATTGGCCCGGAAGTTCTGCCAGGCACCGTCATCGACGGGCGCATCCAACTCGGCCTTCATCCAGGTCGCGCCAAAATCGTAGGAGACGTCTACCGCCGAAACCGTCCGATCGCCCGACCAAGCATGACCGCGAACCTCGAGCGAACGGCCACCGTTTCCGCCGTTCATCGGGTTGGTGATCAGCGACTTCACCGGCATCCGCTCGATGATGACGAAATCCGATTTCTCGACCTTCTCGCCCGCCTCCACCGGACGGTTCGGTCGGCGATAAGCCGTGCCGGTCATCTTAGGGCCGTCATGGACGACATCGCGCAGGTAAATTCGCTTTAGCCATTTCTGCGAGCAGGAGCCCGGCCAGCCGGGCACCACTAGACGTAGAGGCGCGCCATTGTTGGGATGCAGTGGTCCGCCATTTTGGGCGAAAGCGATCAGAATATTGTCGGTCATCGCCTTGTCGATCGGCAACCCGCGCGAGAGCGACAGTTTTCCAGCTTCACCTGAGAGGTGGGTGTCGGCACCGACATGGGCGGTGTAGACCACATTCGACTTCACCCCCGCGGCTTCCAGCACATCCTTCAGCCGCACGCCGGTCCACTCGGCGCAGGCAACCGCGCCGTATGTCCACTGGTTGCCCTTGGCGGGAGGATTGAAGAAGGCTCGGCCATTGCCACCGCATTCGATGGTAAGCGCACTCGTGACGACCTCGAATTTCGATTGCAGATCGGCGATCGAATAGGTGATGGGGTTGTCGACCAATCCGTCTACGGTCAGCGTCCAGGTGTCCGCGTTCATATCCTCTGGCGGAATGCCGTTGTTGCGAATGAAGTGCCGCGCTGTTGGCGTGATGGCGTCATCCAAAAGATGCGGTGGAGTCTCGGCATTGACCGGCCGGTCGTTCAGAAGCGTCAGACCGTCCTTGCCGACCAGGACATCCTCGCTGGCGAATGCCGCCGGGATCAGTCCCCCGGGCATGTTGTTATGGAAGGGGATATTCGCACCCACCATTGCCGTCATCGTCGCAAGCCCGGCCTTCTTTAGGAAGCCGCGCCGATCAGGGTTAGTCTCGCGTCCGAAGAATGCGCGATCCGCGGCGATTGGATCCTTGGCGAAGAATTCGTGGAGGTCCGGCGTGTCCCTGGTCGGGCCATTGTCCTTTGGCATGATATCTCCCTTGGTTGGCGTTGTTTTGCTTATCAACGGCAGAGCAATCTAATTTATTCCATCGAGGGCTCAGCTCTAGGTCCTGGTCGGGTCACGAATACGCATAGAGCGGGCATAAAGGGCGACCGGTTTGCCGCGCATTGCTGCCATTAGAATGCGGCGCAGCATCCGGCAGTTTGGGCTCAAAGCGGCAATTCGCTGCGAGGGCGAAATCTTTCGATGGGTCAATGTCAGCTCAGCGGGACAAAGCAGCCTTTGGCGAAAAATTTCGAATGTCCGGTTGCATCTCGATTCCTGCCGTAGGGGCTAGGTCAAAGAAGTGCCAAGAACGGTCATTTAAGATGAATCGGCCGTCGCGATTTCCGCGAGGTCGTGAACTGCATCCACCCATTCCCACATCAGTTCATTCGTGCTGGTCCTAACGCCGCCTTGCACGTCGTCGAAATTGCGCGATTAGATTGCGCACCAGGAATAGGACCAAGAGACGCCATGCCGACCGAAACCAAGGGAAAGTTCAAGCGA
>CAJICH010000093.1_pt1 | contig 35537 bp, 31 predicted proteins | sample 9199591 | NCBI WGS metagenome assembly CAJICH01 (sample SAMEA7708332, study PRJEB35096) | sediment metagenome | biome: marine neritic benthic zone biome [ENVO:01000025]; feature: sediment [ENVO:00002007]; material: shallow marine sediment [ENVO:03000034] sea grass bed [ENVO_01000059] ...
ATGGGCCGTCCTTGACGGTGGCGTGAGCCAGAGGCACGGTAGTTGCCAGAAATGTCGGCTTGGAGGCCTAAATGGATGATGGATCGCCAAATTCCGGACCGATATTGAGAGTGTTCGAAGTCCAAACGAAACCTGGCCGTGCTGCAGAGTTGATCGCGAAATTCGGGGTCACTTCCGCGGAAGTCGTGAAGGGTTATCCCGGAAACTTGGGTTATTTCTTCGGCCACAATGTTGGATCGGATCACGACTATGTCGTCTTCACTTCAGTGTGGCGTGACCTCGAGGCGGTGCAGGCACGCTTCGGCGAAACATGGCGGGAATCCTTTCTTCCCCCCGGCTACGAAGCCCTAATTGAAGAGTGCTCGATCCGCCACATTGATGTGGGTGCGGGTTGGCATGTTGAGCTTGCGAAGAACGCTTAGGTAGGCGGAACTAGGGAATGCCAACGTCTGCGAATTCCGCGCTCTGTGAATTCATCGACCGCGCGATTTCGCGCCCGCATCGAATGGCCGCTCTGACGGGCCGCATCGCAGCAACCTTGTAGCGCACTGAACGACGGGAATGGGCCGGTCGCTATCCGTCTCGTCCGGGTTCGTTTGGATCGCTGGAGAACAATGCGATCTTGTTACCTTGAGGGTCGCGAAGGTAACCAACATAAAAATGAGGTCCATACGAGCCACGAAAGCCCGGCGGACCCTCGTCTTCGCCGCCTGCGACAAGCGCACCGGAGTGAAGGTCACGAACCTGTTTTTGATTGCGCGCCTCGAACGCGATCATAACACCGTTGCCAGCCGAGGCCGGACGTCCATCGAAGGGTGGCTTAACGTAGAGATCAGGTAGCGCGACGGACTGGCCCGGATGTTCGGGCAGCACGTAGCTTAGGCCCTCAGAACCCTCCTCAAGTTCGTAACCAAGGGCTGGCAGGAACGCAGAGTAAAACCGCTTTGCGCGAGCGATGTCATCGGCACCGACGGTGACGTAGGCAATCATCCTGCGTGTTCCCTTAGCAAACTTTGACCCTCCACCTAATCTGGCACTTGCGGTGAATGTCCGCAAACGGGAACGCGGCTGCAGCATCCGAGCCCCCTGATGAATGTCCGGAGTGGGCTCAATGCAGACCTCGGCTACATCCGCAAAATCGACCGTTTCGTCGCTTCGACGTTCGGGTATGCAACATTGGCAGATATTCAGTAGAGTCGACTTGTGGCACGTTATTCCAACTGCGATCAGCGACGTCCTTGACGGCTTGGGAGGGCACGAAAATGGAATCGGTTTCCCGACGGCGAAGCCTCGTTCTCGTCGCACTGATGCTTGTTCTCGTTCCCCAAACGCTCGCTGCCCAGGAATACGATGCTCGTTGGGATAAGATATCCGGGCCGGGTGTACCTTGGACCTCCGGCTGGTCCTTTAATCAAGCGCTACCCGCCTGCGGGCATCGGCCACCGCATTGCCAGGCGTGCCCGGGAGTTCAAAGTGCCTGCGAAGACTATGACGACGGCGCAGTCATCAAAGTAACTCCCTTTGGCTTGGGCGGTGATTGCGACACCAGGTGGGAGCTGCGATGCACCGTGCGACTTGTACCCGGGACTGAACCGGAACCTGCCCCGGCGCCCTCGTCCAGTGGCTCGACGGATCCAGGAACCGATCCTGCGCCGGCACCGATCCCCGGCGGTGAGGACGCCTTGGGCGGGTACACATGCAAGGAGACCTCATCAATCAGCGGATTCGACGACGATGTCTTCCCGGCACAAACTCCAGTAGCCTGTGCCGCGGCTTGCAACGAAACGGATTGGTGCAAATCATTCGAGTACAGGCACTTGTCAGAGATCTGCGTTCTGCAAAGCGTTGACTCAAAAGATAAATCAGTGAGTTTCCATCCCGGCTTTACCATCGACTATTGCGAGCCAGTGGGGCCGGGTACGGCTGCGGATGTCCTCCCGTATCGCCCAGTGGCGCCCTTGGAGGGGGACCGCTCGATCGCGGGCTACTCTTGCGCAGCCTTCTCCTCGATTGCCAGTTACAACAAGGAAACGACGACCCGCCAGACCAAGGCGTCCTGCGCGACCGCTTGCGACGCCACCAATTGGTGCAAATCCTTCGAGTTCAACAATCCGATCAAGACTTGCTATCTGCAGGAGGTGGATCGGAGGGACGAGGATCTAAGATCTCATGCGAACTACGACATAGACTATTGCGAACCTGAACCGCTGCGCTAAGGCGGTACAAACAAGCTCATTCTGACTGCGAAAAACCGACCGATTGTGCGCCGATCATGAAGGTCAGCTTGGCGGGACAAACCTGCCGTTCGAACAAAATCTCGAATGTCCGGTTCGACCCCGATTGCTGACGAGGGGCTATTTCTCGAATGTGCCAAACCGCGACGCTCCCTCAATCGCCTGATCGTCGGCCTTGGCGGTAAGCGAGACATAGGCTGGAGGGCAAGCGTCGAGCGTGAAGAAAGCCTCACAAGGTATGCGCCCTCGAGTCTAGACAGATCCGGGAGAACCCAATGGCGGACGGGGCCATTCGAGCTAACGGAGTGAAGCGCCTGTTCGGCAACATCAATGAGCACCAGGTGGTCGAGATCATCGAGAGCGGCGCAATGACGAACGAACTGGAAAAGGCCTCGGCACAATTGCCGTACGAGACCGACGTGTTGGGTGATTTGGAACGGCTGCTGACTGGGCGTGCCCTGCGTAGCTTCCGGATGCTTCGCGGCGACGAGGAATAGATGCCGGACGACCGCTGAAATCAGCGAGACCGGGGGCAGGAATCATCGCTCAAGCAAAGCTCCAGCCCCTCGGCGCATCTTTGCAGTTCCGCGCCGAGCTGCCTCGATTGCTCCAACATCCGCTCACATATCGCGTCGAACACCTCCCCTTGCGCCAGATTGACCTCCGCGAAACTGAGCACCACGGGCCGGAGGATCAGGCGGCGAACGCCTTTGGGGTCGACATCCAGAAGAAAGATGAACGACCAATCGTTCCGCATGAGCGGATCGACGGCATAATCGTCCAGGAAATCACCCGTGTCGTGAAGGACAATTCGCCTGCCCAACGGCTCGACGCCCTGGAAGACGTGGGCGGAATGCCCGTGAATGATATCGGCTCCGGCCTGCACCAGCGCGCGCTTGAAGGCTCTCAGCCGGGCGCTCGGGTGGGCAACCATGTTCGGCCCCAGATGCGCCGAGACGACAACCATGTCGGCGCCCGCCGCGCGCTCGGCATCAATGTCGTCCGCTTTCGGCCATGGGTCGGAGGAGGAATCGGGATCGACATGGCATGTCCCCGGACGTTCGCAAGTCGCGGCAAATGGGGGCTCGTTATCGGTCAGCGAAAAGGCTGAGATCGTCAAACCCTTGGCTCGGAATCGGGCCGGTTCCTGTGCTTGCACCAATGTCTTCCCGGCGCCCGCGTGCGTGATCCCTGCGTTGTCGAGGAGATCGAGAGTATCGCGCAGGGCGTCCTCGCCGTAGTCGAGTATATGATTGTTTGCCAGGCTTGCGTAGCGAACGCGGGCTGCCTGCAGGACGTTAACGGCGCCGGGCGCAGCGCAAAAGTGGAAGACCTTCGGAGTCCGCATCCATGGAACGCCCCGATCGCTGATCGCGCATTCGAGGTTGATTAGAACCGCATCCGCTCCGATCAGGACGGGCAGGGTGTCGCCCCAGAAGCTCTCCGGATCGCGGCCGGCGATCTCCCGGCTCACCAGCCGGCCGAGCATCACGTCCCCAACGATCGCGAGCCTGGCGCATCTAGTGTCTTCGCGATCAGGCGCAGCGCACATCTCCTTTCGGCCTTTCTTCGTCTCCCCAGCGGTCGGAACCATCCCAAAAATACGCCACCGTCGCTGTGTGCGGTTTGACCGGAATCAAAGGCGCCGCCCGCGGATCGAACCATCATGGCAAGTCCGTCATGATGGTATGAGAATAGGGAGGCCGTGATGAAGGCCGCCGTTTTCCTTTGCGGTTGCGCGGTTCCGGCGTGCGCTTTCCCGTCTGCGGAACGCACAAAGTGAGCGCACCGTCGCCTTCCAGCGCCGCAACTGCCGCGGGTGATTGGGATCTGTTTCCGCATGACGCTGATATCGGTGTGCGGGGCTACGGCCGAAGCGAGGCCGCCGCTTTCGAGAACGCGGCGCGGGCGATGACGGCGTCGATGATCGATCCGGGAGAGGTTGGAACCCGCGAAACCGTGCGGATTGTCTGTGAGGCACCCGATCGCGAGATGCTGTTGGTCGATTGGCTGAACGCTCTCGTGTACGAGATGGCGACCCGTAGCATGGTGTTCGGGGATTTCAGCGTCAGCCTCTCGGACGGGCGGCTGGAGGCTGAGGCGCGCGGCGAACCGATCGACATCGCGCGGCACGCGCCCGCTGTCGAAGTGAAGGGTGCGACCTACACGGAGCTGAAAGTCACGCGCGGTGACGATGGTGTCTGGACTGCGCAATGCATCATCGACGTTTGACCGGAGGACAAGGAAGACATGGACCGAACCGGCCTCAATCAGATCGGCGACTACGCCTGGCGCATCGATCCTGCGGGCGAGATGCGGGTGCCAGCCATCATCTTCGCCGACGAGGCGCTGATCGACGGCATGGACGACAAGGTTCGCGAGCAGATCGTCAACGTCACGACCCTGCCCGGCATTGTCGGACCCGCCTATGCAATGCCGGATGCCCATTGGGGTTACGGCTTTCCGATAGGCGGTGTGGCCGCCTTCGCGCCCGAGGACGGCGGCGTGATCAGCGCAGGCGGCGTCGGCTTCGACATCTCTTGTGGTGTCCGGCTTTTGGCGACAGGTCTCAGCCGCGCCGACATCGAGGCGGTGAAGCTGAACTTCGCCCACGAACTCTCCCGCGCCATTCCCGCGGGTGTGGGTAGCAAGGGGCGGATCGTCCTCGACGATGATGAATTGGACGCAATGCTGGCGGGCGGTGCCGGATGGGCGGTTCGGCGGGGCTGGGGCCGCGCCGAAGACCTCCCGCGGATCGAGGAAAACGGAACCATGCGCGGAGCGGTGCCCGAGTTCATCTCGGCGAAGGCGCACAAGCGGCAACGCAAGGAAATGGGCACACTCGGCTCCGGTAACCACTACCTGGAGGTCCAGGAGGTGGCCCAGATCTACGACGTGGACATCGCCCGGAGGTTCGGGCTCGATGCAGGCAGGATCGTTGCGATGATCCATTGCGGCTCGCGCGGGCTCGGCCACCAGATCGGGACCGAGTTCCTGCGCGACATGGCCATCTCGGCACCGGAGCATGGAATACGCCTGCCCGACCGCGAACTTGCTTGCGCCCCGATCGAATCCGATCTTGGCCAGAGGTACATCGGCGCCATGCGCGCGGGCATCAACTGTGCGCTCGCGAACCGGCAGATCCTGACGCATCTGGTCCGTAAGGCCTTCGCCGGGTTCTTCGCGGGAGCCGATTTACCGGTCGTCTACGACGTCTCGCACAACACCTGCAAGGAGGAGGAGCACGTCATCGACGGGCGGATGCGCCGGGTCTTCGTGCACCGCAAAGGGGCGACGCGCGCGCTGGGCCCGGGCGCCTCGCAACTGCCCGAAGCTTTTGTTGATTGCGGGCAGCCGGTGATCATCGGCGGGAGTATGGGAACCTCGTCCTTTGTGCTGGTCGGTGATGCGCGATCCGAGGCGATGTCGCTCGGCTCGGCCTGCCATGGTGCTGGCCGGGCGATGAGCCGGCACGCTGCTGCCAAGCTGTGGAAAGGCCGTCAGGTACAGGATGCGCTGGCGAGCGAGGGCATCATCGTGAAGAGCCCGTCCAGCCGCGGGATCGCCGAGGAGGCACCCGGTGCCTACAAGAACGTCGACGCCGTCGTCGAGGTGGCGGAGAAAGCGGGCCTTGCGCGCCGCGTCGCACGCCTGAAACCGGTCATATGCATTAAGGGATGAGCAAGCAATGTATTGTCAGTTTTTGGGCAGCTCACCCTCTCCCGGCTTCATAGCCCTCACCGACAATGCGCGATCGGCGTCCTCAAGCAGTCGGACCACCTCCTCATCCGGCACCTGATTGAAATCGACGTAATGAGCCCCGATGGCATAGAAGAAGTGCGGCGTCACGAGACACACGATCTCGTCGACGTCGTCGCGGAGCGCGTCGAGGGTGTCTGCAGGCGCAACCGGGACGGCGAGCACGAGTTTCGCAGGATTTCGTCGCCGCACCGCCTTAAGTGCAGCCCGTGTGGTTGCGCCGGTCGCGATACCGTCGTCGACGAGGATCGCTGTGCGGCCCTCGACCGGAACCTGAACGCGGCCCTTGAGGTAGATCTGGCGCCGCCGCTTGATCTCCTTGAGCTGAACTTCGGCGAGACCGTCCAGTTCCTTCCTGCTCAACCCGGCATGCGCCGCAATGTCCTCATTCACGACAAGTTCCGGATGTGCACCGTTCACGACGGCCGCGGCGGCGAGTTCCGGTTGGTAGGGGACCCCGATCTTGCGGACCATCACCAGATCGAGCGGCGCGCCGAGAACGCGCGCGAGCTCCAGCCCCACGGGAACGCCTCCGCGCGGCAGCGCCAGCACGACCGGGTCGGCGTACTCCTTCTCAACCAGCGCCTCCGCCAAGGCCTGGCCGGCCACAATGCGATTACTGAATTCTTGCATTTATCCCTTCCGTGCCGGTCGCAGATGTTCCTCGAACCAGCCAGCGGCCAGGTTGACGACTTGGTCAAGTGCGCCCGGTTCCTCGAACAAATGTGTCGCGCCGGCGACGATCGCCAAGCGCTGCTCGCAGCGCAATGCACCGGCGGCTTGCTGATTCAGCTCGATGACCGCGTAATCGGCGCCACCAACGACCAGAAGCGTCGGCGCCTGAACCTCGGCGAGGGCCGATCCGGCCAAATCGGGCCGCCCGCCGCGCGACACCACTGCCGCCACGTCCTCCGGCGCCTGCGCCGCCGCGACCAGAGCGGCGGCCGCGGCGGTGCTGGCCCCGAACAGGCCAATGCGCCGTGCGCTCAGTTCGGCCTCGCCGCGCGCCCAGCGAACGGCTTCGATCATGCGCTCGCTGAGAAGCGGAATGTCGAACACATTGACGCGTTCCAATGCTTCTGTCTCGGTCAGGAGATCGAACAGCAGGGTCGCGAACCCCTCTTCGAACAGCCGGTCCGCAACGTGGTTGTTCCGCGGGCTGCGTCGGCTGCTGCCGGCGCCGTGCGCGAAGATCACCAGCCTGCCCGCACCCTCGGGATCCCGCAGGATTCCCTCGAGTTTTCGGGGACCAACAGCAACGATACGTTTCTTGATGGAAGTTTCGATCATGGCAGAATAATTCGATCTCGGGCATCCTCGCGGAAAGCTGGTCGCCGGAGTATCACTCGAAAGATCCGGCCAATTGGCCGGCCGGTCATTGATTGGGGTCAATCCTCGGCAAGAAATGACCAGGACAGACAATGCGCAATACGGTGACCGGTCAGATCCACGACAATGCGCAGCCGCCGCTGAGCGCCAAGGTGGCATTTCTCTCGTCACCTGCTGCGTATCGGGGTGTCAATGCGGTTGATGCTCTGGAAACCCACATGGCGTGGGTCTTCCTGGCAGGTGACCGGGCCTACAAGCTCAAGAAACCGGTTCGGCATCCATTTCTAAACTATGGGACACTGGAAGCGCGACGCACCATTTGCGGGGAAGAGGTCCGGCTGAACCGGCGGTTGGCTCCGGAGGTCTATCTCGGAGTGGCCCGTCTGACCGTCGAGAGTGATGGCTCGCTCGAGATCAATGGCATGGGCCGTATCGTCGACTGGCTGGTCGAAATGCGCCGTCTGCCGCGCGCACTCTTGCTCGACCACGCGATCAGATCGGACGCGGTGCAACGGGGCGCGATCGAGGCCGTCGCCGACCGGCTCGCGCATTTCTATCGTGAGGCCCCGGACGAAAATGTCGATCCGGCCACTCATGTCGCGCGGTTCTTCCACGAACTGCGCAATAGTCGCGAAGTGTTTGCGGAGAAAGAGTTCGATTCGCTTGCCGAGCGTGGATCTAAGATCTTGACCCAACTCGAAGATCTCTTGAGCCGCACTCCAGAGATCGTAACCGATCGTGTCGCCGCGCACCGGATCGTCGAAGGGCATGGTGATCTCCGGCCGGAACATGTGTGTCTCAGCGACCCGCCGGTCATCATTGATTGCCTCGAATTCTCCCGCGATCTGCGCCTCGTCGATCCCTTAGACGAGCTTTCGTACCTGTCGATGGAGTGCGTCGTGCTCGGGGCGCCATGGATCGGACCTGTTCTGATCGAGCACTACACAATGGCCCTCGGCGACCGACCATCGGATCGGCTGCTTGGCTTTTACACGGCGTACCGGGCTAGTTTCCGGGCTCGGCAGGCGCTTGCACACCTTCTGGAGGTCGCACCGCGTACACCCGAGAAGTGGATACCCCTGGCGCGAAGCTATCTGGACCAGGCGGAGCGAGCGACCCTTAAGCTTCCCCCTCCAAAAGTTCGGTAAGCGAACCGTTCTCGTGAAGCCGATGGACAGCCTCGGCAAATAGCGGTGCGGCGCTGACGATCTCGAGACGCTTGGCGGCAAGTCCGGGCGGCAGCCGGAATGGCGGAATCGTGTCGGTGACGAGCCATCGATCGATCTCCGGTCGCTCGAGAACTTCGGCGGCGCCGCCGGTGAAAAGCCCGTGCCCGGCCAGCGCGATGATCTGTGTAGCGCCCTCAGCGAGCAGCGCTTCGGCCGCGCGCAGCATCGTCCCGCCGGAACTGATCATGTCGTCAACGACGATTACCGTCGCGCCCCGGACCTCGCCGACGAGCAGATTCCCACTTACGACACCGGCACTGCGTCGCTTTTCCATGAAGGCGCCACCGACCGGGCGCCGCAACCTGCTCTCTAGCATCTCCCGAAAGAGCTGCGCGCGTTTGACGCCGCCAGGATCGGGCGAGGCAACGACGAGCGCGCCGCCACCGAGTTTCGGGAGAAGATTCTCGAGGAACAGACGTCGGGTATCGAGATGCCACGCCGGGATTCGGAACGCGTTTTGAAAGGCGACGATGTTGTGCACATCGAGGGTTACGACAGCGTCGGCGCCGGCAGCCTCCAATAGCTCCGCCATGTAGCGGGTTGTGACCGGATCGCGCGACTTGGTCTGGCGGTCCTTCCGCGCGTAAGCGAGATACGGGATTGCCGCCGTTATGTGCCGTGCGCCACCCTGGCGCAACGCACCAAGAAAGAACAGCAGCCGGATGAGCTTGTCGTTGGCGCTTTGCTCCGGCCCGCCGTGGAGGCCCTGAATCACGTAGACTTCGCATCCCCGCACACTGACGAGGGGACGCGCCTTGTGCTCCCCGTCCTCGAACTCCCTCTCTTCTTGCGGGCTGAGGGGAAGGCCCAGATTTTCGGCAACTAGCTTGCCGAAGGAGTTGGTGGCGTCTAGAGCGAAGAGCCTCATCATCGGTTCGACCTCAGTGATCCGGGCCAAAGGTGCACGGCATGCTGCGGCGGCGTCTTGACCTACCTCAAGCGAAAGCACGCGCGCGGCCGAGCGGCCACTCTTCGGTTCTTGGTGATGATGTTCTTGTTTTCAGGATAAATAGCACACGGTAGCAATGGACTAGGGGGGAAGGACAGTCGTGAAACGAGGTACTTTTTGGCTTCGTCACGACGATCTGGACAACACTGAAAGGCCGAGCCTCGGTGAAAAACGCTAACGGAAATTATGTCGGCTTTGGGTCAACAATACGCATAGCGCACGCTTACACAGCGTCCGGTTTGCCGCGCATTGCTGCCATTCGAACGCCGCGCAGCATCAGGTAGTTTGGGCTCAATCCGGTCATCTGATCCATTCGGTCAGGCTTTTCGCGCCCTGCTCTGCCTCCAACGGTGGCTGTGCGGACGAAGCTGCCGTTTAGGCCAGAATCCAAATGTCCGGTTTGTTCCTATTGCTGCCGTTGGGGCTACGTCGAGAAAGTGCCAGAAGCCGACATTCGCACTGCCGATGATTGGCATCTGACTCGTCCAATTCTCAGAAGTTGTTTGATCCCTGGACCTGCCAATCGACAGACAACATGCTGGTTTAAATATGCGGGTTTACCGACAGATTCTCATTCGCTAGCCTCACATCAACCTCTAGAGGACCTCCGCAGATTGGGATTTCTGGGTCGCCAAGACCTAATGCATGATGACCAAGCCGCTCTTAAGTTTCGACCTTGCCGCCTTGCATCCGGAGGCTCTCGCACTCCTACTCGATTTCGACGGAACTCTCGTCGCGATCGCCGATCGGCCCGAGGATGTGGTGTTGGCCGACCAGACCATGCGAACGCTCGTTGCATTGAGATCAGTTCTCGGTGGGGCAGTCGCGGTCATCTCGGGGCGGCCAGTTCATCAGATCGACCGGTTGCTTGCACCCTACAAGTTTGCCGTCGCAGGCACGCATGGTCTGGAGCGCCGCGATCACAACGGCAAGTATCATCGCGGCCGGTTCGACCGAGCCGCATTGGACGATATCCAAGAAGCGCTCAAACGCACTTTCGTGGGCGAGGATGGCCTGTTGTTTGAGCGGAAGCCTGGCTCGGTCGCCTTGCACTACCGACAACGACCAGATTTGGCGGAACGATGCCGTGCCGTGGCCGCAGATACGATCGCGGGTAGGACTGACGCCCGGCTGCTCCAGGGAAAGATGGTGGTTGAGGTTAAACTCGGCACCCAGACCAAGGCTGATGCAGTGCGCGACTTCATGGCCGTTGCGCCCTTCCGCGGCCGTATGCCTGTTTATGCTGGCGACGATGTGACCGACGAGGACGCGTTTCGCGCTGTCGCTCATTGCCATGGCACCGCGATCAAGATCGGACCCGGCGCGACCACGGCGGAATACCGTGTTCCTGACACCGAGAAATTCCTGAGCTGGCTGCAATCTCTGAGCAACTGGCTTGGCGGCGAGGGATCGGGCTTTGAACGGGAGAGGTTACCGGGGTGAGCACGCTGGATCTCGGATTCGTCGGCAACTGCACCTTTGGCGCTTTGATCGACATGCAAGCGCGAATTGTCTGGTGCTGCATCCCAAGGTTTGACGGCGACCCAATCTTCTCCGCACTCTTGGGCGGCGATTCCTATGAAGATCGGGACGGAATTAGTGAGATCGAGCTGGAGGGGCTCGCTAACAGCGAACAATCCTACGAGTCTAATACCGCTGTCTTGCGTACCGTGCTGCACGCGCCCTCGGGCAGTGTGGAGGTTATCGACTTCGCACCCCGTTTTTACTGGCGAGACCGAATGTTCCGTCCTCAGACTCTGGTGCGCCGGGTTAGGCCGGTCTCGGGTACCCCGCGCATCCGGATTAGGCTGCGCCCGACCTTCCGCTATGGTTCATGCGCGCCGCGGATTGAGCATGGGTCGAACCATATTCGCTATCACGGCCCCGACTATTCTGTTCGCCTGACCACAGACGCGCCAATCGACTATGTGCTGGAGGAAACGCGCTTCAACCTTGACGAGGAAATTAATCTGATCATCGGCCCGGACGAAACGCTCTCTGGGGGCATTTCCGACACTGCCCGCTCGTTCTATGAGCGGACCATTTCGTATTGGCGCGGCTGGTCGAAGAGGCTGGCCCTGCCTTTGGAATGGCAGGAGGCTGTAGTGCGCGCGGCGATTACGCTCAAGCTCTGCACCTACGAAACCACAGGCGCGATCGTCGCCGCGGTTACGACCAGCATACCAGAGGCCCGCGACAGCGCGCGCAATTGGGATTATCGCTATTGCTGGTTGCGAGATGCCTTCTTTGTGGTGCGCTCGCTCAACAGCGTCGGCGCCGTGCGGACCATGGAGAACTATATGCGCTGGCTGATGAACGTGGTCGCTAAAGAGGACAGTGAGCACCTGCAGCCCGTATTCGGTGTCGCTCTTGAGAGCCGCCTCACCGAGCGCATCGTCGACAACCTCGCTGGGTATCGTGGCATGGGGCCGGTGCGTGTCGGCAACCAAGCACATGAACATTTTCAGCACGACGTCTACGGAAATGTGATCCTGGGCGCCGTACAGACCTTTTTCGACTCTCGTTTGGATGTGCGCGCCGGGCTCACTGACTATCACCGGCTAGAGGCAATCGGAGAGCGCGCCTATCGGTTCCACGACCAGCCTGATGCGGGCATGTGGGAGCTACGCTCGCGGTCGGCGGTGCATACCTCATCGAGCCTAATGTGTTGGGTCGCGTGCGACCGGTTAGCGAAGATCGCGCGCCATTTGGGCCGATTTAAGCGTGTTGAATTGTGGCAGGCGCGCGCGGACAAGATTAGGGCTTATATTCAAGACAACTGCTGGTCCGAGACACGCCAGGCCTTCGTCGATAGCGTCGGCGGGACGAATCTCGACGCCAGCGTCCTGTTGATGGCTGAGGTCGGGTTTCTACCGCCCAGCGATCCGCGCTTCATAGAGACCGTCAATCAACTCGAGCGGACGTTGGCTGACGGCCCGCACATGAAGCGATACGAGGCCGCGGACGATTTCGGCCTACCCGAGACGGCTTTCAACATCTGCGCCTTTTGGCGGTTGGATGCGTTGGCGCGGATCGGCCGGCGCGATGAGGCGCGGGAAATCTTCGAGGCACTGCTCGCCTGCCGCAATCATCTCGGTCTATTGTCGGAGGATATCGACCCGGCGACGGGGGAACTCTGGGGCAACTTCCCGCAAACCTACTCCATGGTCGGAATCATCAACGGGGCAATGCGTTTGTCCCGTCCTTGGGAGACAGCGGTATGAGCCGGCTAGTCGTGGTCTCGAACCGGGTGGCGGATCTCAAGAAACCCTCGAAGGCCGGCGGTCTAGCGGTAGCAATGCTCGATGCCCTCGGCAAGGATGGCGGACTCTGGTTCGGCTGGGACGGCAAGACCGTTCCACCGGGCACGAGGGTGGCGCCGACGGTCGAGACGGTCTCGGGAATCACCACGGCAACTCTGCCGATGACCAGACGCGACTATAATGAGTATTACAGCGGCTTCTCGAACAGCGTGCTATGGCCGCTACTGCACTATCGGCTTGACCTGATCCAGTATCGGCATAGAGACCTCGCAGGTTACCGTCGCGTGAACTCGAAATTCGCCGATGCGCTAACACCAGTACTTCGCAACGATGACACAATCTGGGTGCACGACTACCACCTAATCCCGCTCGGGTCTGAGCTCCGTCGGCGCGGGCACAGCCAAAGGATCGGTTTCTTCCTACACGTCCCGTTCCCGCCGCCTGACATTCTTTCCGCTGCGCCGGAGCATGAATTGCTGGTGCGGTCGCTGTTTTCCTACGATGTTATCGGCTTCCAGACGCACGCAGATTTGACTAACCTTGGCCATTACCTAGAGGAGTTCGGTAAGGGGCGTCTCGACCACGACAACATTTTGCACGGCTTTGGTGCATCGACGCCGGCGGGATGTTTTCCCATCGGCATCGATGTCGATCGATTCCGAGACCTGGCCTACGGCCAAAAGGCAGACGAACAGATTCGCAACCTGCATCAGCGCAACCTAGCTCGGCAGCAAATCATCGGTGTGGACCGACTAGACTATTCCAAAGGATTGCCTGACCGTCTGCACGCATTCGAGCGTCTGCTCGAAGATTATCCCGAGAACCGCAAGGCGGTCACCTACATGCAGATTGCAACGCCCACGCGCGAGGAGGTTGGGGCATACGCAGAAATCCGGCAGGAGCTGGAGCAGATTTCCGGCGCCATCAACGGCCGGTTTGCTGATTTCGACTGGACCCCTCTGCGCTACATTCATCGGACCGTGCCCCGTAAGACTCTGGCTGCCCTTTTTCGCGGATGCGCAGTCGGTTTCGTGAGCCCTGTTCGCGACGGAATGAATCTGGTCGCCAAGGAATTCGTAGCAGCGCAGGACGAGAAGAATCCAGGTGTACTGGTGCTCTCACGATTTGCCGGCGCGGCCGAAGATTTGAAGGAGGCTTTGATTGTCAATCCCTACGACGTCGAAGAGATGGCGGCGAACCTACAGCAGGCGCTACGGATGTCCGTGAAAGAACGCAGGCGGCGGCAAAAGGCGCTTATGGCGCGCATTCGTGCGCGAGACGTGCACGCCTGGTATGCGGCATTTCTTGATGCGCTTGCTGCGCCCGCCTTAACGGGCGAGGCATGACCGATTGGCGGTTGGTCGTTGATGTCGGTGGGACCAATGTCCGCTTTGCGCGAGCGCTGAAGGGCGGCCGACTAGTTGATCGAGTTGAGTATCGGGTCGCGGCCTATCCTTCCTTCGATGATGCGCTGTGCGCTTATCTGCAAAGAATTGTGACACAAGTCCCTTGCGGCTCCGCGGCGGTCGCCGCGGCAGGGCCCGTCGCCGATGACGAAATCGTACTGACCAACCTACCATGGCGCATCATGCGCGAAGCTGTGTCCGACGCGCTAGGCGGCGTGTCGGTGACTCTCTTCAATGACTTGCAAGCAGCGGCCCTATCGATCCCCAACTTGGACGATCGGAGCTTGATTACCTGCATATCCGGTGATGGCGGGCGCGACCCCTCGGCAATACGTCTCGCGGTCAATGTCGGAACCGGCTTCGGCGCGGCAACCTTGATGCGGATCGGTGAACGCTGGGCAAGTCTGCCCAGCGAGCCGGGCTACATGACGCTGGCCGCGGCCACTGTGGAAGAATTCGCATTGCTCAGTTGTGCAGGAGGTCCCTTGAACAGCGTCGAGGATGCGATCTCAGGGCCGGGATTAATGAGATTGTATTCGCATTTCTCGGCCGCGGATGGAAATGCGCCGCCGGGGCATAGCGATCCGCGCCATATCTTTGAACGCGCACAAACTGATCTAGCCGCCCGTCGGGCATTGCAGGTATTTACCGCATTCCTGGCGCGGATCTGTGGCGACCTTGTCTTGGCTACAGCGGCGTGGGGTGGGGTTTATCTCTTCGGTAGCGTGGCGCGTGGCTGGCACACCTACGGAGATCTTGGCTTGTTTCGCGGGACGTTCGTCGCCAAAGAGAAAATGGCGTCGCGGATGGTTGCGGTTCCAGTCAATCTTGTGATCGACGTTGAAGCTCCATTGATTGGGCTGGGCAGCGCAGAGTCGCCTGGCCGGTTTGTTTAGAAACAGCGATCGAATACGAGGTGAGGCGTCTCGACGCATGCTTCGAGGGTTTATAAGCGCAGGTTTGTTTTTGCGCCCTCGCGCCCTCTGCCATGGCCGAAGTCATCGGGAACAAGGAAGCCAACACAACTGCCAAAAGTGGCATTGATCGTTTGCAGGTCAGAACGGTCATGGTTCTACTCTCTATTTCTTGCGCCTTGCGGCAGATTTCCAAAATCGTCCGTCAAAACCAAACCATCCGCACGCCCTAACCTGAAGAGAATGTGTGCGATCCGCAAAGACGGTTTTCGGATGGTTGGACGCTGTGTCCGTTTTGGGTCAGGAATACGTGTAGCGCGCGTTCACCCAACGTCCGGTTTGTGCCACGTTTCCGCTGTTCGAACGCAGGGCAGCATCTGTCAATTTGGGCTCTGAACTGCCATTCGTTCGATGTGTAGGGGGCCGATCACCGGTACTTTGACTGGTTCGGCGGCAGCGAATACGCATCAGACGCCTCCTTGCTCTGGATCAAGGAGCACAATCGAGAGGCGTGCGAATCTGCTCGCCATGGCCGACAAGGATGAGATTATCGAGTTGGCATCAAAAGTGGCTCGGTGCCCTGGCAATGAGGCTCGGCCGCATCGAACTCTCGAACTCATTCTCTCGGTCGGAAGAATTGTGACCTGCCCAATCTGCAACCGGCAATTCAGGCAAGTGGGCTCGGTTAAAGGGGTCGACCCTGCGGTTTGGCCTGAGCGCGATTAAGGCGTTCACAAAAAGAAATCCCCGTCTTCCATTTGCGTGCAAATCGGGCAGTCGTGAGGGAGGATGTGATTAGCGTCAGGCAGCCTTGGCAGACTTCGCAAGATGATTGAGGGCACACTCGGACGTTTCAATTCGCTGAACTTCCCGCTGACCGCCTCAAGCGTAGCGCCTAGGTAGCGCCTAGATAGTTGGCTATTTCGCTGCGCACCGCCGCCGAAGGAGGCGGCGGTGCGCAGCAGGTATCTGTCAGGCCGCGAGCAGAAGATCGTCCGAATGAATTCGAAAGCGGTCGTTGCCGCGCATCTCGATCGCACGCTTGCGCTTCAGCGAGCTGAACCCGCGGCTGACCGTCTCAAACGTCAGGCCAATATGATCGGCAATGTCGCGCTGCTTCATCGGCAGGACCGTGAACCCGGACGCGCCGCGCCGGGCGGCAAGGTCGGTCAGGAACCGGTAGAGCCTGTCCTCGGCCGGCATATAGGCGAGCATGAACATATGCCGCTCGCGCGCCGCGAGCCCCCGGACCATCATCGCCCGCAGGGCAACCTGCAATGACGGGTTTTGGGCGATCGCGGCCTCGGCGCGCGGCCTAGGAACGGCGCGCAGGATCACATGATCGACTGCTTCCGCAGTAAAATGCCAAGTCTCGAAATCGGCGAACCCCAGATAATCGCCCGCGCCGGCAAAACGAAAGATCTGCCGAACACCGTCCTCGGAGAAGGTACAACAACGCACCGTGCCGCTTACGATCTGGTAAAGGGTGTCAGCGGGCTCGCCTTGCAGGAGGATCGAATGATCAGGCAGGACGTGACGCACCGGCTGCCGCGGATCGAAGAGCTTTGCAATGCGCGGCTCGAGATCGGTTTCGCTGGGAGCGGGCCGGCCGATCTTCGGCTCGGTAAGGGTGGTTGAATGCGTGGCGTGGCAATGCATCTCGTCCTCCTGTCTTTCTTGATGACCGCTTCAGCGGCCATGGGGAAAGCAGGGACTATTTTCACGCTCAGAGTTAGTCAGGGAATCCCCTTATAGGGCAAATCCCTTATTCGCCCTTTGTGGCGGCCGTGATGGCCTCCAGGAGATCCGATCCGGCAACGGGTTTGGTTAGGAACGCGATCACGCCGAACTGGTGAGCCCGCTCCCGCAACCGATCATCGGGGTTGGCGGTGAGAATTATGGTCGCGGTCCGCTGCCCCTGTTCCGAGAGGCATTGGAGCAAGTCGAGCCCGCTCATGCCTGGCATGTTAACGTCGAGCAGCAGGCAGTCGCCGTTGCTGGGCGCAAGGGCGAGATAATCCTCGGCGGAGTTGAATGTCTCGGACTCGAAGCCGGAAGCAAAGAGAACTGCCACGAGAGACTCGCGCACCGCTTCGTCGTCGTCGACCACGTGTACAACTATTCTGTCCTGGCCTTGCACGTCCTGCACTAACTCCATCAAGCGACGTCCGCGAGTGCGGCAACACAGAATGAAGCCTGGCGAAGACCGGGGATAGTAAGGAGAATCCCTTACGACTTAGACAGTGTCTGGATCATGGCCGGCCTTGATCGCCAGCCGCACCAAATGTGACAGGTTCTCGGCGCCGATTTTTTTCATGACGCGGCCACGATGGATCTCGACCGTTCGGGGGCTCATCTGCAGATTATGCGCGATGATCTTGTTCGGATGGCCGATCACCATCTGGCGCATCACATCGGTCTCGCGCGGCGTCAGCCGTGCAAACCGCCCCGCCAGGCCATCGTCCTTTGTCTCAGATGCCGATGCGGCATTGGCGATCGCCTGGTCGATCCCTTGAAGCAATCGCGCTTGCTCGAACGGCTTTTCGACAAAGTCGGCGGCACCTGCCTGCATTGCGCGCACCGCCAGCGGCACATCTCCATGCCCGGTGACCATGATCACAGGCACGTCCCTGCGATCCGCCCCCATAGTCTCAAGCAACGTCAGACCATCCATCCCCGGCATGCGCACATCCAACAAGATGCAGGCAGCCGAGGGCGGATCAAAGCTGTCAAGGAACAACTCGGCCGAAGTGAACGCCTCCGCCTCATAACCAGCAGACACCAGCAAGGCCTCGATCGACTCGCCAACCGCCGCATCGTCATCGACCACATAGATTTTAGCCCCGTTTGCCGTCATTGATCGGCATCCGCGGCCCCATCAGCGGCCAGAGTGAAGACGAACCGGCTCCCCCCGCCTGGATTGGGTTCAAACCAGATCTTGCCGCCATGAGCCTCGACAATCGACTTGCTGACCGACAACCCGATTCCCATTCCGCCCTCCTTCGATGTGACGAGCGGGGTGAAGAGACGATCGGCGACGCCGGGGGCAATTCCAGGACCAGTATCGGAAACGGCGATTTGCACCGCTCCGCCTTCCTCTCGGTTAGTTTCAATGGTCAGGCGAAAATCGCCCTCGCGTCCGGTTTTGGATTCGAGCAGGGCATCAACCCCATTCCGAATGAGGTTGACCAGGACCTGCTGCACCTGAATGCGGTCGGCGCTGATTTCCGGCAAACCCTCCGAGAATTCGTAGATCGTCTCGATGCCCCGGTCGGCTGCCCCGATCAACGCAAGGCCTGCGGCCTCCCGCACCACCTCGTTGACGGCGATCGGCTCTTTCTCGCCCACGCCTCGCGTCACGAAGCGACGCAGCCGGCGGATCATATCGCTCGCCCGGTGCGCCTGTTTGACGGATTTCGCCATGAACTCCACGGCCCGTCCGGATTGGTCTTCACCCCTTTCGAGAAGACGTATCGAGGCATCGCCGAAATTCGCGATTGCCGTGAGCGGTTGGTTCAGCTCGTGCACGATCATCGAGACGATCTCATCCATTGCCGCGAGCCGCGCCACATGATTCAACTCGCGCTGCAACTCCTCGGCCCGAGCCTGCACAGCAACCCGGTTGGAAATATCGCGAATGAAGCCGGTGAATATCCGCCCGGTCTCGGTCCGGACCTCACCAACTGCCAACTCCGTCGGAAAGATCGAGCCCGATTTGTGCCGCGCAATCACCGTGCGCCCAATGCCGATAATCCGCTTCTCTCCCGTCGTGAGGTAGCGTGTGAGATAGCCATCATGCTCGGAATGAAATGGCTCGGGCATGAGCATGTTCACGTTCTGACCAATCACCTCGGAAGCTTGAAATCCGAACATCCGCTCGGCCGCGGGACTGAAACTCCGGATGCCGCCCTGCTCATCGATGGTCACGATGGCATCCGGCGCTGTCTCAATGATCGACTGCAAGAGCGCAGCAGCGAGGCCGGAGCCTGAATCCTCCGGCGCGTCTTCAGGCACTTTGTCGTCATCATCCCGAAGTGAGTTGGGCATACGTTGATCCGTCAGAGCCCCAATTGCGAGCGTTCATTTCTGCCTTGCCCGCGGTCTCAGCGCAATCCGTATCGATTTGAGACGCAGCTGTCGGCGGCACGATTTGAACCCCGACTAGCGTTGTTGAACCCCCGGCTGGCGTTGGGCCTTCTTCGGCCGTCTTCCGAGCCTCAGCGTGCTGCTCGATAGCCGACGTTCGTTGCAACGCAAGAAATTTGAAAGAAGGGCTCGAAGCCGCCCTTCGCTGCACCTCGAACCAAGGTCCGAAGAGCGGGACAAACCTGCCGTTCGCGCAAAGTTTCAAATGTCCGGTTTGAGCCCGATTGTTGCTGTTGGTGCTACGTCGGGTGTGTGCCAAAAGCACGCGTTCGCGATGTCAAAATACGCGGCTCAAAGCTACTCGCAGATTAGTCACCCATGGCCGAGGTTCCCGCAACAGCAACTGCCTGGTGACCCAGCTCTGGAACCATGTTCGGGCAAATTCGTGGACAGAGCTGGCTGGTCGGGACACACTCGCGGGCGAACCGAATTGCAGAGGCAGATCATGCACGACCGCAGGTTGGCGACAATCCTTTCCATCGATGTGGTGGGCTACAGCGCCATGATGCAGGCTGACGCCACCGGTCTGTTGGGGGCACTGAACGACCTTTTTCGCGGCGTCGTAAAACCCAGCGTGTCCACCAACGGGGGTCGTGTCGTGAAATTGCTGGGCGATGGTGCCCTGATTGAGTTTCAATCGGCCTTTCAGGCCCTGACGTGCGCGGTCGACATCCAGGTGCGCCTACGGGCCCATGAACTTCCCTATTCCTATGCCAGCGAGATTCTCCTCCGCATGGGCCTGCACGCCGGTGACGTTCTGGTGGAAGAGGAGGACGTATTTGGAGACGCGGTCAATATCGCCGCGCGTCTGCAGGCCGAAGCCGAGCCGGGTGGCATCCTGCTTTCGCGCGCCGTGGCGGAGCTCGCAGGAGCGGATTTCGCGTATTCCCTGCGCCGTGAAGGAGTGCATCGGCTGAAAAATATATCAGAGCCGATCGAGACCTTGTCCGTGGATATATCCAACCAGCGCACCACCCTGGACCGCGATGCCCTCGCAAAATCGGAACAGATCCGCTTCTGCACAGCCGCAGACGGAACCCGCCTGGCTTTGGCTTCGCTAGGCGCAGGCAAGCCGGTGATTAAGGCACCAAACTGGGTCACCCATCTGGAGCTCGACTGGCGCCATCCCGGAATGGCTCATCAGATTGCTTCCATCGCCTCTAACTATCGATTTGTCCGGTTTGACCAACGCGGCAACGGTCTCTCCGACTGGGATACACCTAGCCTTACCTTCGATGATTTCGTGGCCGATCTTACTTGCATCTTCGATGCGGCGGGAATTGATCGCGCTCCCATTTTCGGCATCTCTCAGGGCTGCGCGATTGGCGTCGCGTTCGCGGTCAAGCACCCGGAACGCGTTTCCGCTTTGGTGTTTACAGGCGGGTTCCCCGTTGGCCGTGCGCTTCGTAGCTCTCAGAAAGACCGCGAGCGTGCAGCGGCGATGCAGGCCATGATGTCATCAGGTTGGGATGACGATTATCCCTCGTTGCGTGATCTCCTTGCCGAAATTATCGTGCCGGGCGCCAGTGCCGAGGACCGCCAGCAATATGCAGAAGACATGCGCGAAATCATCTCGCCGGAGAATGTCGCACGGTTCCGCGAGGTTGTTGACAATGTGGATGTGAGCGAGCTCCTGTCCCAGGTGAAGGCGCCTACCCTGGTGATCCATGCCAAGGGGGACCGCATGCAACCCATCGAACAGGGTCGGCTGCTGGCCTCGGGCATTCCCGGTGCGCGTTTCATCGCGTACGATACCAACAATCACATCCTAACTGAGAACGATCCCTGTTGGCCTTTGGCGGAGAGGGAGATTCTTGACTTTCTTGCGCAGCACACGTGAGCGTGCCAGTAAGAACTTGGATTCCATCCATAGGTATCATTGAGCCGCAAATGCCCGGCACTTGCATCGGCGATGAAAGGCAGTTTTGGGCTCGAACGGGTCATCTGACCGATTCTGTCTGGCTTTCGCCCCGCCGAATTGCCCCTAACGGCAGGAGTGCTCAGACAAACCTGCCTTTCGATCAAAATCCCGGAGGTCCGGTTCGAGCCCGATTGCTGCCGTAGCTGCTATGTCGGTCTCGTGCCAATAGGCGACATCGATGGTTGCCAACCCGATCCGGCCAAATCCAATATGACAGGCGGAGACGTCGCATTGGGGAGATCGGCATGGAGCGCCGGCTTGCAGCGATATTGGCGGCAGACATGGTCGGTTTCAGCCGCATGATGGCAACGGACGAAACCGAGACTATCAAACGCCAGCAATCCCAAAAGGGCGCCTTCTTCGACCCGGAGATCGCGGAATACGGCGGCCAAATAATCAAGACCACGGGCGACGGCCTCCTTGTCGAATTCGACTCCGCCTCGGATGCTGTCAAAGCCGCAATTGCGATCCAGAGCGCGGTCGAACAGTCTGAGCGAGACATTCGAGCGGACCAACAGATGCGATACCGCATGGGGATCAACTTGGGCGAGGTCGTCCAGTCCGGCGGTGAACTTTTGGGGGACGGCATCAATGTCGCCGTTCGCCTCGAGTCGATCTCGGAGGCGGGAGGAGTTTGCGTTTCGGATACTGTGCGCCAGGCTACCACCGCAAATCTCGACATCCGGTTTCGTGACCTAGGGGAAAGATCTCTGAAGAATATCGGACGCAAGGTCCATGCCTGGATTTGGAAGGTTGGCGATCGACAGGACAGTCGTAAACCCTCCACAGAAGCTTCGCCCGAACTCCCGTCGATTGCGATACTTCCTTTCCGGAATTTGTCCAGCGAGGCGGACGACGGACTTCTTTGCGACGGAATAGCCGAGGATGTCGCGACAGCCCTCTCGAAGATTGACCGTCTCTTCGTGGTCGCGCGCAGTTCCACTTCCCATCACAAGGATAAGGACGTTGTCCCCGCTGAGATCGGGCGCGAACAGGGCGTGCGGTTCATTTTGGAGGGCAGCCTGCGCCGCGCAGGGTCGCGCGTGCGGATCAGCGCTCAACTCACTGACACTCGGAGCGGTCAGCAGGTGTTCTCGGAGCGGTATGATCGGGCGTGTGCGGACATCTTCGACCTCCAGGACGATATCACGCGAGAAATAACAACTGCGCTGCAGATCAAGCTGACTGATGGAGAGCAGGCGCGTCTTTGGTCAAGCGGGACGCGAAGCTTCGAGGCCTGGCAGCTGTGTTTCCAAGCCTCGGAGTTGATCGATCGCCACGTCAAGGAGGATACAGCTAAGGCGCTAGCTCTTCTTAATCGTGCTCTGGAAATTGATCCGGATTACGCGACGGCGCTTTGTAAGGTTGGCTGGGTTCATTGGTGCAATGGCCGCCACCACTGGGTGCGTGACGTCGCCCGGAGCTACAATCAGGCCCGAGAGATGGGCAACAATTCGCTCGCGATCGACCCGGAAAATGCCGAGGCGTTTTCACTGCTTGCAATGACTGCGATGCAGATCGGCGATTTTGACGAAGCGGAGCGCTTGGCTGAGGAAGGTGCCGAACACGCTGCTGGTCAGGCCTTTGTTCTGGCTATCCTGGCGATGGTCCTGATCCACTGCGGCAACCCAGCAAGAGCGACAACGCTGATAGAGAAAGCGATGGAGCTTTGCCCGATCTATCCGAACTGGTTTCGTGTGACCCTCGGTCGAGCCTGCTATCTGGCGGGGGATTTGGATCGTGCTATCACCCAGTTTGAAGCGTGGTATGACCACGATCCGAAGAATGTGACCCCGGTTCTTTTGGTAGGGGCTCTCAGCGATGCCAGACGCGACGTTGAGGCAAGGGAGGTGTTTGACTCCATGATGGCTAACAGCCCGACCTTGACGATCTCCGAATGGGCGGGCGATCAGGCATACAAGAACCCGGATGTCGTGAAACATCTCAGCAGCGTGCTGAGAAAATTTGGAATGCGCGAGTAGAAGGCGTGTGAGAACGAGCCACGAGAGCAACTTAGCTTTTGGGTCATCAATACGCATAGAGCACGCCGACAGAGCGTCCGGTCATTTCCCGTTTGTCGCCATTCGAATGCAGCGCAGCATTCGGTAGTTTGGGCTCGAAGCTGCATTTCGCGGCGTCATCGACTAATGATTGCAATTGGCACAAAATGCCCATCCAGCTGCGAGCGTTTGAAGGCACCGGATCCGGCGGAAGACCGACCTTCGGACCGGAGTGACGGTTTGCCGCCCGAAGCGTTGAGTGAGATATCACATGAAGCCTGCCGGACGTTGGTAGGTCAGGGACGTGAAAGCACAGAACGATGCCAAGAACCGGACAGTGCCTCTGTGGCAAAGTGAAGTTTTCAGCCGAACCAATGCCTACCATGCAGGCCTGCCATTGCGATATGTGCCGTAAGTGGAGCGGGGGTCCATTCATGGCGGCGCCCTGCAAGGCCGCAAAGTTTGACGGACCCGTCACCCACTATGCCTCTTCAGAACATGCTGAGCGCGGGTTCTGCGCAACCTGCGGCACGCATCTGTTCTTTTATGCCAGAACTGCTGGTATCTACGCAGTGCCAATCGGCTTGTTCGATGACCAGACAGGACTGCCGTTTAGGGCCGAAATCTATGTTGACCGCAAGCCAGATTACTACGCGTTCAGCAACGAGACGAAGCAGATTACGGGCGCCGAGTTCGAGGCAAAGTTCCGCTGAGGGCGACCAAACGCCATTGATCTCTTGGTTCTGAGCCCCGCTGAGCCGCACCATCGCTATCGATGACAATCGGCTCCGCGTAGAGTTCTAACACAATTCGCTGTTTGCTAGGCTCAGAGCGCCGATCGCATTCAACTTCAATATGGTGAACTGATGTCGCTGACATTCCACTCTCTTCGTGCCCGTCCGGTTTTGCTAAAGCTCGAGCGTCCGGTCGTCGCCCGGATCGCGACCATCGCTGACTGGCCGTTGATCCTCATCGACCTCGAGACTGAGGAAGGTGTGACGGGCAGAGCTTATCTGGAGCCCTATGTACCCAAGGCGATGAAGTATCTGGTGCCCGCGCTCAACGATTTTTCCGAGATGCTGAAGGGTCACGTAGTGGCTCCGGTGGAGATTTACGAGAAGGCGCGCAAGTCTCTGCATTTCGTCGGCTACGCAGGGCTCTCCATGATCGCCGTTTCGGGACTCGATATGGCGGTTTGGGACTCGGTCGCGCGGGCTAATGGTGTGCCGCTCTGCACGCTCTTGGGAGGAACGCCGGGCCCAATTAAGGCCTACAACTCCAATGGGCTCTGGTTGCAATCCCCCGAAGAGGTGGCGGCGGAAGCAGTCGAGTTGAAGGCACAGGGTAATGGCAACGGCTTCAAGGGCTTAAAGTTGCGCATGGGCCGAGAAGATCCTTCCATAGATATTCGCACCGCCGAGGCCGTTTGGGACGCCGTCGGCCACGACACCGCGCTGATGGTCGATTACAATCAGGGGCTCGATCTTGCCGAAGCGATGAGCAGGACACGGCAGATCGACGGTCTCGGTCTGGAATGGATCGAGGAACCGGTCGTCTACGACAATCTCGAGGGCTACGCCGCGCTGCGCCAGACTCTAAAAACGCCGCTGATGATTGGTGAGAATTTCTATGGTCCGCGCGATATGCATGCGGCTCTACAGGCGGGCGCGTGTGATCTGGTTATGCCAGACTTCATGCGCATCGGCGGAGTCACCGGTTGGATTAGGGCGGCGGGCATCGCAGGCGCCTGGGGTGTGCCAATGTCAACCCATCTCTATCCAGAAGTCGGCGCCCATGTCATGCGGGTCACCGAGACTGCTCACTGGTTGGAGTGGCAAAGTTGGGCCGATCCGATCCTTCTGGAGCCCTATGCGTTACGCGACGGCGATTTGATCGTCCCCAACAAGCCGGGGCTCGGTCTCGATTGGGACGAGGACATGGTAGCCGCGAATCTCGTCGAGTGATGGGCTCTATCTGTCAATGGTTCCACCAGGCCTGATCCGAGAACGCCCTGAGGTCCAACTCGTGCGTCCAGGCCGACCGGTGCTGCTGGTGAATGTGGTAGAACGTATCGGCGATCTTTTCAGGTAGCAGCAATCCATCATTCTCCATCCCCTTAGTCTCTCGAAGCTCACGGAATTTCTGGGGTCCGAGCATTTTGCCGAGCGTGTCGGGCGAATCGACGGCGCCGTCAATGAGGATGTGGGCAACGTGGATGCCCTTGGGTGCGAACTCGGCATTGAGCGATTGGCAGAGCATTCGTCGCCCGCCCATGGCCGCCGCGTGGGCGTGCTGGCCCTTGTTGCCCCGGACAGCCGCCGTGGCAGAGGTGACAAGGATCGTGCCCTTGCCCCGCCCCTCCATTAATGGACAAAGCGTCGATGCGGTCCGGAACAGTCCGAAAGTTGCCAGTTGCCAGCAACGCTCGAAGGCCTTGTAGTTAGTCTCACTCAACGCTCGGTCACCAATTTGAGCGCCCAAGTTGTAGACCAGCACTTCAACCGGTCCAATCTCTGCTTCAACTGCCTCGATTCGCGTTTCCAAACTGCCCGGCTGGACCGCGTTTAAGAGATACCCTGAGGCTGTGCCACCGTTACCCTCGATCTGACCGACAAGCCGGTCCAGCCCCTCCGTGTCCGTTCGGCGGCATAGCACAGCGTGATAACCCTCGCGAGCGAAGCGACGGCCGATATTGCCGCCAATTCCAGCGCCAGCTCCGATGACGAGGCAGACCGGTTTCATTGACTATCCCTCCAGTCGACTGACGATCTATCGACAGCGATAATGTGACCAGACTCCGCTCGCTAGTCACGCAGCACATGGCGGTGGCTGTTGCGAGCTCCCAATTGTTCTCGAACGGCAGGGCTCGTCCGCACAGGCTCGAGGGGAGAGGGTAGCGCACCAATGACACCACCGGCGCATGCCATCCTTCGGCGGGAGTTCGCCGGGGCCGTCTTCATAGTTCTTGTCGGATGACGTCGACCATTTCTAGCGCCCAGGCGCGATGAGGACGCGTCTTGCAGGCCGATAATCTTCCGTCTTGGGTCAGGAATACACGTAGCGCGCATTCACCTAACGCTCGGATTGCCCCAAGATTGCAGACGTTCGAACGCTGTGCAGCATCAGTGAGTTTGGGCTCGATCCTGCCGTTCGCTGCGAGCGCGAAATCTTTCGGCGTGTCGATGTCGGTAGTGCCGGACAAATCTGCCGTTGGCGCAGAAATTCAAAGGTCCGGTTTGATCGCGATTGCTGCCGTTTGGTCTAGATCACGAACGTGCCATGAGCCCACCTTCGCGCTACTTTGCATTGTAAGGTTTGCCATTTTAACATCTTTGAGCGATTTGTCTTTTCCGAGGAGCCGTTGCACGAATTATCATGGCGGATTTAGAGGCATGGCTGGAGACGCTGAGGCTGGGCCAATACACTCAAGTCTTCGCTGAAAACGACATTGATCTCGAGGTTCTCCCACATCTCAGCGACGACGATCTGAAAGAGCTCGGGCTATCGTTGGGACACCGGCGCAAGCTCATGGCGGCAATCAGCGAAGCGACATCGGAAACCGACGCGCCTCGCCAGCCAGACCAGACCGCGGCGACCGTAGACGACGCCGAGCGGCGGCAGCTCACGGTCGTGTTCTGCGATCTGACGGAGTCTACTGAGCTGTCACAGAAGCTCGACGCCGAAGAGCTGCGCGACGTGCTGCGCAGATATTACGAGACCGTTGCCCGGATCGTCACTCAGCATAAGGGCCATGTGGCCAAGCTGCTTGGTGACGGAGTGCTCGCCTATTTCGGCTGGCCGCATGCCCATGAGGACCAGGTGGAGCAGGCGATCCGGGCCGGGTTGGACGCGGTAGCAGCGGTCGAGGGCATGACCGCCGCGGAGGCGCCCCTTGCGGCGCGCGTCGGAATCGCCACTGGCCAAGTGGTGATCGGCGACATAATGAGCGAAGCGGCGCGGGAGCGCGGCGCGGTCGCCGGCGAAACGCCCAATCTGGCCGCGCGGCTGCAAGGGGAGGCGCGACACGGCGAGGTAGTGATCAACGCGTCGACCATGCGCCTGGCCGGCGGAGCCTTCCTGCTGGAGGACCGCGGTGCGCGGGCGCTCAAGGGGTTTGCCGAGCCGGTCCAGGTCTGGCGCGTGCGTGGTCTGGCGCGTACCGGCAGCCGGTTCGATGCGGCCCATGGCGAGAGCCTCACCGAATTCGTCGGCCGGGCTCATGAGGTCGGCCTCCTGCTCGACCGCTGGAACCAGGCGGGGCAGGGCGAGGGGCAGGTGGTGCTGCTCTCCGGTGAGGCCGGGATCGGCAAGAGCAGGATCCTGCGTGAGTTCACCCTACGGCTCGGCGAAGGCGAAGCCAGGATCTTACGCTGTCAGTGCTCGCCGCATGAGATCAACGCCGCGTTCCAACCACTGATCGGCGAGATCGAGGCGGAGGCTGGCTTTCAGCCCGAGGACACGGCGGAGGCACGACTCGACAGGTTGGACCGCCACCTCGCCCCGGTCTTCGGCGAGGACGGAGAGGCGCGCGCGCTCATCGCCGGACTGCTTGGCCTGCCAGCGGACCGCTACCCGCCGGTCGAGATGGCCCCGCAGCGACGCAAGCAGCAGCTTATCGCGCTCTTGACCGAGCGCATCGCAGGGTTGGCCCGAGGCGCGCCGCTGCTGCTGTTGGTCGAGGACATCCACTGGATCGATCCGTCAAGCCTAGAGGCATTGGACGCTTTGGTCAGCCGGGTGCAGGAACTACCAACACTGATGGTGATGACGTACCGGCCAGAATTTACGCCTACGTGGTCGGGTCAGGGCCACATCACCCAGTATTCGCTCAACCGCCTCGGCCGCGCCGACGGACAGGCCATCGCCGAGCGGATTACCGGCGGTAAGCCCCTACCGGAGGAGGTAATGAGCCGCATTCTGGAGCAGACCGACGGGGTGCCGCTATTCGTCGAGGAGTTAACCAAGACAGTGCTGGAGGCGGGATTCCTGCGTGAGGAGGCGGAGCGCTATGTGCTCGACGGCCCCTTGCCCGCCCTGGCGATCCCAACCACGCTCCAGGATTCGCTCATGGCCAGGCTCGACCGGCTGGTGCCGGTGAAAAGGGTGGTGCAGGCGGCGGCCTGCATCGGACGCGAATTCGGGGCTGGGCTGCTGCGGGAAGCCCTGGCGATGGACGAGGAGGCGCTGAACGATGCGCTCGGCCAGCTGCTGGAAGCGGAGCTGATCTTCCGGCGCGGCGGCGCCGAGGAGGCGCTGTTCATCTTCAAGCACGCGCTGGTACAGGATGCCGCATATGCCAGCTTGCTGACCGCGACGCGGCGTACCCTGCATGAACGCCTGGCCTTGGCGCTCGAGCGGAGCGACGAGCCGGACACGCTAGAGCTCGCCCGTCATTTCGGTGCGGCGGGGGCGAGCGAGAAAGCGGCGGGGCATTATCTGCAAGCTGGAATGCAATCGTTGCAGGCCAGTGCCCTGCCCGAGGCGATCGGCGCGCTGGAGCTGGGGCTGGAAGCGGTCAGCCGGATCGACCCCTCGACCGCGCGGGATCGGTTGGAGCTGAACATCCGGGTAGCTCTCGGCACCGCACGGATGGCGAATTTCGGCTGGGCGCATCCCTCCGTCTCGGAGGCGCTGGAGACGGCCTTCCCGTTGGCGAAAGGCTTCAGCGACCAGGAGGCGCTTGGCTCGATCCTCTGGGGGCTCTGGGTGCATTACCAGACCCGCACCAACTTCCCTCGGGCGCATGAGTGGCTGGACGAGTTGGAAACCGTTGCTGCTGAGAATGCAGACTCCGACCTGCCTCTGGTCTATGACATGTCGGCGGGATGCCAGTATTTCTGGGAGGCGGATTATCCCCGAGCATTGGAGCATACAGACCGACTAAGGCGGGTTTACGATCGCGTCAGGCATTCCCGGATCACCTCCCTGACCAACCATGACCCCCTAGTCTTCTCGCAGCACTGGGCGGGCAGTTTCGCCGACTGGATCGCAGGCAGGCCAGAGCGTTCGATCGAGCGGCTGAATGAATCTGTGTCGCTTGCGCGCAAGATTGGGCATCCCTTCAACCTCGTCTTTGCTCTCACTGCGGGGGCGTCCAGCCTCGTCTATCTCCGCGATGTGGAGCAACTGCTTCAGCACTGCGACGAAGCCCTGGAGGTCGTCACCGAGGAGGCGCTCGGGCCGTTCTCGGAACATGTCAACGTCATGCAATGGCGCGGAGCGGCCGAAGTGCAGCGGGGGGATTTCGAGGCCGGCTACCCGCGCGTCAAGGCGGGCAACGACTTCTGGACCGCCAGTGGCGGACGGATCTGCACTGCGATGTTCCGAAGCTGGATCGTTCTCGGCTTGCAGGGGTTGGGCCGGATCGACGAGGCACTCACCCTGAATACCGCCAACATCGAGCATTGTCGCACTGCGGGCGATTGCTACATGGAGCCGGAATGCGTCCGCCTGGAGGGTGAGTTGACGCTGCAGGCTAGGCCATCCGATCTCGAGTCGGCCGAGCACCTATTCCAGGAAGCGATCGCGATTGCGCAGGCCCACGGTGCGAAGTCCTGGGAGCTGCGAGCGGCGATGTCGCTCGCGCGACTACTGGGGAGCCAGCACCGGCGCGCGGACGCTGTGGCCTGCCTGGAGCCGGTGCTGGAGTGGTTCACGGAGGGATTGCAGACGGCCGATCTCACCGATGCCAAGGCGCTCGTGTCATCGTTCAATTGAGCATTCTGAGGACTTGAAGGGCATTCTTCAATTTAGCCTTCGGGTCAGAAATTCACTTAGCGCGAGCTTGTGGAATGTCGGGATCGCGCCCGATTGCTTCCGTTCGAACGCAGCGCAGCATCGGTCACTTTGGGCTCATTCCGGTCATCTGACAGCATTGGTCAGGCATCTCAGGATCAACAAGTGCCTTGAACGTCAGCTGCGCGGGACAAAGCAGACATCCGAATTACTCGAAGCAAGGTCTGCTTCTGATCCAATCCAACCGTTCTACCAAGCCATCGATCTCGCAAACGCACGAGCCCGCGCGAGCATTGGTGCAAGGCGCAAATTCCCCTGGTTATGGACGGGAGGAGTATGCGGTGACGACGTTGTGCAATCGCACGGCCGCTGCGAGAGATTTGATCAGAGACTTCATCGCGCCGGGCAATTTCACCGATCATCCGATCAACGAGGAAATGTCCTCGTCGGACTTGCATCTCGGATAGTCACTCATCGCTGATTTCGGGGATCTCTTTGAATGCTTGACGCAACGCATCCGACCACATCGAGCTAACGCGGCTAAACTCCTCGTCGTCCGATTCAATACGCCTTTCAATTGAAAACCTGAATTGGTTGGCAGGGATCACTGCCAGATCCAATGGCATCCCAACAGAAAGATTTGAACGCAGTGTCGAATCCATCGAGACGAATGCTGCCTTTAGTGCCCGGCGCAATGAAGTCTCTCGAGTAATCACACGGTCAAGGATCGGTTTGCCGTACTTATGCTCGCCGACCTGGAAGTAGGGAGTGTCGTCACTCGATTCGATGAAATTACCAGCTGAGTAGATCATGAATAGTCTGTGTCGCCCGCCACTGCGCTGCCCCGCAACCAGGATCGTCGCGTCCGCGCCTGTGCCTTGCTCTACCAACGCGTCGCGGTGGCGGTGTTGCATTCTATGCATTTCCTCGCCAACGATCTGCGCGATGCGAAACATCGATGAGGCATTCAGAATTGTCTCGACATCATCGCCGGCAATGGATCGCTCAATCGACTCTTCCAAGCGCGTAATGACACCCTGAGTCAGCGACAAGTTCCCCGCAGTCATCAGACAAACGGCACGTTCACCATTTACATGCCAGGTGAACATTTTGCGGAAACGAGATACATTGTCGACGCCAGCATTGGTTCGTGTGTCCGCCAGCATCACCAAGCCGGCATTGACGTTCAACGCCATGCAATAGGTCATTGTGGTCTTTTCCGGTTGCCATAAGGCTGCGCTATTGTTGAGCCTGCGCATATGCGACGTTGACCGAGACCGTCAAGCGGTCTTGCGTCGCGCCCTGGATTGAGCCACGGATTGGTGAGGCATCGTCGGCATCGAGTCCGGCGCAGACCCGAACATAGGCATCCGTAGGGCAGATTTGATGGGTTGGGTCAAAGCCCACCCAGCCGAGCGCGTCCAGATGAACCTCTGCCCAGGCGTGGGTCTCGCTCAGAGGTTCCGCCGCGTCGTGAAGATACCCGACGATATAGCGCGCAGGAACACTTCCGGCCCGGGCCGCCGCAATGAATAGGTGGGTTTTGTCTTGGCAGACACCAGCGCCCAGAGCGAGAGCTTCCGATGCCGTCGTGCCGCTATCGGTCACACCAGCGCGATAGACCATTGCCTCATGCACCGCGGCGGAAAGTGCATGCATCTGCGCCAATGGCGTCTCGCCGACAGCTGCTTCGGATAGTCTGCGGATGTTTTCGTCCAGCCTCGTCAGATTTGTTGGACGCAAATAAGCTTCCGGCCGGGCCTGGCCGAGTTTTCCTATCACGCCTGCAGTGTCGGTCGTCTCAACCTCGCCTCCCGCTGCCACTTCGACCCGGTTTGCACCGTCCTCGGAAAACCAGAGCGCCTCCGCATCGCCAAAGCTGTTGGTCAGCATCGGTGTGACCTCTTCACCATTGACCCGAATGGTCCAGTCAACCGGCGTCTGGCTGGCACAGACCGGCGCAAAAAGCTTTAAACGCAGCGCAACGCGTTTGGGCGCCGGCTCGTAGTCGAAATCAGTCAGATGGCTGATGATCAGGCGCATGCGTGGCCTCAAAAGTGGTAGGCGCGATAGATTTCGGCGTGCAGTCGTCCTGTCGTGGCCTGCAAGCCCTGGATAAACTCGTGCAGCCCGCTCTGCACAATGTCGCCCATCTCGAGGTCATCAAGTTCCGAGATCATCCGCGCGGCTGTGGTGTGACATTGGTGGCGCTTGTCATAGGCCCGCGCCAGCCGATTCAGATGCGCGCCGATTTGCTCGTAACAAAAGGCGACAGAACGGGGAAATGCCGCATTCAGGATTAGAAAATCGGCGATCTTTGACGGGCTGTAGTCACCAAGATAGACGTGATGATAGGCGCGCATCGCCGAGGTTGCATGCAGCACGCTAGTCCATTGGTGGTGATCGCGACCGCCGCCAACTACGTCAGTCTCCGGCAGCAGTACGTAGTATTTCACATCAAGCAATCGCAACATCATATCCGCCCGTTCGACATGGGCGCCTATCATCACGAAATCGAAGCGGTCGGTGCGCAGCATCGAACTGTTTGCCGCTCCGCGAAACAAAGCCGCGCGCTGTTTGACCCAGTCAAGCAATGCCGGCAAATCGCGCTGCGCTGTGGCCGCGTCGATCCCCTCCAGCGTACGCCACCCTTCATTCAGCGCTTCCCAGAGGTCGCGGGTCAAAGCCGTGCGCACTGCGCGGCCGCTAGCCCTGGCGCGCTCGAGGCATGAACGGATCGACGAGGGATTGTCTTTGTCCAGCATCAGAATGCGAATGATCGCGGCTTCGTCGATCACCGGGACGCTCTTGAAAAGATCCGCGGCGCCGGCTGCCATTGCGACCGATCGCCATTCCTCCTGGCTGTAAGATCGAGGCAGCATTGCCATGCGCTGGCCCATCTCGATCAGACGCGCCGTGGCCCCGGCGCGCTCAATATAGCGGGCCATCCAATAGAGGCTCTCAGCGCTTCTACTCAGAATCGCGTCAATCCCCTAGAACCCAGGTGTCTTTCACCCCGCCGCCCTGGCTGGAATTGACCACCAGAGAGCCCTCACGCAAGGCCACGCGCGTCAAGCCGCCCGGAACCAAACGGACCTCCTTGCCGACCAGGCAATAGGGCCGGAAATCGACATGGCGTTGTCCAATTCCACTCGGGCCGAGGGTTGGAACAGTCGAAAGCTCCAGCGTTGGCTGAGCAATGAATTCGGCCGGGTTGTTTCGAATGCGTTCAGCGTAGGTCTCACGCTCCGCTGCTGTCGCGCTTTGACCGATCAGCATGCCGTAGCCACCGGATCCATGTACCTCCTTGACGACCAGTTCTTCCAAGTTTTCGAGCACGTGGGCGCATTCATCCGGCTTGCCGCACTGGAAGGTCGGAACATTCTCCAGGATTGGCTTTTCGCCCAAGTAGAACCGGATGATTTCGGGCACGTAGATATAGACTGACTTGTCGTCAGCCACGCCGGCACCGGGCGCCGAGCATAGCGTGACGCCGCCGGCGCGATAGACGTTGAAAAGGCCGGGCACCCCCAGCATGCTGTCGGCGCGGAACGCAAGTGGATCAATGTATTCGTCATCGATACGCCGGTAGATCACATCAACCCTCTGCGGCCCACGTGTGGTCCGCATCCAGACGCGGTTCTCATCGACAAATAGATCACTCGGCTCAACCAGTTCGATGCCCATAAGGTCAGCCAAAAATGAGTGCTCGTAATAGGCCGAGTTAAATGACCCCGGCGTCAGCAGGACTACATTCGGCCGCCCCTTACAGGCGGGCGGCGCGACCTCCTCAAGCGTCTTCTCGAGCTCGTCCGCATAATCGTCGACCGGGAGCACGCCACCACCCGCAAAGAGCTCAGGAAACATCCGCATCATGATCTCGCGGTTCTCAAGCATGTAGGAAACACCCGAGGGCGTGCGGCAATTGTCTTCCAAAACCTGAAAGGTCGCTTCGTTCGTTCGCACGATGTCGATGCCGACGATATGGCTGTAGACACGGCCGGGCGGCTCGACCCCAATCATTCCCGGCTGAAACGCTGCATTGCGGTAGACCAGACCCGCCGGCACGATGCCGGCGCGCAGTATTTCGCCGCGATGATAGATGTCGTAGAGAAATGCGTTTAATGCTCGAGCGCGCTGCTCGATACCCCGCGATAGGCGGCGCCACTCCGCCGCTGAGAAAACGCGTGGGATCAGGTCAAACGGAATCAGACGCTCTGGATCACCCCCCTCACCGTAGACTGCAAAGGTAATGCCGATCCGCCGAAAAATCGCCTCAGCTTCGGCACTCCGTTGACGCAGCAGGTCAAGTCCCGAACGCTCGATCCAATCCGAAATGCCATTGTATGGAGGCCGAATTTGATCATTAAGATTCATCTCGTCAAACATAGAGGCCCTCGTCTGGCGACCACCAACCAATCAATATGACCAACTTCGCATCATTGCCATAGAGCCTTCGAGATCCACTCGTTTAGCTCGCAGGGCGAACTTGCGGAATCGTCGAGCGATTGCGAGGCAGGCAATCGAATGATAAACACTTCAGTATGTTCGTGATTTGTCCGGTGAGCTAGCATGACGAGATGGAACACACCGTAGGTAGTGTCGTCGAGCAAGAATTTGGGGGAGCCGCCCGGGCTCTGCTTAGTCTGATTAACCAGATTGTCGCCTGGGCCGATACAAACATCCTGGCCCAGAGTATGCTCCACGAGATAGGCTGCACCGCGGCCGCCTATGCCACCGAACCGCTGCGTCTAACCGACGTGACCTCGATTATCGATTAGGAACTGGAAGCGGGTCAGATGTGGCGCCGTCGAGAAGTGTTCCGATCAAAGTGCGAAGACTTGCCTGAGACGTACCTTGGCCGCAAAGGAATTCATGCAATGGGATATTGTTCTCTCCGCTGGCACAGTCAATGCCGTGTCTATGTGACCATTCATGGAGAATGAAAAGTTCTCGGGTCACTGGGTCGTGCGCGAGTGAGTTAGAATTCTCATGGCCCACCCCGCCCTTTTTGCGTGTGAAATATTCGGCTTTCGATCACCATGTTAGTTTTCGCCCTTTCAGGATTTGCAAATTGCCAACAATAGGCGGGGTGCCATACGCGCGCGAAACTCGCGGATCGCACTGGCGGCCATTAGCCGATAGGCATGACCATTCAGAAATATTTCGCCGCTGCAGTTCGTCCCGGATCAATTGGCTCCGGAACCGAGCAATTGACCGGCGCGAGGCGCTAAATAGCGCGAAGCGGACCATCGAGGCGATGCAATTCACGATGCTGCCAAGATTTTTCCGCGCGCTCTTGAATTGCGCGGTGGCGTATCCAATTCTAAGACGTTGGCACTCTACAATGGCGAGTGCCAAGCCCTCCACGGAAAAGCCATCCCATTGGAAAACTCGAGAAGGAGTCTTTCCATGAAGTTCTCTCCACTGCACGACCGTGTCCTGGTGCGCAGGATCGAAGTCGACGAAAAAACGGCAGGCGGCCTGATCATTCCGGACAACGCCAAGGAAAAGCCCCAGGAGGGCGAGGTCGTCGCCGTCGGCGAGGGCGCTCGCAAAGAATCCGGTGAGTTGATCCCGATGGCCGTCAAGGCTGGCGACCGGATCCTGTTCGGCAAGTGGTCGGGCACCGAGGTCAAGATCGACAGCGAA
>CAJICH010000026.1_pt1 | contig 35157 bp, 32 predicted proteins | sample 9199591 | NCBI WGS metagenome assembly CAJICH01 (sample SAMEA7708332, study PRJEB35096) | sediment metagenome | biome: marine neritic benthic zone biome [ENVO:01000025]; feature: sediment [ENVO:00002007]; material: shallow marine sediment [ENVO:03000034] sea grass bed [ENVO_01000059] ...
CTTCAGAAATTTTTTCTGCAAATTACCTGCAAATTCTGCACAAAGGAAATGAGATATGATTGGTTTTCAAAGGAAATATTAAGATTACGAAAAAGCATGGGAAGCTTTCGTGATACCTTTTCACCATACCCGCGTGCCGTTTGCTTATCGCTGTGCTTGTGGTCGGGCAAGGGATATGTCGACTATTTTTGACCTGCATCGAGTGCAGAAAGGCAGGTTTCTGAGAGCTGCTCGCCAGCTTTTTGCCCGCAGCTTGAATCCGCGATCAGACGATGATGTCAGATCCGCGTTGTTCGGCAGAAATGGGCTCGAGCGGCCGGTAGGCCGCTCAGGGCGGATTGCAGAAGTTCGCTGCGACTGCGTGGATATCCTGCCCGCCGGTGGAAAGCGGACATTCAGAAGAGCCACTGCCTTTCCAAACCATGGATGGCAGCTCGGCGGGACAAAGCTGCCGTCTGAGCAAGATGAATTGATGTCGGGTTCGCTCTCGGATCAAGACTTCGAGCAAACTCGTCTTGTCGCTATTCGTGTAGGTGGCGCGGCAGGTCGTCGAGCGACCCGCAGCCGAGCTGGCAAAGCGTGCCCTCGAATTCCTCGCGCAGAATACGGAGCGCGTGTTCCGGGCCAGGCGGACCCATCGCCGTGACGGCGAAGGTCATGGCACGGCCCAGAAGCACAAAATCCGCCCCCAGCGCCAACAGCCGCGCGATATCGAGCCCGCTGCGCACACCCCCATCGGCCAGGATCGCCATCTTGCCGCCAACCGCCTGGCGGATCGCGGGCAGGACATCGACCGCGGTCGGGGCGGCGTCGAGCTGGCGCCCGCCATGGTTCGAGACGACGATGCCGTCGGCGCCCGCCTCCATGGCGTGCCGGACGTCCTCCATGGCCAGCACGCCCTTGACGACCAGCTTGCCGGGCCACATGTCGCGCAGCCGCTTCAGGCGATCCGGCGGGACGTGGCCCGCATTGAGCTCGCTGAGGAACTGAAGCACGGTCAGGCCGGCGCCCTCGGGCGCATAGCGTGTGACGTTGACGAATTCGGGCAGGCCCGCGCGCAGCGTCGCCATGGCCCAGGCAGGGCGGCGCGCCACCTGGAGATAGGTGCGCCAGTCGCGCGCTGGGGGCACGGAGAGACCGTTTGCCAGATCGCGGGCGCGCCGGGTTGGGCCGGGGATATCGACAGTGACCAGGAGGACCTCGCCGCCGACCGCACGGAAGCGGTTCAGAAGGTCGCGATCGATCTCCTCGTCGCGGGTCGGGTAGAGCTGCATCCAGAGCGCACTGCCGGCAATCGCGCCCATCTCCTCGATCGAGCTGGTGGCGTAGGTCGAGAGACCGACCGGTAGGCCGTGCGCCCGGGCGCCGCGTGTCACATGCAGCGGCGCGTCGGGCCACATCAGGCCGGTCAGACCAACGGGACCTGGGCCGAAGGGGGCCGCGTGGCGCTGGCCGAGGATCGCGCGCTCGATCGAGGGGGCGATCCAGTCCTTGAGGTACCGCGGCATCAGGCGGACCGCGCCGAGGTCGCTGATATTGCGCCGCATCCCGTCCTCGATCCCGATCCCGCCGGACATGTAGTCGAAGGCGAATTTCGGGATGCGCCGGCGCGCCGCCGCCTCGAGCGCCGCGATCGAGGGGTAGCGCTGATTGAGGGTGCGCGGACGGAAGAAGTCGCCGAGGACGCTCATCGGTGGCCCCTGACCAATTTCGGCCCTGCTGATCGTGCCACTTAGGAGCCCCTCGACCGTTGAAGGAATGGAGCCTGGCTATTGCCGAGGCGTTGATCTCTGCGTGCATCGTGGAATGGCCCCGATGAAACGCCGAATGTTCGAGTTTAACGGAGAAGCCAACCGCCATCGACGTCGATTGTCGTGCCGGTCACGAAATCATTCTCAATCACGAAAAGCAGGCCCTCGGCTACTTCGTCGGCCGTGCCGGCGCGGGGGATCAGGTTACTACGGGTCATCTCCTCATAGAGCGCCTCACGCTCGGCGCCCTGTAAGGGTACCATGGGCGTATCGATCGTACCTGGCGACACGACGTTGATCCGAATGCGTGGTGCCACCTCGCGGGCGATTGCACGGGCGAAGGCCTCTACCGCCCCGCCGACTGCGGAAAGCGCGATCTGACCGGGCCGGCAGTTCCGTGCCGGCGCACCGGAGACCAACGTGATCGATCCGCCGTCCGCTACATGCCTGGCCCCGTATCGGACAATGTTGGCATAGCCCCAAAGCTTATCAAAGGACCCCTTGAAGCCGTCCATCTCCATATCGAGGAACGGACCGATAGCGCGGCTGCCTCCTGTTGCGGCACTCACCAGGATGTCGAAAGGAGCGAGATCACTCAGCAAAGCCTCGACGGCGCCCGCATCAATGACATCGCAAGATCGCGTCGATACGTTCGCCGGCAACGGACCGGCTTTGGTGGGATCGCGGCTGATCGCCGTCACCGCTGCGCCCCCTTCGGCCAGCATTCTTGCTGTCGCCAAACCAATGCCCGAGGTTCCGCCAAAGACGACGGCTTTCTTGCCAGATAGGGTCACTTTGTTCTCCTGTTGTTGCGCGCTGCTTGTTATGCACTCCTGGGAGCTTTCGGATGGAGCTCTCGTGTGGGATCGAGCTATCGAATGAACTTCTTCACATAATCCGCGCCCAGACCGACTCTCTCGAAATGTTCGCGGCACATGTCGATCTTTGTGAAGACATCCTCGTAGCCCAAATGCTTGCCGTATGGGTCCACATAATACATCACGCCGTTGACCTGGAAGTATGTGATCATCTCATCGACGTCTTCTGGCACGACCAGGGTGTGGGTCTCACCGGGGGGCTCATAGACATAACCGCCTTCCTCGGCCACCCAATCGTGCTCCAGGTAATGCCAGTGGCCTTTGAGAACAAAGCCATGAACCGCGTTCGGATGCCGGTGGCGGGAGAGCACACCAGACTTGGTCACCTTCAGTAAATTCATCCAGTAGCCCTGGCTGACATTCAGGCAGAGCGGCCGAAAGAAGACATGCTCGGTTTGCTGCACCCACATGCGGTCGTCATTGGCGGAAATCGCGTCCGGCACCACGATCTCGGGCAGTGCATCGAGCGGCATCGGCAACTGATACGGCACACGGGGGTGCTCATCGACTTCGACAACGGGCATCTAGATTTCCTTCCGGTTCACATTACAGCGTATCCGCCATCCACGTTCAGTATGGCTCCAGTCATGAAGGCCGCTTCCGAACTGGCGAGAAAGCGAGAGGGACCGATCAGGTCTTCAGGCGTGCCCCACCGAGCCATCGGTGTTCGTGCCAGGATGGCATCCGAGCGGACAGAGTCGGTGCGCAGGCCACTGGTCAACGGCGTAGTTATCCAGCCCGGGGCCAGGGCGTTGACGCGAATTCCATCAGCCGCATAGGCGATCGCCAAGGATTTCGTCAGCTGTGAGATGCCGCCTTTCGAGGCGGCGTATCCCGGCACCGACCCTCCGCCGAAATAGCTCAACATCGAGGCAATATTTATGATGGCCCCTTCATTCTCCGCCAGGGCGGCGCGGGCCGCGGCGCAGACCCGCATCGTGCCGTTCAGATTGATGTCTATGACCTGCTCGAACACGTCCGGTTGATGCTCGGCCTCGCGCCGGATGATGCCGGCGGCGTTGACCACAACTCTGAGATCGCTCAGCGGCGTGATGAGCACGGTGACGGCGGCGGCGTCCTGAACGTCGAGCATCGCATAGCGGAGGTTCTCCTCTGCCTCGGGGATTGCGCCAAGCCCGACCGCCAGAACCGAATGCCCGGCCTCCGCGAAACCCCGGGCAATCGCTTGGCCGATGCCGCTCGTCGCTCCTGTCACAAGGACCGTTGGACCAGACGTCGATGCCATTTCGACTCTTCCCTCCACGGTCGAGCTCTGCTTGCATTTGTCCATATTGTGGATTATTATCCACATATTGATCAAACTGAACGGCGGCCGCGGTCTTGTCAATCGGCGTCGTCATGGGGGTGTCCGAATGACGCAGTCTTCGATTCAGGGTGCGCAAAGCTTCGCAAGGAGTATGGCGGTGCTTCAGGCGATCGCTGATGCAGGCACGGCACTCAGCCGCGCGGAGCTCGTGAAGCAATGCGGGCTGACCCGGCCGACGCTCTACCGGATCATTGCATCGCTCGAGGCTGAAGGACTGATCGAATCGACCTCGGACAATCGCTACCGGATCGGCGTGCGCGTCATCAGCCTTGCGCGAACCGCGCTTGAGCAGAACAGCGTGCGCAATATCGCGGAGCCATTTCTCACACGCCTCCGCGATGCAACCGGTGAGACCGTTCACTTAGCAATTCGGGCTGGCGACGAGTTAATCTATATCGACAAGATCGAAAGCCAGGCGGCCGTTCGGATGGCGTCATCCATCGGCACGCGAGTCGCGTTTCACTCCACTGCCGTCGGCAAAGCATTCCTGAGCGCCCTGCCGGTCTCGGACGCCACTGCCCTGATCGATCGAATCGACCTGCCCGCGCGCACGCAGTTCACCACAACCGACCCCGAGGCATTGCACGCGATTGTGCGACAGGCAGCCGGCGACGGATATGTATGTGACGATCAGGAAAACGAGATCGGAATCGTTTGTTTCGGCGCGGTCATCTGCGAAGCTCCGGAACGACCGGTTGCGAGCGTCAGCGTCTCGGTCCCTCTCTTTCGCCTGGATGAGGCAGAGCATTACACTTTGCCACTGTTGGAGGCGGTCTCAGAGATCTCGAGACGGCTGGGGTTTATCGGCCAGCGTTGAAGCCTTCGCCTCCTGTGGCCCGTTGAACCGAAGCGATCTTCACGGCTGGAATCTCGCACCTGCGGTGAATGTCAGGAAATGAGTGCGCGGCCGCAGCATTCCAGCGCTCCGGCCAACGTCCGGTCAGGGCCGGCACCGCTGTTTGAACTGAACCGGCGGCGCCTCTTCGTGCCGTTGCAGATTTTGAACCTCCAAGCCGATCGGCGAGTCAGATCTCAATGGGCTTTATTCTTAACTGGCCTTTTCCATATGCACTTTGTTTCCTGATTGCCCAATCGTCCTCCAGCCAAGGTGTTCATAGAGACGCACGTTCTCGGGCATGCCGACGTGGGTTGTTAAACGAAGCTTCGTTTTTTTCCATGCCGGTGGCTCTCCGTCTCAGCACGTTTAATCAGTGCACGGCCCAATCCGGCGCCCGCCATTTTCGGATGAACAGCTACGTTGGCGAGAATGGCAAAATCTTCCTTGAGAACAAGGACTACGCCGCCAACGATCTTCTCGTCCGCTTCGGCGATCCAAACGAGATTGTTCTCAATGTCTTCGGCTATGCCGCCGGAAACCGCAGGCAGGTCAGCGATGCGTGAAGAATACGATGCGTAGGCAGCGTCGAAACAATTGGCAAGCGCCGTTGCGTCGCCCAGATTGCCCCTGCGTATTTTCCAGTTTGGCATGCCACAGGGTCGCAGGGCAGACGACTGTAAGCAATTCAGAATGGCGCCGTGGAACGGTGGAAATGGGCCGGCAGTGGCGAGGTCCTGAGCCGTGCCAAACCAGTGTTCCTAATAATTCGGTGCTGTTATTCTCTGCGAGGCGTTGGTGCCGCCCGATGGCAGAGGGAGACTCCGCAATGGAAATTGCTGCGACACAAGAGGAACTGGAAGCAGGTCGTGGGTATGAAACGCTCTTTGTGCCGGCACTCTTTGAGCCATGGGCAAAGCATCTCATTGACGGCGCAAAGGTCGAAGAAAAATCGCACGTATTGGACATTGCGTGCGGCTCGGGGGTGCTAACACGACATGCGTTCGCGCGATCAGGTCAATCTGGCCGTGTCGTAGGTCTTGACCCAGCGCCTGGGATGATCGCCGCCGCAGAGGAAGTCGAGCCCGAAATTGAATGGGTTCTGGGCAGTGCAGAAGCGCTGCCATTCGACGTCGCTACCTTCGATCGTGTTGTCTCTCAATTTGGCATGATGTTCTTTCAGGACCGTCAAAGAGCGGTCAGAGAAATGCATCGCGTATTGAACCCGGGAGGCCGCTTGGCGATCGCAGCCTGGCATTCAATCGAACACAATCCTGCATACGGTGACATCGTCACAGTATTGGACGAGCAGGTGAGCACTGCTGCAGGGGACGCGGTGCGGATGCCGTTCTGCCTGGGCAATCCGGAAGAGGTAGTCAACATTCTCTCGGAAGCCGGATTCAGTGAAATCGAGTTTGAATCAAAAACTGAGCAAGCGAGATTCCCCAGTTCTCGAACGATGGTGGAAGTCGAGCTGCGTGGCTGGCTGCCGCTCTTCGGCATCAATCTGACCGAGGAGAAAATCGCTGATGTGCTGGTCAAATCTGACACCAAGTTATCAGGATACGCCGTGCCGTCTGGAGAGGCAGTCTTCCCGACCTCGGCATATATAGTAACTGCTCACAAACCGAATTAGCGACGCCAGAAAGACGTCCATGAATGGACTTTGTGTCGGCTCTTCAACCGCCTGAGCTCCGATATCCTGAAATCCGAATGAACGTCGGCTCTGTCCTGTTGCGCTTGCGAGATTGATCACACGGCCAAACGGCAGGAATGGGCCGGGAGCTGCCCCGGTCACAATCTGAACGAATGTCATGAATGGCCAAAGCTGCGAGTGTCATTGACCGACTTGAACCGCTTCGACATGGGCTTCAAATTCGCGGTCAGCCATCAGGGCATTGCAGCGGGCAAATCGTCCATCGGCATAGGCTCGGAAGTCTTCGGCCGGATTTTCATTCGCAAGCTGTATCAATCCCCAAAGCGTCCAAAGCAAGTCACACATTGCCTTATAGATAACGACGCGCCCTTGCTCTGATGCCGTTGGTTCGCGGCCAAAGTAGGCACGCAGCATTTCGGCGTCCTGCGCAGGAGTAAATTCCCCTTCCACCGATAAATCACCCAAATCCCACATTGGATCGTTCATGCCTGAATACTCCCAGTCGACGATCCACATCCGCTCGCCTGTATCGAGAAAGTTCTCGCACAGAGGATCGCAGTGGCAGGCGGCGAGAGCGATGGGATGCATGGAAATCGCCGTCCGCACGGTGCCAGCTTCAGCAACAACATCATGGTAACCTGGAGGGAGCGTCACATCCTTGCCGGCCAGAACGCCGAGATATTCGTCGATCATAGCAAACAGGTCGAAGCGGAACGGGAAGACTGCGTTCGAAGAGTGGAGCCGTCGGAATGCCTCGCCCGCCCTGCCAGCAGCGCCCTCCCGCTCGCGGAATCTCGCGACGCTCATCGTCTCTGTGTTGTCAATGAACCGGGTAACCATGAGGCCGGCCGCCGGATCCGAGTAGAGCACCTCTGGACTTACCCCGGCATTCGCCGCCTCGCGGGCGGCCACGGCTTCGTTCGCCCGATCGATGTATTCCTCGGTTCCCTCGCCCGGAATACGCAGGCACATATCGCCTGTGCGAAAGACAAGGTTGGTCAGACCGCCAAGGCGTTCAATAGGTCCAGAATATGAAGCGAGAACCGGAATTTCGGCCATCACTTTTCTGACGTCTTCAGTTGAACTCATCGTCGCACTTCTTGGGCAACCATTTGCCCGCACGACAGTTTCATATCTTGCGCCGGGAAGCTATCCTGGCTCTCGTTCTGTATCCCTTGACGCCGGAAGAACGATCCGTGTCGGACCGAAAGAATGATGGGCACCTAGCTGCCGCCTATGGCGCGAAGCGACCCGAAGAGACAGCGCGCATCTATAACGATTGGGCGAAGAGTTATGACTCTGAGATGTCAGCCGTTGGCTACCGGCATCCTAGTATTTGTTTGGCGCTTCTGGCCCGCCATCTGCCGCGCGGAGCAGCTCCATTGCTCGATGCAGGCGCAGGTACCGGACTGATCGGCGAATGGCTCGCGATCATGGGCTATCCACAGGTCGAGGCGCTGGACATCTCGGAAGGGATGTTGGCTGTCGCAAAGGAAAAGAACATCTATTCCGCACTTCACCAATTAGCCATGGGTGGTCCTCTACCGTTCGCCGACGGGAGATTTGCAGGAATTATTTCTGCTGGTGTCTTCACATCCGGGCATGTTGGCACGGAGGGGCTCGGTGAACTGATCCGCATATGCCGCCCGGGCGGGGTGATTATCCTGACCGTTAAGGACGCGCTTTGGATGGCAAGTTTTTCCGCGCATGTCGCCGCCCTTGAACGGTCGGGGCAAGTGGTCTGTGTCGAAGAGACTTCGTCGTACGCATCAATGCCGCGAGAAGCGGCTACTAGACCAAGCCGCGGCCTCGTGCTGCGTGTGTTAGCAACGGATTGAGCCGCAAATGGATCAAGAATTTTCAGGTGTTCCTGGCATAGCGGCATCGTGGGAACGCCACGTGTGTCGCGCATGTGCTAGCCGTGACTCAACATCAGCAACTCCACATCGTAAGGGTGAACAACATCATCGGTTGAAGGCAGATATGTGTATTTCCGAGCGCTGAGTTCGGCTGCGTCCCGCTGAATGTTGAGGAACGGCCATCTCGAGCCACTGCGATCACCCCATTTATAGCCGCGCGCCGGCATTGACCGTGCCCCCACTTGGGCGGAGTGTAGATCATCACCTCACGGCCATGCGGGAGAGCGCGATGAACATCGAACAATCGACGACCCAAACCGACGGTTACACCGAAGAGCAATGGCAACTTCGTGTCGACCTCGCCGCAGCACATCGGTGCGCCGTGATGCACGGCCTGCACGAGGGTATTTTCAATCACCTGACCGCCCGGGTGCCGGGTGAGCCCGATCGCTATTATCAAATCCCATGGGGCACCCACTGGTCCGAGGTCACCGCAAGCTGTTTCATGGAAGTCGACTATGATGGCGAGGTAAGGCGCGGCGAGGGCATCGTCGAGCGATCGGCCTATAGCATCCACGCGCCGATGCACCGCGATTTGCCGACGGCCGGAGCGGTCTTCCATACACACATGCCGTTCGCCAGCGCGCTCACCCGCCTACGGGACCAACACATCAAGCCAATTGGGCAGACTGAGCTCGGCACAATGATGCGCACTTGCTATGACGAGGCATACGATGGGCCAGGGCTCGATCCTTCTGAGGGCGAACGTCTCGCCAAGGTGTGCGGTGACAGCACGATTATGCTGATGGCCAATCATGGTGCCCTGACAGTCGGCCGGAACGTCGCCGAGGCCTATGACCGGCTCTATTATCTCGAGCGGGTTGCGCAAGTTCAACTCTACGCCATGTGGACCAACCAGCCATTGCGCGAGCTGCCCGAGCCGATCATCGAGAAAACCTACGAGTCCTTCCGGGGCGAACGCACACGCTATGGTGACAAGTCGAATGCGGAGTGGCACTTCGACGCCCTGAAGAGAATTCTGGATCGCAACGAGCCGGACTACGCAAACTGAGAGCTTTGTGCTGCCCGGTGACCCCGATCACGCCGAAACCGGATTCTTAAATGGCGGACACCATCCACGACTTTGCGGCTCATGTGGCCGGGGCGAGCTCTGACGACCTGGAGGCGCAGACGGTCGCAAACGCAAAGTCGTTCATCGTCGACACGCTGGGTGTCGGCATCGGCGGCAGCGGTGGACCGATGGTGCCGGAGCTAATAGGTACGCTGGCGAAGACTGTGAGCGGAGACGAAGCGAGGGTCTGGGCAACGGGGCTGCTCACGCTCGACGTATGCGGGCAATTGATGGTGCGCCAGCTACGCGTTGGGTTGGCCCTTGCTTGCTCAATTCTTATCTCAATTCCGCTGAAACTTTTGAGCTTGAAACCATTTCAACACACGATCGCACCTGCGTTCTTGATCCCTTTCGGGTCGAGCCGTCTCTTACCCGCGGCGTCGACGTTGCCCAATTGCGCCGATTAGCTGTGCAACATTTACCGGTCCAGTTGGGTCGAAGCAGCGTGGAGATCAACCAGAGCTAAGCGTCCCCGTCGCTGGAGACACCCATCTTTACTTCCTGGTCCAGCACCTTGACTACCGCCGGCTTGGGCACGCCCAATCTATCATTTCCGATTGGAGATTTCACAGACGGACCGTAGCCCGGCCAACCGAATCACGTTGATGCACCAGAACGTCAGCTATGAAGACTGGTCTGTGTTTTTTGTAAGCATTGGATTATGAATAATTAATTGGCTTATCTAGATTTGAATTGCATGCAATTTGTAGGGATGGGTTGCGCCTCAATTTCTCTTTGACGGAACGCGTCGTACTCAACGTTGGCGCACGACCACACCTGGGTTCAGGATCCCCTTCGGATCGAGCCGTCTCTTCCCTGCAACCAGGACGTCACCGAAGAGTTCCGGCCGTTGACGCTCGTACCATTTCTGATGGTCCCGACCGACGGCATGGTGATGGGTAATTGTCCCGCCTTCGCGGACCACAGCTTCCGAGGCAGCATCCTTAATCGCTTGCCACTGTTCCAGCATTGCACCTTTTCGTCCCTGACAGTGGAATGCGAAATAGGGCGCCGGACCGTCCGGATAGGCATGGCTGAAGCGGCACGAGATGGCCCCTTCTTGGCCCGTTACCTCGCGGACCGCCGTTGCGGTCGCGTCGTGGATCGCATGGTAAAATTCCTCGAACCGATTCCAGGTGACCGACGTCTCGAAGGTGTCGGAGATGATGCCGCGTGGCGTCAGTTGCTCACGGTTGTAAGGCATTCGGATGAAGGCAGTCCGCCATGCGCCCACGGCACCTTGGAGATTTGCGTCAGGGTTGTCCCGCCAGGCGACGTCGACCGTGCCACCATGGTCCAAGCAACACTCTTCCGCGCGCGCCATCCAAGCGTAAACGGAATGGTCCGCGCTCTCGAACGACACCACCATGAGGGTGAAGGAGCCATCGCCAGCGCCATTCACCTTCAGCTCGACGCCATCGACAATACGAACATTGGCTGGAAAGAGTCCCGCCTGTGCAACCGCACAGACAGCGCGGGCGGCATCAAAGAAGTCAGCGAACCGGAAGCCCGCAGTTGCCTTGAAGGTCGGGCGTCCCTGAAGTCGTATCCAGGCTTCGGTGATAATTCCAAGTGCCCCCTCCGAGCCGATCATGAAGCGGTCGGGGCTTGGTCCGGCACCGGAGCCGGGCAGCCGGCGCGAGACGATCTCGCCCGCTGGCGTCACCATGGTGACACTTTCCACAAGGTCGTCGATATGCGTGTAGAGCGTTGCGAAATGACCGCCCGAGCGTGTCGCCACCCAACCACCGAGCGTGGAGTGTTCGAAGCTCTGTGGGAAATGGCGAAGGGTAAGGCCGCTCGGTTTCAACTGAGCTTCGAGCTCGGGTCCGCGCGCGCCGCCCTGAATTCGCGCGGCGCGGCTGACCTCGTCAATATCGAGAACCTTGTTCATTCGCTTCATGTCGACGGTGATGGTCCCGGCAAAGCCGTTACCGACGTCACTGGTTACGCCGCCGACGACCGAGGATCCTCCGCCGAAGGGGATCAGCGCCGCACCGGCCTCGCCACACCAATCGAAGAGGGCAGCGACATCGGCCGCGCTCTCCGGGTACGCGATGATGTCGGGTGCATGCGCGAAGTCGCCCTCAAAGATGCGGATCGAGTCGGGCTGCGACTGACCGAAGGCATGCAGCACGCGTTCGAACTTGTCGCTGGTGCAGATCTTGCCGAGGCGAGGTGGCGGCGTGAGCCGAGGGGCGGCGAGCGAGATCGCATCGAGTGCCGGGAAAGCGCCATCGTCGGTGGGCTGGATACCGTAGCCCTCGGCAAAGGTGTCTAGCAGCGCTCTGGTCTCGTGGGCATTGAGTCCATCGCCCTCAAAGCCCCAGCCCCAGTACTTCAATTGTTTCGTCATGGATGCATTCCCTGCCTCGTCGCGCCGATCCTTCTCAAAAGAATACCAATCGAAACTACAGAATACGATGCGTGAAGCGGTGCACGCAGCCCTGAGCAAACCCGGCTGGCGAGGTCCCAGAAGCGATTGGCAACGACCGCCGCCGCATTGATTAGGATGTGCGAGAGCGTCAGCCAAGATGACACTTGGTTGGGCATGCAATAATGATTCCTTACGTAATCGAGACAGCCCGGCCCTTTCGAGATCATAGATGCCCTTTTCCGAATATCGCCCCGAACTGATGGGGACCGCCAAACTGACGCCCTCCGGAAGGATTGAAGCCGGCTCCTGGCAGACGTTCGAACTCGTTTATTCGGCAGGAAAGTTCGGAATCGACGACACGGGTTCGCTGAAGATCGCGATGCGCTTCGCGACCGACTTTGGCCCGGTGCAATTCGATGATTCCGCCGCGCCCGGCTATACCACCGTCGTCGCCTCTAACGGCGCGCTCCTTGATTGCCGGTGGGAGTTCAAACGCAACATTCGACCATGGAGTCGGGCGCTCTACATCGGAGTGCAAAAGCACTTCCTCTCCGACGGCGATACGATCACCATCCGCTTCGGCGACACGAGCGGCGGCTCCAAAGGCGTCCGGGTCCAGACCTACTGTGAACACGTCTTCGAGTTCAAAGTCTTCGTTGATGCCATCGCGACCTACGACTATGTGGCTCTGCCCGAAAGCCCACGCATAAATATCGTGCCTGGCCCGCCTACTACCTGGCGGGCTGTGTTGCCCACACTCAGGAGGACGGGCGAGCTGTTCCGCCTCTCGATCAAGGCGGAAGACGCTTGGGGCAATCCAAGCGATCAGGTGGACAGAGAGCTCACGCTGGCGCCAGCGAGCCCAGTGACGGGACTGCCAGATCGGGTCAGTTTTGGCTTGGGCGACTTCTCGCTTGTGCTCGATGAACTTTCCGTTGAGACGGCCGGCGACCTGACCATCAGCGTCCTTGACGCGCAAGGCTCCGAGCTATGCCGCACAAACACGCTGTGCGTTCAAGACAAGCCTGACAGGTTGCATTTTTGGGGCGATCTTCACGGCCAATCCAACGAGACACTCGGCACCAACACAGCCGAAGACTATTTCCTGTTCGCGCGCGACCGCGCGTTTCTGGATGTGTGTTCGCATCAAGGAAATGACTTTCAGATCACCGGACAATTCTGGAATGAGCTGAATGCGCTTACCGCGCGCCTCGACGAACCGGGCCGGTTCGTCGCAATTCCGGGATACGAGTGGAGCGCCAACACCGCGATTGGCGGCGACCGGAACGTTTTCTACCGCCACGAAGGTCGGCCGATTTACCGCTCATCGCACGCCCAAGTGCCGGACCTTTTCGATGAGGCGAATGATGGTCACCTGGCGAATGATCTGTTCGAGCGTCTGAAGGATGAGGATTGTGTTTGCTGGGCGCATTGCGGTGGCCGGTATGCGGATATCGTCTACGCTCACGACCGGAAGCTTGAGGCGTCTGTTGAGGTGCATTCCTCTTGGGGCACATTTGAATGGCTGTTGCACGACGCGTTTTCCAAGAACTACCGGGTTGGGATCGTCTGCAATTCCGACGGCCATAAAGGACGCGTCGGCGCGAGCTTCCCGGGTGCCAGCTTCTTTGGCGCCTATGGCGGCCTGACCTGCTATCACGCCAACGAACTCAGCCGCGACGGAATCTTCGAAGCACTGCGCTCGCGCCGACACTACGGGACAACGGGAAACCGCATGTACGTGGATGTCCGAGCTCGCGTTGCTGGGGGGTGCTGATCGATTTTTGCGCGATCCTGCCGAGTTCGAGGATGCTGACTGCGAGCGAGTATCAGAGCTTCTGGTCGGGGATATTGCCCGCGTTTCGGATGACAAGGTCGAGCTATCCATCAAAGTGATCGGATCAGCGCCAATCGACAAGATCGATCTATTTGACGGAGTGGATCATCTCGCGACCTACCGAACCTACAGTGCCGATGATCTTGGAAGCCACGTGCGATTGACATTCTCCGGAGCCGAATATCGTGGTCGTTCGAGGACGACCAATTGGGACGGTTCGCTTGAGATTGATGACAACGAGATTGTCGGTGCCGAGATGTTCAACAACTGGAACCTAGATAGAGGCATTCAGCATCGATCCACCAAGACTGTTAGCTGGAAAGCGGTCACCTCCGGTAACTATTGCGGTGTCGATCTGTGGCTCAAGAACGGTGCCGCGGGCCGACTGAAGGTCGATACCAAACACGCACAATTGGAGGTGCCGATCTCGGAACTCTCGGTTGAGGGGACCAAAGTCGAAGCCGGTGGCCTCGAGCGCAGAATGACCGCGCAGCGACTGCCCGACCAATTGGATCAACGCATCATGGAGATCAGCCAGAGTTGCCGGGTCCATGCTGACAGAGACGCCCGCCTTTACATCCGGGTTCAGCAAATTGACGGCCATCGCGCTTGGACGAGTCCGATCTATCTTTTCCGTTAAGAACGGTCCTTAGGAGCGTTAGCCGCATCAAGCAGGAAGCTCCAGAAAATCAGCTAATGGAGTTGCCGAGAATTGGTCCAAAGAATTGATTCAGTTTAATTTTTAACTGTAGTGATCTGAATTCTGCAGGAGAATTGCAGGAACAACAACTGAGCGAACAAGCCCGGTAATGACTTGGGCTTACTTTTCAATCGATGCTCGCGCGAGCAGGTTCGAGGCTTCGCATAACCTCGGCCGCAATCTCGAAGGACTTGAGCCGCGCGTCGTGATCGTGAATCTGTCCATTGAACATGATCTCATCCGGTTCGTAGCGGGACAGGAAATCGGCAAGCTGCCGTTTTACAGAGGTCGGCGAGCCATGGACGGAGCAGGCGAGGGCCTGGTTGACGGTGTTCAACATTCCGGGTTCGAGATGCTCCGCAATTTCCTCGACGGGGCGAGGCAGTGGGCTTGGCCGCCCTAGTCGGAGATTCGCGAAAGACTGCTGCATGGACGATTTGAGAAAGAGCCCATCGACATCGCTGGACGCTGCAAATGCATTGAGCGCCAACATGAAATATGGTCGTGACAGATGCTTGGACCGCTGGAACGTCTCTCGATAGATCGCAACCGCCTGATCGAGCGCCGCGGGTGCGAAATGCGACGCAAAGGCGTATGGCAGCCCAAGATGCGCCGCGAGCTGGGCACCGTAGAGGCTGGATCCGAGGATCCACACCGGCACACTCGTGCCAACGCCTGGAATTGCCCGAACGGCTTGCCCGGGACTTTCTTCTTCGAAGTAGCCGATCAATTCGAGCACGTCCTGCGGGAAACCATTGCCGCTGTCCAGCGTGCGGCGCAAGGCCCGGGCGGTCGCCCGATCTGTGCCCGGCGCCCGTCCTAGCCCAAGATCAATCCGTCCAGGATAGAGGGTCGCGAGTGTTCCGAACTGTTCCGCGATCACCAGCGGGGCATGGTTCGGGAGCATGATCCCGCCTGCGCCAACGCGAATTGTCGAAGTACCGTCCGCTACATGTCCGATCAGGACCGATGTCGCCGCGCTCGCGATCCCCGCCATATTGTGATGCTCAGCAAGCCAGTAGCGCTGGTAACCCCAGGATTCCACGTGCTGCGCGAGATCTAATGTGTTGCGGAAGGAGTTGCTGGCAGATCCTCCCTCGACAATTGGGGAGAGATCAAGAATGGAGAACGGAATCGGTTGCGTCATCTGAGTTCGTCTCAATGGGGGGTGGCGCTGTGTTTAGTATTGAAGTGACGCGATGGGCTCAGACAGTCAATGATCGTTAGAATTGACACTCCCGCGGCGACTGGATCGTTTCGGGGTAACGGGAAAGGGAGTCAGGGTTGACCAAGGTTGCGATCATCGGTCTCGGGATTATGGGCCGGCGGATGCTGACCCATATGCGCCTTCACTCGGCATTTTCGCCGGAGCTGTTCTGGGATCCCTCTCCTGATGTTTGCCGTGCTGCGCTTGCCGAAGCACCCGACGCGGTTGTGACGCCGTCTGCCGAGGCTGCAATCGCCAGGGCGGACTTGGTCTATCTGGCCTGTCCGCCGGTGCCCCGAAAGGCACATGCACTGGCGGCAGCGCGGGCCGGCAAGGCCGTGTTCCTGGAGAAGCCGCTGGGCGTCGATGTTGTGGAGAGCCGCGATCTGATGGTTCAATTGGAAGCTGCCGGCGTTCCCACGGCGGTGAATTTCACTCAAGCTGCGGGCCATGCGCTGGCCGAGACCACCCGTGCGGCACGTTCCGGTGCGATGGGTCGGCTCATGGGCGTGGATATTGTCGTGACCTATAGTGCCTGGCCCCGTGACTGGCAGAAGGGCGCCGATTGGCTTCGGTTCCGGGCCGAGGGCGGCTATGTCCGCGAAGTGATCTCACATTTCCTGTTTTTCGCCGAGCGGGTGCTAGGGCCACTTCGGCTAGTCCATTCCCGACCCTTCTTTCCCGAGGATCCTGCGCTCTGCGAAACCCATATCCTCGCGCGGCTTGAGGCCACCGATGGTGCTCCGGTTTCGATCTTCGGCGCTGTGGGTGGTGCGCAGCCCGACCGGCAGGAGTTGACGGTCAAGGGCGCCCTGCAAAGTCATTGCATTACCGATTTCCACCGTCACGCAATATCGAACGGTGGTCCCTTCGTTGCGTCACGCCCCGATCCGACCGATCCCCGCGCTGATAGTTTACGCCGTCAGCTCGATGAACTCGTCAAATGCCTTCGCGGCGAGGCGCATCTTCTGGCCACCGTCGCTGAAGCTCTAAGTGTCCAGGAGAAGGTCGAAGCGATGCTTGCCGGCTAAACACCACTGAAAAGCAAAGCGTGAGGTGGGCGAAACACCGCTTCATAAGATCCGCCACCAAAAGATCGCGCGCTGCTGTCACTCTTCGCGATCGCGCGTAGAGCGGTTCCCGTGACGGTCATGGCGGGTGTCTTCGATGCTGATTGCCCCGTCTTTGTTTCGGTCACGCCGCATAACCAAACGGGATGTACGCTTAGAAAATTCTTCGACCGTGACCTGGCCATCGCCGTCATCGTCGTGGGACTGGAACCGATCGACCATGCGCTCCCGCATTGCGTCCAGCCAGAGCAGTTCATACTCCTGGAGCGACAATGTACCGTCATCATCACTGTCGAACTCGGCGAGCCGGTCGATTCGGATTTTGTCTATCTCGGCCTGCGTTACCCTGTCGTCTTGGTCGATGTCATAGAGCTCGATCAGTTTGAGCACCCGATCCATGCGTCGGCCGTGGGCCATCCTCCCGCTACGCTCCCCGCCGCGGTGGGTCGAGGCCTCCCCATCGTCGGATCCGCGACCCTGACCATGTTGTCCGTGACCACGGTGCATGCCATGACCATCGCGATGATGCTTGCCTTGGCCGCGCATATGCCGACGATGGCCTTCGCCATGCGCACTGGGTCCGAAGGTCGTGCCGTCCTCACCGTATACATAGATGTTGATGTCCTGCGCCCCGGCGGGCGTGGCGCCAAGTGTGATCGTGACGAGACAGATGGCAAGAGTTCCTAGAATGCTGTTCATGATTGTATCGCTCCGTCGCAATTATGTTGATGGCTCTACCCTCATATCCGATGTTCTAACGATTGAGACGTGGCGATCCGTCTCGCTGAGCATCTGACAACCGCGTCAGCTACGTGAGAGCAAAAGGCTTTTGCGGCGAGGCGTATCACACGCCCCGCCATCAAGGCTCGACGTCGACCCTTGACCCAGAATGTGCATAGATCAATGATCTTCCCTGCAAACACAGGGAAAGCCACTTCTGGTACGAAACGGACGCCCACTAAGGCGCCCCTGGAGATCCCTCTACCAACAGACTCCGGACGCTCGGTGCGGAAGGTCTTAGTTCGGGCAGTAAGCCGACGCTCTGAAGAACCGCGCTGAATGTGGGTTCATGAAGGGAAACAGACGGAGCGCTTCTTTTCGAAAGTGCCCCGAAGCGTGAATAGGGACTTTCGGTGGTCTGAACCGGCTTTGCCTTTTAGGTCTTCCCAATCCTGGTCTCGAAACAACTCGAAACGCGACATTCTCAGGGCGATCGCGATATGGCACCTACTACCGAACAAAGTTGCGCTGCGCTCAACGTGTATTTTTGCGGAGACAAGGGCGTAGAGCCGGAGAAACGAAAAGCTATCCCTTGTCTAACAACAGGCATCAAAGAAACGAGCATCTCTGTAGGGTCGAACCGCGCTACGCGGCGGGTGGAGTTACGTAGCCATCTGCCTCACAATGTTTCTGAGTAGGTGCGACACGTCGTTGTCGCATTCGTTTTCGAGCAGGCTACCGCAGAATGTGATCGACCCGACGGAGAAGACTTTGCCTCCCCCGGGTAGTTCGAAGTAAATCATGTCCGCGCGCAACAGATCTCGCACTGGCTCGCCCGCCCAGTTAGTGATGTGGGTTAGTTGTTCCTCGGGGACGAGGATGAAATCGTCGCCATGCCCTTCGGAACTGGCGAGTATCACCGCATCCTCAGGTGATCCCAGCCGCTGGTCGTAGCGGTCCAACTCGTATCCCGCAGCACCGCCGCCACTGAGACCGAAATCTCCGATGATGTCGCTCTCCACGCCTTCGAAAATCCAATCATAGTCAGGGTCAAAACACTTGCGGCGATAGTACGATCCGTTGAATTGACCTTGTGCGGTGAAGCCGACGCCGGTGAGCCTTTGGGGCGGACGTCCGCTGCGCCGCCACAATCCGCCATAGGCACCGTCGAAGGCGTTGTAGTATTCGCCCGGTTCTGAAGCCCAAGCGCGCAGACCGTCCTCGGCGCGGCGGATTTCGATGACGCTATCGTTCTCGGAGTGGACGGCCACGCGCCAGTAGAACCCATTGCCGCCCAGATAGATCAAGTTGCCGCCTGTGTCCCGATAGCTCTGCATGGCGTCCAGTGTCCGAGCCGTGTGGTACTCTGGATGGGTGGTCGTCATTAAGGCACTGTAGTCCGCAATGGCGTCGACGCCGTCGGTATGCAGCTCGCGGTCGGTAATGACATCATGCTCAATCCCTTGCGCGTGGAGCCACGCCGTCAGATGGCTGTCCGCTTGGAAATGGCGCAAGCCCGAGCCTTCGCCAGTGCCAAAAGTCAGATAACCCGGGCGCAGATTGAAGAGCGGCCTCAGATGTGAAGCGTGGCAGATGCCCGATCCATCGGGGTGGAAGTTGTAGGTCGACAATCCATAGCGCTGATGCACTGCTGGGTTATGTGGATAAGCCTTCCAGGCGGCGATCCGTTCGGCCCAGTTAGGGGCAAAATCAGGGCGGGCGTGATTGCCATAGACGGTGTAAGTGAAGGTCGGGATCAGAACGCAAAGCTTCGCGGCTGGCTTACCTTTCTGTGCGCAGACATAGAAGGGCATAGCGTCCTCGGACGCACCCGACCTGAGACGCATAACATAGACGCCCGAGGGCATCCCGGTTGGCACGGTGAACTTGAAGTCGGTCTGCCACCCGAAATCGTAGACATCGTCCTCGTGAAAATGGATTGCAGCGTACTGATCCGGCGCGTGCCGCCAGCACATCTCGGTCCCATCCCATGCGGCACCGGTCATGGCGCGAGCAGGGAAGTTGACCAGGCGCCCGTCCAATCCTTGGGGACCGGTGTCGCGGATTACGGTCGTCGGGATATCGCGTGAGAAATCCCAGGCCGCGATGAGGTCAGCCCCGCTATAGATTGCCGGAGCCTCGATCTTCCCATTGAAGAACTCGCAGGGCACGCTATCCGACAAGCGCGCGGCTATCGAGACCACTCCATCTAGATCCCCCGCGGGCACGGGAACTGTGCGCGTGGCTTCGGTTTGCACTCCCACGGATTCCAACGAAGTTTGCCGGATGGCGAGCGCCCCGGCGTCATAGATAGCCTCCAACGTATACCAGTTTCTCAGCTTCAGCGGTGTGCCTGAACTGACGGTCGTGTCGCCACACCGAACAGCAGCGGCTCCGGTTGCGTCGAGGCAGAGCGAAAGCGCACCAATGCTCAAGATTGTCTGGGGTGCGCGTTTTGCAAGCATCGGAAAGACGCACGCCTGCAGACGGATGGATCGTTGGGGCCCAATCTCGCGCTCGGTGATCGCGTAGGAGCCCGGATAGAATAGTTGGTGGCGTGCGGGGAAGCTACACCGTGCAAACCAGGCGTCTGCCGCCTCCTCGACGATCCCCGGGCTGGCAGGGTTTGGATCGGCACAGATCGAGCGCGTCAGCCACGCTTCAACCGGCGTTTCAAGCGTGCATGAAACCTTGAATTCGATCGTCTCGCCCGGACGTGCCGACAATCGGTCCGAGTATCCGAGCAGCGCGATGTCATCATTGTTGTCCGCCATCCGTACAATTCCCCGTTCGCGACTAGTGATTCATTTCCATCGGATAGCAGAAGATTTGCGGCGAACAATGTTATTGAGTGCTCTTCGAATCTCGTGCAGGGTCGCCCAGCGTGAAATGACTGGAGGCCGAAGACAGAACTAAAAATAGTAACTTACCAGGGAGAAAATCAGTGAAGATCATGACTTGGATCGGCAGCGCGATTGCTGTTGCCTCGATCGCGTTGGGCGGCGTTGCTGCTCAGGCACAGAAAGCGGGCGGAACGCTCGTGATGCTCGTTCAACCGGAGCCACCGTCCTTGGCGTCCTATCTTTCGACGTCGGGCCCGATCGGGCTGGTTGCTCCGAAGATCTATGACGGTCTTCTCGATTATGACAAGGACCTGAGGGGCGTACCCTCGCTCGCCGAGAGCTGGGAAATCAGCGGCGACGGCAAGACCGTCACCTTCCGTTTGCGTGAGGGTGTAAAGTGGCACGACGGCGAGCCGTTTACCTCAGCCGACGTGCAGTTCACGATCATGGAGGTGCTGAAGAAAGTGCACCCGCGTGGCCCAAACTCGTTCAAAGAAGTCACGTCGATCGACACTCCGGATGCGCACACTGCTGTATTTAATCTGGCAAATCCCGCGCCCTACATGATGCGTTCGCTGGGTTCGTACGAATCGCCGATGGTGCCCAAGCACCTGCTAGCGGGACAGGACGTGAAGAGCGCGGACATCGCGAACAATCCCGTGGGAACCGGCCCGTTCAAGTTCGTCGAATGGAAGAAGGGCCAATATATCCGCCTCGACAAGAACGACGGCTACTGGAAAGAGGGTCTCCCATACCTCGACCGCATTGTCGGCCGCTTCATCCCTGACGCCTCGACCCGAACCGCCGCCATGGAGAATGGCGAGGTCCATTACGGTGCCTACGGCGCGATCCCGAATGTCGATGTGGTGCGCCTACGCGAACTCGATACGATCGGTGTGACGACCGATGGCTATGCGATGATCAACCCGGTCTCGCTGATCGAGTTCAACACGACCCAGCCGCCCTTTGACAAGCCGGCGATCCGCCAAGCGATTTCGATGGCACTCGACCGCCAGTTCCTGATCGACAATATCTGGTTTGGTTACGGCAAGCCGGCGACCAGCGCGCTGTCGAGCAGCTATGCGGCAACTGGCCTCTATGCACCGGGAATGCCGAATTATCCGCCGACCGCCGATGTCGAAGCGGCGACGAAGATCCTGGATGACGCGGGCATCGGCGCCGATGCGGATGGTGTCCGCGCCAGGGCTGTCCTCGACCTGATCCCCTACGGCGAAGACTGGCGCCGGGCCGGCGAATACATGAAGCAGGCGCTCGGCGATATCGGCATCGAATTGGAACTGCGCTACGAGGACGTGCCGACATGGTTGAAGCGGGTCTATGCGGATTACGACTTCCGCATGAACGTGAACTACTTCTACCAGCTTCCTGACCCGGTGCTGGGCGTCCATCGTCATTACGGTACCGATCAAATCCGCCAAGGCACGCATTTCGTCAACTCGTCGCGCTACAGCAACTCGAAGCTCGACGAATTGCTGGCGAATGGCGCACGCGAGGCGGATGCCGAAAGGCGGAGCGCAATGTATAAGGAGATTCAGGAGATCCTGGCAAAGGATCTGCCGGTCGTGAACCTGTTCGAAATGAAGTTCCTGACGGTCTACAACTCGAAGCTTAAGGGCCACGATGTTTCCGGTTTCGGAGCCTATGGTTCCTTTGACCGCGTCTGGTTTGATGAGTAACGCGATGCCTAAGGGTGCCGGCCGCAACCGGCCGGCACCCAAATGAGCCATACAGCAAAGCGCCTACGATACGTCCTGAAGCGACTATTGCAGGCCATTCCGATTATTTTCGCGATCATCATCGTCAACTTCTTCCTGCTGCATATGGCCGAGGGGGATGCAGTTGATGTACTGGCCGGCGAGGCCGGATCTGCGACGCCGGAATACATGGCCGAGTTGCGCAAGAAGTTCGGGTTGGATCAGCCTTTGCCGGTGCAGCTTGCGGTCTATCTGAAGAACGTCCTGACATTCGACCTGGGTTATTCCTTCCGGCATGAAATGCCGGTTCTGGACCTTGTACTCGATCGCTTCGTCCCGACCCTGTTGCTGATGATAAGCACCATCGTACTGGCGGTCGGCGTCGGCATTATCCTTGGCCTGCTCGCTGCGACCGGGCTGAACACCTGGCGCGACACGCTGATCTCGGTGTTCGCGCTGGTGACCTATGCGACGCCGCTGTTCTGGGTCGGCTTGATGTTCATCGTCGTCTTCGCGCTCAATCTCGGCTGGTTCCCGACGAGCGGAATGGAGAACATTGCCGCCTTCTATGAAGGCTGGGACAGGGTGTGGGACATCGCCCACCATCTGGTACTACCCACGATCACGCTCTCGCTGTTCTATCTGGCCCTTTACACGCGGCTGATGCGGGCGTCGATGCTCGAGCAGGCAGGGATGGACTATGTGACCACCGCGCGCGCCAAGGGGCTGACCGAGCATCGGATCATGTTTGTCCATGTCTTGCGCAACGCGCTGTTACCGGTCGTCACGATGGCGGGCGTGCAGGTCGGCGCGCTGATCGGCGGATCGGTGATCGTCGAGTCCGTCTTCGCGTGGCCGGGTCTGGGGATGCTCGCGTTTGAGGCCTTGTTTGCACGCGATTTAAATCTGCTTCTGGGGATATTCCTCCTGTCGGCCTTGCTAGTGGTCGGGGTGAACCTGGTGGTCGATATCATCTATTCCTGGCTCGATCCGCGCATTGAGGTGGGCTGATGCGTAATTTCTGGAAGCTCTATCGCCGCAACCGCTCGGCGGTGGCGGGAATTATCATCCTCGGGATGGTTGTCCTAATGGCCGCCACGGCGCATCTCGTCTACCCGGATGATCCGTTCAGATTGGCGGGCGCCTCGATGCAGCCGCCAGGAGAAGGCGGGTTTCTACTGGGCAGTGACAGCCTTGGCCGCGACGTTGCCGCAGGGATCGCGCATGGGGCGAAAACCTCGCTGCTGATTGGACTGCTTGCCACCATCGTCGCAGTCGGCTTCGGCACGATCATGGGCGGCCTGGCGGGCTATTATGGAGGCCGGATCGACGACCTGCTGATGCGCACGACCGAGATGTTCCAGACGATTCCGTCCTTCGTCTTCGCGATCCTGCTTGTAGCGATCATGAAACCGTCGATCGAGAGCATCGTGATCGCCATCGCGGTAGTATCGTGGCCCGCCGTCGCGCGGCTGGTGCGGGGCGAATTCCTGTCGCTGAAAAACCGCGAGTTCGTTCAGGCCTGTCATACGCTCGGAATGGGCGACGCGCAGATCATGCTGCGCGAGATCCTGCCGAATTGCCTGTCGCCGATCATCGTCATCGGTTCGCTGATGGTCGCCACCGCGATCCTGATCGAAAGCGGCTTGGCGTTCCTGGGCCTCGGTGATCCGAACATCATGAGCTGGGGATTCCAGATCGGTGCAGGGCGGACATTGCTGCGCTCGGCATGGTGGGTCTGCACCTTCCCCGGTGTAGCCATCCTTGTGACTGTCCTCGCGATCAATCTGGTCGGTGAAGGCCTGAATGACGCGTTGAACCCGCGCCTCCGAGAACGCCAATGAGAGCACCCTTGCTGGAGATCCGCGATCTGCATATCTGCCTACCCGAAGGGTCAGAGAGAGCTCACGCTGTCGAGACGGTAAATCTCGATCTAGCCCCCAATGAAATTCTCTGCATCGTTGGCGAGAGCGGATCGGGCAAGTCGTTGACCGCGCGCGCAGTGATGGGGCTGCTGCCAAAACCCCATGTGCGCATCGTGGACGGCAGCATTCGGTTTGGTGATGAGAATCTAGCGGATGTCTCGGATGCCCGGATGCGCAAGATACGCGGCAGCGAGATCTCGATGATTTTTCAGGAGCCGATGACAGCGCTGAACCCGGTCATGACCATCGGCGATCAGATTGACGAGGTATTCCGGTTCCATGAGTCGATGCAACGCAAAGAGCGGCGCGCGCGTGCGCTCGCCTTGCTCGACGACGTCCATCTGCCCGATCCTGCGCATATCATGCGTGCTTATCCGCACGAGCTGTCCGGAGGGCAGCGCCAAAGGGCGATGATTGCGATGGCGCTGGCCCTAGACCCGAGAATCCTGATCGCGGATGAACCGACAACGGCGCTGGACGTCACGACGCAGGCGCAGATCTTGAAGCTAATCAAGGAGATGCAGGCCACGCACAACACCGGTGTGTTGTTTATTACCCATGATTTTGGGGTTGTCGCCGATATCGCCGACCGAGTCGTGGTGATGCAGCAGGGCAAGGTCGTCGAGACCGGCACGGCGGACGAAGTTCTGAATGCGCCCAGCCACCCTTACACTAAAGCGCTGATCGCCGCTGTTCCCAGCCTGTCGCCGCGCCCACCGCGCAAACAGTCGGCCGAGCCCGTGCTCCAGGTCGAGAATCTGGAGAAAGTTTTCCGGAGCGGCGGCGGCCTCCTGGGCCTTGGCGGAGCTGAGCGGACAGTGAAGGCGGCAAGCGATGTGAACCTCGAATTGAGACGCGGCGAGACGCTGGGCATCGTGGGCGAGAGCGGGTCGGGGAAGTCCACGGTCGCACGCTGCATTGTCCGCCTGGTCGATGCGGACAATGGAAAGATTCTGTTGAACGGCACGGATTTGCGGCCGCTGAACCGCGCCAAGATGCGACCACATCGCTCCAGCATCCAGATGATGTTCCAGGACCCGTTCGCATCGCTCAATCCGCGTTCGAGAGTTGGCAAGATCGTCACCCAGGGTCCGCTGTTGCAGGGTGTAGCGAAGGACGAAGCCGAAGCGAGGGCCCGAGATCTGCTCTCAATCGTCGGCTTAGACAAGCGCGCCTATGACCGATATCCGCACGAATTCTCTGGCGGTCAGCGTCAGCGCATCGGTATTGCCCGCGCTCTAGCACTCAATCCGGATGTGCTGGTGGCAGACGAACCAGTCTCCGCCTTGGATGTCTCGATTCAGGCGCAGATCTTGCGGCTTCTGGACGAAATCCGCGAGCGTATGACGCTGTCGATGATCTTTATCACCCACGATCTGCGCGTTGCGGCGCAGGTTTGCGACCGTCTTGCAGTGATGAGGTACGGCGAGATTGTCGAGACTGGCCCGACGGCAGAAGTATTCCGCGACCCGCAGGCATCCTACACTAAAGACCTCCTCGCGGCAGTCCCCGGGAAATCTTGGCGAGCGGCGTAGCAGAAGCATCTACATCACAAAATGCTCTATTGTAAAATCAGGCCACGCAGCCCTTTCACCCCACGATCAGCAACGCCAGCCACGGGACCAGGCTGAAGAAGACAAACATCACCTTGGCCAGGCCGAGAAACCCGTAGATCACCACATCGAAGGTCTGTCGCGGGATTGGGAACCATCTGGACTGCATGCCGTGCACCCAATCTGGGGCAAACATGCAGACCGTCGCCCAGTAAGTGAAGATTCCTCCGTTCAGGATCGTCATCCACATAAAAAAATTCGTCAACGTCTGGATATCCATCGCGCCTCATCCTTTCCAGCAGGTCCCAACACCTAGATGGGGGCCAGGGGAGAGGCTGGCAAGCAGCACCCGATGCATCCGGAGAATCCAGCATTTCAGAATAACTATCCGACATTCCCCATTTTGAGTGCCAGTCGCCGGCTGGAAGTTGATCCGAGACGGACCCGTCGATCTGCGGCGCCCTGGATGATCGGCGCTCGCGGCTAGAGGCGCTTGCGGGGAAATTCGCTGTGCGCGATGCAGTTTGCTTCTTTGGCGCAATCTGGACCTTCACTATGCCGGGCTCGAAGGCCTGCCTTTGAGTGCATTCCGGATGCTGGGAGTCGAATGTCTCATTTCGATCGGAATGTGGACGGTGTCCTAGAGGGCGCTGACAATCGGCTTCTGACCAAATTCGGACATCGGGCTTCACCACGCATCATGTTTCGATAACCTCGAAATCTCCTTGTGTGGGGTATTCAAGCCTCCGCAACGCGGAATTTGACCAGTCGCTCAATTCCTAAAATCCGCCACGATTTCGGTGCAACTAAGGTTGGCTCGGGCTCTCTTCCAAAGGCGATTGCCAGGCGGTTCCAGGCATTCATGCTGAGAATTATGAATGTCAGGTCGACTGCCTGAAGCTCGCAAAAGTGCTCAGAAAGCGCATCGTATTCCGTTTGCGGGGCACCATTCTCGGCGATCAGGGAAATGCACTCTGCCCAGGTGAGCAGCCCAGATCGATTGGTCCACGCTGATTGTTTTATGCCGCCCTTCGATCACTGGGATATTTCGACGCCAGATCGGTTCAGCACTATGCTCGGCCCGCAGCCAATCGGAGAAATCAGGTGCAAAAGCAGAGTTTCGAGGACTATTACTACAAGAATATCCATGCCGAGGGCTGCGGTTGCTCCGAACTGGTCATCAATAATTATGAGATCGACCGACGGTCCGACGAATTGTACGATCGCGGAGGAAATCCAATTGGTGCCCTCATCGGTTGGGCAAGGCGCCTTTTCCGGTCCCGCAAACGTTCATAGTGCGCATGTAACACGCGATCGGGCTGCGCTGCGCTTGAACAACCGCGATGCGCCCAAGGATTATCCCACAAAGCACAGCCACACTGTCGTACGCGCGAGCCTGCAAACATATGATGCTGACGATGCTTCCCGCAGCCCAAAACCGTAACGCAAACTTGTGCCGAGCTAGGCAGCCCGCCTGAATGCCTTGCTCCGGTTCGGCCGACGCCGGCGCGAGGCCTTTCGTTTGAATTCTGTCGGGCGATCCGGCTCCCACGCTTGTCCTCCGGCAATCGCGATCTTTGCACCCAGAGCTTTCTCGATAGCGCGCAATTCACCCGCTTCGGCTTTGGCGCAGAATGCCACCGCACAACCCGATGCCCCGGCGCGAGCCGTGCGCCCGATGCGGTGAACATAGTTCTCGGGCACGTTCGGAAGATCGTAGTTGTAGACGTGGGTCACATCGGGAATATCAATGCCCCGCGCAGCGACATCCGTCGCCACAAGAACGGTAACGGCGCCCGCTTTAAAGTCGCGGATCGCCCGGTCGCGCTGGCCCTGGCTCTTATTGCCGTGGATCGAAGCGGCGTCAAAACCGGCCGCCGCTAACTTCTTCATCAACCGCTCGGCACCGTGCTTCGTGCGGGCAAATACCAGCGACCGCTTGCCCGTGTGCCCCCTCAGAAGCTGGGTCAAAAGGCTGACCTTGTCGTCTTGGGCCACGAAATGCACCGATTGCGTAATTCTGTCGGCCGCAATGCCCGGCCGGGCGACCTCGACCCGCGCGGGATTGACCAGAAACTGCGCCGACAGATCCGCCATCAACTTGGGCATGGTGGCAGAAAACATCATAGTCTGGCGGCCCTTGGGCAAAAGCGGCGCGATCCGCCGCAAGGCATGGATAAAGCCCATGTCCAGCATCTGATCGGCCTCGTCCAGCACAAGAAAATGTGTCTGATCCAACCGCACAGCATTGCGGTCGATTAGATCAATCAACCGTCCCGGTGTAGCGATCAGCAGGTCGGTGCCGCGCCTCATCGCATCGATCTGACGATTGATCGACATGCCACCGACCACAACGGCGACTTTCAGATGGCTTCCACGGGAAAACACCGACAGCGCCTCGGCAATTTGTTTTGCCAATTCGCGGGTCGGCGCCAGAATGAGCCCCGTGGCCGACTTGGGCGCGGGCGCTATGCCGCGCTTCATCAGTGTTTGCACAAGTGGCAGCCCGAAAGCCGCAGTCTTGCCGGAGCCGGTTTGTGCCAAACCCATTACGTCGCGCCCGCGCATAGCGAGCGGGATCGCCTGCTCCTGGATCGGCGTCGGTTTGCTGATGCCCCGAGACTTGAGCAGTGAAACGATGCGGGGATGAAGCCCCAGCCTGTCGAATTCCATTTGTATCCTTTCGGCGAGCGATACGCCCGCATGGCGAGTGATCTGAGCGCCCTCAGGCGTCAGGGTTACGATCAGAGCGCGCTGGCCGGTTTGGCCGCGCAGCCTCCTCGCGTGATGTGGGAAACCGTGAACGCACGCCTGTGGCCGTGTCGGCCCTCTGCTCACGCGGCAGAACGTCTACGTTCCGGGCGCATATCGGCTTGCGCGGTACGAAAGTCAAGGCAAATAGCTGGCAATTCAGAGAAATTTTATTCCGACCTTAGAACGCCCATTTCGCGGCGTGGGCACTCACGCGCTCGGTGCGCTTCGCAGATGCGGTCAATCTTTGGCCCCGCGAACCTTTGCATAGTATGCAACGGCGCCGACGATCGCCCTCTCTGGTCCAACTTCGGTGTTTTCGAACTTCGTCAATGTCTGCGGGCCTGTACGAGATACCCTTCGATGGTATCTTCGCCGAGCGCTTTTGCGGCTTCCAGCCGATGCAGGCCTTCGACCAGGACAAAGCGGTCGCCGTCAGCCCGAACCTGGATTGGCGTGGTCTGGCCATCCTCAAGGATGCTCTCAGCAAGTTCCGCGACCCGGGATGGTTCGAGTGTTCCCCGACGCTTCGCGGGGACATAGATCTTTGCGACCGTAAACGTTTCTTTCTTCATCATCTGACTTCTCCCACGCGCTGCGAGGTCGCGTGGAGTCAGTCTATTGCACGATCCGCGCATGTCGACAGAAAGAGGCTTGGGCTCACAAGCTTGGATCGCCTGTGTCCCGTCAGATATCGCCCGCTGGCTCTGCACGTTCATGACGCTGTCAATCGACAGCAAGAGCCGAGAGCCGCCGCTTCAGTCCCAGCGATCTGATTGCACTGGCAATCGCTTGACCAGCGCGCGATCCGAATTACGTTCAGCAGAGAATCTTCCGGCGTTCAGGCGGCCGCCTGGAGCGCGGTCGCAAGGCCTTCGAAGAAGAAGGTTGCGGGGACGTCTAGAACGTCGACGACCTGCCGCATCAATTCCGAATCGACATGGACCACCCCTGCCTCAAGCGCTTGAACCTGTGACGGCGAGACACCGAGCATCGCTCCGAACTCTTGCTCGGAAAGCTCTAGATTGCAGCGGCTCTGCCGGATTTTTTCTCCGACATGTACATCAAACGGATGTTTCATCTGAGGAACCCCACTCCCATTTTATCAAACCGATTGAGCAAATCTCACATGAAACGGAAACGCAAGAATTGAGAATACGCGAGCAGCAGGAGCATCTAGACCCTACTTTCGGGCCGTTTTTTGACCGATCAGAGCGATCTTCAGCCACATTCTAGAAGCGTCTCGCCGAGCCTTGATGACCGAAATGGGCGGCGAGCGGCGTTTGCCGAGCATCAATCGGTCGAAATTGCTGGATTGAGAGGTTGGCCCACGTCGAGCCCCGAAGTCGGTCCGCAACAGTCGGCCCGTCCGGGCAACCTCTAGTATTTCATTGCCGACCGTGCCGTGGAAGAGTGTGTGCATGTAGAGGCGAACCGTCTTTCGCTACGGGACACCGAGTATGCCAACCACTTTGATCACCTCCGAGATCGGGATCGAGGCCAAAGGGAAGCGCTCGGGAAATCTGCGGGTGCCTCATTCAACCCACCGAAGTGCCTATGGCTGGATGCCGATACCAATTACGGTAATCCGCGGCGGTGACGGGCCGACGGTACTTTTTCTGGCTGGCGTCCATGGCGATGAATACGAGGGGCAGATTGCGCTTGGCAACCTATCCCGCGACCTTGCACCGGACGATCTGCGCGGCCGCGTGGTCATCCTACCCATGCTCAATGCACCGGCGGCGAAAGCCGGTTTGCGGACATCCCCGATCGATAGTGGAAACCTCAACCGGGTCTTTCCGGGCGATGCGACAGGATCGCCGACGCAGATGATTGCCCACTACATCGAAGACGTTCTTTTGCCGGTGTGCGACTACGTGATCGATCTGCATTCTGGTGGAACGTCGCTGTACTATCCGCCTACCTTGCTGCGCGGGCAGGGGCATACGCCCGAGGAGGCGAACAAGCTCCAGGCGCTCCAGGACGCGTTTGACCTGCCCTATGCCTGGGTGTTCACCAGCGGCGGCGGGCCAACTTCGACCGCACGTACCTCGATGGGCGCCGCCAATCGCAAAGGCGTGACGCCGGTGATGGCCGAGCTTGGGGGTGGCGGCGCGGTCTCGAAGGACATTCTCGCCCTCACCGAGCGCGGTCTGCGGCGCATTCTGCATGCGCTTGGCATGCTGCCAGGTTACCAACCCGGTCCTGCCCATGGTACCCGAGTTCTGCACGCCGAGGGTTTGGTCTACGCGCATGACACGGGCGTGTTTGAGCCATTCAAGGACATCGCGGATAAAGTGATGATGGGAGAGCCCGTCGGCGCGGTGCATATGCTGAACTTGCCACTGCGGGAGCCCGTCCCGGTTACATCACCCTATTCCGGGATAGTCCTTTGCAAATGCGCGCTTGGGCAGGTCGAATGCGGCGATGCGGTTTTCCAAATCGCCAGGGACGCTGCCAAAGAATGACGTTGTTCGATTTCGACAAACCCATCGACCGCCGTTCGGTTCCCACCCTAAAAACGCATCGTATCGTGTTGGGAGACGGCGGCGACCAGTTTTTCGCGGCTGGCGTCGCCGACATGGACTTCGAGGTGGCGCCGCCGATCTGGGAGGCGTTGCAATCGCGCTTGGACCACGGCGTTTTCGGTTATGAGACCGTGCCCGATGGCCTGATGCCGGCTCTGCAAAACTGGCTATCCCTGCGCCACGGATGGGGCGTTCCGACCGAGCAGATTCTGCGCGCGCCGAACGCACTCAACAGCCTCGCCATGTCGGTCTCGCTGTTCAGCGGCCCGGGCGACGGGATCATCGTGCAACCGCCCGTTTTTTTCGACTTCTACGACATCATTCGAGAGAACCACCGCACGCTCGTCCGCAACCCGCTGATCTTGGCCGACGGGCGATATGAGATGGACTTCGATGGCTTCGAGGCCCTGGCCGCGCAGCCTGCGAACAAGATCCTGTTGCTCTGCAATCCGCACAATCCGGTCGGCCGCGTCTGGACGCGCGCAGAGCTGGCCAGGCTTGGTGGTATTTGCCAGCGCCATGGCATTCTGGTGGTCTCCGACGACCTGCATTCGGACATCGTCTATCCTGGCCATACCTACCAACCGTTTGCCGCAATCAATCCGGCCTTTGCGAAGGACAGCGTCACCGTCTTGTCGCCCGCCAAAAGTTTCAACATCGCCAGCTGTTGTTCGGCGTTCACCGTCGTCCCTGACACGGACCGGCGGGCGACATTCCAAGCCGAGAATTCACGCCTCACCGTCAACAAGAACAATGCATTCGCGAATGTAGCGATGGAGGCCGCCTATCGGGAAGGCAAATCATGGCTGGGAGAGGTGATCCGCTATGTTCAGGGCAACCTCGAACTCTTGCGAGATCGCCTGACGGAAATCCCAAGGGTCAGTTTAGTCGAACCCGAAGCGACTTTTTTGGCCTGGATTGATTTTCGGGGCCTTGGGCTGGACCCCGACCACCTTCACGCCTTTCTTCGGCAAGACGCACAGTGGGCCACGACCCGCGGAGTATCCTTCGGGCCGGAAGGCGCGGGCTTCATGCGGCTCAACATCGCCTGCCGCCGCGCGCTTCTAGTGCAGGCGCTTAATAACCTCGAGGACGCTGTGCAACATTCTTGAAAACCGGAGCTGCACGGACCCTTTGCGGCATTAAACGTATACCGTCGGAGGGAGCGGCGGTAGACGGCAGAAAGACTTTCATGCTGCGCCAAAAACGAGTGGCTGGTTTTATGGCCCAGGCGACAACGGAGAAGGACAGCTTTCGTGACGCGAGTTCGGCAGATGGGCCGCCGCCGGGGCGGGCGCGACCGGCACAAGCATGAACCGCAGACCCGTGCGCCTTTCATCGATCGCAGGATTGGCGAGCTCAATGTGCTCAGCGACGAGGGGCTCGAGACCATCGAGGCGAACGCGGATCGGATCCTGGCAGAAACCGGGATGGAGTTCCGCGACGACCCGGAAGTCCTGACTATCTTCCGAAATGCGGGCTGCGGGGTCGACGGCGACCGGGTCCGGTTCGAACCGGGCTTTTGCCGCCGCACGATTCAGGCGACCGCGCCGGCAGAATTCGTCCAGCACGCGCGCAATCGGGCCAACGATGTGCGGATCGGCGGCACGGCCTCGGTGCTCTGCCCCTCCTGGGGTCCGCCGTTCGTTCACGATCTCGACGGCGGGCGGCGCTATGCGGCATATGACGATTTCGTCCGCCTGGTGAAGCTGCATCAGACCATCCCCTGGCTGCACCATTCGGGGGGCGTGGTTTGCGAGCCGGTGGACCTGCCGGCGAACAAGCGGCATCTGGACATGCTCTATGCCCATATTCGCTGGTCCGACCGCGCCTTCATGGGCGCCTTCATCGGTGCAGAGCGGGCGGGCCATGCGCTTGACATGGCGCGGATATTGTTCGGGGCTGACCGGGCGGCGCGCGAGGCGATCCTCTACTGCGTCTCGAACACCAACGCACCGCTGGTGATGGACGCGCATATGTCGGGCGCGCTCAAGGCTTATGCCAAGGCGGGCCAGCCCGTGGCCTGCACGCCCTGGGTGCTGACCGGCGCGATGAGCCCCTGCACGGTGGCCGGAACCCTGGCGCAAGTCCTGGCCGAGGCGCTGGCGGGCCTGACCCTGGTGCAACTTGTCAATCCGGGCGCGCCTTGTCTGATGGGATCCTTCGCCTCGACCATTTCGATGCAATCAGGCGCACCTACCTTCGGGTCGCCTGAAGCCGGTCAGATGATTTTGGCCGCAGGCCAGCTGGCGCGGCGGCTGGGCGTGCCACTGCATACGGTAGGCACGCTTTCGGCCTCGAAGGCGCCGGATGCGCAAAGCCAGCAGGAGGGCACCTGGGGGCTGATGATGGCCCTTTTCGCGGGAGCGCATGTGATCAACCACGCCACTGGTTGGCTGGAAGGCGGGCTGGTCACCAGCTTCGAGAAGACGATGATCGACGCGGATTTGTGCGGGAAGCTCTGCCGGTTCTTCGAGGGAATCGATCTCTCCGAGAACGCCCAGGCGATGGCGGCGATCGCGGCGACCGGTCCGGGGCAGCACTTCCTGGGCTCGGACCATACGCAGGCGAATTTCCTGACCGCCCTCTTCCGGCCCGAAACCGCGGACAACAGCGCCTTCGAGCAGTGGGAGGCGGCGGGTGCTCTCGACACGGCGCAGCGGGCGAATGCTCTGTGGAGGGCGCATTTGGAAGCCTACGAGGATCCAGGCCTAGACCCGGTAATTGACGAGGAACTTCAAGATTATATCGCCCGGCGCAAGACCGAGACACCGGATATGGATTACTTCTGATGAGCCGGCCCGCGTCCGGTCGTGGCTTAGGTCCGCGCCTCGGCGCAAAGCGCGGCATAGAAGGGCCGGTGATGGGCTTCGTAATCGGTCCACGGCGGACCCAGCGCGGCCAATTCGATGCGCGGATCGGATCCGCTTTCCGGAGGCCGGATCGCGCCGCTTTGCAGGGTGTCGCGGTGCCAGTCCGCCACCGGCTCCCAGCCTTTTGGAACCGTCGCGTCCCAACTCAGCGCCTCGGGCCGGTCGTCGAGCCCGACCCCCGCCCAATAGCGCGCCAGCGCCGCCGCCGGGTCGGCTTGGACGTCTTCGGCACGGATTACCTGCGCTGGGATGCCGGCGTCGCGGAGCGCCGAGTAGAGCCGCCATTGGCCTTCCAGGCCGACCTCGTCACGGGCGAAGCTGGGGTCACGCTTGTGGTACGACACGATACTGGCAGCCGGATCGCGGATCAGGAAGGCATGGGTGACGGCTCCCATCATGTCCACGTCGGCGGGCAACCGGTCGAGGACATAATAGGCCATGTCCTTGTAAAACACCGGCCGGTCCTTTGCCTTGGAGAGGATCATGTCGCGGATAGCGTCATAGCCCCGCGGATGGCCCGGGTCCGGGTCGAAATCCGCGAAGGCGGGGTGCGGTTGGGCCAGGTAGTAGTGATACATGAAGGGCTCGTGCAGCACTTCCAGATCGCCCCGCTCGCGCATCACCCGCTCGAAGGCTGTGGACATCGAGCGAGGATGGCACCAAAGCGCGAGGATCTTCATTTGGGGAGCCCGTTCCGAGGAATCCAGTTTGCCGGGCAGCATAGTCCCGCCAGGCGTGCCGCGCCATGACCGCGACGGTTATCATTGGTGGTGGGGCGATTGGGCTGAGCCTGGCCTATCATTTGGGCCAGTGCGGGGCCGAGAACGTGGTGTTGCTCGAACGCGGGCGGTTGACCTCAGGCACGTCCTGGCACGCGGCGGGCATTGTCGGCCCGTTGCGCGCGACGGCGAACATGACCCGTCTGGCCATGTATGCGTTGGAATTGTTCCCCCGGCTCGAGACCGAGACCGGGATGCGGACCGGGTATCGGCGGACGGGCGGCTACTGGCTGGCCCGGGACCGTCAGCGGATAGATGAGCTGCACCGGATTGCCGCGTTGGGTTGGCATCTGGGGCTCGACGCGCGCATTCTCGATCTCGGCGACGTCTTGGTTCCGGGCCTGGACCTGTCTGGCCATGTGGGCGGGCTGGCGGTTGCCGAGGACGCAAGTGTCAATCCGGTGGACCTCTGCATGGCCTATGCGCGCGGCGCAACGGCGCGGGGCGTGGAGGTTCGCGAGGACGCCCCGGTCTCGGAGATCCTAGTGGAACAGGGCCGCACGACCGGTGTGCGGTTGGCCGATGGGGCCGTGTTGGCCGCGGATCGGGTGGCGCTTTGCGCGGGGGCCTGGTCGCGGCATCTAGCCGATACTGCTGGACTGGCGCTTCCCCTGCAGCCGGTCGAGCACATGTACGTGGTGACCGAGCCGATGCAAAATCTCGCCGACCCGTTCCCGGTCATCCGTGAACTCGACCGGGGGATCTACATCAAGGGCGACGCGGGTAAGCTGGTGATCGGTGGGTTCGAGGCAGATGCTAAATGCTGGGACCCGGCGGGCCCCGAAGCCGACCGGCCGTTCCTGGAACTGCCCGAGGATTGGGAGCAATTCGCGCCGTTCA